>Ga0228710_1000242_pt1 | contig 58323 bp, 29 predicted proteins | sample MedpolnodulmetaG_FD_177995 | JGI IMG/M metagenome (GOLD analysis project Ga0228710, IMG submission 177995) | Root nodule microbial communities from Medicago polymorpha collected in Santa Monica, California, United States - pink nodules | ecosystem: Host-associated > Plants > Roots > Nodule... | reverse complement strand
TTTCTTTGAATTCTAATGCTTTTTGTAGTGTATATGAAGGAAAATAATATATATATCCATTGTTTTCTGAGTTTCTTTTTATTATATATATATCTTATGATTTATATTTATTGTTGAGAGAATTGTCAAACCCCTATAAATGTTAATTGTGACCATGTAAAATTTGCATACTTAAGTGTTGTTGAGCATGGCATACATGATGTTCAAAAAAGAATTGAAAGGACTCTTGGATTCTATTATAATATTAATATAGATTTGTATTTTGCAGCCTTTACTTTTTTTTCAACTGCAAAAAACAAGAAAGTGTTTCTCGCTGTAACAAATCGAAGTAAAAAGAACAGAGTGAAAAAAATATAAATAAGAATATAATGTTGTATTTTTTTTTAGGGAAATATAATGTTATACTTTAATGATATTTGTACAACGAATTTGTGATAATTTTTAAGACAATTTTTTTCTCTTTTTTTTCTTTATTAAAAACAATAAAAGAGAGAAAGAGGAAAAGAGGGTAATAACACAATAAGACTATGAAAGAAAATAGTCTACAAGTTATTTAAAAATAGTTATATAAATATCACTTCTCATTTTTTAACACCAAATTAAATGGAGAAGAAAGTTTTTTCCCGTAAAAAATAAAAAGTTTAGGTGAGAATTCAAGCTGCAGAGGATAAAAGGAGAATAGTAGTTTACCTTGATGAGCTGTCCTTTGAAAAAATATTGACCGAAAGATCATTAATAAATGGAAAACGACTAATATTATGGTCATTTTAGAAAGAAAGCAAAAATTTTGTCTCGTTGAATATATCATATTTTTACATATCAATAAATCATAATTATTTTTTCTATTATACCTTTAATCATTATTAATATACATAAGGGTAATTTAGTAAAATATGTCATTTCCCCACGTAAAAGAAAAGGTACATCATACTTTGTTTTTGGTGGAAGATACGTCACACTTTTTTATTAAATATATGATTCTTACACAAAAATTATATGATATTAATTATATTTCGTAAGTAGTTCATCATGTGTTAAAATTTTAAACAACTTATATTTGATGGTTAGATAGAAAGAAGGTGAAGAAGAAAGAAAGTAAAGGATATGATGGTAAATTAAAAAGAGATAAGAAAAGTAAGAAGAAGTGTAAAAAGACAGTTTAATGTTTTTTTTTAAGAAGAATAGGAGAGTTTAATGATTATATCCTATAATAAGTACTTACGCATATTCCTTCAGAAAAAAAGTACATAATCATATATCTCCTCGTGATATTAATTTTTCATATACATAATTTTTTTTTTCATATACATAAGTAAGCCCTTGATATACATATTAATCATATACATAAATTGTTGAACCTAAAATGCATTTGGAACGTTTGAAACATGTGTTCACATGTAAATTAATAAACACATGCTAAATCACAACATGGATGTCATTAATTTGACAAGGAAAGTGTGGGAGAGATGATTGAGAAAAGTATAATGTGGCAAAATTAGCTTATCCAATTGATGTATGTTACATGGACCTGGTTTATTAATATTTTTAGCCTATAAACAAAGTGTCAAATATCATTTGAAATTGACAACATTATTTAGTAGCTACTTTTTTAAGTTTTAAAATAAAAAAATCCTAAAATAAATATAATAAGGGCAATGGCTAAGAAAATGAAAACACTCCTAATTTTAGTTTTGTACAATATATATACTTATAGACTTCAGTTGCACAAATCTTTAACACTTCAACTGCTTGTCAAAAAGAGTGAAACACACTTCCTTCCTTATACCTTGAATAAGACTGGTATACTTAATCAACGATAATAATTAGCAAAAATGGCGAAAAAAAATCATTTTATTAGTTTTAACCAAAAAAAAAAATTTGCCACAACCCTACCAATTTTTCAGCACATGAAGCTGAAAATGTAATTATACAACCAAAAAAACTACAACAAGACGAGAGAGAGAAAGTAAAGATGAAAACCCCTTAGATCTAATCAACAAATGAGTATAGTGCTTCATGCTTCATACATAAACCATTGCATTGCTCCTTCGGAATAAAAAGTACATAAACTACAGTTGTACTTCAAAACGTGTTATCCCTTTGAGATTGGAAAAGGGAAAAACATTTAACTTTGACATTATTGTCATGTTTAAACATTCAACTTTTTTATTGTTCCACCTTCCTTAGATCGAGATGCCAAATATGTTTAGGACACATAGAAAACCCTCATGAAGAATATATGAGAAGAAACCAAGGCTTAAAAGGTTAGTGAAACAAAGCAAAGGGTCAAGGATTTATAAATTAATTAATTAATTATCATTCTCCATTTAGGGATAAAAAAAATGTTAAAAGAAACCCTAGATCTTGCACAATATGGTACAAGAGAGTGAACATCCTAGGACTTTACCTTACCATGTCCATTTAATTATCATATGATTGGTTACTTCTTAATTTCTTACCTTTTTTTCTTGTGAGAACTAAAAGAATAGATTGTACTGTTTCATCAGTAAGGGAACAAAGCTGAAAACATTTATCTGAGAATATACATAGAAAGTATGTGGGGTAATATATGATTTGATTTGATATCATGTTTTTCTTCTCTCTGATCTCTGAATTCTGATGAAAGCTTCTTTCATAACAGTGTGGAACCCCCCAAAATACAGGAAAATCATAGAAGACACACAAAAATACAGATAAAGGAGCAAGTATGAGAGAAAAATGAAAGTGTCAGATTTAAAGAAACCATGAATAGTTATATGAAAAGCAAAGAAGTGAAAAATGAGTTAAAAGGGGTGTGTGAAAAGTAAAATCTTAAATAGATCAAATGCAGAAACCAGTGACCATTTTGGTGAAAGATACTGATGCAATGAAGAAAGTGAAGTGCAGAGAGAAAAAAAGAAGAAGTTAAAAGTATCAGAAATTGAAAAGATCTAAAGCTAAGAGAGGTTTCTATTGGGATTTGAACCAACAAAAAAATTAATATGCACATAAAAAATATATTAAAAAAATTAATGGTGAGATTTTTTAATATTAGATGAATGAAAAAGAGAGAAAATGGTACCCTGAAGTTGAGCTTGCAAATTCAGAAAGCTTTCCACGACTAGAGAAAATGATAAGAGCAATCTCAGCATCACATAGAACTGAGAGTTCATAGGCTTTTTTCAGCAAACCATTTCTTCTTTTGGAGAAAGTAACTTGCCGGTTGATTTTGTTTTCTATCCTCTTCAGTTCAACCCTCCCTCTACCCATTTTTTCTTATCACTCTCTCTTCTTCTTTGAGCTTAGAAAAAAACAGTAACTGATCAAAATGTTTGTATTTATATTCGAAATTGTGTGTGTGTGATACTGTTTAAGTAGTTACTCTCTACCCCCCATATATTAGATAGTGTTGTTTTAAATTGCGGTCTACAACTATAATTGCGACAAACTTCAAAGGATTTTGACGTCTCCGTACTTGTATCGTAACCACAATTTCAATCGCAATGGTTACATTTCCCTACATTTTGTTGGAATGTAGCGTAAGTGCATCCGTAATTTAAAACCACGCTAGATAGTAATATTTTAAAGAAAATGTCAATTGTCTCATTCTAGCCCATGCCATCAATGTTTGTTTATTTTATATCTTTGCGACTGCAATTAAGACCGCATCAGTCATATTATTTTATAGTAGTCTGGTGATTTTCGTTGGGACATCGAATGAGTTATAAGTGGGATATTTAGGGTTCAATATTTGCTACTAATATTTCATCCTCCTTTAACAAATTAACTCATAATATATCTCATCAAAATATAAAGATGGCATCAGCCACATTTGACCATAATCTGTTACAAATATAAAAATTTGCAATGTGAGTGTGCTACCATTATGGTGACCCTAATTTAAAAGCTTGAATAAGACTAACATCAAGGTTAAGGGGACAAGTTTTGTACCTATGACAAAGAGGTAACAAAAATTTGTAAACATAATTAAATATAATTATTTTATGATGACAATAAAAGCATGCAAATATTTATGAATCCGTACAAGTGAGTTTATATAAATATATGTAACTTGATGGAAATTACTAACTAATGTTTAAGGGTTCTATCTATTTCATAAAATATCTTTATCATATTGTCAGGTCAGTGAGAAAAAACCAACATGAAAGAGATAAATTGCAATTTGAGGGATATAGTTTCAAAGTCATATCATCATGGATTCCAAAATCCTTATGATGTGTTAGTTTTGTAGAATGGAAACAATTGTGAAAACTATAACTTACAAAAGTAGCTAAGGGGAGAAAGAGTGCAATGCTATATACAAAGAAAGTGTGACTGATATAAATGGTTTGTTTCACAGAAGTGGAAGTAAGGGTTTAATTTTATAGAAATAGACAATGCAACACATAGAAAGAGGTATATTTGATCTTCTTTAACAAAAAAATGGAAACCCAATTATTCTTAATTTAATTTCATTCTCTTTTCCAATTTAATTTTGGTAGGTATCATTGGCCCCTACCATGTCTCATTTTTTTTCCCTTCTCACAATTACTACATGCTTTGAATAAATTGAATTGCTTTGAGTTGAGATGGTGAGGAAAGAGAAGTTTCACTTTCCATGTGGAAGGGGTCTACACTCTATAATATAGAGCAATATTTTTGGAAATTCACAAACCACTTGCTGCTGAAACGGTTTAGCCCAAAATTCATTAGAATAGACTATTGATAGCTTTGCAGGCTGACTATGAAATTGGAGAGAAAATCACTGAGATTTTATAATCATTGTATTCAGAGCCATAACGTCAAGTTTGTTGAAATCATGGTTAGTATCTTTTTCTTTTGAGGTTAGAATTATGGGAACTTGTAGTGTTGTAAAGTGTGTCATGTGGTTTATGGTGGACTAATGGTTGAAAATCGTTTGAAACTTTACCAGATATTATTGTCACTTGCCAACTTTAAGTGGAAGTTTCATCAAGTCCTTAGATTGAAATAATGACTTGATCGGTGTTAATTTAACAAAAGTTAAATAGGGGCGGATCTTGTCTAAAATATTGGGGTGATCAGCAAATATTAACTAAAAAAATATTATAATTAAAATCCATAAAAGTCGTACATAATTTCATCCAAAAAATGTTACTCCAACAATTTCAATGCAAAATTAAATCTCGAAAATACTATCTACCAATTAAATTGAATATCCTAGCCTTAGAGAATCAAAACTAGCTTTACTTAAATGCTTGCATGTATGAATGGAGTGAGTATTACAGAGACTATGTGTGTAAAATAAAATTATATCAAGAGTATTTTAGTAATTTTTTTATATAAAAAAAAGAAAGAAAAAATGAAAAATTGGGGGATGTCATGGCTCCTATATGGGCCTATTAAGAGATCTGTCTATATATACACACACATTAATAATCATTTATTTATTTTATTGTAGAACCAACATCGATTGGGTCACCATTTTAATTCTAATGAATTATAATGCAATAAACCTCTACTTACAAGGAGCAAAAATTGTTGATAGAATTTTAAACTGCTTTTAAGTTTCGAGTAGTCGTTCTTCAAAAAACAAACAGTTTCGAGTAGGCGTCGAAGCAGACCATATAAGACACTACCTCACCTTAAAAACCACTAAGAAGTATTGATTAATTAGAAACACAAAATTAGCTTTGTGTGCCCTTGTGAATAGAAAAAACAGAAAGAAAACGAGGATAATGTTTTTCCCTTTATCAGGAAAAGCACATGTTCTGTTTTGAGTAATTTTCTTTTTGGTTCAAGGGACCAACCACACAAGCTAAACTCTAATATTATATAACCATACACATAACAACAAGTCTTTAATTTCAGCAACAAATTGGTGCAAGTACAACCCCCCTGGCTTCAGCATTTTTTCTATTTGGCTTTCATGTGCACCACTCTTACCTTCTATTTTTATTCAAGCTCCAATTGATATATACTTTTGTTAAATGTATTTCTTTTTTATTCTTCATGAGAGAATTTATTTTTTGAGAAACATCTATCAATTTTCTTCGTCTATTGAAAGAGAAATATAAATACCATAACATAAATAAAAGTACCACATATCTTTTCTCTAATGTCCTTGTCTCTTGATTTACGAAGATTCACCTTTTTGAGTTAGTCATTGTAATTTGTAAGATGCAACTTTTTCTTTGAACAGTGCTGTTTGCTAGTTCATTATGTGGTGGGATAATTTCTTCCATGTGGTTTTGCTACTACCTTGAATACATTGTATGATTGAATGTTTGTTCAAGAAATGTATATAAATTATATAATTCCTTGTGCTTCTTATTTTTATTTTTATTTTTACGAAAAACAAATTTCATTCAATGATGAAAAACAAAGTTATTAGTACACCAAAATGTTAAAATAGTCCACATTTTAAATCTAGCACAAATAGCTACGTCAGCCAAGTACATGACAACAATAGACAGAAGGAATAGAAACTATTATCATACCAAAACATTAATCCTAACAATATTCAAACCAATTTCTTCCAAACATGGCCTAAAAAGAAAGAAGGTCGTTGTTTTTTACTTGTACATGCCTTCATGTATTGATGAAACATAGAGCAACTTTGTTCAATATATCATTTTTACACTAAACAAAATAAAACTCAAGACCAAAGAGGCAAAGAGTATTGTTAAAAATTGTGAAGCATTTTCATAACACCTTTGTCTCAAAACCTCCATGGAGATAATAATTGAAATAATACTTTTTAAGAGAATCATCATAAGAATAAAAATGATTTCATCTTTGGTTAGGTTTTATCTATCTCTTGAATGTGCTTTGAATCTTAAGAATAAGATGGTTAATCAAATTATCCATATTAATCTTTAGGTGTGAACAAATGTAACAAATTTAAAACGTGACAAGCTTCTCCCTCCTTGGCATATGTGGTTGCAACTTGCACATATTTGCATTGATCACAATCATCTTTTAATTCCAATGGAAAAATTTTCCTACTCTTGCGGTACTGTGAACAAAACAAGCCCTAACAATAAAGATTTACCACAAAGGGTGTTGGAATAGGAAGAGTTGAAAAAGACAAACAAGGGTAAACAAACTGAGTTGTCACGTACTCACGTGACAATAAAGTCATTTATAATATATTTATTTCTTTTATCTTACAAAGTGGGGTCCAAGTTATGCTGAAACAGTGTCCTATTCTAGGTCATAGTGGGGGTCGGGGGATGTTGGAGGTTACCAAATAGAGAAAGTTTTCATGAGTGTCTAAGGTGCATTAATGTCAATTTCCATTTTTAGGTGTGGCCCTCATAGTATACAGTAACTATCAGCCAGTTGAGCCTTTCAAAGCCTCTCATTGTGCATGCTCTTGGCTTTATTTCCTTGTAGTGATGGAGGAACAAAATAGTAGTATTTTTTTGGAATTTATTTATCATAATTAGAGAATTATAAACATGTTTTATTTTATTAATTATGATATGAGATAGGTTTGTTTTCATACAAAAGATACATGTTTTGTTTTATTTTTTAAAAATAATAAATCACTAATTTATTATCTTTTTAATAGTGTTTAGTTTTTTCCCCTAAACTTAGCAATCATAGAAGTTGTGAAAAAAATGCATAAAGCATGAGTAAGAATGAGAAGCATGACATTGACAGTATGCTATCACCATCGTTGAGCGTTGAGCTTTAAAAGATATCTTATGACACTGCATATATCTCATGTGCCAACCATTATTAATAAACCTGTCATTTTATTTTATTTTTCCCTTGCAATTGTAAGTTTGAAAAGTTGGTTTTTTTCGGGGTGGGATTGGAGGATTCTAGAGAATGTGTTTACCATGGTTATTAGAAAAAAGATGATAGCTTGAAGTGGAGTTTAGGGTAAATAAGAAGAACAAACTTGGTGTTGTGTGTTACTGTTGATTTCTTTCATCACAATTTAATACATGGAATTTGTATATTCAATAGTAAATATAGAATCATTTTAAGTTTAATCAAGACCTGATTATAATCAAAGACCAAAAACTTAGTGTCATAACTTAGTCTACCAAAAAATAGGGGTGCGAACTCCGGCTAAGCATATAACAATACATTGTCCTTGCGAACTTAGTTATGGTCACAACAATGTTATTAACATTTTTATATAACAACAAATTAATCACTATTAATTGAGTCATATTTGACCGATTGGTGCTAACATGTCGGTAACTATCTCACCTTGGAAAAAAATTGTTTTTTAGGGGACCTTAGAAAAATTGTTGACGTATAACATTTTTGAGCAAAATTAGTCCCTCGCACTTTTATTGAAAAAAAATCAAAATTAGCTACTAAAGAGACTCAAATTAATCCCTCACTTTTTTCGGTCAAGATAAATCCATGCTTATTTATTTCTACTCTCTCAATCCTCTTTAGTATCTCATTAGTAAAATAATTTGAAATTTCTACTCTCTACTCCCACATTTGTACCTCTGCCCATCCAAACCACTTAAAATACCAATTTTACTCTTTGTGCAATTTAACTTTTTATATTTTTATTTTTCTTACTCATTTTTAACCTATCCAAACTCAGGATAAGTTCACCCACGTAAGGTTTTGCAACTCGAGAGTTTACCTCAACTCGTTTTACTTAGGTAAACTCGACTAGAGAATTCGTACGAGTTTACTTAAAGTTAAAATTATATAAAATTTATTATATGCATGACATATATAAGCTAATATAATGTTGTAAATAGGTCAATAGTGTAAAATATGACTTAATTACAAAGGCAAATTATACCAAACTACCATAATAAAATGTTATGCCCAACTTAGCATCAAAATACAAAAATTAACGCACAAAATCATAAGTTTCATAAGTCTGTAAGTATAAGTCCTCCATGAAATCATCCAAAAAAGCTAATTTCACAAGTTCCTAAAGTTGTTAATAACTAGTTAATTTCTTCAAAAGGTCAACAAACACCACCACCCCCAACACTAACCGGCGTCGCAATCAGTGACCCACACATAACTTTTTCGGCATGTCAAAAGATTTTCGGTTTGTTTCTTGTGGGTGCTAAAAATAATCGGAAAACTAACATTACCGTTTTTTTTTTGTGAAAAAAAACTCGGAAAACCCAAATCAGCAAGCTAAAAAATATTAAAAATTAAAAGAAAAAAATTAAAAACAGAAAAAAAAAATATAAAAAGCAAACTGGAAATCATAAAATTGTTGTCCGGAAGAAAGAAAGAAAGTGTTATGAAACATGGCATCCATGGAAGGAAGGAGAGAAATCTAACAAACTCTTTCTATTGGTGGAAATGGAATATTACAAATGAGTGAAGTTAGCCTCAAATGGGGTTGTTACAAGTTATTTATACTACTCTCTAATAGGACTAATATGCCACTAATCTATATCTCTAATAGTCCCCCGCAAGTTGAAAGGTGTTCACAACACTTCCAACTTGGGATGAACAATACAATAGTATATCAAACAAAGGAAAATAAAACTAGAGATGCCGGAAATACATCGGCAAAGAGAATAACAACCAAATGCTTATCCAACAATAGGAAACCACAACTCAAGGTTTAACCGCTTGGAGGAAAAAGCAACAAAACAATGCTTAACCACCATCCAGTAGAAGCAAACAACCACAAAGCCATAAAAGGCACAACGCTTAACCATCAAGTGTTCTTAATAACTCAAGATAGAAGCACAAAAAATGACGCTTAACCATCCATGGACAGAAGCACAATAGTATACAAGAACCAAAGCCATAGGCTAATAAGAAAGATGAAGAAGAAAGTCATTGAAGGATGGCTTGTAATACATCCATGCAAAAGATATGTTCCAAACAGTGAACCCAAATGAATCCAACACAATCAAAGAGCCAAGGGAGATGCATAGCCATGTGATGTGTCTTCAAACCATAGAAAACAAATCCATGTTGATGCAACCAAGTAGAGACCAAAACCAATGCTTCCAATAATGAAGCTCCAATTTCGTTTGAAGTTGCAAAGCACAAATAATGAGGCATCAAAATTGAATTGCTCAATATAGCGACTCTGAAGCAGAAACTGATTGCTTTGAAGCCAAATCAAAGCTTAAAACATCAGAAAGATGAAGATCCATGAGAATACCAGTGTGAAGTTGCGGAGAAGTAAATGAGGAATTTGAATCACAAGAATCAATCCTAAATTATCAATTGCAGTGAATCTTGAACAATGAATCCCTAGAATTTTGGGGAAAAAGAAATCAACGACCAAGAACGAAGCAAAGCAATCGCTCAAAAAACAAACAGACATAGGAGAAATCAGATCGATATCAAATCAAAAGACTAATCGATATTTAAAACCGAATTGTAGAACTGAAGCAGAATCGCGAACTGTAATGAAATGCGATAGAAACAAATCGTGATCGCAAGAACAGAACAAACTAAATCACAAAATGGAAAGATTCATAAACTTGAAATTCGATCGATCAAGAATTCAAACATGAAAATATTTGAATCGCACATGAAATTGGACTAAAAATTGAACATAAAAAGAATGAGAAAAAAAATAGTGCAAAAACAAGAGACAGAAGAACACGAAATTGCAAACCCTAGAAATTGGGGAAAAGACACAGGCTGAATCAGATAATATTGAGACAAGGATCGAAAATGAAAATCGATCGAACAAATCAAGGAAAGAAACTGAATCAGAAGATTGTGCTAAGATTTTCTTCAAAAGACGAAGGAAAAATACATAGTTATGAATGATAAACCAATGAGAAATTGAAGATGAGAAAATTGAATTTCTCTAGAAAATGCAGCGGAAAATTCCTTCAAGGTGGATATCAAATTTGCTCTGATACCATGTTATGAAACATGGCATCTATAAAAGGAAGGAGAGAAATCTAACAAACTCTTTCTATTGATGGAAATGGAATATTAAAAATGAGTGAAGTTACTCTCTAATGGGGTTGTTACATTGTAAAGGGAAAGAGGTTTCCGAGAAAGAGAAATATGTTATGTTCATGAATCTCGAAGTAAGGAAACTCGTCCAAAAAGTACATCATTTAAAAACTTTGGAATATTTGCAAATTGGTATGTAATGTATGTTATGAATGACCGTATGCACCTAAACTTACGAATGCATGATAGAATCATCATTTATGGAAATTTGTGACTTAAAAGTTTAGTTCAAAGATCGGTTTTCCTTCATGACTTAGATAAGCTTATGACTCGCTGCATATTTAAAAGAAATCCATGTGCCAAGTATATAATTTAGACACTTTTATATTAATGTCCGGTCCATAAAAAAACCAACATGGGATTTTGGTGATTATCTTAAATGCATGAAATCTTAGACTTAAGAAAACTTATATTATGAATGCATATCTTTTGCTTTTTTTTTTTTTTTTGAATCAATATCTTGTGCTCTTTGAATTGCTTGAATAAGGAGCTGCATTGTCAAGGACAATTTCTACACATTATTCCCTCATCATCATATTAAAAGTTAAACGAGTTAATGTCATTTTGTGAACATTTATCTCTTTAGCATACATGAATTTTTTTTCATTGATAAAATAGTTCAGAAATATTGGACTTTATTCCTTAATGTTTTTTTTTCCTTAATGTTAAATCATGATAGATATAAGACTTGGAACATAAAAATGTCTTAACCATTATAGACTTCATACTGATCTAAAATGTGATGTTGTTCATGTGATCTGATCATTTCCAAAAATTTGCATAAATCTTAGTTGAGATGGATTTTTAAAATATCATATTTCATACTTCTACTAGACTTATATTCATTCTCTTGTCTCAAATAATTTTTTTTGGATAAATCTAATATGTCATGCTTCTCTTGATTAAGCTTATACTTTGCTTGATTCTTATGTAAAATATTTTTAATTTGAGTTTTGCAAAAAACTGTGATTTTGATATGGCTTTTGAAAATTATCTTTGTTCAAATATTATTTTTAATGGATCCTAATTTTAGATTTATTTGGAATATTTTTCAACAAAACACAATGCATATATATTTTATCTTCCTTCTAATGTTGTGTGTGATTTTACTATAATATTCAAAAACTATTCTAAGTAAGATAAGATCTGCATATATTCAAAAACTATTCTAAGTAAGATAAGATCTGCATATTTGTTTCTAAACTCATATTGGACTTGATCTTAGCATGAAATTTTTGTTTTAAGAATTTATGAATAACTACTTTGCTTCACTTAAAAATTTTAGAGACAATTATAGAGATGCAAAACATCAATGACATATATATATATATACACACACACACACACACACACATTTGTGTAATAATGTATTGCATAATACTATTTGTCATACGAGATTACGGGCCAATTTGTTACAGATTAAAATAAAAGTGATTTTGCCATAAAATAATTTATATATTATTTTATAGATATTTTATGAAAAATAAGAATCTATTTTACGTTTATTTACCCTAATAAAAATCACTTTTTAAGTCCCTTTCTTATTCACGGTTGAAGGCGAAAATTCATAATTTCCCTTTCAACTACCATGTATGGTGGCTTAGTCCCTTCACTATGTTGGGCATAGGCTAATGTTATTCCTTTCTCTGTTTGTTTAGGTTTTGTTTTTTGTTTCCCTCCCGTTTGTACATATTGTAACTTTTGTTTGCTAGGAAGAACATTTGATTCTGATTAATATATTCAATTTTAGCCTCTTAAAAAAAAATTAGTTTGTTTGGACACAGCTACATAAAAGCGATTATTTTTTTTTACAAAGTTAGTTCAATTTTTTTATCCATATTCTATCTCTCCTTAAAAAAAGTCTATTTTTTTTAGAAACTGCTCTTAACAACTTCTCATTTGAAGTTGTTTTTAGATTTTTTTTTAAATTCGAATTCTTTTAAAAAGTTGTAACAAACGGATGCAAATACTCTAAAAAGTGATTATTATTTTAAAAAAGAAATTAAAAATTTCCAAAAAAACTATAACAAATGGGCTGTAAGTGTTTAAAATACTTTCTAAGCATGAAAATCTTAAAGATATCACTCGCACACACACTTACAAATGAAAATAAGAATAATCATGTACTTGATTGTGAAACATGTGTGTTTTCCATAACTTTTGTGAAAAATCGGTTTAAAAATTTCACTGATATTATACTAATTGTTACAAATACTTAAGTCTTATATACTTTTGGATTTAGTCACATTCACTACAAGAATTTTGGTTTTTACGAGCAAAAATAATCCCTCAGTAATGCAAAAAATCCCTCAATAATCTACATTATTGGCAGATTGTGTGACAAAATGAATCCCTCAGTAATACGAGCGTCAGTAATGTTACTGACGAAATTTTCCCTCGGTAATGGAGAGGTATTTCCGACAAATCATTACTGAGGGAAAATTCAGCCAGTAAAGTTTATACAGATCTGCATTACTGACGAAAATGTCCGCCAGTAATGTACTTATCACTTTTTTTTGTGATTCCTTTCAACTTTTTAATTTTAATTAAAGAAATCAAATTTATTAAACACAAATAAATTAATGAAATAAAGTTTTAGTTTAATAAGACACAAATTAATTAAACGATATATATTATCATAATCTTCGTACAATACATAAATCATTTTCGTACAAAACCATAAATATATCAATAATATTCGTACAATCTAAAAACTAACATAATAAACTAATTATCATAATATTCGGGAAAATTCGATCTTGATCTCCCTCCTAAATCAAAATCCTTCAACTCTTCTTGGGTATTAAATGTTGCTTGACCCGTAAATGTCAATTAACGTGATATCAAAGCTTTGGAAAAAAAAAAAGTGAAAGAAGAAATTAATATTAACAGAACAATTCAAACATCAATTGTTTAATAACATTGACATTTCAATACAGGAAAAAGGAACATATCAATTAGAAAAGAAACAAAATATTGCTGATAGAACAGACTTAGTTCATCTTAATATCAAGTTTTCTACTTAAATTCAAAAAAAAATTAAGAATCATAAAAGCTATGAAAATAAAAGGCATTAGTGTGAAGACTATACATCAATTGTTTAACATCATTCTAAACAAGTTGGAGGCCAGTCCAATAAATTTTATTTGTAGATGAGGCATAAAGAGAAAATGTTTTGATATTCACACTATATAACACTTGAAATCACAACGATCAATTAAGGGTGAGGAAATTATTAGTTTCAATATATAAATTTATGCCAATTCGAAATTATATTATCCGAATTTGAAATTGCCTGTAGTTAGGAGCAAGTTGTCCCGAAGAAGCAGCCGGGAGGATATTCAATCCTTTCATGAAGCGTCATACAAACACAAAGCAGGAGCTTTGTTTCATGCAACAAAAATCTTGATATAGAATCCTACAAGTTTATCAGAGTTGTAGAAGGAAAGAAATAATAAATGCAAAAGGGATTTCTAGATAAGCATTTCATATATAATGGACACTAATTAACGAAGTTTATATTGATAATGATTATATTATTGGTGAACAAATATATACATGTTCAAGTGCTAAACTAAGATGAGTTAACAACATGTGCTGCAGTTAATATATGCCGCATAAAGAGTAACGGATAAATAAACAGAATATGTAGCATTCAATGAAAAAATGATGAATTGGTTATTAGGAAAAACTTACAATTTACAACTTGTACAAAAGTCTTAAGAATTTTCTCTTTTACACATAGCTCATCATCCTTCTTATGCAATTCCGAAATAGTTTTAAAAATTCTAGTCCAAACTTCACAGCTGAAGTTGTGATTGCAGCTCTTTCATAATATCAACTTTCTAGTTTGTTATGTTCAGAGGGAAATTGCTAGCTAGACCTCCTTCTAATGCCATGAGACTAAATTAAAACTGCTTATAATATGAGATGGAATGGAATGGAATGAGTGTATCATTTCACTTACAATGAGGTTTCAGGGTCATTATGAATAAATATATAATTTAATTGTACCTAACTATGCGTCAATTACTCAAACAATAAATAACAAAAGTAGACTACTTATCTGTTAATGTGGAAAGAAACTTTATTTAGGGTGGCCTTTGAATTCAACTAGTGGGAGAAACTTTACTCACTAAAGTCTTATTGTTGTATAATTGTCCTTGATAGTCTAGATAACTCCTGGTAATATTTAGAGATTGATATCCTATTACATTTCAAATTTCTCGATTTTCTAGGATGCTACTTCCTTTTCTTTTATTCTCTCTTATAACAAACAACTTTTCTATTTCGACACAATCATGCACATAATTTAAAAGATTATCAACTAAGCTTGATTGTAGTATTTGAAAGAGAAAATATCAGTTGATCTTATTCAACAATTTTTAAAATAGAGAGAAAATTAAGTATTTGCAAAAACAGTGAAATGATTATTAGGGTAATAACAAATGAGCTTATGGAAAAAATTAATATTAGGGTAATAATTTTGTTACAAAATTATACAACAATTAATGAAAATTATAATTGTGACAAATGAGGTATTGACCTAATTTTCACAAAGACTACTTCTTTTATATACTTTCGACTTAGTCATACTCACTAATGGACTTAATAACTTTCTATCACTCATAAAATATTACTAGACAATTGCTTTACTAAAACCCCCACTATTACTCATACACTAATATTCTATTAATTACTCAAGTTACTACTAACATAATTAAATAACTCTCGATGTCCAAAATTACTTAAATACTCTTCATTCTAAAACTACCAAATTACTTTTACTCCTCAAATGACCAAAATACCCCTATCGTCTAAAAATCCACTAATCTCAAATCAAACACATCAAATAAGCAATTAAATGAATATAATTAATAAATAAATAATCCTAGTGAAAATCGGGGCATTACAAGGTTGGATAATTTGACATTCGATAATTTGTAATTCGAGAAATGACCAGATATTTAACAAGGTAAAAGAGGTTGATGAAATGGTTGAAGATATTAAGGTTCTCTCATGGAATTGAAGTTTGAATAGGCTAAAAATCTCTTCATGCTTGTTTTACGAATAGTGTTGAAATCCAGGAAAGTATTTTTGTACGTAGTTTTTTGAGAGTGCCGAAGCTGGGTTTTGGCATGTTATAGGTCGCTTTAGTTGTGTATTGGCCTATATTTTGTTTTGCCTTGCCGTGTTGGTTTAAGGAGTAGGTGGTTGTTAGCGTTTCTTGCTTCTTTGATGGTTTTGTTTTGTTTTTCCCTGTTGGTGTTTCGGCAGTATACTTTTTCTGCCATGTCTTTCTCTTCTTGTGAGGACATAGGTGTATAATATTTTGGCTGTTTAAAAAAATAAGGCTTAATAGCAGTTTTAGCCCTTTAACTTTTTTAAAGTTGTGATTTTGGCCCCTAAGAAAAAAAAAACTACAAAACTGCCCCCTAAGTTTTGCACATGTGGCAGTTTTGGCCCCCAAGGCCAATTTTGACTCGGTCTACGCTGACGTGGCACTCTAAGTGAGGTGCCACGTGTTATTTTTTTTGGCCTTGGGGGGCCAAACTGCTACAGTTGCAAAACTTAGGGGACGGTTTTATATTTTTTTCTTAAGGGGCCAAAATCGCAACTTCGTGAAAGTTAGGGGGCAAAAACTGCTATTAAACCAAAAAATAAATATGTTAATGCACTTATGACTTGCATGAAATCTATATGTGATATCTTGTTATTTCTTCTCCAAATTGTATTCCATTTTTTCACCATGTTTTTTTTAAGAGCAATTTTTGTATGGTCACAACAACAAATATATTTGGTTTAGACATACATACGATGAAAATAAGTAAAAAGGAAAAAATATCAATTTATTGTTATTATTGACAACATAGGTTAATATGTATTGTTGTGTGTACCTAAATGATTTAGATTTGTGTTTGTGACTATCTAAGAATTTCTGATTCTTCAATGCTTTTTAGTAGATAGCAAATGAGAAAGAGAGGGTTTTCCATTTTTTCTTTGTATCGGTACTTATGTTGTGTCTATATTCAGGTGGCATTTAACATGGGAAAGGTCAATCCTTTCCCACCCTGGGAAAGTTAATTTCATCCATTAGATCAAATAAGGAATGCAGTCTTATCATACACTCTCAACACTAGATTTTATTGTCACTATCATAAATCATCATCTCTCTTCCTCATCCCTACCAATCCACCACAAGCAACACTGCAACACCATCAAAGAGACAAGTTTTTACCAGGATGAACCAACAGAACATCAAAAACTGCATGATGTAGTTTTTCCTGGCAGACAACTTCACCTTGTTCAACAATGTCAGGGCGGTGTTCGTGGTGACTTTCCTGACAACCGTAAACAATGCATATTCTTAGCAAGGAAAAATTAACAGTTAACGCTTGTTAACCAAATCAGAAGATAGCATTTTGATTTCTAAATTCAACACCACAGCCTGATAATGATATCTTGATATGTACTGCAGAATAATAATAATAATAATAATAATAATAATAATAATAATAATAATAATTCATCCTATAAAAGAAGTAAAATAAGATAATTTGATTTGTTATGGAAATTAAAGAAATTGAATGTGTGAGAAATTTGAAGTGATGAGTTTGAATGGATTTTATGGAATATGCTTTTGATGGTGGTTTTGAAGAAATTGAATGTGTTATAAATTTTAATTGAAGAAATTTGATTTGGATGTGCGGTGGTTTTGTTGCACTGTTGCTGGTGGTGGGTTGGTGGGGACGAGGGAGAGAGATGATGATGGATGATAGTGACAATAAAATCTAGTGTTGAGAGTGTATGATAAGACTGTATTCCTTATTTGATCTAATGGATGAAATTGACTTTTCCATGGTGGAAAACGATTGGCCTTTCTCATGTTAAATGTCACCCTATATTCATGTTGTGCATTGTAGTGTGAGAATTAAAATCAAGGGTGTGTTTGATTTGCTAAAAAAATGAAGAGCATAACATGACAATTTAAGTTGTACGATGCTTGATTTGTAAGACTGTGTGTCAGGAATAAAACAAACAGGAGGTAAGAGACAAGACAAAAACATAAATTCTAGTCCTTCACCAAACCACAACACAACTTTTTGTCCACCAAAAATTGTATAAAACTAAAAATTATTCAATACCTTAAAATTTGTCATGTAATACTATATTTTTGTTGTGCTGTTTTATGTTGTACTGTTATGTCTGATACTTACTCTTTTGTGGATCAATTACACCTTAAGATATATTAAAGATGTTAGTAAAATAAGAGAAAATGGTCACCTTAGTCCCTGACTCTGCACCTCGCTGTCACATAGGTCCCTGACTCAGGATTAAATACAAATAAGTCCCTGACTGTGCACTTCTGTTATCACTTTAGTCCATGACGTTAAATAATTCTGTTAAGTGTGTCACATGGACTAAAGTGAAAGTAGAAAATTGTCATTTTAGTCTCTGAACCAAAAATCAATATCTCCAACTTGAATCTCAAATCCCTAATCCCTAAACGTCGTCCCTAAATCCCTTAAATTGAAAATCTCAAATCCCTAATTTATTATTTTATTTGACAATATTAATATAACATTTTTTTTTCTTCAAAATATAGCGTTTTTTAATTTAAAATTAAAAAATAGAGATTAATAATATTTTTTGTTACACAATTGGTTGTTTAATATTGTTGACAAAGTTTTACCGTTAAGCATAAAAAAATACATAAAACTTTCAATACAATTTATACAACATACAATATTCAATATATTTGAAGAAAATAAAGTCTACGATGTTTAGAAAAAAGTCACGTTTTTTTTTACAAGAGAAAAAAGTCACATATTTCAGGGATTTATGGATTTGAGATTCAAGTTGGAAATATTGATTTTTGGTTCATGGACTAAAGTGACAACGGAAGTGCAGAGTCAGTGACTTCTTTGTATTTAATCCCGAGTCAGGGACTAAAGTGACCATTTGCTCGTAAAATAGAGTTGAGTAGTAAGTAATAATAAAAAATAGAAAAGGAAAATTAGATTCGATCAATGACAATGACTTTGACGTCGTCAACGTTGCAGATCCGGAAACATGAATATTCCAAAGATTTTAATATAGTCATATTTGTAGGCATAAATACTTTGCTATTATGAGTTTGTTCACATATTCATCATTTTTGTTTTTAGCAAATTGAGAGTTGTATTATATCGATGTATTCCATCAATTTGAATAAATGAATATCATTTATTTTTGTAAAAAAAAATAAATAAATAGAAAAGGAAAATGACAGCTAGAGAAAGTGTTTTGTAAACAAAACAAAAAAAGCTAGAGAAAATAAAATAAACGAAAAAAACAAAAGAGAGATAGAAGATATAGATTGGCATTTACACACACAGTTCTTGCACTTTCTGCGTTAATCATGGAATCGGATTTGTACTAAGCATTACGCCATAAACCCCTTTCTCTCTCTTCACAATTCAGATCCACACACATACAATGCCGCTCAACAACAGAGCCAAAGGATCTCCCTTTCCTCTTCTCGCTTTCGTTCTTCTCTGTCTTCTCGCTCCTCTCATCTTCTTCTTCGCTTCATCCCTTCACACTTCTTCTTCTGGTTCATACTCTCTCTCTGATTTGTTTTATTGAAATTTTTATAACCATTTCGTGTTTTGTTTCTATTATGCTGATCCTTGATTAAAATTCAGTAATGGGTATTCGTTAATTTCTTGTTTTTGTTCAATTCGGTAGTGTAGTGGAAGGTTTCTTCTTTATTTCAATTCATTGATATGGGTTTTCATAACAAAATGTTTTTTTTTTTTTTTGGTGCAATTGGGTTTTGGTTATTTAATTATACTTTGCTTTGTTCTAAATGTTATCTGTTTTCTTGATTTTTGACTTGGAAACTTTATGATATAGTGATTAGGTGATGATTTAGATTGATTTGGAATCTTTATGTTATAGTGATTAGTGAGGTTTGGAGTTGTGGTGATGGGTGATGATTGATGATAGTGTATGTGTTTTCATTTGTTAATGAACTTAATTTTGCTACTTGGTTGAATTTAGATTCTGGGATGGTTTGAAATTTGATTCACTGTGGTGTTAAGTTCTCACTTTTAGAGGAAATAAGTTTAAGGTTCTGGTGATTTTGAGATGAAAACACATTTACATGATTGAGTGTCGAATGGTGGCAAGATTAAATACTTAGCTTAAGTTCATTGGTTTGATGCATCGTCGTCATCATTATTGTAATTTTGTGAATGGAATTTGGAAAACATTATTTGTAGATTAAGAACTTGTGGTTTGAAAGTATACTATATGAATCTATGTTATCAATAGCGCCGCTATAGCACACTATAGCAGAATGGCCTAGCAGTGGTAGGGTTCTCTGCGACACCATCTCCCTACAAAGCCGCCTTCTTCTGTGGCAGTTGTCATGGCCGCGAATTGCGGCCATCCCGCTATCCGCTATAGGAGTTTTAGGGTTTGGCGCTATGCGTCGCTATCTAAGATTAACAACATAGATGGAAAATAGTTAATATCTTTTTCTTTGCACATTAGAGTGCCTAGTACTTTGCGAGGTTATCAAAGAGAGAAAGTACATTGTGATGCATGCATTGTCTTACACGGGAACGGCCGATATGGAATGACTACAGTGGTTGATATGATTTGTAGTAACCTGATACTCATTAACAATGTTTTTCATGAAACGCATCTCACTTTGCTTATGCCCCTGTTGCTGTTTTGCTCTTGTACTTCCAATCCTCGTTTTATAACTTGTTGGTGTTTTTAACTGAATAAACATTCTGTTTCAAACATCTGATCCTTCTATTGTATGGATTCTCTAGAAAGTATTGATCATGTCCTGTTTAAGGAAGCACAAATATGGCTCCGTTTGTTTGTGAATCCTCGTCTTTTGTTGTTAGGGACTTTTAATTATGAAAATTAAGATCTAGTGTAATGTCCTTGATGTGAGGAGGAAGAAATAGGAGAAAAACATTTTAATAATATAATTGACATCCCTATGAGTTTCTCTTACGTGCACATATATAATTTTATGTTATAGTAATTACTTCATTTACATTTTGCAGATCACAATGATATTTCAGATGTTACAAGTCAACAGGTAGCCCATCTTACATTTTCAAGTTCATTGGTTATACCACTGAGTGCATACAGTATCTAGCCATTTTTTTACCCTATGTTGTTGGCTGTTGCAGGCTACTAAATGGAGAGAACAGAAGGCACTACACGACCTTAAATCTCTTTTTCCAAAAGAGGTAAGCACAAGCTGACAGTAATTTTGTTTTGTATTTCATAATATTTTCATGCAAGAGTTATCTTCCTAACCTTCTAATCAATATCATATTTTAGGTTCTTGATGTTATTACGTCCAGCACAAATGACATGGGGCCTTTGAGTCTAGAAAATTTCAGAAATAATCTTTCTGCTTCATGGAGAGTTGTTGGGTCAAAGACTTCAAACGCAACACATCAGGTTAGGATTACTGATGTGCTTCTGCTTGAAAATTTGATTTCCCACGAAGGCATTCTTGTCGTATTGCTACTGATTTTAATGTTTTTTAATTAAAGCTAAACAACCCAGAAACACATCTTAGACAAGAAGTTCAGAAGGAGAAGGGAGGAAGATCTTCAGGTTGTATCAGATACTATCAGTTAATATCCCCATGCTTTATTTTATTTCACTTTCTCATTAATTTTTCATTAATGCAGCAGGTCTTCCTCAGTGGACTGATAGTCCCGTAAGGCTAGCAAGAAGGGTGAGCATCATTCTTGGATATTTTTATTTTTTCACTTAGCATTTTAGATGCCATTAACGAAATTGTGTTTGTAGTGAAGAGTAATCTCCCTTACCTTTTAATGTGGTGCTTGTGATAGTTACAAAAAAAAGCCTTACCATATACAAATAGTGTGATATAGTAATATAATTCTTAGCAGACCCCAACCTACAATAATAGTAGCCTTGATGAAGTATGATGTTCTGTTTGAAAATATTGTTTAACCTGTGGAGTGAGTTTACTTTATTTAGAGAACAACAAATATATTCTTAAAGTAAACTTTGTTTTGCTCTTTTTTAATATCTTCTGCAGCAATTAATAGAGAAAAGGATGGCAAAGCGGGCTGCTGAGTTGGTACAACAGGATGATGAAGTTATTGTAAAACTTGAAGATTTAGCTATTGAACGTTCAAAATCAGTTGACTCAGCAGTTCTAGGTAAATACAACCTTTGGAGGAAAGAAAATGAAAATGAGAATGCTGATTCTACCGTTCGGTTGATGCGAGATCAGATCATTATGGCTAGGGTATACTTGAGTATTGCAAAGATGAAGAACAAGCTTGAATTGTACCAAGAACTGCAAACACGGCTTAAAGAGAGTCAGCGTGCTTTAGGTGAGGCAACTTCTGATGCTGACCTACACCAGAGGTATGCACAATTTTCTGAAGTGTATAAATATCTGCATCTGTTTGTATATACACTAACCTAATTAATTATCTTTAGTGAGCATGAAAAAATCAAAGCAATGGGCCAAGTTCTTTCTAAGGCAAAAGATCAATTGTATGACTGCAAGTTGGTTATTGGGAAAGTAAGGGCGATGCTACAAACTGCTGACGAGCAGGTTAGAGGCTTGAAGAAACAAAGCACATTCCTTAGTCAGTTGGCTGCCAAGACCATACCAAATGGAATTCACTGCTTATCGATGCGCCTTACAATAGATTACTACCTCCTCCCACCTGAAAAGAGAAAGTTCCCTATGACTGAGAATTTGGTTAATCCCAGTCTTTATCATTATGCCCTATTCTCAGACAATGTTTTGGCTGCATCTGTTGTTGTCAACTCAACTGTTGTGAATGCAAAGGTAAAGAACTAACAGTGTTTTATGATACATGTGTGCTTGTGTATGTTTTTCAAGCACATTCCTTTTTAAAGATGATGAATTTGAGCTTGGATCCACGTGTTTTGCTTGCAACACTCCATCTATTATTTGATAAATAATTTTTTTTTTTGAAACTCGGTATCCGATCCAAGAATCGACTAATCCGAGGGGACCAATCCCACCGCCCACTTGCGGGGGCCCCGTTTAAAGCCAGAGCAAGCTCTGCATGGACTTAGCCCACCGAAATTGGCACCAGAGGGAATCAAATAATATTATTTGATAAATAATATTATTAAACCCAACCCTTCATTCATTATCTTATGTTGTTGTCTTTGACATTGCAGGATCCTTCTAAGCATGTGTTTCACCTTGTTACTGATAAACTAAATTTTGGAGCCATGAACATGTGGTTTTTATTGAATCCTCCTGGTAAAGCTACAATCTATGTTGAAAATGTTGATGAATTTAAGTGGTTGAACTCATCTTACTGCCCAGTCTTGAGACAGCTTGAATCTGCGACAATGAAGGAGTATTATTTCAAGGCAGGCCACCCATCCACTACTGGTGCTTCTAATCTCAAATACAGAAATCCAAAATATCTTTCAATGCTCAATCACTTGAGGTTCTATCTTCCACAAGTTTATCCGAAATTGGATAAGATTCTTTTTCTTGATGACGACATTGTTGTCCAGAAGGATTTGACTGGATTATGGAATGTGGATCTTCATGGAAAAGTTAACGGTGCAGTTGAAACATGTGGTGAGAGCTTTCACCGATTCGACAAATATCTTAACTTTTCAAATCCACATATTGCAAAAAACTTTGATCCCAATGCTTGTGGTTGGGCATACGGAATGAACATGTTTGATTTGAAGGTGTGGAAAAAGAAGGACATTACTGGCATATATCACAGGTGGCAGAATTTGGTGAGTAAATTGAACATAACATTGGTTTACATCATGTTTCTATTTTCGGAATTGGATTCTCTGCAACCACAGTCCTGCATGCAACCACAAATCTCGGCTGTTGGATACCAGATGACTCTTATTCCAATTTGTATTTTAAAACTAATTTGAAGAAGTCAGAATGTGAGCCGTCTGATGCTCATCCAACAGTCTTGATTCCTTGGTTGCAGGACTGTGTGCTTGCCCTAACCGTAGGGAATCATGCTCTGTCTATCTTCACATACACAGACAAACAAATTTAAGCTTTCACTGACCATTTTTTCATGTTTGATTTCAGAATGAAGACAGGGTACTATGGAAATTAGGGACATTACCTCCAGGGCTAATGACATTCTATGGATTAACACATCCGCTAAATAAATCATGGCATGTACTCGGTTTGGGTTACAGTCCAAGTATAGATCGTACGGAGATCGAGAATGCAGCAGTTGTACACTACAATGGTAATATGAAGCCATGGTTAGAGATAGCAATGACAAAGTATCGCCCTTACTGGACCAAATATGTCAAGTATAACCATCCTTATCTTAGGAACTGTAAGCTAAGTGAATGGTCCGGATAACGCCAATTCCCAAGTACACAAAAACACTCTTTTTCCTCCAGAATATACCCCAGCCTTCTCTCTCCTTTTTAACCTGGCAATCTCAAGTGAAGTGCCTTGTTAGAGTGTGATTAAATTGTCAAAGTGATAGAGTCAATGCTTGTGTTCTATCTGCCCTTGCTTCATCATCTCTATCCCACGCCATTGCCATTGATTTTTGCTTTTCATTCATTTAATTTGTTTACACCATTCTCACTAATTTGAGACAAGGTACAATAAGTAGTATACCTTGTTTACTTATAAAGATCCTCCATTGTACACTTTGATGCTACGAATGGACTAGAAATTGAATTATAATTTTATGTATTCTTTCAGAAGTACTTTCTTATAGTTTTGAAGGAGTAAATTAAGGTCCTCCAAGTAGCTTTCTTGCAGTTATTTTAAGTTATGAGTTAATGATCAATCAACTAAATTAAATTGAGCAGTAACGTAAGGTCATGTTCGTGATGGTTTTTGGAGTAATAAAATGCATAATTTAAATAATTTACGTTAGCCATCATATGTATCTAGCTACTCCAATAGATGATATTTTATATTGTCCATTCCATGCAGATGTAAGATACTTAAGAAAGTAATATAATATAACAACGTCACAATGACAAAACATAATTGAAGTGCATTTTTTAGTACATACTCTTTTTTAAATGCCCAAGTAAGTTGTTCAGTTCAATTTGACTGGTGTGATAGGGACTTATTGGAGAAGAAGGCTTCTAGATTATCTTCCACAAGTTGAGCCGCAGCCATGAATGTTTCATTAGTAAATGCAGCATTGTGAGGTGACAAAATCACATTGTCCAATACTAAAAGTTGTTGAGGTACATTAGGCTCATTCTCAAACACATCCAAACCAGCACCACCTATATGTCCTTCCATCAAACATTTCACCAACTCCTCCTCATCAATTAGAGACCCTCTTCCAACATTGACTATAACACCTTTGTTTCCCAATGCCAACATTACTTCCTTGTTCACCGTGTGCCTTGTTTGTTCATTTAGGGGACAACATATAACTAATGCATCACTATTAGATGCAAGTTCAAGCATGTTTGAATAAAAAGGGTATGTAATGAAGGGCTTTTTCTTCCTTGAAAGGTACAAAATAATGCATCCAAAAGCTTCTAACCTTTTAGCTACTTCCATGCCAATGCTTCCTAATCCAACAATTCCAACCCCCTTAGCTGAAACCTCAATGTCATGAGAGAGAAAAAAAATCAACTAATTTTATCTTCAATTTTGGTATCATTAACATTTAAGGATGAAATTAGAGGCAATTTTTTCTCTTTGTCGGGAATTCAACTTTTTTTAGTAGTCTCTTTATGTTTGCATCTTTATTAACTAGTGCTGTAAGAGTAATATTTTTTGAACTTTTTGCACTAAAATTAGTGGGAACCAAAACCAATTAAATAAAATTAACCCAACATTTAAGTTCAATTTTTTTTAAGGAAACATTTTAGTTCAATTAAATATCAAAAAATGATATGATGTCAAATGATTGGACTTTGGGTACGGGAGTGTTCATGTAAGTATATAGTAAGAGAAAATAGATGAGTTTTACACTTACATCTATTTTATTGATGGGTAGTCTCATTATTGACTTTGGGTACTAGTAACACTCTCTTTTAAACACTCTCTCTAATAAGACATATATTTTAAAAATAGAATTCACATAAAGTGACTGTACAATCCCCGTGAGCTTAGCTCAGTTGGTAGGGATATTCCATATTATATGCAGGGGTCAGGGTTCGAACCTCGGACACCCCATTTCCCCACATTTAATTGTGTGAGCTCTAGCCACTAAACTACTTGACAACAAAAAAAAGTGATTGTACATATATTAATTTCATCCAATAAAATAGTACGTGCTAGAGAGAGTGTTTAAAAGAGAGTATTGTTAGCATTCTTCTAACATCTAATGAATATCTTGTATTCCACCAAATCACATGTTTTTAAATTAATTGTATGATAGGAAAATTGATGGGTTTCTACCGGATAACAATATAAAATAATTTTATGCCGATAGTGTATGTCTATTAAACTCTATGGAGTATTTAGAGCAAAAAGAAAAAGAAGTAAAGTCAACAAACACCCATTTGAGGTTAGCCTAGTGGTTGATTTGAGATCTTGGAGTTTGTCCCTCTCAAGGTACTAGGTTCGATTCCCTCTGGTACCCATTTTGATGGGCAAGTCCATAGAGAACAAAGTTGTGGCTTTAAATAGGGCCCTCGCAAGTGGACGGTGGTATTGATCCCCTCAAATTAATCGGTTTTTAGATTGGATACCGAGCTTTAAAAAAAAGTAAAGTCAACAAAGTAACAAACTTGGAGTTAGAAAACTGTGGAAAGTCAAACTGCATGGTTGCTCTAACAAATCTATCTGCAGCAACAATACTAGTTAGCACGCCAACGAGTAAAGCTACAGCCACGTCAGCAACATCCTCTGAGTACAAGCTTCCTATATTGGCAACTTGAATACCTCGACATTGGCACTCACTAAGGTCTATGTGATTCACTCTTGTGCTTGTGGTGACAACAAGCTTCAAACAAGGGAGGAGTTGGAAAATCATCTTATTGATGGGTAGTGGACACAATGGGCAGCAAATAAGGGCTTGAAACATTGATGGATCATATTGGTTTTCAACCATAAACTGCTCTAGTGTTAGTGAGTTAACATTCCATGGTTTTGATAAATTGTAATTTTGAGGTTGTTTGGGTTTGAGGACTCCTATGTTACTTGGAGGAACATTGTCTTTGGTTTGTTTATTGTTTTGGTAATCATTCACCTTCCCCATTGTTATGATGACCTTTTGATAATTAGTATGGTGATGATAAGAAGACTTAGATAAGGTATATTTATGTTAGTGGGGAAAAGTAGAGATAATAAGCTCTACATATATATAGAGAGAACAATTTTTTTTTCTTTCACGTGTGCAAAAACATAGGCATAAGGATAATATCAATGACTTAAATATAAATTAATGAGAGAAATTAAATTTTAATATAGAAAACCATGAGATTAAATTCAACAAAAAATATCACTATATAAACCCTTGGGAGTTGGCCTTATGAGGTAAGGCGTGAGACTTACAAGTGTGTTTCTCTATAGGTCCCAAGTTCAAATCACTCAAATGCTTACCATTTATATGTTGGTTCAGTCTAAACATCGCTTTGCTCTTACTTCAATTGCCACCACCCGCTAGTGGACGATGGGATTGGTTCCTCGGATCAGTCAGACCATGGACCAAATACATAGTTTAAAGAAAAAGATCATATAAAATATTAAGGAATATGAGTGTTTGTAGTGTAGTTTTGATCAATTATGAGGCAAAAACATATCTAATCTACATAAAATTATGTGTTTGATTCAGTGTTGGATTACTAATTTTAAAAAAATCTGATCGGATCTAAGTTAATATGGTTTAATTTGGATCGATTTTTGGACAACCAAATAAATTATTTATTAACATTAATAATATAAGGACACGGTAAAATAGTTGGTTTGATACAAAATATAACTTATAATATATTAAAAATCAATGTTAATATTAAAAATTAATATTACAGTCCCCGCAAGCATAATTCAGTTGATAGGGACATGCATTATATATGCAGGCGCCGGGGTTTGAAACCCAGATACCCCACTTATTCACCTTGAAAAAGGTGAATTCTAGCCAATAGACTACTTGACGAAAAAAAAAAATTAATATTACAAATGACAATGATCAATGATATTTTTTTTATTAAAAAAATGATCAACTATATTTGAAACATATTAATTAATTAAAAAATTGATTTTATCAAGTTAAGAAGTAGTATAAAAAATATTTAAAATAATCAATGAATATGTACAGATTATATACAGATGCTCAAAACAATACAAATTCTCGCGATGCTTAAAATATCTAAACGTCAGTCCCCAGCAACGGCGCCATTTTGATGTAATATTTTTCTATCAATCAAAAGTAAGTATTGTATATCGTCTCCACAGGGACTAGAGCGATATTCAAGTCATTCAACAATCAATATTGTTCTAAGTGTATGGATTTAAAATGTTTGTTTGTGTAAACCTATATAAACTATTTGACATAAAATAAATAGAGAAGAGATAGGGCTATTTCGCTTGGGGGTCGTATAACGGTCAACAAAGACCCTTGACATCAAAGAAATACACAAAATTTCATATTGTAGGTATCCGGATTGTATTTTCCGGAAACACTAACAATCTAGTTCGGAAAACTAAATACGAACTAGGGGTATTTTTGCAGGGCGCACGAGAAGGCAGCAGGGTGGGAAAAGTAACACTCTACAAGTAATCCGAAACATAATTTTGCTCCAGTAAACTCAAAATTTGGATTGGTCAGTACATAATTGGAAAGGTAAAAGGAGTTATATAATGAATTTTTAGAGTATTACTTTTCCCACCCTATGGCCTCCTGCACCCAGTAAATTTTCCAAAAATACCTTTGTGCAGTTCGGATTTCATAATCCGAATTCATGTTTCAGAATTCAGATTCTAAAATCCGGACTATTCTTATGTATAATCAGTCATCAGACTCTCTTACATTTCAGCAGTTTTGAGTTTTGCTTTTAAAAACAACAAAAAACCTAAGTAAAAAATGCTAAAAAAACTGTCTAATAAAATCATAAAAATGTAAAAATACCACCAAAAAATTCTAAAAATCAAATAAAACTGATGCAATTTTTTTCCAGATTTTTCTAAGAATATGAAAAATTTTAAAAAAATGAAAAATGGGTCTAAACAATGTAATTTTGGATTTTGAGGGGCGGAGTCCCATAAGAAGTAACTTCTATGGGAGTCACAGTCCTTGAATTTTTCTGATTTTCTGAGGAAGTTTCGGAGCAATCTGATCAAGTAGCTCGAAAACCTGATTTTTGACTAAGAGCAGGTATCAATGACCCAAAACAGAAGGATGCGAGTTAGGAGGATTAATATTGTCCCTAAAATGACTATCCATGTTACAAACATGTTTAGAATTTGTGCTAATACAATTCGGATTATATAATCCGAACTGTTTTTCCCTTGAAAAGGGGTGTTTAGAGGGTGTTCGAATTATGTAATCCGAAAAAAATCATGTAACGCGCCCTATTTTTTGAAGTTTTCGGATTACAAAATCCGGAAAAATCCGCATCTCATTTTTTCACCCTATAACAAAGGTTCGGATTATGAAATCCGGACACTTCAAGGGCATTTTGGTCAAAAACGCATGGCGCGCGATAATGACATAGAATGGGAAAAGTAATACTCGAATTTTTATTATACTTGTAAGGATAGGGGACCAGGTGACATGGTATGTAAAAAAAATCGATTTCTGCTCTTCGCCCAGCACATTTCGCTCCCACCCAGCTGAACTGACCAAAATACCCCTGTGTTAGTTAAGTCACGCAGCGTGAGTTAAGTAGCGCAGCGTGAATTAACTCACGCAGGAATATTTTGACAAAACACAGAACACATGACAACCCAATTCTCCCTCAAATTGCAAATCGATTCCTATGAATGTTATTGATTGATAGATGATTAAGCAGCAATGATAATCCAAGGGAAAAGTTGGTTGGTAGCAATCGATTCAAAGCTTGAAGGAAAATATGATTTGGCAGCAACGATAATCAAAGGGAAATCCAATTCAAAGCTGAATGAAGTGGAAGCAATTGCATGAATATTACTCAGGTGTATCGATTTGTAGCAATTGCAATATGATTTCTTCCGTCTATCGATTTGCAATTTGGAGGAGAATTGGTTTTCCTGGGTTTTATCATGTTTTGTCAAAATACTTATGCGTGAGTTAAGTCACGCAGAGTTTAACTCTTGCGTGAGTTAACTCATGCAGGGGCATTTCGACAAAGCTGCAGGGCACGAGTGTTTTGTGCAGGGGGAAGAGCAGAAATAAAAAAAAAATCTCTATAACTTGGGCTCAGCATCAAACTTAGAAGGTACTCATCCAACGTGAGATGGCCTACCACGCCAAAGTAGAGAATTACTTTTCCCACCATGCTGCCTTCTCGCGCGCCCTATAAAATTTCCAAAAATACCCCTAGTCCAAATTATATAATCCGGAACAGATTGTTAGTGTTATCCGAAAAACGAATTCCGGACAGAAGTTTTGTGCTTTTTTGTGTCTTTCTTTGATGTAAAGGGTCTCTGTTGACCGTTATATGAACCCCACACAAGCTGCAATGCAATTGCAGGGTTCATATGAACGGTCAACAATGACCATAACACCACCGACACCCCTAAAAAAACTAAATTTTTTTGAAGAAAATGGAAGAAAAGAGGTGAAGTGAAGAATGAAGGTATTTGTTGAAGATGGAAGCCTATTTATAGCTTAAAACAAGTCCTAGGTCATTACTACAGTCAATGAAAACGTGTTAGTGGTTGTAACCGTCCAAACCTACATTAATGGCTCCACACAAAAGAATCCAATGTTGAAGCTTTCCACATTATACATTTCGGGACTTCCTTAACCCTACAAGAAGTGCCAACTTTTCTCTCGTTCACCAATATCGTATTAATCCGGAATATATATTCCGGAAAAAACAGGTGCATTCCGGATTGTATTTTCTGGACTACATCAGTGTCATGGCCGGTGATTTGCACCACATGTTTTATCGGTGGTCAAGTCAAAAAAACGTGTTTTACCACGTTTTTTGACTGCATTTATGACCTCCCAATCGTTTTTTGACCCACCCTCCCTATAAATAACCTTCCAAACCCCACCATTTCTCACATCATCCTCTCCCACCCTCTCTTCCTCCTCCTCTTCCTTCTACAACCATGGTTTTCCATCGTTGGCCTTTCATAGATAAAGGCCTCGTTGAAAACTTTCAGGGTTTGTATGAACGGTCAATGAGGATGGAACCGCACTGCAAAGAAGTGCGGTTCATCTGAGGGTCATGTGGGTCAATGTGGTTCTTAGCTTGGCCTGTCTGGGCGTAAGTTTGAGCACCCACTACCTCCCTCAAGGGCATTGTTTTCTTGTTCCCGCCGTCCTCTTCCCTCCTCCCCTGGTTGCCCTCCAATAAGGAAGCTACTACTATGTCCTATCACATACCAGTGGTTAGGTTCTTAGGAGATTAGAATTAGGCTCTTAGGAGATTAGAAATAGATTTAGGTTCTTATGTAATAAGCTTAAAAAGCTTCAACATTATTGTAATGTATTGTTCATATATTAATAAAAATGAGTTGTTTTTATCTTTGTCTTTTTATTTCTGGTTTATATGTTTATTTGCATTTATTTTACGAATTTCAAAGCTTAAAATTCTGGTAAAAGACCTTTCCGGATTTTATTATCCGGATTAATCTGCAAAATTCTAACAATCTATTTTGGAAAACATAATCCGGATCAGGGGTAAAAATGAAAAAAAAATAGGACGCGCGAGGAAAGGCATAGGGTGGGAAAAGTAAATCCCGCCAAAGTATTATATGATCAAAAACGTGTACTTCAACAAAATTTCTAAATCTTCAAAATATTTCTCAAATGTTATTTTGTATTTTTTTTTTAAGATTGTGTATTTATTTTAAAGATGACTTGATATATTTTACGGTATACATATATTTTCTCGAAAAACATAATCATAAAATGATTGTTATGGTAGCAACTGTTAAGATGACTTTTATGGTGAAGAAAAGATGACATATTTATATAACCATTTTTGCAACTTTTGAGACAACTTTCTCATATTTTTATTGTATTCTTACTCTCTCTTTTCCTCTTTTACTCTATTGTTTTTTACCAATACTTACTCTCTATTTTCCTCTTTTTTTCTCTATGGTTTTTTATTAATAAGAAGAGATAAAAAGGTTGTCCGAAAAATTGTCATAAAATAAGTTGTACAAATAAAGGTATCATTACTCTAGAAAATATGAACCATAAAGATGACTTTTTAAGCTGCACAATTTTTTTTAATAACCAACACCCTGAAAGTCATTTTTATGGAAGAAATGCAGGTTTATTTTGGTCTTTCGTGCCGTAAATTTTGAAGTACCCAAAAAGGTATTAGGGTACACTTAAAAAATCTGCAACATAAATTTAGATTTCAGAACACAGGGTAAGAAAAACTAGTGGAGCAAGAGTTTGCGTAACATCATCTTTTTGTTTTGAATCACTTTCACATCCAACATATAAGAACAGTTTTTACAATTAGTTCAGTTTTATTACACATCCAGGTTAAAATACTTTACAGATATAAGATGGGGTAAAACTAAAACTAAATCGTAATTCCTGCTATTAGTGTTCAATCTATCTTCAATGAGAAAAGCATCATATTATGATGCAAGAGAACAAGCAACAAAAGAAATCAACATATCTACTGTAAAATCCCAAAAACTAAAATATTCAGGTCATTTCATTACTATCTTGACGTGTCCAGGAAGAAAAAATTACCGTGGCTTTGCGCCACCCCCACTTTCCTCCACATTAAAGACAGGAGTAGATGGACCGCTGGCACTCCTTCTCGATGCAGATTGCCCTGTGATTGTCCTGCCCATGAACTTTCCTGCCCTGCTCAGTCCACTGCCAACGGCACCAAGCCCACTGCCAACAATTCCAGCTCCAGCACTGAATCCACTTCCCACCATTCCAGCTCCAGCACCAATCCCACTTCCCACCATTCCAGCTCCAGCCCCGATTCCACTTCCTACAAGTCCAGCACCAGAACCAACTACTGATGCTGCTCCGTCTAGCGCGTCCATTGTACTTCCAATAACTCCTTCCTCTTTCAGTTTCTTCCTTTGTTCTAGTGTCATTTTCTCTGCTTCTAGTGCAGCCATCTGTTCTTCCTTGTTAAATTCATGATAGAAATACTGAAATACAAATGAGATTATAACTTTCAATCAATTGAGACAACATATAGTAAATGAATACAGAATGGAGAGGGAATAAAATATGTCGGCTTAAGCATGATTAGAAAAGAAATAGAAGGTTTCTTTACTGTCGTTTTGGGTGTATAAAGGCACACATTTCAAAGTTGCGATGTAATCGGGCTTTTATACACTCAAAATCATGGTAATAGAGTCATCTATAGAATCTCTACTCAACAAATGCATGTCTATTTATACCTTTATTCTCAAGGTTCCTCGATCCTTCTTATCTTTTACTTTCAATGTATCAAGTGATGACAGAAGCCTCAGTTCAATTTCCTTTTCAGTTTCTGCTTCCAGGTTAATAAGTGGCAATTTTGCTACTCCCAACCGTTTATCTTGCCCAATGTCTTTATCAAAAACCTATTTGCAGAGTCATGAAAATCTTTTATTTTTATTTTATTGAATCAATCATGGCATAGAAACAGTTTGACGGGAGCTGTGTAATTACAAGAAAAATTAACCTAAATATTAACATGTGCCGTGTAGAAACAAATCAATAAAAGATCAAGGGGAGAAGATAAGCGCTTTTTTGGTTTGAGAAAACACTTCGGAATAACGTGATATTAATAGAATAGTTTTGGGAAATGAATCGTATCTACTCTAATTGTTACAAAAACTTGTACAAGAAAAACTCAGGATAATGTGATAATAACTGAACGGTAATTTTGAAAAACTTAAATTACGTGTCAAAATAAATTCATGTTAATATACTTAACGTATCCGGAAAAATGAATTTCTTATTTCTTCCATAAGCATAAGTGAGGAAGATATATTCTACTTCCTAGAACTAATGAAAGCAAAATGTAAGTAATGCCGTAGAATAAACTAGCACAAGAGAAAGCAAAGTATTAGTTGTGTCAAACCTCGAGAGTGAGTGACTGGGTCTCCTTGTCTTCTGCAATCAAGTCGAATTCCTCATTCCAAATTGGATTCAAGTTGTTATCAACAACCTTTGTTTTGACTTTAAACAGTGGTCGAATATGCACAACTACGTAAGGATCAGATTTCCCAATCATTTCCATATTCTTTAGATCATTTGCTTTCATTACAGTCACTTTAAGTATTCCCTGGGGTTTAAGCTCCAGATCACTGCAAAAGACAAAGTCCTTAAGTAATTTAAAATATTTGAGCATTAACATCAAAATTGACATATTGCCAAATCAGAATTTGTTTTCCCTTTTTTCAAAGTGACAGAAGAGACAAAAACATTGAAACGGAAGCATTTTTTATTTTTTTTATGAATACTTCCACAAAAATTTCAAATTCGATTTGAAATATTGATTATCAAATATAGGAGTAAGTAACCCCAGATGCGTTTTGATCGGCATTCAGGAAGAAAAGTAACAAACAGAACAAAATAAGATTCACACTACCTAGTATCCACAGGAGTACCACCAAGTGGAACAACAATCCGATGAGGCCATTGGAGCATATCGGTAACAATTGAGTTCACAGTATCCTATGAAATGGTGGGCAAAATACAGTGTGGATTGTGAGTGTTTCTTCAGAATCAATTTAAGAGGAAAAAGGGCAAGCTCACAAATTAGAACTTACATCAATCATATCTGAAAGTCCAGGAAGTGCCGTCAAACTTCCACCAACTGCCTTCAGAGTGTAATCAATTCTAGGCTTTGGCTGATTAAATGTTTCATGGAAAAGTCAGTAATTCTAAGAGTTATAATTGAAAATTAGTGTCCCAAGTAATTCCGAAAAAAGTAATGCAGAATTCAATTAGAATATTGAATAAGGCCAAGGGAATATAAACAGAAATTGTAAAGAATCATGTCCCAGTCCACTTAATTCAAAATCTAAGGGCATTGCCCAATTAGTGTTGGCCCTAACAACATCCTACAATGATAAATCGGTAAACCACAGAAGCAGATAGTTAAATGTGGTGAACACAAGTTCCATATGAAGGGATCAATTATCTAACTCTTCTAGTTTTTGCTTAACAATTGCTCTAGTTTGCTCTAGTTCTTATATCAACTTCATCTTGTGGGAAAACAAGTAATTAATGCCACACAATCATGAAGTGAAAACATGCATATCCAACTTCAAGTCAATGTCCTGTTCACTAATTTTAGATTGATTTACCCCGGTTCCCACAAAAGGGTTTGCACAAATAAAACTGTAAACATTAAATTGAGAAACTCAGGTAGATCAACCCCCCACCCTCAAAGGTTACCTCAGCAAGTAGGGCAACAACAACAGCAGAAATGCAGGGGATCTCTTCGGCGAGTTGGAATATAACACGGATAATGGTGAAAACCTGGAGATCCTTCAACTGAAGGGAGAAACAATAACAATCAAAATTTTGAAAATGCCTCAGTGACATGAAATTCAATATAGAAACACAGCATAGTCTAACCTGAATAGGAATTGACGCAACAAGTGCTTCAACACCCAAAACAATATTAGGATCACCACCCCAACGAAAATCAATGTCCATTATGATTTGACCTTTTTGAAGACTCTGAACACGAATGCCTGCATGGATGAAAAAACTATGCATGTATTATTTCTTCATATACAAAAAGACGCAACAGAAAAATTGATAGAAAAGACACGGGTTATAAAAATAGCATTTTGTGACATTTTTGTTCTGCCTTATCAAACATTTTTATAACAATCCTATTAATGCTGTCAACATTTTCATATATTTGTAGATCCTAAAAAGCAAAATTGTTGTTACAAGGCTTATGTTCCATATAAGAAACCTCTGAAGTATTTTATCATAAAACTACAAGCTCCAAATTTTATTTATCCGTTTCGTCGAATAGTATTTTATCATAAAGATACAAAATATGGTGTTAGTTTAAAAAGATCATGGCCTTTATCCTTTAAATACATTAAAAAGTAGTTTCCACCATAAGAGGACATAACAGTTGATGGTCAGAAGGTTTTCTTCAAAAAAGATTGAGTTTCCTTCTCATTATGAACAACAATTGATGATAGAGATTTTCTTTCCACAAGGAAGATTAGGTTATATTTGGTTCTAGTTCGTTTTATATGTATGCATGAACTCCTCTCTAAAATTGAAAAACAGAACTCAAATTCTTTCTTATCAACTATTATTAGTTATTAATCATTAACTGTATTAAACAGAAAATGAACTCAAAAGTGAACAAAAACTCTCCAATATCATTGGATGTCAATTATAAAATCCACTTCAAGCAACCATCGATAGAGTACCCATGAGAAGCCACAAGTATAACATAACAAGGCCAAAGGTAGGATCGAATAAAAAAAAATATGGGCTTTCCTCTCCAACCAAATTAAGTTACAAGAGACAAAAGGAGAAAGAAAAAACATCGTACATAATGATAATGTCATGTTTTCCCTCTTTTGATTTTTGAAGAAACAGGTGAAAAAATAAAAAACATGGATATAAATATCTAGATAACTTGCATCGGTGAAAATCTTGTTACACGAATCAGGCTTAAAGAACTGTTGTTAAAATCAAAATAAATGACATATCAACCACATTATCTGACTTTATACACAGCATTTGTAAATTTATCAGGGAAAAGAATCAAAACCAACAACAACCGAAGCCTTTTACCAACTAGGTAGATTCAAATATAAAATACACACCCACACGCACGCATGTGCGCGCCTGTGCGGATCAAACAACACCATAATGTGCAAACAGGAAAAGCAATGAAGAAAGGAATCTGTGTGGATTGGTACCTTCAATTTTTGGAGCGACAGTTCCAAGGGACAGCTTACTTAACTTCAACGAAGAAATTCCAGGAGGTCTATACTCTTCTAATAGTGGTTCAACAGATTCTCTTATCACCATAGTTGCTGCCTAAAAAAGAAAACACAAACAAAAACAAGATAAAGCAAGTTATTTATGCAAAGAATGAATACCCTTCCCAAAGGAAGATTAGGAATGAAAGCCAAAGTTTAAAGGTCTCCTGGAGCTTGAGCGCAAGAGTATTTTTGTTTAAGGAATGCAAGGTGCATATTGCAAAGAACATACACTGTGTTTTTCGAACACAGTGTTTTCAAAGGAAAAAAATGCATTGCTTCCTTACGACCAAGGGGTCACAAGTTCTAGTTAGTAGTCACAGAAGCCGCCTCTCAAATCAAGGTAAGGTTCCTTCTGATGTCTTATGCACACTAATCACAATCATACATATATTACCGTATTGTTCATTTCAGTGTAAATCTACATCACTACATGTGCATCAAAAGGGAAAGCTGTAGTATTGTTGCAAATTACAATCATGTCAACTACGTTAGGTTTATTCATGTTATCTGGTTTGTGACTTCGTTTATGCTGGGAATGGGATTGATACTCAATAAAGCACCATTGACCTGCTTAGTACACGGGGCCCGTTGGGATTGTAGATGCATTTATGGAGTTAAGTATTGCAACTTGTAACTGAGGTTAATGTTTTATGCACTACAAAGCCTTATCATTCATCTGTTGCATTTTGGGTTTTTAAAAGTTCTAAGCTGTGCATCTTAGGCGTGTCTTATGGAAAATAACCATTATATTTTAGACTCGGTCAATCGTCCTCAAACTCGAAATTATGTGCAAGTCTGTCTGACAATTTGTACACAAACAATTTGTAAGCCAGTTAATTCGATTTTAATATCTAGAGTAGTAAGGCTGTACAATTTTATTAGTTAACTAGAGTTTTTGACAATGAGGATGACCCATGTATTGCAATTCCTCCTCCATTGCATCCGTGTTTCTTCGCCCTAATCTAGTCTCTTTCCAAGAAGCAGATCATTGTGGTCAGATCAATCATTATAGCTGAATACCAAAGCATTGCTTCAAGTACAGCTGATTTTTTTTTTATTGAGACACGGCTATGTGAGCTTCATGCTAAAGTATACAGTAGAGAAGTAGAGAAGTGGAGTTAGTTATTAGTTACAATGTTAATTATCAATTAGCAAAGTAGTTGTAACTGTCTCAAGTATGGTATAGCTGTATCAGAGTCACAGAGAAGCAACACACAATGTATAAAAAGATGCTAATACTGAACTGTGATACAAATCAATCAATTCAGAAAATCAAATTTTTATTATATTCTCTCTCTTTCCTCAGCATAGATTTTATCAGAATCCAATTTTCGTGGTATTGATTTGAGTTTCTGAACTATGTGGGCAATCAATTACAAACCCAGGATTAGCGTCTACCCATAATCAACAGTTCTAATCCACTTTCTCTCGTTCAAACCGAACAATAAGGGTGTTTGAAGCAATGTAATTCATACCATCACAAATAAACAAACTAATTAGTTATTGCATAAAATATATTAAATAGAAAACAAATCTAGTAAGAAATCAATAAACATCACACAAACTGCTCTAGATTATTATACAAACAAGTTTACTCACATCTGCCACAAATGGCCACAACTTGGACAGCTGCTTGTTTAGCCATTTCACCTGAAAAAACCCATCAACAAAGGGTCAAACATTTTGCAATCCACTTTTTGCTTAAAAATATAGAAAGGGTCATAGAAAGAGAAACAATAAATAGAGTTTCTAAATATAAATTTAGTAGCTTCATTTGATGTTTTGCCAATGCCTATGATAGGATCGTTTGTAAAATCATTTCAGCGTAAAGCTAAGTACGACAACAACAGGTGATAGGCACACCTGCTCATATACAGGGAAAGATATCCATTCAGGTAAATTTTCACCACAAATTTTCTTTAAGTCGTCTCTATTAAGGGATCCAAGGAGTTTAATATCAACTGCCTGCAGAGAAAAATTAATAATGTTAAGACAAGAAGAAAAAATACATCCACAAATTAATATGTGACATTTCTTTTGTTAAAGAAAATGGCCACAGCTCACACAAGCCCAAAATAATAAATTATTGTTAGCACTGTAATATTTAAGTCCTATTATGTTTCCCTTTTCATTTTTCTTTTTCATTCCCCTGTTTTTATTGTCTTCTTCGTGTGAATAGATTCTCTTGAATAATGCCACAAGTTTGAGTGTAGTGAACGGAAACACGGAATAGGCATTGAAGAGCTTTTCAGCTTAAATGGTCCACCTGAATTGACTAGCATTAATCGAGGTGTAATGTAGCTTTCAAATAGCAACAGTCTAAGACCAAAGAGACAACAAAGTCTGCGAATTCGTAGGAAATTAAGAATTGTGAAGAAAAAAAAAATATTTTCATAAAAATTCCAAATTTTGATTTTACAACTTTTCAGTTTTCACCGAGTCATAACTATAAATTGTGATCTTCATATAAGTCTCCTCAAAGAGGTGTTCGGTGTTCCTTCTGTGTGTGATTATTACTATCATTCGCTGAGAGAAAAGTTTCCAATACCAGGTCTGCTTCAGCCCGTTAACAGAGGATGTCAATAATCCTAAAATGATAAAGCATTCCCCTTTCACAGCCCTATATCACTTGCCTTACTAATAAGTGAAATTCCACTAATATGGTATTGGTTGTTCAAATCTAATGAATTTCCAGTTACTGGTTATTCTATTCTGCTTATGTTTGGTTCCATGTTTTGAGCGGGTAGAATTGATTTTGATATGTTTAGTTGTTCTCGGGTAGAATTGATTCTAACCAGAAGCTAGCATTTGAGTCTCAGCCTGACTTTAAAGTTTTCACTGCAGAACCAACATGATCAATTCATTTAAAATCATTTTTTGTCATGCGCAGAACCAAACATGCACTCCATAAACTATGTTTGGTATCACGGTAGGTTTGCCGAAATCACACTGAGCCACCATGATTCTGCAAAGGGTACACTAGGTAGCTTTTGCAAAATTACGATGACTCGCTATGATTTCAACAAACACCACTTACCAACTTGATCACATCTTAAATAATTCATCAACTTTATTTCGACATTACTAATTGGAAGAAAATACAAAACATTGATGAATGTAACGTAACATACCTTTGCAATTCTCTTGCGGCTTCTGTATCTCATCATTCTCTCCCATCCAGCCATCAATGCTACGCCGAATAATACTCCCAGAAATATCCCAAAGAACAAACCCATTTTCCCAAATTCCAACCACAGCTATCTCTAATTCAAAATTCACCAAAACCAATTTTGAATAGAAGCATCCAATGCAAATGAACAGAATAGTAATGAAGCTAATTTAGAAACGTGTTTAAGAAAAAGATCACAAAAAAGAAAGAAAGTTTTATTTATGAGTAACGTGATTATGTTTCTCTCTCTAACTCAGTGTGGTTTGTAACTGAAAAATCTTGTGTTTCTTTGATTGTAACGTCGAATTGAAGGTTCTTTCTTTTGTCTTTTCAGACGTACGATTTTAATGAAAAGTGTTGAGATCGGTCAGCATCAATCAAAAGTGTAACTGTAATCGTGCACATTTATGGCCTTTTCACTTTTTTCTTATTTTTTTAAGGAAACAAGCTTCAACATTTCATTCGAATGACATCCTCTTTTAACACCGTCTCTAACCATGCTCTTTTACTCCCTCCCTCCCATAACTAAAAAAAAGAAAAATTTACTATGTATTTTAGTCACTTTACTTTTCAATATAATATTAATTTTTTTTTCTCTTTATAACTCTAATTAATATTACTTTCATCTTTTCCAATTCAATATATTACACTTTACATTTATGATAGTGGGGAATGCACCAATACTTAACAAGGACACTTAAAACTATTTTTCTCTCTCATTCATTTACACATTTGTCTTAACACGTGTGAAATGAGTTTTTGGCTCAGTTAATCCAAGACAGAGGGAGTATTAGACAAAATTAATATAGATCAAACCATTTCATGTTGATTACATTTTTAAATTGTAAGATCCATATTGATTTGATATTAAATAAAAAAATATGAATATTAAAAAAAGCGTTTAAAAAGAGAGTATTATTGACCCAGCTCTAAAATAAAATGGAGACTAGTTAGGAATGTGACAACAAACACATCATGTCATTATATTAAAAATGACATGATATCGTGATAATAATTAACGAGTGAACTTCTAATCATATTGTGATCATTTTTAACCTAACATATACTTAGGATAGAAATTACAAAGACGAGATAGGATAAAATTAAAAAATAATTTATTTTATCCTATTTCTTTGGTGTATCAAACACAAGATTTAAACATGATAGGATAAACTTTGTATTTTAGTCACTCCATGGCTATCTTGTTTGAGATCTAATAATTATATTGGAGTTTTTATGCTTTTATTGTTTCTTTTCTTGCGTGTTCTCCATTGTTATTTTCAACTTGTTTCAAGTGTGTGCACTCTATGTGTTTGCTAAAATGTTTGTGAGAGATTTATTTTATTAGTGTGGTAGCAAGGGTCTCAATGTGGCTATCATCAACTTCAACATGATTTCAGTCTTAACAATGAATTGTCAATATGTGCTAGAATTGATCATTTCAACGATCATTTATAGTCGGAATGAGCGAACAACAACAATTTTTTTTCGAGGATGGATTCAATTAAAATTTCATTGATCATATGTGGGAGGATTTTGTCTGGCTGCTAGGGTTAAAACTTTGGTTTGTTAATATACTATTCTGCTTATAAAATTATGTGCATTGATAATATGTATTTGACTTTTAAAATGTGTAAGGGGATGTCCCACTTGTGTAGACAGTTTGATTATACTCTTGTTATTTTAGCATTTGAATGAAGTTTATTTTATAATAAAAAGAGTTTAATTTGTATAGCTCGTTGGTGTACAAAAGTTTTAGACGCTCCAAGACACGCCATTGAATGCATGTGTAAATTTTATATACACCGATGGTCTATATATAAATTGGGTAATGCTAATCAGTGCCCCTGAGTATCGATTGACATTAGCCAAACAAGGAAATTTGATGTCAAAAGAAGAAGTATTTAATGCATTGATTGCACAACTTTGAATGCAATATTATCCTTTTTAGATCATTATTTAAGCATTTAATGCAAATATTACTATATTTGACTTCTTAATTAGTACTCTGAAACACCGGTTAACATGACCCATATAAATTAAGAGAGCTTCTACGGTGCAGTCAGAAAACTGACTTTTTTGAAAAAGTTAATTTTGATTTTAATGTTTGATTCATTTTTAAATTGTTGATTACTGATTAATGATCAATAGTAATTCATCTAGTAATGCTTGCAATATCTTGGACTTACAGGTACTATTATATTGTTGGCATCTTTAACATGCAAACAGATTTGATGATATTATGTGATAGTCTTAAGTGTTACATTTTGTGGGGTGTTACACTTAAAACAAGGTATGATAAAATTAGATTAAGTGTAGTCTTGTTAATATGATGAATTGACGATACCATGAGGACTGAACTTTTGATGTCACTGTACAAACAGTGGGGTGTTACTCACTACACTTTTGATATTATAGTGTTAACTTCATCAGAAAAGTCATTTTCACGACTTCACTATAGAATTTTTCATAAATTAAACTGTAATATTAATCGTTAACATTAAACTATGCCTTAGGTTAAATTGTTCATTGCGTAAAAAAAAAAGTTAAATTGTTCATATATGTTTGATGTCCTTGGTGGGGAGGTTGAGAAGATTACATTTTTAACTGAAAGTTGCTACCCCATAATAGATCTGTTGCGTATTAAATTGAAAATATTTCTTTTAAAAAAACTTTTAATGTACATTGTGCCAACCTTAGGTCGAGACGAGATTTGATGTAGACCACCTCCCCAAGTCGATTGCACACATTGGCAATTGCATGAGGTATCAACTTATCTTAAGTTGCTTATTTTCCGTAATAGGATGTGTATATTATCCGTAATAGAATGTCTATATTGTTGGACATCAACTAAAAACATGCGTGATCGTGTTATCATCAATTTGATTTAAAAGAGTTTCGTGTGTAACTTGTGTTTCTTACCATCCGAAAAAAAAAATCCACCTTGTCTAGCTTGAATGATATAATCTTAATCTTAATCTAATACATTTTCCTTTGGTTTAGTTATTGGTATCAAAAGAGTTGGTACTTCTTTTCCCTAACTATGAAGATACTAATTGAAGCTCACATTGGACTTGCGCGTATTATTTGGTAGCATGAACAATTTGCGCGTCCTATATTTTTTTATTTTTTTTAAGAAGATTAGGTAAGCTGGTTTCTAGGATGAGTCTTTTTTTTTACTAACCGAGTCACCATTCACCATTCATTGTGTGTTGTATTATGCTTCTTATGTAAATGACAAAGAAACATAATTTATTCGTCTAAATAATAACTTGAAGACATATTTACAAATTAGTGAAAATTTCAATTACTCATTTAATTTTTTTAAAATAATTCAGAAAAGTTTCAAAAAATTAATCGAGGTTCTATTATTATTAAAAAAATAATAATATTGTTGTCCATAAAACTTGCCGGAACTTGCAATTTTTTTGTTTTGAGTAACAAAAAGTAACTTTTTCAGCATAAAATTTAACCTTAATAAAAAATATTATTCAAAATTAACCTAAAAATTATTATAGACCCATTAAAATTATTATAGACCTAATAAAATTTATCACTCAAATAAATACCAAAGAAAGGTAACAATAATAATTAAACTCAAATAAAATCTAAAAGTGATTCTCTTGTCCATCTGAATATGAACTAACCTGTAAAAAAAATTCTAAAACTGAAACTTATCCAATGCATCACCATAATTTCACAAATGCAATTGCCACACAAAACCCATAAATCACCACGCGCAGATCAACGCGTCTCGCAAACGCGCCACGGCTAGGTGTCTGCGGGATCGTAATCGGCGGAGAATCAACACTATCGGCACCAGGTGGCTCCGCGTAGGGCGGCGGTGGAGGCTGATTTAGATTCGGCGGCAATCCTATACCACGCTGAACATCGATCTGAAATGCTAAACCGTGTTGACACTGAACACCTTCGTTGGTGTCGGAGAAGAAGTAGTTGGGTCCCACAATAGTCAACGGGACGGGAATAGTCAACGCTTCGCTGAAGTTATTGGTTCCACTGCTGTAGATGAATGTTCCGTCGTCGGCGGTGCAGCTCGTGTAAGCGGTTTTGTTGTATGCGAGAATAACGCTCTGATTCGAATTCGTGTTGAAAACTACAACAAAACAAAAAAAAAAGATTTAGCTACGATTTGATTTGATTGAAATTTATGATTTTAATTTTCTATAATGAAGTTAAAGATCTAGATAGAGAAGGGGTGATTGAGCTTACTGAGATAATCGCCGAGGTTGAAAGATTGAGAGGAAGCCCAAGAAGAGTAGTTGGTGGCGGAAGTGTTGGTGGTGGAGTTGAAAAGCCAGCCGGAGGTGCCGCCAACTGTGTGGTTTTTGTAACCGGTTGCGGCGGTGGTAACGGAGATGGTGGTGAATAGGAGGAAGACTAGGAGCGTGATGTACGGCGCCATTTTGTGATGAAGTGTTGTGCTGTGCTTGTGTGGATGTGATTGATTAGTCTTAACATAACATATGTAAATTTGTTTTGAGTGGTCCCTAGGAATCATTCTTTCTCTTTCTCACCTGCTTAATGCATTTAAAAAACAAATAATATTTGAAAGTGCCTTTTTTTGTTACATAAGCATTCAGTATATGGTACATTTGATTTTTCAACAATAAACCACACCAGGTTTCTTCTTCAGAATGTTGGAATCATAAAAGACTCTAACAGTTGAGTAAATCTTAGAAGGATCAGCCATTGCACCAATATTAGTATATTCTCCATCACTTGACTCATGTGGTGGGATGAGAGTTATTCCAAGCTCATCAATTCTCTTCAAATGTTGTTCTGTCATTGGATTTCTCCACATAGCATCATTCATTGATGGTGCTACAAACATTGGCTTCTTATAGTCCCATGATCTCACAATGCTTGTCAATAAGTTGTCACACAACCCTCCAGAAATCTACAAAACCAAGATTCCATAATAGTTAATATAAGATATAAAAGAATTCGTTCAAGATTGTACCAAGTTAAATCTAGACTTTCCGATCTTAATTAATCGGCCACCATGGATGTGTGAATAAATTATAAGTAATGAGGGAACAATAATTGATTACCTTGGCAAGAGTATGAGCTGATAAGGGAGCAATGAGAAAGATATCAGCCCAATTAGCAAGCTTAATATGAGCAGCAGTATCACCTAATTGTTTCCAAGCTTGCCATTCATGCTCATCATTGAATACAATCACATCCTTTGGGATTGAAGCTTCAGCAATAAAATGACAAGATGGTTTTGTGACAATTGCATGTACTTCTGCCCATTCCATGAAAGCACGAAGAACAAGTCCGAATTTCATCGCAGCTACACTTCCACAAGCACCAATTACAATCCGAGGCTTCCTCTTAGCATCTAATCCATGCGTAACAGATTTTCCAATTGCACTTGTAGAAGCCATATTTCAACAAAAATCTTATGGTCTTAACTTTCTGTCACACCTCAAAAAGCCTGTAACATAGTGTATACATGCCTTAAATTTGTTAATATATACACAATAAAGATTCATTCTTTTTACACAGCCATATATAATTACATCTCAACAATATGAAAATGCATAAACAATTTGCTCGGAATCAACCGAATCTATTACAAAACGCATACATACAAAGTATATCACAAGCATATTCTCAAGGAGTTACCATCAAGAAAGTTTATACATGAATAAAATAGAACATTTATGATCACACACACACAGAAAGAAGAAAGAGAGATGAATCTTGAATCACACGAAATTAAATATTCTCTTAAACACTTGCAAACTGTTGAAAGAATAAGAATAGAAGAGAAGAAGAATGCGAGTGAAAAAGTTTCTTGACCTTGTTGTGAGTTCAGAAACAAAAGAACAAAGACTGATCTCTCTTTCTCTTTCTTGTAGTTATGGAGCATTCAGAAAAGAGACTCTCTAAGTTTTTTTAATGAATTTTCTAAGACCAATCGCGGGATTTATATGCCTTGTGAGTTGTGTTATGAGAGGTTTGTTTTGGAACTTTATAAAATGAAGCGTGCTACTCAAGCTAGATAGCTATCATACCCCACAAGCTACTCAAATTATGTATAAAATGTCATTTTTTATGACTATGTTTGAAAAATATGATATTTTTATTTATGTATTAGATTTATTTAAAATATAAAATTATAGAATTTTAAATTCAACCATTATATTTGAACATTTCATATTTTTCTACATCAATTTAACACCTTATTTTATCTTTATCGCTCTCATTCTATTACATCACCAATCACATCTATTAGATCATTCTCTCTTATGTTTTTCCCTCTCTAAATGCATACACTTATATGTGTCTACATTAGACATTTTCCTTTTGAATTAAGTTCTTAAAATTGCCGAAACATTTTGTTTGTTTCGAATATTTTATAGTTGTAAAACATATGGTTAAAAAAGTAGAGTTACTAAAAATGTGTGGCGTACATGTATGTTAAATCTTCTAAAATTAATTTAATTTAAGCCAATGTACTTGATATTAGCACCCTTGGTTTTTTCTAATACACTCCCCTACATTCTATTCTTACTTTTTTCTTTACAAAAAAAATAACTCGATTTGAAAGTTAATTTTGGAACATCGTCTTCGTTTGGTCAACAAATCCTACATCTCATGTGATGAGATGTCTATAACTTGTACGAGGTATCTAACTTGTCGTACTTATGAACTCAAGAAAAAAACTCGTTGCACTTGTATTTATCTTTTATTGTCTATGCCTATATTTGTTTTTAAGGTGGAATTGCATTAAACACACATCATGTTTGAAGTGACAACTTATAACTTTTGTATCTTCACGGTGAGAGTGCTTTGAAGCATGAGAAATAATTGTTGGATGTCAAAGCACTCTCATCGTGAAGTATGAGAGTGCTTTGTAGTAAACCTTAACAAGGACAGAGGAAATAAAGAGCTGGTGGGAAAACTTTAGAAAATAGTACAAACTCCAAACGCTAAGCATGGAGAGGAGTGGAGGTTTTAATGATATTTCTAAAATTAAACTGAACTTGTTTATATTTGGTCATAAAAAAAAAAATCTAAGCAAAACAAAAGAGATAACTTGTAAAGGAAGTTAAGAGCATGATACAAAGCAACACACTCATATTTACAGTTTCAAATCAAAGAAGTCTACATGAACATATTCCAATGTGTACAAAAGATCAAGAGCATGCTACTATCCATTATCCAAAGCAACACTCTAGAAGACAATGATATTCTTTTGTTTTTCACAGTCGTTTGAAACATTCTTCCTAAGCCTCACCAACTTTATTTTCTTTCAAAAGCTTTGAAACATAAAAGTTTTTGACGGTCGAATAAATGGTAGAAGGATCAGCCATTTCTCTCATATTAGTTGGCATGTGTTGAACAGGTGGGATAAGAGTAACACCAAGCTCTTCAACGCTCATGAAGTTCTGTTCTGTGAAAGGGTTTCTCCACATACAAGCATCCATTGATGGTGCAACAAACATCGGCTTCTCGTAGTCCCATGCTCTCACAATGCTTGTCAACAGATTGTCACACAACCCTCCAGCAACCTACAACACAGAAATATTTTCAGTCTCTAATAGTCAAGATATGGCAATTGTCAATGTATTTGAAATATTTTCAGTCTAATGAAATTGACAATAATTGCTTTTAGTGTGTTAAAAAAGTACTGAAAATCCTTCAATTCATCAATGTACCATAGAAGCTTGCAAAATTGTATATGGTCAGTTACCTTGGCAGCAGTATGTGCTGATAAGGGAGCAACGACCATGATATCAGCCCACTTAGGAAGCTCAATGTGAAGCACAGAATCACCTATCTTTTTCCAACTTTTCCACTCAGAATCGTCACAAAATATTACTGCACCCTCTGGGATTAATGATCTTGATTCACCACTACCAAGAAATTGTAAAGCTGTTTTTGTGACAACAGCTTTTACTTCAGCCCATTCTGATAAAGCACGAAGAACAAGTCCAAATTTCATGGCAGCTACACTTCCACAAGCACCAAGTACAATCCGAGGCTTCCTCTTAGCATCAAATTCATAATCATATGTAACAAACTTTCCAATTGCACTTGTAGAATCTGCGTTAGCCATCATCACCAATATATGTTTTTAACAATGTCTTCAATCTTCATTCTTATATCGCATGCAGGTCAAAATTTCATATTCCTGTAACATATAATACGATTATGTGATTTTGATAAGCAATATCATCATAGATCATCTCTAGATGGAGGCATGAGCCAATAAAGATTCATTTTTTTTACAGAACTATGATATGAAAATTCACGAACAATTAATTTGCTAGGAATCAAGTGAATATATCGGGTCATTTCTGATGAGTTTTGGACGAAATTATCATATGAAATAACACTACTGATGCCAGAAAAGGTATAGCATAACATATACTACTTTTCTATAGTTTCTACATTTTTTACAAGAAAACAAAATGAAGCAAAATGAAGTAACACAGGCATATTCTTGAACCAAATAGAAATAACCAAATAGAAATTCTTGGACCATATTCTTGAAGCAAAATGTTTGTCAAGAAATTTGATAAATGAAGCAAATAGAAATAACAAGTTAAAACTGGCACAAGAAGAAAGAGAGCTACATCTTGAACCACAAGAAATTATTCTCTTAGAAAGAATAACGACAAAAACAGAAGAACAAAGACTCTCCAAGCTTCTTTTTAGTTAATTTTCTCAGAAGAACAAAAACAAATCATAGGGATTTATATATGTGCCTTGTGAATTGGGTTATTGGAGTTTGTCTTTGAACTTTATAAAATGAAGCTTTCTTGCTACTCAAGCTAGGCTTCATACCCCAAAAAGCTACTCTAATTATATATATATATATATAAATTACTTTATGAAGGAAAAAAAATTATTCTGGATTTTTAGTTTTTGAGAAATATACGTACTATAGTTGTGTTCCGAATATTTATTTTAACAATTTTAGATTTTTCATAAAATGATTTTTTTTTTAAAGTGAAAAAACTTCTAAAATTAACAGTTTAAGCCCATGTACTTGATATTATTAGCATCCTTGGTCTTTCTAATACACTCCCTATTCTATTCTTACAAAAATACGTCGATTTGAAAGTTAATTTTGGAACACCATAAGAGACCAACAACTTTTACCTCTTATATGATGAGATGTCTATAACTTCAACGAGGACTCTAACTTATTGCACTTATCAATCACTTGTCTTCTTAACCTATGTTTGTGTTTGCGGTGGAATTGTATTAAACACAAATCGAACTTGAAGTGACAATTTATGGGTTTTTTTTTATCTTCGTGGTAGCGAGAGTGCTTTAAAACATGATAATTCATGGTTGTTGGATGTCAAACTAAGTCAATTCTATGGTGCACAAGAGATGTGATGTATTAAGTCTTACTATTTGATTAAAGATGATGCGATGTGACTTATTGATCCAATAATATAAATATATATATATATATATATATATATATATATATATATATATATATATGTGTGTGTGTGTGTGTGTGTGGTACAAGACTAATTTACTTTTGATTAGACAAAATCCGTCAAACCAAACATATACTTATAGTGAACGTTCCCATTCCAAATAAAATTACCTTATTTTGAATTTTTAGGTAATATCTTTACGACACTTGTTAACGATAATTTATTTGGTTCAGCTGCAGGTTATGCAAAATCGCGGAGATCATTTATGTTTCTGATTTGGTTTGCAACATCGTGGGTCATCTGGAAGGAAAGAAATCATAGAATTTTCAGGTACAAAGAGAACACTACTCTTCAGCTTCTGGAAAATATTAAACACCTTTCCTTTTGTGAGATTGTGTTAAGCCCAACCACGTTTTCTAAGATGGTATCAGAGCTTGTCGAATTCAAGGGCCACCTACCGATTCACGCACCAAGCCCAAAGAGCGCTGCTGGGCGTGATGGGGGTGTATTGGGAAAAACTCATGTCCCAAATCGGATAGATAAGACTCTTGGTAATAGTTTATATAGAGGAGGCAATCCTCACCTTATGAACCGGTTTTTAAGGATGAGTTAGGCCTCCAATTTCATTAGAAGAATGGAGATTTTAACGAGTTTCTAAAAGTAAACTAAAGTTATTTATATTTCGGTCAATGTTTTACCTGTGTCAGAGAAAAATTTCCTAAGCAAAAAATAAAAATAAGAAGATAACTTGTAAAAAGAACATGGTAGCAACACACTCATATTTATAAAATCAGATATAACACAAGCCATTTTTTCAACACACTCTTTTTAACATTCACTCTCTTATTAGGTGAAATACATGTGGGTAACCATTATGAAAATGGGTCTCACATAAAATGATGAGACCAAGATGTATTTTATCCAATAAAAGAGTGAGTGTTAGAAAGAGTGTGTTAAAATAACTTTTGCTAGCATTATTCTGATGAACATGTAACTAGATTCATTTTAATTAGGACAAGAGGACATCATCAGAGCAGGCAAAGACTGGACGTACTTTACTTATCCCCAACTTTTCCCATACATGCGGCTCTACACAACCCATCAAAATAAAAGATTTATGTTAATGTAAAACTAAATTGCAAATTATGACTTCACGACATTATGTGGAAACTAGGCATGTGTTTGGAACCGCGGTGGAGATGAGGCTAAAGAGTTTAGGGTTTATGACTTTATGACATTATGAGGAAACTAGGCATGTGTTTTGAACCGCGGTGGAGATGAGGCTAGACACGCATTTTAGAGATGAGGCTAGACACGCATTTTTTTAAAGCTGTTATTCTTAGCTTCTTGTTTTCACAACAAACAAGACACCATATGATTGGTGGCTGCAAAAAGAATTGAAACCAAACACATGCGTAAACTATTTAGTTAACAATGCATAAATTAATCGACATTAGAGCATTTCTTCTACGGTAAAACACTGTATGGAGGAATACAGTATATTCTAAAAATAATAATTTGTCTATGAAATTATAATCTAATGGCTATTGTTTCTACATCAAGAAGGAAAATTTTCTATTCTAAAAAAATATTCCAAACTCAACCAATTTGAACATGGTTACCAATACCATTTAGAAAAAATATACATAGAAAATGGGTTTTCTTTCAGAGGAGATGATTCATACTGGGATATCATTAGTAGAGACCTGAAGTCTCCGATTCACATGCTTGATATACATATAGTTGATTCCCATAGCGATTCCAAAACCTACAACTGATGAAAGTGGTATGGAATAAATTGGCGCCAAATGCAACTGCAACAAAGTAGATACAAGCAACGTTGCAAGAAGCAATAAGCATCAACTCAGGAGATTAAGTAAGGCAAGAGTTGTTGCCGTTAGTAGGCATGTCGTTTATCTAGCATTAATCTTGAGAAGTTATAACAAGAAATCTCAGCATGCTAACTCACCAAAGTATAAAACAGTAGGAAGGTTACATCCACAAGTCCAAACTCAAGAAGAGCATATAGCCACATATACTCTCTGATTGCTGCAAACAACATGAGTAAGCATTCATTTAACATTCAAAGAAGGAACAATATTATAACAAGAGAAGAAAAAGAAATCAGTTCTGTTTTATAGTTTATACCAAGGAAAAATGCAAAAACAGATGCCAGGAGACTCAATGTAAAGGAAACTGCTGCTGCTATAATGATTCCTCGAGTCTTCAAATCACGATACTAAATAGTGGGACAAAACTACGATCAGAGTATGGAGAAATTATTTTTTTTCTTTACTTTTATTCAACTAATTAAACAATACATATATAGGCTAAATAAAGGAAATGTAAAAGGAAACAAAAAATAGGCAATTCATATTTGTTTGGGACCCTAAACCTCATTCTCAACAGGGTGTCTCAGCTCAACCACTTGAGCTGTGCAGAAATTTCTCGTGAAATTCAAGATTCCCGTCAAACGAAGACATATAAAATCAACTATTATTGATTTAGAAATGTCTGAAAAGGAAAGGTAACTTAATAGCACCTCTAAAAGGGAAGTACTACTGGTCGTTCTAATTCCTTTTCAGAAAGGGAAGTATGTGATCTTAGTAATGCAAGGATAATTGCTGCTTCTTTTCTGCTTACACCCAGCATCTAGTACAGGATATATATTTGTGCTATGAATAGCGTTAAGATATATATAAACTTTACATGAATGTATTCGAGGTTCTTTCCGGTATATCTGAAATCTACTTAACGGGTTTAAAAATCAAGTAGATGCCAGGAAGTAAGAATAACATTCAAACAATCAAGTCAGCAAATTAAAACACACAAAGTATTGGTTTGGAATTATTTTGAAAGTAAGCAAAGTAGACATACCAGTAGATCTACGATGAAGTGAAAATACCATAGTGTGCTGATCATGACAAGCACTACAAAGTTTTGCCAAGCACTGTAAAAAAACAAAGCAAAATTAATACGAAACAAGTCAAATAAAAGGATACCGATAATCAGTTATGGAAAAAGTATCTGTGCTAAAAGCACAGAAAATAAGATTGATAACTTAATTTTAAAACATGGATTTCAAAATCACCTTAATCGTATGTTTCTTGGTTGTACAGAGCGGCACTCATGGACCAAGTTTGCCGGTAAATTCTGAACCTCTGTCAAGCATACATCACATTTTTTGTTTCGCTTTGTGCTGAACCATTTGATTAAACATTCTTCATGCACCAATCTCTGGTCACCTTTGCAACTGCATTCCATTTTAAAGATATTTCGTTCATCGAATACATCAAGACATATCCTGCACACTGCTGCCTCTTCAGTAATTTCTTCATTGGTAGTAACTTCTACTGGCACAGGAGTTATTTGATCTGATTTTCCAAGAAATTTTGTTTTCATATGAAATGTTCAAATAAGATTAAGATATTTGCAAAAAAAAAAAAAAAGGAAAATAACTCAATGTTGATAAAAAGTGAACTAGTCAAAAATAGTCCATCAGTCTGATACACATGCAAATTGATATATTTTTGTCTATTTAACATACAACGATTTCAAACCTTGCTCATTGGTCTCGATAATTTCGACTGACATCATGCCTGTAACATCAGCCTTAAATTTGTCAGCATAATAAATAAATAACTCATTTTTCATATATCATATACAATCATGCCTTATCTTGCTCTGTCCCTTTAAGTTATTTCACATAGACTAAGAAAATTGTAAATTTGATGTAGATTTGTAATAAAATCTTTGAAAATATAAACAGTTCTTAATTTACTCCAGATTTCTTTTGCTAACATGACACTCAATACTAGAGGAAAGGAGTACAAAACTTGTATCCACATGTCAGAAAACCAACCATCACAAGTTCTTTCATATACACACACATGCAATTGTTCTGAGAATACAAAAGACTAACAACACACTCTTTTTTACTCCCTTGGTCCTATTTATAAGAGAAATTTGGATCAACGCGCGCATCTGGTTGAAAAATTTGACCAAATACATTAACTATTGTTGACTCAGATGTTTCTCGTAAAAAGGACCGGAGAGAGTATTTGTTAAAATTTACACAGGTCCCACCTAATTTATATGAGACCCACATTATTTTGTGGAACCTATATGAATTTTAAGCACTTAAAGAGAATGTGGTGATGACGCTCATAAAAACAAGAGTAATTGTGAAGTTGGTCCCTATATTTAACCACTAACTATCAATTAGGTCCATATATTTTAACAACTTACTATCAATTTGGTCCTCATATTGTACTAATGACTATCAATTTAGTCCCTAACATACTCCTAGGACCTTTTTGAAACATTCGTATAAAGCCAAGAACAAATTTGGTGGTTTTCTCTAAACACAAATAGCAACAACTATGAGAATCATTGTTTTTATGAAATCATAATCAATCAAAACCTAACAAATATAGAAATGCATAAACCATTTGTTTAATGAGTAATTTGTGATGAGTTTGGATGAAATAAAGATATGAAAGTGAAAAAGAATGAAACAGCTAGCAGAATGGAAGTAAAAAAGAAGGAAAATTGATAACCTTGTAAGCTCTATAATCTGTGATGATTAATTTTCTCTCTTTCTCGTAGCAAGAAGCATTCAGAATAATTGGAAGAACAACGCAGACACGCCAACGCCATTTTGAAAGTAACACGCTTTTCTTAATTTTCTCATACGAATCGCTGCTTGCTTTTTATGGCTTGTGTTTGTGGGACCTTTCACTAAATTCACACAAATTAAGTCAAACCATTTTGACAAAATAATCCAACCACTTTGTACCGACATTAAAATTTCTAGGTGAGTTAAACTAGTGGATTAGAGACTTTAAAGTTTAAAGAACACATTCAAAAAATAAAGTTTTTTAATTTCCGTTATATTTTCAAAAAATCCTGATAATTAAGGATGGAGGTAGTATAACTTTATAGGTCAATGTTTTATCGTTTCCTCTTTTTATTCTAATACGCTATCTATATTCACATTTTTTTATAGTCATTCAATTAATGATGTATGTGATCTATACTATGGACTACATACATCATTAATTGAATGAATCTAAAAAATTAAAATTTGTTTATAATTCACAACCGAGTGAGTACGACTTACTAACTCAACTCCTTCCCAAATAAGTGACATTTTGTTTAGGAGAAGTGACACATTTGTTCAATCTACACATTAAAAAAATATTATAATAGTGACTGGAGGGTATATATTTTAATAAGTTAGTTAATATACACTGTTAGTATACAATTAATTTACACATGTATTAAATGATATGTTCTCACATCAATTAATGAATATAAAAAATGTATGAGTTGTGATATTCATTAATTTACATTGAAGCACATCATTGAATGTATGCGTAAAATAATTATATGGTTTTTTTCTCTCTAAATTATGATAAAATAATTATAGGGGAATTAAGCTAATGAGTCATACCATGAAGTTATGGAAAAGGGTGATTGAACGAAGACTAAGAAAGTAGACTCAAGTTACGGATAACCAATTTGGTTTTATGTCTGGGAGGTCGACTATGGAAGCGATCTACTTACTTCGACGCGTGATGGAGCAATATCGAACGGATAAAAAAGACTTACACTTAGTTTTCATTGATTTGGAAAATGCGTGTGATAGAGTTCCTAGAGAGATTTTGTGGAAAGCCCAGGAGAAGAAAGGGGTTAGATTGCATATATTAGGGCTATCAAGGATATGTATGGGGGAGCTTCGACTAGTGTGAGGACGTAGGATGGGGCTACCGAGGACTTTCCCATAACAATAGGATTGCACCAAGGGTCAACCCTAAGTCCTTATCTTTTTACTTTAGTTTTGGATGTACTGACGGAACACATCCAAGAGTTAGCACCGAGATGTATGCTTTTTGCAGATGATGCAGTCTTGCTTGGTGAGTCGAGGGAGGAATTGAAAGTGAGACTAGAGACCTGGAGGCAAGCCTTAGAAGCGTATGATTTTCGCTTGAGTGGAAGCAAGATGGAGTATATGAAATGTAACTTCAGCGGAATGAGAAGTAGATCAACCTTGGAGGTGAAAGTTGGAGATCATATGATACCCCAAGTTACACGGTTTAAATACCTTAGGTCCATAGTACAAAATGACGGAGAAATAGAAGTAGATGTAAGTCATCGTATTCAATCTGGATTGTTGAAATGGAGAAGAGCCTCAGGCGTTTTGTGCGATAAGAAAGCACCACTTAAGTTAAATATATTTTTGTTATTTACATACTCACTCCACATTCAATTAATGCGTCTTTATGTTTTAAATCAAAAATCTAATAAAATCTTTTGTTACCTCATTTCAATTGTTTAGGCATATTTTATTATTTTCTTTATTTACTGTTTTTTGTTTCATCTCTTCTTTTTTCTGCAATTTTTTTTACATCATATCTTAGTGGTTTTTCAATCTTGGTTCTTCTTCTCTCACAAATTCACAAAATCCATTATTTTTCTACCTAGAAAGATCTAAAAAAAATAGTATAAACGTTATTTTCTTTTATAACAGTTAGATTATATATTTCTTCCTTGTACCCAAAAAAGAATATATATTCTCAATCTCATGTGTCTATATATCAATACTAGTTTAAAGTTAATTTTTTGACTTTTTTTTTTTGAGAGAAAAGTTAGTTTTTTGACATGATGATTAAACATTATTTTTTTTTCAAAGATATAAATATATTAGTCTAAAAAATATTTTCATTCATAAGAATAAAAAGATATTGGTCTAAAATTTAAAACACATTTTTATCAAATAAATATATTTTAAAACACCTAAATTTCTAAAATTATAGAGCCTAACTTTTATTATATGCATTTTTTTAAACATATATCAAACTTACGCATATTAAAAAATTTAAAATACAAAGTTGTATCGGAACTTGTGTATTTTATATTAACTATACAAATTTGTTTGTTATACTTTTACTTGTTTACATCGTCATCACAAGCAAAAAGAAGAAGTTGAAAATCAAAATATATCACTCGAACAAATATATATATCACTCGTTCATATATATATATATATATATATATATATATATATATATATATATATATATACCATACTCGTTTCCGAAACCAGCCACTCTCAAAAGGAAAATTATAGATCGACTACTTTATTTTATACACCCTTTGGTACCACCAGTGATGTGGCATCCTTTGTCTGGGTGGAAATTAAATTATTTTTTATTTAAAAAACAAAATAAGATCAAACCTTTCACACCCTCTCTCTCTAACTTCCATTTCTCAATTTCATTTTTCAGCCAGCCAATCACATCGTCGCCTCCACTCCCAACATCTCATATACCATCGTCGCCTCCACTCCAAACGACACCACACTCGCGCCGTATCCTCCCCTCTCTATGTTTCGTCACAATCGCTGGGCTCAAATTCGCCGTCCTAACTTTCTTTGTTGTTGTTTCTGTTGAATGTGAGTTTTATCTCGAATTTGTTCTTCAATTTCTAATTTGAGGGTAAGCATTTAGGGTTTATAAGTTTATCTTTTTGAAATTTGTTCTTCATATTTCAAATGAGTGATGCATTGGTATGAGATAGTAATTTAATTTAACTTCCTGGGTTAACTTTTGTTTCTGAGACATAATTTAATTTAAGTTTGGGTAAATTTTTGTGTCTGAGACAGTAATTTAATTTAAGTTTTTGGGTAAATTTCTGCATGATTAAGTTATGGATTAAAACATGGGTTAATAGGTTGAAAGGGAATTAGTTTGTGATTTAAGATATGGGTCATTTGTTTTGTTAGAGAGTAATTCAATTTGAGTTTATGGGTAAATTTCTGTTTGATTTAAGTTTTGGTATACAAATTGCATGATTATTTTGGATACATAGAGATTTTATTTACAAAGATTTATCTGGCTTCGTTCTCAGATGCAAATTGTTATCGAACTATTTCATAGTGTTCAACCTATGCTCAAGACTGAAAAATATATGTGTAGTATTTAAAGTTGAGTCAGTCTAAAATTATGAAACATAACCATATTCAGTAGTTGAACTAAAACACATACCATCTTTAATAGGGTAAATATTTCAAAAATAAGTTTTGATGTACATACTACGATTCATGACATGTGTGACCACGATTATTGACCATGGGGTTGTTCACGTGTTGTTAACTTAGTTATTATATATCACTTGCACCCATTCTTTCACTTTAAATTCTAGAAAGCTTTGAAACATTGTTAGTAATTATTTAACTCAACGTTGATTGACTTTTCAAGATTTGTTTTCTATGCTTGCAAAGGCCTCATTGCATAATAAATTTTCTTTCTTTCAAAGGGTGTATGAAGTGCATTTGGTTTTTTAACCTTTTTGTTAATTGGTGAATTCCGTTTATTTGTTAAAATCGTCAAGGCAAGATTTTTGCAACTCCTTTGTAGCATCTCCGCCTGTGGCTAGCATTTTCCCTTTTCGCCAACATTGTTAATCTTGACTTCTTGCTATGTCAACTCAACTTTTAATTCTGGATGATGACTGATAAGGATATTGAAAGGAGTTGAAAAAAGTATTACTTTTGTTTGTTTAAAGTTTAGATTGTAGTTGTTATATCATTATATGGAATGATGACCATGATCATAATGATATATGATGTTTTGAGTTTTGCTGATGATGTTGAGTATAACATTGATGATTTCGTGAATTTAAATTTTCTAGAATAATAGCTTGTTATTATCTTAGTCTATTTGTTGTTCTTTTTAGAGCTTCTT
>Ga0228710_1000241_pt1 | contig 58451 bp, 28 predicted proteins | sample MedpolnodulmetaG_FD_177995 | JGI IMG/M metagenome (GOLD analysis project Ga0228710, IMG submission 177995) | Root nodule microbial communities from Medicago polymorpha collected in Santa Monica, California, United States - pink nodules | ecosystem: Host-associated > Plants > Roots > Nodule... | reverse complement strand
TTTAACGTAAAAAAAAAAAAAAAACTACTATCAATAAAGGTACCGCTAATAATAAAAAATAATTGTTATGAGAGAGGAAACCGTTAAGGCAGTTGGGGCTTTAAAAAAAATATTTTAGTTATGTATTTCATATATATTAAGATAACCAAAACCAAATGATTTTTAAATGTAGGGATCAATTTTATGAGCGGGTAACATTGGTCATCAAAATTGTACTTCGAAGTAAATTCCAATAATATTTTGATTATCTCCACCACTTCTTGCACTACCCAAGCCTTTGAGGAGAAAATGAATTCATTTTATTACAATATGGCAGAGCAACATAAAGAGTGGTAATTGCTTATAAAAAAAAGATAAATAAATAAATAAAAACTGGTAATTTATTTTAACCATCACAGATATGTAATGGGAAAAAAAAATTAAAGAAAGAAAATGGGATGATAATTTATATTCACAAGAACAGCTGATAATTTGTTCTTGAGATGTGATTTTTTCAGCTATTTGTGGTCTCTTGTTTGTAATTGGTTAGATATCTCTTCAGCTGATCCGTCTTGTATTTTGGATCATTTAAATTAGGTCACTTATTTTGGAGGGCATTCAAGATCTCTTAGAACTTCGTTACAGTTATTTTGATTTTCTTTCGTATGAGTCTTATGGGAAGAAAGAAATATTAGAATTTTTAATTAGAAGGAACAAAATGCTCGTTAGCTGTTAGACAAGGTTAAACTAGTTTCTTTTTGGTGGTTGAAAGCACATCATTCTTCTTCTTTCAATTATCATAATTGGTGGTTTAATCATTATTTTAAATTGGGTTCAACTTGTAATGTTTCATTCTCTTTGGCCTTTTTGCTTGACAAACTATTGAATTGTTGTATTCTTTTGACGTGTTTCCCGACACTCTTTGTGCTTGGTAATTCGTTAATTTTGTGTTAATATAAATCATTTTGGTTTGTTAAAAAAATATATATACACAAATACAATATTAATTTGAAAATATACTTGCTGTCATTGCCAAAATAGAGAAAAATTAAGTTTGTTTGTGCAACATATACACATGATTTAACTGACTTTGTCTTGAAGAAAGCATGCATGCGTCATTAATCATGCGATGAATATAACACTTGTGAGGGTCAGCTCAGGACAAAAGCTTCAAGTTGCCCCCCATGCATATCTCTCTGCAAAAGTTGTGTGGTCCTATTTCTTCTCAGTGGAGAGAGTTTATAAAAAGAGATAGATACCATAACATAATTGGTCCCTACCCTATTGCATTCCTTTCTCCAAATTGCAGCTACCAAACTCAGATAATTTAAGTATGAAATATCAGTTTCACAAATGACTCGTTTCTTAAAGAATTTTCTCCCCACAAAATGAATGATCTTTTCATTTATTGAATTATCCATCATGTCACATTTATAAGCAATTTATATTTTTTTTGTTTTATTAAATAATTGATATATCTAACATATAATATAGTTCAAATGCATCACTTATTTAATGAATGTGAAAAGTAAAAGTTGTTTATAGATGTGATTAGGAAGTATTACTTTTTGCTGATTGTAATCTTTAAATAATGGATGAACAATGCTATATATCTAGATATATATTATCCCGAGCAGCTCACGAACAGATTTTAACCCATAGAATTTGTTTTTTTGGCTGAATTCAAGGGAGGAAAAATGATAAATTAGGAAACGCATATAGGGGAATAAACAATCGTGATACACACATGAGATATGCCTCGCGATAAGTATCATTCCCTATAAGTCACATGAGATACACACATGAGATACATCTAATATAGACCTCTAATTAATATAACTTTCGTTTTTTTGTTGAGAAAGATTTAATATTACTTTAGTTAAATACTCCTTTATATGTCATAATATAGTTTTTTTTTTCTTATTTCATTTGAAATTGTCAAAATAGTCATTCATCGTGGGTATGGATCTCTCAAACCATCTTCTAAATCCTCTCCATGTGATATGATACCTTTGCGTGTTTTTTATCTTCTCTCTTTTTCCTCTTCTTTTACCTTTTCATTTTACTTTTGTACCAAAAAGAATCAAGAACCATAACATTAACATCATGTGTATCAATTTTGCAAGTGGATTGTCTAACTTGGTCATGTGATTGTTCAATATTTTCAATAAGCCCTCCATAGTTCTAAATTGAAGTTACTACACTTCATCGTCAGCATTTATATAAACTTAAACATTCTCCTTACATCAATTATGATTTAAGTTCTAACTTAGACTTTATTATTTAATAAATTATATATAAATTATATCACAAATTCTCAAAGGTATGTACGTAATCATATAAGAAATGATAACGAGTGTCTTAAATGTACCAAGTTTTTTATGACAACTTATGTATTCAATGCATCAAAAATTGAAGTATTAAACTTTTACGATGAATAATTTCTTAATTGAGGATCCTTAAAAAATGTTCTTAGAACATTCGGTAGCAAAACCCTAATTATAATAGCAGTTGACAAAGGGTTTGATCTAAAAAAAGCACAGATTTTCTTTGATGATGTTTGCCTTGCTTCCTTTGAATACCATGTGATGCCCTCAGTTATAAAACCTTTTGTAGATGTCGATAAAGTGTTGTACTCTAGCCGCTTTTCGAAGTGTCCAACAATGGTCCCCTCTTAAGGGCTATTCACTGCATGTGTTCACTTGATTTTCACCCCGATGTAACTAATGAGTACTATAAGTAACATTTTATACATAACGCCCAAACATATACAAGTGGACAAGCACGGCTTACTCTTTCAAATAAAATAGGGACATCCATAAGTTTTAATTTGGACACAAGTTAATGAAGAAAAAAATATCAAGTTTTTATTGAAAAAAAATTAACTTCGAAATTTTAAGAAATTGAATTTGTCTAATTTACCTCTAATTATTTTCTTGTATCAAATTATACTACCTCCTTTTATGTCCTTTAATAATATTTCTTTGCTTATTCTTTAAAAAAAAATTATTATTTCTTTGCTTATATAAAAAGAATAATAATATATACACCCTACTACAAAAGCAAAAATTAGTGAGGGGATTTTAGAGAGGAAAAATATGAAATCTCTCTCTAATTCCGTCACTAAATTTTGTGACCTAGGATTTGTGAGAGATTTTATTTTTTTCGTCACTAATTTCTCTCCCTAATTTTGCTTTTTCTAGTAGTGACATAAGACTAGCTATTTTTTTAACATGTACCAAAGTAGGGTCGGCTAAATAGATCAAACAACGTCATAATCTTCTATCAATTATCTCTAGATCTTTCTGAATAGTTTCTATTATAGTTTTATATTTCTTCCTCTATCTCTTGAGAATTAATTACCTTCAATTTGATTTACCCTCCCTCTATGAAACCTTGAGTTAGATTCATGGATTAAGTAAGATACTATCAAAGATTTTCAAAATCTCCCTGTGAAACAATCAGTCATTCTCTAAATATTTATTGTTGAAAGTGAAAGATGTATGTTATGAATTTAAGAGAAAAGATTTGTGGACACTTCCAAACACATCATCTCTCTTAGGTTTTGTTTCGGAGTTTGGAGGGGAGGGGAAGGAAGGGTTTTGGCGGGACAAAAATATAGGGGAAAATTGAGAAATCTTTCACATTTTTTGAAGGAGTATTTTTTTAGAGAGTGATAAATTAATACTTATGATTAATATATTTTAAATTTTAAGAATATTATAACAACATATATTAAATTTGAAGAATTCGATCCCCGTGAGCTTAGCTCAGTTGGTATGGATATTCCATATTATATGCAGGGGCCAGGGTTCGAACCTCGGACACCCCACTTCTCCACAATTAAATTGTGTGAGTTCTAGCCACTAGGCTACTTGACCCAAAAAAAAAAAAATTTGAAGAATTCGCATAAACCCTCTCAAACCCCCCAAAACCCTCATCCAATACAATTTTTTAGTTCCACAAATGAGGAGGGATTTATATTTTAAAGTAAAATAAACCCCCCAAACCCTCCTCCCAATGTCCTCTATATTTTTCACTTACTCTTTCCTTTTTTTACAAACCCTCCCCTCCATTCTCCTCCAAACTCGCAAGCAAAGCCTTGGAGTGAAAATGTGAGACTCATTTAAGATGTATAACCAGTGGATGAGATGTCTAAATATCAGCACCTATAGTTTAAATTGAATCACATATTATGTTCAACCGGCCAAATTTTCAGAATATATATCAGCTATTATATATAATGATAATTATGAATGAAATGATTACTCATTATGCCTGATCATAAAATGATAAGATGTAGACTACCATATTCATTTGACCAATAGGGAGCTGTGCCATTTGGCCACTTATGGACCATTGCTTTATCTTTCAGTGCGGCATGGTTTGATTCAATTCCCGTATCTTCCTTTTCCAACCTTGAAGACTCAACTCAAATTCTTCACCAAGATTTTTTCATAGCTATCAAATCCAAACCAAGCTTGAAAAACTTCAAGTTTTGCTCTACCTTTTATCCAAGAGCATCGTACACACCATCCTTCATCAATTATAAGGTGCATATGGTATCAAATATCTCTTCATATAAGTTAGCTAGATGCATATGTATTATCTTTTCTACTATAACTAGGGTTTGTGGTTATAATTTCAATTTGAAATTAAAATGTTTTGGGTGCCTAGATTTGTTCAACTGTTTATTAGTTTTGTGTTATATAGTTACACAATTGTTACAGTTATCCATTATTTTAATTTGATTTTGGTTTTCTCAATTATCTTATGGTATATAGCTATACATTTTTTTTTAAAGAGGTATATAGCTAGGCATGTTTATAGTTACAAAATTTGCTACAAAATTATATTTATCATATGGCATATACCTTGGCATGTTTCAATGGCTTATACTATTTATATTAGATTTCTTTTTGAGAAGATTTAGTGCATTATATATCAACTAGTTTTATTTTATTAATTATTGATAATATTAGCAATATATATCATTTGTTCTTTATAATTAATAATCGTATTCAAATTTATATCGGATGCAGATATATACTTCTTAAAAGAGAGTGAACAATCAAAAAGTGGAAGGACAAAATTCTCCATCTAGCAACCAGCAATGAAGGACATTACAAGATGAATAAGAATTCTTCAAAAGAAGATTTTCCATTGAAACAAGAGGTTCATCAAAATTCAAACGATCATGAAAAAGAAAAGGCTAATTCACCATCATCAAGCTCCTTAGCTTCATCACAATGGCCAAGATTGAAAGATCCAAGAATTGTCAGAGTATCAAGAGCTTTTGGTGGAAAGGATAGACATAGCAAAGTATGCACAATAAGAGGATTGAGAGATAGAAGAGTAAGGCTTTCAGTACCAACAGCTATTCAACTTTATGATCTTCAAGATAGGTTAGGGCTTAATCAACCTAGCAAAGTTGTTGATTGGTTGCTCAATGCAGCTAAACAAGATATTGATCAACTTCCACCATTACCTAATTTTCCACCTGTAGGAACAAATTTCAACTTTGGTTTTCCATCTTCTAATGAAATCAACAATCAACAATTCTTCAATTTCAATAGGAACAATATTCATTGGGAAGGTTCAACTTCAAGTCAAAACCCTAAAGAAGTTTCAAGAGAATTGGTTAATGATAAACCAAATTATTTGATGAATAGTGCTCAACAAGAGGAAAATATTAACAACAAGCAAGGAAGCAATATTGAAGTTCCTACTGCAACTGTTTTTCCAAATAATAACAATGTGTTACAAAGACCAAATCACCCTTCATTTCTTGGTTTATTAAATACTATGCCACTTGGTACTAATTACCAATGGGGAGGTACTTCCAATGATGCTGAAAATTCTTCTCAATTGGGAAACAATGGCTTTATTACATCTTTGCCACCAATGTTGTCATTATCAACTGGAAATTCTTCTCAAATGATGTTAGGTACAACACAATCATATTTTTCTTCTAATGTTAATGCAATGGAGATGGATCATCATCAAAGAGAAATCCACAACCATCATTATCATCAAATGTTGAGTTCATCAAGTTCTTCTCAGAATCCAATGACTAATTCTCTCAATAATCCATCCTTCAGTTTGGCCAAATTTCTACAAAACAGCAGAGAAAATTCATCCAATAAAGAACAAGAGTTCACTACAAAGTGATATTACACAAAGAAACAAATACAAGGTTTATCTGAATTCTCCTCTTCTCAAAATTTGAATGGTACATGAAGATTGTTGTGAGACTATATATTGAGATTTGAATAATCATTACATCTTAGTTGTTTTGTGAGTGCATGTTTGGAGTTTCTATATAGTTTCTTGCAATTTTAGATGAACCCTTTAGTTTGAATCTATAGCTTTCTAAGGGTGTGGGTAATTTAGGAACTCTTTTTGATTTAATAATTTATTGTTTGACTCAGATAATACACGTGCAAATTGGTTTACTCTCTAATCTACAATGAGAATGTTGTTCAATATGATAATGTGTGGTTGATTTTAATCTTCAATACCTATATTAGGGGAACCATTCCCTTCATTTAAACTATTCTAATTACAATTTTTATCTTTTGTACAATATTTTTTAAATATTTAACTAAAAAATCAATTAAAATCTCATTATTGCACTAAAATAGTAACAGCATAAGTTAAATTTTAATTTGACCGTGATATATTCCTAAAAAATGTATGCCAAATCTTGTATGAACACCAATGTAGTTATAATAATCTTGTTCATATATCTTGATGGTATAGAAGAAGAATCAAGAGATAGAATGTCTTCTTTCGTTTAGTAGCAGCGATTAAGTATTTGAATAAGGAACGCATAGACCTATTAATAGGCAAAAAAGAATGGGTTAACATGCCTTTCTTGACACTAGTATATTATTATAATAATCATGTTGATATATCTTGATGGTACGTGAGAATCAAGAGATGAATTGTCTTCTTTATCGTCTAGTTGCAGCGATTGGATATTTAAACAGGTGAACGCAGAGACCTCTTATTGGGTCAAAAATAATGACTTTAATTAAGTCTTTAACTCATTAGGGTCCTGTAAGGGTTCCCAAAACTTGAGAATGTGATAAATTGATAATTGTAAATTAATTATTACATGAAATATAAAATTGATAGATGAGAACCAATTAAAATTGATATTCATAGTACATAAAAGATAAAAGAGAAAGATTGAAGAAGACTTAGTCCTAAGACTTAAGTCATTACTCTACTCTAGTCATTACTCTACTCTAGAGAGTACCAAAGAGAGGGAGGAGAGACTTCATCATTTTTCTTCCTCCCCACCATTGATCACCATTTCTCTATTTATGCACAATTTAAACTTCCTTAATTTTAAGATCACTCGCCACATGTCCATTTGCATAAACCAATTATGTTATGCCAAATATATTTTCCCATATGTTATATTGAACCATAAGAGGTCCTTTCAGAAGAAGAAAAAAAAATAACACATATTCATCAATTAATTATTATTTTATAATATTTGATCGTTAATGAGTTTTAGAATTTATTTCAAATTGATTATTAAAAATGACCATGATTCCTTCAAAAAAAATGACTATAATTATACATATTTTTTAAAGGGACCATAATTATAATTGATTATGTCAAATTGATTAATTAAAACATTTTGGTGTAATTGGATTTTATTGTCCAAATGAAAATGTACACACTTGCTAACTTAGACCTTCATGTTTTTAGGTAGGTTTAAGTTAGCAAACCCCATATTATATATATTAATTTCAAATGCACAATATTATCAACATAATTTCATTATTGTCCCTACAAATACTAATTAGTGGACAAATTTGAATAAAATTTTGCAATGTAAGAGGTTACTTTTAATAATGTAGGGTAAGAAATTTGATTGATTCAACCATATTTTGATTGATTCAATCATATTTTGCTTGATACAATCCTATAATTACATGACTAAAATTGAGTAATATTTATTTTTACTAAGTAATATATGGTTATTTCTTGATCTTTTTCAAGCTTTGTTTGAAGATAGATTCTTATTCATGCATGCGCGTTTGGCAGCTCATGAATAACCATGGATTATTAGTCTTTATTTCAAACAGTACATGTCACTGTTTTCTGGCAGTCACTAAAAAAAGCTTACACATGAAAACAACCAAACAAAAATCTGTCCAAAGCAACGAAATTCAAAAGATGGGATCGGTTAGTGTAAGGGAACAACTTTGACATATTAATCACATTATGGATGGATAGTACTATACGTACTTTTAAAGAAAACTGAACAAAGAAACAAAAGTTTCAGAGTACTTACATCTTCTCTATACTTTGTCTCTGAATAAAGCTAATTATGCTGTGTGTGTGTACATGTCTTTTTGAAAAACTGTTAACATGGAAAATCAAACAGTAAGTTGAGGAGAAAACAGAATGCAAGAAATGTTGTATTATGTTAATTTAAAATTTAATGTATGAATCATAAAGACATATATAGCTTGCAGAAAATTTTACCTTAACATACATCAAACATTTACTACGAAATTCCAGAATTGGTAATATCATAACAGAAATAAGGTGTTTCAGTTAGGTTATTTATACATATATATATATATAGCGAGACCTTAATATGCCTTCAGATGATTGTTCATTTAATTTTAAGTGTCACATTTTGTCATAAATTAACATGATCTTCCTCATTGTTCGTAACTGAATAAATTTTAACCTTTCAGGGTTAAAATTGAAAGCCTGAGGAAAAAAATAAGGAGTTTCTATTTATTTTATAAGAAATGGATGTATACACTTTGAGAAGAAAAAGAGATAAGAGATAGTGATGTGATAAGTTTGATTTGTAATGTGATATGAAAAGAGAGATAAAAAAATAATGAGATATTGAATGGGGTATGTAGAGAGTTATAAGTTATATCAAACGGAAAATTAAAGAAATACTTATCCCTCGAATATCTACATTAAGATTAAGCTCCAACTGAGAGAGATGATGCATCAACTCCTTCACCCTTAAGTCCAAGTCATTAGCATTTGGTCGTACCTGATCAGAAGGTGACTGCCGGCGTTTTGAATGCGTCACAAATGTTTCTTGGACGGGGGGGGGGGTTGTAGTTATAATCTCTTTTCAGTGTTTATTTGTGAAAAGTGATTTTTGTAAATTCAATTGGTAAAATTCGTGCTCTTATTGTAGTGCTATGTTTAGGTATGTGAATTTGATGATAATTAAGTTGTTTATGTTGAATTTGCATGCTCAAGTGATATAGAAATGGTCGTTTTTGTAAAATGATATAGACTTTGTCGAAAATGATATTTAAGACCGAATACCTTTTAAATCTTTTGTGAATAGTTTTGCATGATTATATGAAGATGTATGAATGATTGGTAAGTGTTGAATATGATGTTATCATAGTATGGTGTGTTTTCTCCTTTACTTGATTTGTGAGAAACTGAATGGAACTATTGGTTGTAACGATGTTGTTGATGTTGAATATGCTAAATGTCGATTGTTGATATTGAATTTATACATGCTTAATGTTGATATTTGGATGTGGTGATTGCATGTATTGAATTATGTTGTTGAATCCTTATATGCAATTTGATGATGATAATTGCGGTGTTTGCATGTATGAAATGTGTTTGTTTTTGGAGATGATTATTTGATGAATGATTGGGATAAACATGTTTATGTTTTGATGTTGATGATTAATTTTGTTGTTGAATTATTAGATGCAAATGTTGGTGATGGTACCGCATGCATATAGAAATCATGTATAGATGCATTATACGTCCTTGCATGAGTCTTATTTGCATGTGTTTAGTGAATTTTGGTGATTTATGTGCATTGGTTAGTTTGGTGAATTGTACACTTGGTGATATTTGGTGAATATGTGAAGATGTGTACTTATTGATGTATGATGTTTTGTTATACTTGTACACTTGGTGATTTTAAACGATGATGTTTATTTTGGTGAAATGATGAAGAGTGAATTATAAGTTGGTATAGGAACTCCGACGCTCAAGTCAGTAGAGATCGGAGAATGAGGGTTTTGAGGGAGAGTCGATTCTACCTTGGGGACTGTTAAGAGTCCCCTATATATAGAGGTGGGTGGCTGCAGAGTCGTTGTAATGGCACACGTGTGTCTGGCGGTTACAAAATCGTTGGAAGTGTAACCGTCGGAGAGAGATTCGCAGGAACGTGTGAAGAGACGTTGCAGTTCGTTTGAACTGGTCTCGTTTGCTCCGTGCACCCCCTTCGCGGGGAAGGGGTGTGTTGCGAGTAATGTTTGTCAAATGCGGTATTTGGACTTGAATTGTATTGGACCTAAGTAAATGGGCCTTAGATCTTTTCGACCAATCCAAAACAGTACTCATCATTAGAGGTGGCCTTGAGCATGGGCAAAAAGGGCGGCTGCCCAAAACCTCAAAAGTCTTAGGACCGGACTTGCTCGCCACTAGGCGAAGCCATGCACCACCCTTAGATGTCTTCAGATAATTGTTCATTTAATTGTGCAGTGTCACATTTTATCATAAATTAAGATATCAGCTACAAATATTAATCTTCCTCATAGTTCTTAACTAAATAAAATTTTCACCTTTCACGGATAATATTGAAAGTCTGAGGAAAAAACACATCAAGATTATTTATAATTTTTTTGGGAGTTGCTTTTTTTTTTATAAGAAATGGATTATTTATAATATTTTTCTACGAGTTGCTATTTTTTTCTTTTGGAAAATATTTGATGGACACTGTATTAGATGTATAAACTTTCAAAAGAGAAAGAGATAAGAGAGAGAGTGATATGATAGATGTGATAAGTTAGATTTGTGATGTGATATGAAAAGAGAGATAGAAAGATAATGAGAAACTGCAATTGTGAGAGATGGCGCATCAACTCCTTCACCCTTAAGTTCACACCATTAGTACTCGTCATGAAGGGTGGCCCTGAGCATGAGCACGAAGGGCGGCTGCCTGAAACCCCAAAAGTCTTGGGACCAGACTTGCTCGACCAAGATTATATGTAAAACCTCAAATGAAACAGCCATTGGATCCTGAATAAAACCTCTCCCACTACGGTGAGATCCTTCAATATTGAGCTTGAAAGAGTTTGTAGGGGGAGGGTAACACTAGCATTGTTTCCACATGACTGCTTTCCATATATTTCCATATATCTCTTAGTCTTGATGAGAATATAATGATGAATAAAAGATAATTGTGAGTAAAGACATGCCAAAAATTGATAAGTTCAGTTTCTAGTCTGACAAAAATTGTGATAACATATTACTCGTGAGTCATGATTGCAAATACCAAAGGTTAATGCCACTCGTTCGAACCAATATTGGTTGTCACAGATTCATACATATCCATTGAAGAAGACCAATACTAGTTAGGCCCTCAATGGTTGGAACCAATATTAATCTTAAAAGAGCTTCCTTGCAACGAAGGAATTCTTCCACATCTGATAAACACTGATTTTTCTTCTCATGGTTAGTTAGCAATTTTTAATGAGATAAACTAGACATATAAACGTTTTGACTCTTGATAGATTTTGATAGTAATTTAGAAAGTGTACCAAACCAAAACTACTAGTAATCTATACTATATATAAAGAAAACAACCCCTTTCAGCATTTTTGGGCTGATTTTTTTTCTTTCCGATAATGCCCTCAACTTTCAATACAACTAACACATGTAAAAAATAGATAAAAATAAATTTAAATATTAAATAAATGTAACAAACACGATATGAATATATATATATATATGATTTTTTTTATCATTTAAAAAGTGTAATAAACTAGATGAGTATATTTATTCTTACTTTTTTATTATTCCAATTATACCTTTAAACAACCTTTTCTATAATAAAGATTGTTGTTGGTATCATAAAAAAAAATTAGATTATATTTTTTTGTTATATTGTTGGTAACATTTATATTTTTAGTTTTAATCAAAATCAAAATTTCATAAAAAAAAAACATAGCTCATAATTTTCAAATTTTAGCGCAGTAAAAATAGCGGAAAGACGGGCATGTGAGTGCCCGTCTTTTTGCTAGTAATGATAAAAGAAATATCGTCTACAAGTAAATTGTGTTTATTCGCAAAACAAAAATTATTGTGGTTTGGTTGAATGATTAAAATAAGATTACCTAATGATTAATAAAAGACAACTAGGACTCTAATCCCCTTATCTATGCTATACTATGATCTCAGATTCTCTATTACACAATTGCATTTATTCATCATCGCGTTCAAGTTCAAATCAATATAAAAAGTTTACGACAATTCATTGACTCAAAACCACTTTTACCTAATAACAACTCCTAATTCATATAGAAAGTTTACGACAATTCATTGACTCATTCATTGAATTAGCAAAAACGACAGTGTTGCTGCTGTTAGTTTGTAATTCAAACCATTTATATGTTTGTTTAGTTAGTTAAGGTTAGTTACTTGTCTCTTAAGCAACTAACCGTTTTCCTAGATTTTAGTTAGTTTTGTTACACCTTTACAAGTTACTTGGTGCGCAAGTATTAGAGGAACATCTTGTGTGTGTATATTGATTCCTCAATGAATAATAGCTAATGCAATTTCACTTTCTCTTAATCTTTTAATCCCTCATTCTCTGTTTCTCATTATATAACAGTTTCTTCCTCCTCAAGTTTTACAAACATAAAATCCCTAATCCATTTGTTTCCCCTAACAGCTGCTTACCCGGTGTTACCGGTAATTTTGGTAAACTACAAGTCTAGCTTTGATTATTATAAGCAGAATCAAACTAGAAATCCTAAGACATGTTGTGCAAAGTTTTTTCAAAAAATGTATGAATGTTCACCAAGTTCATAGGTTGCTTTAGGAACAGGATGAAGTTTTGTAAGAAAATAATTGTCTCTTGACTGAGAAGAAACGCATTAAATGCAAGTAAAAAAGATTTAAAAGTTTCAAACGCAAAAACTTAAAGAAAAGGTAAATTGCATTGCATTAATGTAAAGGTGGTTTGACAAATCAGATTACATACATTCTGTATGACTCTTTTCTCGCTAGACGTTGGTACTTCGAGTGCTTAGAATTCTATAAGTAATTTGCGATCTATTTTTCATATGAAAAACTACTATTTATACACAGTGAAACTAACTGGACAAAAGCTAATTGCCACGAACAGCATTCCTTCCATCGAAAGCTGCTTGTCCCTCACGTTTTCACTAAGGAAATTGCTGCTTTTGATTTCGAATTCTTACTCCTTCGACAGCAACAACTTGGCTTCGAAAAAATTCGTCTCTGACTCGCATCTTGTCGAACTTCAAGGCTTTTTTACAAACGCTAAGTCCATATCCTGTCGAAATCCCTATGTTGAAGATAATGACTTTAATTACTGAGAACAAAAGTCAATACATGCTGACTGCATTAATTGAGCCTGTCGAAATTGCAGGCTAACACCCGATGGCCACATCAGACGTTTGTGTTATTGGTTCTGTTGTTTAGAGACTCATTGCACTATCGTGTTGATTCGTCTGGATATGGTTCAGATGTCTCTTCGTTGCGATCAGAGTTTGTTATGCTCGAGAGGGTTGTGATACTTTGTTGTTTTATTGCAGGGGCGGTTGGTACGTGAATCTGATCCGTGCTAACGGACGGTTCATAAACAATATCGGTTTGTCTCTAATTCACTTTCGATATTGTTGTTGAGCCAGAAATGGATGTCACTTTGTTGAAGATCGCAGTAAACAATTAATGTGTGTGGTTTCACTAATTACCGTGTTGGCGGTCGATTCCAATCCCAACTATCAATTTTCTCTGATTGAAATGGGACTGTGTGGACTCGAAAGAGTCGTTAATGCTTCATGCTATTGTTGCAGTGAGTTGATGGTATGTGATCTGATTTCGTGTTGACGATCATTTCATTTGTCAAATTATAAACCCCTTTGCTCCTCACAAACGTTAACGTTCGTTTGTTAGAATTGATTAGGTTTGGATCAAATGTGTGTTGTTCTTTTTTATATATTATCCGTTTGGGTTGGTTCACATGGATTTTATGAGTCAAGTTTTATGTCTCGCCAATTTTTATATAATTTTTTCCTTTTTTTAATGATATATGAGCAATTGACAGAATATTAGAGTAAGTCACCAGCATAGTTGAACACTATTCTTTTCGAGGTTATTTTGCTCTTGCCTTATAAAAAAAATTATATTCTTAATGTTTTCATTAATATAATTCTTAATTGATATAATTTTTGGAACTGCTTCATCATTGCAAGATGAATAGTAATAACCATTGAATATTTAATCTCTTGTTCACAAGGATGATTTGTCAATTTCATATGCCTTTATAGATATTTTTCCATTTTCCCCGGTTCAAAGTGTCTAGGTATACCTAGGTTTCCTTAATGAAAAATATCCTTTAATTATGATATGTCCTGTGATGATCACAAATTTAGAACGGTGGTTCACGGTGTTCTGGTGTGGCATAGGTCGAGTCTTCACAGTGGAAGAGAAAGGTGTCTGCAAACATGTTAACACTACAACGCTCAAGACAATATTTGAGAGAGGTGGTTATGTGCAAAAGTGGTGAAAAGTGAAGTGGGCCTTTAGGGTGACGTTGAGTCACCCTTGTATAGGCGATGATAATGCTAACTATCTCTGTGATATGCGGTGTAATCCAAGGAAGTGGTTAGAGATGATGTGGACGGCGAAGATAACACAAGGCGTGCTCTTGTGTGGTAATATCCTTAATATTTCGAGTGTTCCCTCTCCATTCATGTCCTTGTGTACCCTTGGGGCCTGGCTCATTGGGTTGTGTACTATTGGGCTCTTGCCAGTCTGGAACAAAACAAATGTCTAGAAATAAATGTTGTCGTTTGGATAGTTTGTTACATCGCATGACGATGTCAAACAAACACCAAAAATTTATAGAGTTGTCTCGTCTGGAGAGATGTTTCGTCGCCAAGCGAGATAACACGAAATTGAAGCTTCTCAAATAAACTCCTTCGTCAAGAAAAAATAGGCCCTCGCCAAGTTGTGACTATAAAAAAGAAGTTTCCTTAAAGCATTAGTTAATCCTTAGATTGAGATACTTTTGTTAACACACATTCTAAAATTGTCTTCAAAGATAATTGGCTTTGCCATGGAAAGATTGATGTTGCCTTTTATTTTGTGGGGGAGCACATTCTAAAATGGCGTTTGATTTGTTCGTGTCGACTTCTACTCATTTTATAGTATAAAAAATACAAGATTTCTCTTTGTGGATACACCAAAAGCACATTAATCGGATTTATTTTGAAATTGAACTTCTTCATTCTTTCGAAAGAAGTTCTAAGATGTTAGAAATGGTCTAATTTTGATTTTGAATTAAACATAACATCATCAATGTATACCAGCATAAAGTCATCTATAAAATCATGGAAAGTTCCAAAAGAATTCGGGCATCTAAATGTAGTTTTAGATATATCTTCTTCCATAATGAACTAATGTAAGTAGGTTTAGGGTTTCACCCTCTTCAGCCAAATATACTTCGCCAAGTGGATCTTTAGCTTGCAACCCATATTTCCTAATACCAACTGTATTTGAACTCTAAAGGGGAATCATAAAAAATACAGTCAACTAAATCGTATTCCTAAGAATTTTCTGATCTTCATTCTGCGCAAATTTCTGAATCGGATATCTCCTCAATAGCCTTTTGTCTCCTAATTCTTCATTCAAAACCATATCATCATAAATTTGTGGTATGTTGGTTCGTTCTTCGAGACTAGCTACCAAAGCTTTCAGTATGTTGGCTTCAAAAGTTATTCTTAATTTGTTTTTGGCCATCTAAGTTGAAATCTGAGCAATGAAGTTTGAGTGGATCATATAATGATCCAATTTTTTGCTAAATCGCAACCCAAGTCGCTTTACTCGTCTATGTTATGTTGGAACTTGGTTGAGGATTCAATTTCTTCAACAACCTTCCAGTATTTATTATCTCGGTGTCTTCCTTCTTGTAGTTTAATTCATCCGCTATCAAATGTTATACATGCCTTTCTTTATCCCATATAACCAATAATTGATGTACATTAGATTGAATAGAACCACCAACAAGTATCCATTCTCGTCGCAATAATAAATTGTAGTTAGATTTTGAAAAATGAACGTTGTAGGACAAAATACTGACCCAATTTTTAAATTTAAAGAAACAGCAACATTCGATTTCAAAGTTTTACCTTTGAAGAATGTGACAGCAATTTCATGGGGTACTAAGTCTTTCTCAGTTTGTTGAACTTTTTTAAGGCAAGATTTAGTATTAAATTCATTGCAGCACCACAGTTTTTTAAGACTTTGTTCATCATTGTTTCTTCATCCACTTCGACTTAAATGAAAAGAGATTTTAAGTGACTTCTCATCCTCATATAGTTGGTTAAAAAATGCAAAATCCCAAGTTGGCTTGTAAGTTTCCCTTGGCACATAAGCAATCATGCTTTCACCTTGTTCGTGGCTTAATTTTCCGAATTCTTCCTCGAGTTCCTCTAATCCTAAAACTTTCTCAACAAAATCAGCTGGTAATAAATAAATCATAGCCAATTCACAAATTTCATGTAGATCATCAGCTAAACTTGATTTGAAATTGTCAGTAATTTCTTCATAATAGGGTGAAGCTGGTGAGCACTTGGTTCTACGATCATATCGTTGTACCTGAAGGAACTGTCCCAAATGTGGTTGAGGCTATGAGGGTCAATGTTGAAAGAGAGGAGGCTGGGCTGGAAGGTGATGCGGAAATGGAGGATGTTGAGTGATGACACCTTGTCATTACGTAGTTTTTAATGTAAATTCATGATATTATGAGTTCCAAAGCAAGCTTAAACAGCAAGAAAAGAAAGAAAAAGTGAAGATTGTGATTAAAGTGTAATCGTGACACGATTGCTGAAAAACGTGTCACGATTTGGAACACATGATGAGGTACATTCGACATTGAAGGAATCGGGACACAATCGCATTTTCGTGTCACAATTTAAAGAATGATAGTATGACTCATGGGCTTGGTCAGAAGGAATCTGGACACGATTGACTTAAATCATGTCACAATTAGGCGTGTTCTTGTGCCTATTTAAGCTGAAGCCAATGCATAAAACAAGGGTTATGAATTCTGGAGAGAGAAAGTGCGATTTGCAGACCTGAAGACTGAAGAAATGGGTGATTTCCTTCATTCTTTACCAGTTTATGTATGTTTTAATTCTTTCATTGATTATGTTATTTGTAAACTCAATTATGAGTAGCTAAATCTCTTATAGGTTAGGTCTGAGATGATTCTGATGTAACCCTAATTCAAGCATGTTGTTGTGAAACTCTATTTCTAGTGAATATCAATCTAGTTTTATTCAATTCAATTGTTCTTAATGTTTTTTATATATTGATCACATATAAACATGAATTCTTGAGAATGAATGACTACTGACCATAGCTTTCAACTTAGACCTAATTGAATTGTTCAAATAAATAGGGTTATAGTGGGGGTGTATCTTTAATAAATGGGGGTACATAATTGTGTGAACGAAGTAAGCACTAGAAAAATTTTGTTTGGAAATGATAAATTAATTAATTAATTTAATCATTATTAAAAAGTGTTTTCTTAGTCCTCAAGTTTTGCGAAAATATTTTAGAACGCAATCTAGAACATTTTGGAACACAATCTGAAATATTTTTGTAGGCAATCTAATGTATTTTAGTGCTTGATCTGAAATATATTTTGATACTCAATAATATATATTTATGTACTGAATAACATATTTATGTACTGAATAATATATTTTTGTACTCAATATGATATATTTTGGTACACAATTGAGATATTTTTGTGCTAGATCAAATATGTGAATTACTTGTTCCCAAAGTTTCTCACTTTTTAGTTGTGAATTTTCTCTATAAATAGAGAGCTCATACAATGCATTCCGAACACCGAAATTCACAGTTGATGTTTCCTGTGCTTTTCCTCTCTTCTCCCTCCTTCGACTTGTGTTGACGAGTCGTTCTTCTTTTTCTATCCCTTTCAGTTTCAAGGTTTTTATTTTTTTATTTTGTTTCTATGTTATAAAAAAAAATGCAAAAAATTTAGTTTAGGTTAAGAGATTTTGTGGTGATCCAACGTCACTACAACATTCTCATGCTTTTATTTCATTGCTACGTTTGTTTTTAGTTTTAGGTTTTATTTATTATTCAAAATAACAAAAACATGCAAATAACATCAAAAATAACAAAAACTATTTTCATAATAAACCTTGATTTTCAATCAAGTGATCCTTTTTTATTTTTATTTTCTTAATCAAATATTAATCAATTTAATTCTACTTTGAGTCTATTCTCTTTCAATATAAAAAATACAAACCAATTCTTATTTGCCACTTGGCTTTTTATTTTAAAACTTTTTCAAAACTAATAAAAAACACAAAACAAATCAAACGTCAATTTCTACCCCGAACTACAAGGTTTTGATCCCCTCACGGGTACGTAGGCAAAGGACACTCGTCCTTCCAAATCAATAAAAAAATGTAAATAAAATAGGTCTATTTTTTCTTTTTATCACTTTAAATTCCATTTTTAAAAGCAAGCAAGTTATAGCACAATTAATGAAATAAAATCAAGAGGTTCCCATAGGATACTATGGATATTTAGGGTGCTAACACCTTCCTTAAATATAACTAACCCCCGAACCCTAAATCTTTTCAATATGGGGTAGTTCGAACTTTTTCCCCCTTTTCTAAAAAAAATTAAAAGTTCAGTCGTGAATAAATTAGTGAGTCAAAAGTTAACCAAATAGCTTTGATCTCCAAAAATCGCGTCAACTATGTTGACTTGATGTTTGTTTATGTTATGTTAGTTTATGGTTTATGTTATATCTACTGTTTTTGTTGATTTTCTTATGACATTGTGGTTTCTATGCACTTGATTTTCTTATAACAATGTGGTTTATATGCAATGTCCTTGTTTCCCTTGTTTGTTTGCATTTGGTATATGGTATGTGACTTGTGAATACAAATGTTTTGCATTTGGCATATGACTTGTTAGTTCAAATGCTTGTATAGATGCTTGTTTTCTCATTATGAAATGATTGGTTGTACATAGATATATCCCGTGTGTTTTCTTTGGTTTCTTGTATTCTAAGATTCAGGGGGAGCTAAGCCAACATCATCAACATTGTTTGACATCATGAAAAAGAGGGAGAATGAAGTTGCTTATAGCATTAGTTTTTTGTTTTGATGATGTTTTAATTTGCTAAGTTATTTTGATGATGCTTATATAAATGTTAGCTATAACCTACAACATGTTAAAGCACCTAGCACTCTTTGTCTATTTGTCTCGTATTGTTCTTGGATGTCAGGTGTGTCCATATGTACAAAAATCGTCCTTTTTTGTGGCAAAACTTTTTTTCTAGATGGTTGATTCAATTCAAACTTTATTTGAAATTCTAACACGTATAAATTAGGAATAAATTATCTCTATAAATAATAATCATCATATAAATAAAAGCATCAATTAAATATTAAAGAGAATAAAGAATAGGGATATCAAGTAAACTTATCTGTTCTTGAAATTGCGGTGATTTGAAGTCGGTAACGGTGAAGTAAACAAACAAGAATTCATGACCTGCCAAATAGTAAGCCTTTATATAACATGAGGCATGACGAAGTTACTGTCCTTAAGGATTTATCCGCCTCATAAGCGTATATCCTCCATATACAACATGTTCTTCTCTTATATGAATCATATCAGAGATGACAGAACAGCTCGAATCTGATAAACACAAGAATGATGTAACCCAGGATTGATTTGTGAGGGATGGGGATAATTGTTTTGTTTCAATATTGATGAAAGCAAATGAGAAAAGTGCAGCTATTTGCTTGTACGTGCATCAGCCAAACATAGTTCTTTTGTAAACCAAGAAGCCTTAATAATTGCCAAATTCAAGAGATATTAATGAAAAGACAGTTACAAAATTTGGAATTAAAAATATATTACAAAACCAAGTTAAACATTATAATTAAAATATAATAATAATAATTTTTTATTAAAATAATTTTCTATATTTCTCAATTAAAAATATGGGACACCAAATATTTGAAACTTTTGAAATATACTCAAAATTTACAACAGTTGCATCCCGCACAAGATGTGCAAAAGGAGAAACACCGACAAATATTTACAAAGTTACAGTGCCAAAATTAAAGCACCAACCAAAACGAAAAAATTACAAGAGAACACCCATACAAGGAATGGGGTGTTTCCACCAATCGTGGTAAGAAAAGACAAAATCCACCAGCTTAGACCTCAACCATAAGAAAGAATTAAGCTTTACTTTTTCAATGAGGTTAAGGGGATTGGAAACCGTATTTTGAAATACTCGGTTAACAAATACTTTTAACCGTATTTTGCCATTGTTTGGGTGATTTGGAAGGAAAGGAATACACATTTTAACACATACTTTTCAATACACTTTTTTGATTGGTTAAAATTCACATGTGATCCATCAAATTTATATGGGACCCACATAATGTGGTGGGACCTATGTGAATTTAACCAATCAAAAAGAATGTGTTAGAAAGTGTGTGTTAGAATGCGTGTTGTTGGCATTTCTCATACTTTTATTTAGTTGCTATTAATAATAAAAATAAGGGTCTTGTTAACGAGTGCCCCCAGGGCACTCTTTAAGCATGCTAAATAAAGAAACTATTTTTTTAAAATGTCATAAATTTCAATTTCCAACGCACAGATTACACAAACTTTTATAAAAAGTTACCACTTAAAGTCCTTAACTAGTGCCCCGGGGGTACTAGTTAACATTTCCCTGGTGAGAAGTCAAATCTACTACCTCTCAACAAAAAACTCAAATCTACTTATTTCTTGTATTTCTTATCTGAAACAAGTCATCATCGAACACTTCACCTCTAAAATTCTAGATCTCTAAAATATTTCTTATGATCTTTCTTGAGTAATTATCCAACTTCGTCCTTGAATTTTCAAAAATCAGCCAAATTCGTCCTCAACTTTTGTGAAATACCTATTTAGTCTCCAAATTTACAAAATGTCAATCAAATAAGTCCATCTGTTAAGTTGGCATGTTAACGAAGGTGACATATACTATTAACCTATTACAAGACTTACCACGTCAGATGTCACGCAAATAGTGACTAATTTGGCCGAAAATGATGAAATTACCAAGGACCAAATTGATTGATTTACAGAAAGTTGCAAATTCCTTAACGTTTTTTTTTCCCCAACGTCTCTTTCTTCTCAATGTCTCTTTCTTCCCCAAATATATAAATTTGGAACTCTAATTTTATAAGTTGCACCTAGAGTTAAAAATCCCCAAATTTCTTCCATTAATTGATGACAAAGTTCTTCCCCGATTCAAAAAACTTAAAAACCTAATTTTTTTGATTGAATTCGAAATTCAAAAATCAATGCTTATTGTTCAAGCTTTAGTGTTCAGAAATGATGGGTGGTGGATGTATGGGCAAAAACAGCTACAACAGTCTGTCTTCATCTTCAAGCTCTATGTTCAATGGTGACGTGAGAGTGCTTGAATGTTGGTGTCATAAGATTTGTGTTGTAAGAAAAGCCAACACTGTCAATAATCCAAGAAGGCCTTTTTATGCCTGCCCTCTGCCAAAGGTTTGTTTGATGGTGAAAATTGTCAATTTTTTGTTTGGGTTGATGAAGCTGAAGAACTAGGTTATTTTAAAAATAATGGTGCTGGTCATGGAAGAAATGCAAGGTTGATGGAGAAGCCAAAAAGTGAGCTTAGGTTGATTAAGATCTTGATAGGAGTAATTTGTTTGATTGAGTTGTTTAAAATGCTATTGTATTGTGTCAAGTCTGTGTAATGTTGTAATGAAAAGAGGTTGTCAATGAATGAATTCAACCCTTCTGTCAAAATCTTTTGATAAAGTTGATCCTTCTATTGTTTGTCTATGCATCAAATCAATCCCTAAATTAGTGAAAATTACCATCAAATAAGTCCTTGAATTATCACAACATATATCAATGTGATCCTTGGTGCATATATTTGCTGAACAAAGTAAAAAGTAAAAAGGCAGACACTTTGATTGTTGAAAATACCATCATAAATCATACATTTGATGTTCATAAGTCATTACATAGCCAAAAAAGAACATTACAAAACCATCAAGTCATAAGTCTTACATTTGATGTTCATAAGTCATTACATAGCCAAAAAGCATAAATTAAACAAGTCCAAAACGAAAGCGAAAATCAACAAAAAAACTGACACAAAAAAGAGAGAGAAACCGAACAAGACTGAATGGAAAACGAACAGGAACGACGTTACCTTAAGAAACGACGAAATCTTATGTCAAAACAGAATCTTTTCCAATGTTCCTCGCCGGAGATGATGATGATTTTGGAGAGGTGAAGATGATGAAGGTTTTAGCAGGAAGGAGAAAGGTCAGAGACTTTTAATTTTGTCTGAATGAAATGTGACGAGGAAAGGTATGGGTAATAGAGAGGTATAAATGGAAACACAAAAGAATGACAACTGAAAAGTTAAAACTGCAATTTTTACCATTTCCATCAAATTGGTCATTGTACACGTGGATTCATTGTTGATACCAACACAACATGCAAGGGGACACATCATCATCAGTAACGGAGCTTTTGGATGGAGAGACCATTTTGATAGACGTCTGTAAAATTCAGAGATAAAATAGACATTTAGCAAAATTTGGAGACGAATTTGACTGATTTTTGAAAATTCATGGACGAAGTTGTGTAATTACCCGATCTTTCTTCTTCCATTCCATAATAGCATATCTTGCGAAATTCAGCAAAAAATTCAAAGAGCTCTAAAAAATCACAAACCTCATCATTTATTTTCATATCTTATTCCTTTGTCTTTTCCTTACATTTCCTTGCCTTTCTTCCTCGTATCCAATCTTTTCATTTCTCTTAGTCTTTTTGTTTCTCAATTAAAATTTCATTCCTAAAGTTTCTCTCTGGTCTTTTATTGGCATCGTGATGTTTGCAAAATCGCAAGACATTTTTGAGTTTGCAGCTGCTACGACATTTTGATTCATCCCTATTAAAAGACTATGTTTAATTTGTATGTTTAATCATTGAGACCATTGGATGGATTAGATCAAACGATTCAAATATGGTGTAAGTCTTTTAAATTACATCTGGTGTCAATAAATCCTGACTCATATATATCTTGAAGTTTTTAAAATCAGACCGGCTGGTTCAACCGGTTGGACCGGGAACCAGAGTTGGTACCGGTCCGAACACCCACAAAAAACCGGAAGTGCTAAGAACCGGGGAAAACCGGCTGGAACCTGAGTGAACCATTAGATCCGCTGAACCAAGCCCGATTTTTGGACACTGTCCGGCTCATCATCTAACCCAAAATCATTTGTTTACCCCTCTTTTTTTTCTCTCTTTCTTTTTCAAAAGACGAAGTGCAGGAGATCGCTGGAAAGGAGGACGTGAGAGGTATGTATCAAGAGAGAAGTGAGAGGTAAAATTATGATGGTGATGTGTTAATGTGATAGTTGTATCTTTGATGAAAATGGAAGGGTACATAAAGAACAAGAAAGGGTGATATGTTATAAAGTTGGAAACTGTGGAACAACAAACTAGAAACGACGCATAGTGATGGTGTTTTGGTGGTTGTGATTACTAGGGTTAAATGTAATGTTTTTAAAACCGGACCAGACTGGTCGGTTCAATCGCATGGATGAATTAGTGAGTGTCCACAACACAAATTTCCGAATTATCTAGCAAGGAACTAAGCAATAATAAAGCTTGTAACTCATTGTCTAATTTAATTTAAGAAAATGTTAACAGATGCCCTAAGGGCATTGTTTAAGCATATAAAAATAGTAACTTTTGCATTGGAAATTGTACGATTACGACTTTAACAAGTGTTTGACATGTATTTTCAAGACATAATTTCCTTTTGTAGGTTCCTTAAACAATGTTCTCAGGGCACTTGTTAACAAGACCCTTTAATTTAATATCAGTAGTTGCCAACATATTCGAAATAATGTGAAAAAACACTAAGGCTCTGTTTGGTAAGGCCTAAAAGTTAGGTTATAGCTTATAGCGGATAGCATATAAGTTAATTCAGACAAAAAAAACTCTGTTTGGTAACGGTCTTTTCACCACGAGGTTATAATTTATTTTACTAGTTTATAGCTTATTTTTCAGATGTCATTTCAAGTAGTGTTTGAGCTTATAACTTATAGCTTATAGCTTATCAATATTTCTTCTGTTTCTACCTTATTATTTTAATCAAAACCCACTTTTACCCCTTTAGTGTTTATTTCATTGCCTTCGTGTAACAGTCCTGTTGCGCAAATCTTTTTCACTGCATGTGCCTTCCGTTATTTTTCCATAGAATATATATACATTCCATTTTTTTTCTTCATCACGAGTCACGACAACTTTTAATAAGTTTTTCATTCCAATATACCTTCCATTGTTAGTAATATACATATGACATTCAGTATTTTTTTTTCAAGAGATATTATTCATTATAAGTATCTATAATTTTTTTTACGAGAGTTGTTAGTATCTATATTATTTTTACAAGAGTTGTAAGTATCTATTATTGTTGAAGAGGGTCGATTCCTTTTATTTATCTAGGTTTACCTATTGGTGGGGATTCTAGAAAATTGAGCTTTTGGAAATCTGTTGTCGACCGTATTGTGGCTCGTCTGTCGTCGTGGAATAACAAATTACTCTCTTTTGGTGGTCGTCTGTTTCTCTTGAAGTTTGTCTTGTCCTCTCTTCCGGTTTACTTTCTTTCCTTTTTTAAAGCCCCTGCAGTATAATTTCTTCTATCGAATCTATATTTTAAATTTTTTTTTTGGGTGGTGGTGAGGATATTAGGAAATTGGCTTGGATTAAGTGGGACTCGATATGTTTACCTAAGGAGGATGGAGGATTGGAGGTAAGGAGAGTGGGAGCTTTTAATTTGTCTTTGTTAGGGAAGTAGTGCTGGAGGTTGATGGTCGATAGAGAGGGGTTGTGGTATCGGATGTTAAAAGCTCGGTATGGGGAGCTAGGGGGTTGTATTAGGGAAGGAGATAGATATGCATCAGTGTGGTGGAAAATGATATGTAGAGTGCGTGAGGGTGTTGGGAGGTGGTTTGACGAGAATATACGGAGGGTGGTAGGCGACAGGCGGAATACCTTTTTTTGGTATGACAATTGGATATGGGATATTCCGTTCCGGTTTAAATTCCCTCGTTTGTTTGATTTGACTGTCGATAAAGAGTGCAAGGTGGAGATGTGGTGGTTGGGGTGGAGCGGTGATGGACGGGCGTGGGTGTGGAGGCGCCGTTTGTTTGCGTGGGAGGAGGATAGTGTGAGGGAGTGTGTTGTTCTTTTAAATAACATTGTTTTGCAGGATAATGTTCATGATTCCTGGAGGTGGTTGTTAGATCCGGCTCACGGGTACTCGGTGAAAGCAGCATACTGTTATATTAAAACAACAGGAGAAAATACAGACAGGTCACAGGTTGTTGATGTTTGGGTGAAACACATCCCGTCAAAGGTGTCGATAATGGTGTGGCGTCTTCTCCGTAATCGGCTTCCTACAAGAGATAATCTGGTCCACCAAGGTATTCTACTTCCAACGGATGGCATGTGCGTGGCTAGTTGTGACGTTCTTGAATCAGCTACTCACCTTTTTTTGCATTGTGATATTTCTAGCGAGCTATGGTCTAGTGTGAGGTCTCGGTTGGGAATCTATTCGGTGCCTTCTGGTGAGCTTCGACATCATTTTACTCAGTTTACTAAGATGGCGGGTATGCCAAGATCTTCTTATTTATTCTTAACTGTAATTTGGTTTGCAATTGTTTGGGTGATTTGGAAGGAGCAGAACAATCGTGTGTTCCAAAACGCGACCGCTACTACATATTTTCTCCTTGAAAAAGTCAAGCTGAATTCTTTTTTATGGCTAAAATCAAAACAGTCGACTTTAGTTTATTCTTATACGACTGGTGGAAACACCCGTTGCTTTGTATGGGTTTGTTTTAGTTTCTTTTCTTGGTTGGTCCTTTAAAGAACATCTCGACTTTGTAATTATGTAACATTTTGATGTGTTTCCTCCTTGCACACCTTTTGCGGTTGGAAGCACCTGTAAGTATATATTTCATTTTGATTTGTCAAAAAAAAAACATTTAATAATAATTATTCTAAACAAATGCATATAACAATATATTCTTCTTCCTTCAAATAAAAATAAGAATATCTTCCGACAACGGCCTATTGTTTCGTGTAATTGTTTTATAAAGTACAAACACCTAATTAAAATAAATATAAAATAAAATTTTAGTCAATAAGAATTAATTTAATAAATTTAATTTACTTTTAAAAAATAATAAATTACTAAATACTTAAATATTAATTAATATATGTTTCATTATGAATTATAGACGACCTTTTATGTCATTTTACATTTATCATCTAGTTCAACCGCTAATTTTATCAAACACTTCAATTAATTTATAAATTATTAGTTATTAGCTATCAGCTATAAGCTATCAGTTATCAACTATCAGTTATAAGCTATCAGCTATCTCCTATTTTTATCAAACAGAGCCTAATATGACATTGAATTACCATCTTTGGATTTTTTAGTCAACGGATCAATCATATTTTATTTTGCATGATTTTGCGCTCAGGCAAACTCTTTTAATTTATTCTACATTTTCTTAGCATATGTTTTTGGCTTCAATGTTAGGATATACTCTCAAATCTAACCACCGTGTGATTATAGAACCTATATTTCCATTCATCATCTTCTAGTCAGCATCAAACTTATCGTACAATCATTTAGTATATAACATGTCTTCATGAGAGTTTTATACAATGTATAATTAGTATAATCGAACTTAATCATATTCGACTCTTGATTTTTCTCCATTTTTGTAACAATCAGTGTATTTGAAACAAAAAGTTTACTCGATAAACTCTTTCTCAACAACATTAGAGACTTTTATCGGCTAAACTTTTGGTTTTAAAAACCTTGGTCGTTACAATTATAAATACATAAATCAAACCAATCAAAGCTCTCGTTGCCACATTTAGGAGTAATCACACAAGTAAGTTGTACTAGGAGTGTTCGCGGTGCGGTTTGATTCGGTTTTGAGTTTAAAAGTCATCCGAACCGCAAGATAAAAAAGAATGCGGTTTGGTTTGGTTCGATTGACTTTTAAAATAAAATCTGAACCAAACCAAACCAAACCAAACAAATGCGGTTTGGATTGGATCGGTTGGTGCGGTTTTTTTAAGACTATACAATTTTTAGTTTTCAACATTAAAATTCAATTAAAAAGGTAAAACACAACATATTTCCAGCAATAGTTCCGACAATGTTTTTAATTTCATTTCACATTACTATTTCATTTTCACTAAACAACATAAACCAAATTAAAAACGTGAACACAAAGTAATTATATTATGTAAGAAATATAAAAGATTAAGATTTATCATTCTTTAAAAGTTCAAATAGCACATAAATACATTTTTTAAATAAAAAGCAAAGAATAGACTTAACAAGAGAAAAAATATTTCATTTCATAAAAGTTTTCATTGAGTTTCTATGAGTATTGATCTAGGTGACATATGTTTAATTAAAGTTTTTCTTATGTTGCGGTTTGGTTTGGTTTGCTTCGGTTCGTAAAAAGAAAATCCCAAACCAAACCATGCGGTTGAGTAAAAAAGTGATCCAAATACATCCAAACTAAATGCGGTTTTTTGCAGTTTCGGTTTGAATTGGTTTAGTTTGTAGTTTTTTATTGGATCAGTTCGGTTTTGAACACCCTTACACATCACGTTCTTTTTTTTTTAGAAAATATATTAAATTATATAAAAGAAATTAAAATTTAGAAAGAATGAAATAAATAATTTTTCAAACTTCCCCCCTTTTCTCACATTATTCCATTCTCTACGATATTTACCATCACACAGCAAAACGACGCCGTTTTAGAGAATTTTTCTAACATTATTACACCAACATAAATTTCCAGAATTAAATTTTACTATAATAAGAGGGTACAAATCTCAAAATCGCATCGAGTCCGTAATCATAATCTTCCTTCAAATTTCAACTTCATTCTCTAATTCTTCTTTTTTTCGAATCGTTTCTTCAAATTCGAAGGCTTTTCTAGGGTTTAACCCAAAAACCTAATTCAAACCCTAAATTTCCCAATTTCTTCTCTCGATCTTGCACCCACTCTCACCATCTTCGAAATTCTGAATCAATTCTCAATCGCCCTATACCCTTAGATCTAATCAATCACCGGTAAGCTTCTTTTTCCCTCTTTTTCTTTTCAATTTCAAATTTTCAATCTTTATTCCAAATTTTCAATCTTTATTCCAAATTTTGAATTTTTATCAAATTGGGGTTTGTTATTTATTGATATACTAGTTATAAACGTGAAAGTTGTGAACTTTGCATTGTGCTTGTGATATGGGTAATCTGAATTTCGGTTTTTTTGGATTTTTTTCAGAAGTAACATTCGTCAGTTAGGGTTTTTCTTGATTGTGATCTCTGTGTTGAGTTCGTGATATGGGTAATCTAAATTTCGTTTTTTTTTAGTAAGTGACATTGGTGAGGTGTAGTTTATGATGGGTTTTGGGAATGAAGAATAACAATCATTAGGGAATGATTTGTTGGGTTTTCAATGTCCAATTTTGAACATTTCTTCAAATTTTTCATTTTTAGTCAGCTATGATTTCTGCATTGAGTTCGTGTTATGTATAATCTGAAGTTTTTTGGTTTTTGGAATTTTTCTCAGAAGGGACATTGGTGAGGTTTAGTTGCTAATGAGTTTTGTGAATGAAGAATAATAGTGATTTAGGGAATGATTTGTTGGGTTTTAAAGTGATATGAAGTGCTGAATATGAGCAATGGCAATGGGAAGACTGGAAAACAGATTGAACAACAGCCTAACACCACATGGAGGAGGAAGAAAGTGGGTGGCGGTGATGAATTTGCACAATCTATTGCGAAGGTTGCAGTAGCGCAAGTATGCGAGAGTAAGGGTTTTCAAGGATTTCAGCAGTCGGCGCTTGAGGCAATGTCTGATGTTACTGCTCGGTATATTATGAACATTGGGAAGTCTGCGAATTGTTATGCTAATCTTGCTGGTAGAAATGAATGCAATGTTTTTGATGTCATTCAAGGGTTAGAAGATATGGGGTCGATGCAGGGGTTTACCGGTGCTTCGGATATTGATCACTGGCTAGAAGATTCGGGCGTTGTTAGGGAAATTGTTCAGTTTGTTAATGAGGTTGAACCGGTTATGTTTGCACACCCGATTCCTCCGTTTCCGGTTGTGAAAGAACGTGTGCTGCCTCCCAGTTTTTTGCAAAGAGGAGAAGAGCCTCCTGATGAGCATATTCCGGCGTGGTTGCCTGCATTCCCAGATCCAGAAACTTATTTGCAGTCTACTACAGTGAATGGAAGAGGGACAGAGCCTCGTACCACCACATTTGAGCATGAAAGAGAAAATGGCAACGGGGATCGGCCTCTTTTGAATTCACAGCAGCAGATGGTCTCAACTATGTTTGAGAACTCCACCATGGTTGACCCTGCAGTTGCTAAGGCAAAGATAGTAGGAGCAGAAAGTAACCCTTTCCTTGCTGCACCTTTGAAAATTGAGGATAAGGAAGTTTCTTCTGTTGCCCCTCCAGCTAAATTCTTTAATAATGTTTCTTCTGATATTCAAGTTGTAGAAAATTTAGTTCAAAATGAACCTGGTTCAGTATTAGAGACCTTTGCTCCGGCAATTGAAGCAATTAACAGTGCATCCTGTGATTCCAAGGAAGACCAGACAAAATTTCCTGTCAAAGAGAAACCTACTGTACGTTTTAAGGTTGGGACCAAAAATAAATTCTTAGGAAGGTCAATTGGTTTGATTCCACAAAAAGAGGAGCATAAAAAGACTTTGCCGTGGTTTGCGATGGAAGATGAGAAGGATGACAGGAAAAGAAGGGCCGAGAAAATTTTGAGGGAATCTTTGGAAAACCCAGACCAGCTTGTTCAGTTGTAAAATAGATTGCTTTATTAGACTCTGTATACTTACTTGATCATGAGATATCGGGATAACTACTTCTGGGATATTGAAATCTAGCTAACTTTCTGCTTAGACATTTTCCTAGTTTAGCAATCTTTCAGGTATGTGCATGTCAATTGTATGGTAAATCAATTAATGATTCTTTTCATTGAAATTTGTTGGCACTCTGTATGATCTTATTGAATTTAGCATATAAAAAAATCAATTTCTGAACTGTAGCAAAGTTGAGAGGGTTACATTAGAGGCATCGCTGTTCAAATTGCATGGCATGTCTTAGGAGTTAGGATTGCATGATCCAGTGAGTTATGGTCCCTAAACTGTGGTGGATTGCCAGTGGGATCAGGTTTTGGCCATGGAAGGAGGGGATATGTTGATCCTCAATGTCCTGCGCTGAAGCCAGCTTCTGGGTTGGATCCATTGAATTTTTCTTATCCTACATCAGTTTCTTTGCATAGTCTGCACACAGCTGCAACGGCCCTCTCTTCTCTACTACCTTGCTCTACAGCCCCTCCCCCCTCGTCTGCAGTTTCCCTCTCTGGGAAGGGGCAGTGATGCAGGCGTTTGAAGAGAGTTAGGTTTTGGTTTTGAAAAATGAGAAAAAGCTCTGTATATATGTGATCGTCGGTTGTCCATTTTAATAATGTGGCAGATGAGTGTGTGATGGATGGTGAGAATTGTGTGGCCAAGTGCATACTTTTTTAATCTAATTAATTGCTGCTTTGGCTTATGCTTCCCAGATTTTGATAGCTATAAATATTAATATTAATATTAATACTGATGCCTTCAACTATTTCAAACATCCATATTCTGAGGGTTATTTTCCCCATGTATGGCTGGGATGTTCCGTTTAGGCTTCTTGTCCTCACCCTTCACATTTGCTTTTGCTGTTGCAATTTGTTCTTTTCCAGTAGTGCTGTGATAGTGACTTGGGCATTATGGGGCATCCAAATTCCACATCGAGTAATTTGGGATGCTCGGCAGTGTATTTAAGTGGTTTAGTTCTTCCCTCTTGAAAGCTAGCTTTTAAGGGACGGTGCCCCAAGTGATTAGTTACTTATCATATCGATAAATCATTTGCATTCGTTCAGTAAGTTTCATCATGTGGATATGATTTGTCCATTTTAATTCTGTGCAGATGTGTCTGATAAATGTTACGAATTGCGTGTAATCGTAGTTTATATTGTTTAATCTAAATAGGTGCTGGTTCAACTTATGCATCTCAGATCTTGGTATGTATTGATGTTGATATTGAGGTCATCCGCTAATTTAAAAATCCATATCAATGTCTTGCACGGAATTATTTTCCATGTACGACTCAAGCTCCGAATGTGCACCTAGCCTTCGTTTGCCCTTTTGCCTTTGCAATTTGTTGTTTTCAGATGGTACTGATAAATCATTTGCATTCATCAGTAAGTTTGGCAAGGCATTCTCATGCTTCTAGGAAGTTGTTGATTAAAGTATTCTCTTTTAATTACTAATTGACAAGAAATACATATTGACCATCCAACCCTCTGATCTAGGCATTTAAGCACAACTTGATGATACTCTACACTGGAGCAACATTGAGATTTATGGCTAAGATGTGCGTCCAGCCACCATTCCAGTTTGTAGCCTTCCGAATTCACCGTGAAATATGCATTGGTATGTGAATAGGCCATCTCATCTCGGTTCCAAACACGATCTAAGTGTGCTATTTGTTTCACTAAGGCTAACCCTCCTCTGTTTCTCTCATTATCATATTGTGATCAAGTGATATTAAACTTTTTCGACATTGATGAATTAAGGTTAGAAATGAACATTTCCCTTTTCTCCTCCTCTTTCTCACTTACCTGGAAAACAATATAAATATTGAAAATAAAAAGGTGGAAGATTTTAACTGGAGATGTCAAATTGACTTAAAGGCTTACTTACATAATAACATTACTCAAGTTTGATTAAGATGACGATGAATGAGTCCTGTAAACAATAGTATTTCAGTCTCAACTTACGCATGGTATCAACAAAAGTCAAAGTACATCTTTGATCTTGTCAGTTCACATGTAGTAATCAAAAAGTAGTGATAAATATTTTCAAGCGACATGTACTTCAAATGGGACAAAAAATAGCATTTTTCCTTACTGAGTACATTCCAACCCATGTTGGGTGAATTAAGTTTTTTCCACGAAATTAATGAATAGGGAGTTTAAATTAAGAGAAAGTTACTGTTAAAAAACTTCAGCAGAATTAAAATGAAATTTAATCCTAAACCACTTCAGCAAAATGTAAAAAGAATACTTTCATCAAAAATTGAATATGTAAAAATTATTGGAATATTTCATTAACCATGTGAAAGTCAATACTGATATACATTTGTCTGTATTTCTACATGTATTGATGAACATATACTATAATAAATACATGAAGAAAAACAAAAACTGAAACTCTCAACTAAAAATATTGTTACACCTTTCAAACTATATGTATAGCTAGATTAGAAAAAATGTGAAATATTGAAAACTGATTATTTTTCCACCCTCAAAATCTTAAGCTAAAGTTCCTACTTAGGAGACAGAATTTTCCTGTAATGACCACCAAAGTTGTTTATTAGTTCATCACTCACAACTTCAGTTATCAAATCTTTAAAGATCAACCGCTCGATATCCAACACCATATTCGGTATCTCGCTGAAACGATTAGTCCAAATGGTGTTGTGATCCTTCAAATCTCTCCACAAAAGACTTATCAAATTCTCATCCTCATGATGAACAAAGCTTTCATTCCCATTTTGAGGTTGTAAATCATCTATCTCTGTACATAGCTCTTCAAAAAGCTTCTTCCCTTTTAGCTTTTGACCCGCTAACTCTTCGAATATCAGTTTTTTAACTAGAATGTCATTAACAACATCGAATATGAGCTTTCTTTGCATTTTCTCAGGACCAATAACCCTAGAAATTTGCTCCGCATCATCTTCGATAATGAAATGTGACTTACTTGTCTTCATTTGTTCGAGTGCAGAGAATAACTTTGGGTTAATGATGTGGCCTGTTGAATGAGAATTTCGATCACTGATTAAGCCTGATGCTATGAGTATTTCTGATATATACTTATGATCAGGATTCTTGATGTTATTGACATTGATGAGTTTTACATCAGTCCATTCAATTTCTTGTAGAATTTGAACCACTGAGTTCTCCTCACTATCATCATCAGTGCTTAGAGCTTCACCTACAACCAGAAGATTTAAAGAAAATGATAAGGTTACTCGAAATTCTTTTGACGATGATTTTTGTAAAGACTAAAATGTTATGTTGGCTATAATGATTCCTATGATCAATGCATTCAGCTCATGGTTATTATCAAATCAAGATTCATATCGTGATTTGGAATAACCATTTTCTGAATCATGAAAAAAAGAATCTTATTACGAATTGTAAGATAAATTACTAACGAAAATGACGTTTTAAAGTAAAAACAAGTAACATGCAAGATTATAAGTTGATATATCATATATTCGAACCTTCAAATAGTTCAAGATTCTAGTTATTAATCAAATGACAAAAGAAAAGTGTCTGAAACTACAACGTTTCCATGTTATTTATTGCGGAATGAAAAGAAATCTGCCATTTTAAGGCAAAATATCCGCCATGAAACGTCAAGGCTTCTATTTGATAGCATTGAAAAATTAACAAAAATTTGGATGGCTACACTCGGTTTAAGTAGTGATTCATTAGAATGAACCAAGATTATTCATTTCAAGAGATTCATGTACCAAATAGATACAGCAAACTAAGGATTCATATTCGTTGAGTTTAATTTTGTATCGAATCGAGATACAACTGACATGTATCGTAAAATATTGATAACCATGAATTAGATTTTCCAGAATTCAATTGAAGTTGCTCACATGAATTTTTTGACACATTCGATTTCGTTTTCACTGGAGATGGCGGATCTTCCTTATAGAATGCAGCATCAAGAACAGATACAGGACTTGGCTGCTCAGTTGTCACAATTATAGCAGCCTTAGAGTTTTCCATCCTCAACTCTTCAAATGTATTCTGACCAACAAAAAAACAAAAAGAATGTTTAACAGTTGGTTTTGATGCAAAATCTAACTAACAATGCAAGGAAGCAATACTTACATTTTGATCGAGCTGAATTACTTCTATGTCACTTTGAGTGGCCAAGCTTCTGTTGCTGCCAAAATCTGAAGAAATGACATTAACATGGTGCTTAAATTTCCTCCAATGAGAATTCATCTCACTAAAATATTCATCTCTATCATGCGAAATAGAGAAACTTCGCGTTGATGTTGAACTTGAAGAAGTAGAAAACTCCACAAGTTGGCTATTATGTTTTCTTCTGTTAATCGTGGAATCCGATGATGGATTATTCGGTGCAGAATGCCTCTCAACTCCAAACTTCTTCTCTAGTCTTCGACTAGCTATGGTGTTTTGTCCTTGAGGAGATTTTGATGACTGCATCAATTTTGAAGTTCTGAAGTAATTATTCTTATCTGCTGAAGGAACTTGTTGACCAAACGGTTCTGTGGTAATTTTTGTGGTTGAACCAATACCTTTAGCTTTTTGCTTGCAAATCAAACTTCCATTTGTTGGAGAACATTTTCTGAGACGAGATTTATCATGAATTGACAGTTCTGTAGAAGGAGGATTATTGGCTTTTCTAGTTATCTTTGTTGGTTTTGTGATGACAATTGGTAATTTACTACCTTGGATAGAATTCGACGGCTCAGCCGTGACAAAAGCCGAGGGCAACTCTTTTTGTTGTCTTCTCGGACTTTGAACTTTAGAAGGTTCACTTAGACTAGCATTATCACTCCTAGTGTCAGATGATGAATCTGTAAATCTCTGCATTGCTTCAAGAATCTGTTTAAGTGCTCTTAGATCCTTTCCGGACTTTTTGAACTCGAGTTCCGCCAACCTTTTCTCAATTTCTCCATATACAGAAAGAGAAGGCTTTGATGCTTTTTTATCAGAATCACTTCCCTTTGAAGAATCTTGTAACAAAGAATTTTGGTTTGCATCAGGTTGCCTCCAAGGAGTTGTCGATTCTAGCGTAAATCGCGAATATGGTTTCCCATTTGTGGTTGAATTATCATCCCTCCTATTCCTCGGGGACACCGAACTTTGGTGTTTCTTGTATTCTTCACTTGTGCTAGTTCTTTCTATGATCTCGTTTTTATCGGCAGAGCAGATAGAAGTCCGACCAGTTTGCGATGAGTCCGGGAGAGCTTCTAGTCCCATCAACTTAGCTACAACACTAGATGATCTTTTCGATGTTTCTGGTTCTTGAATTTTGTTAACCATTGTGCTCAAGTTCCTCTCATATCCTCTTTGTGAGCCATTAGACATGTTGCGAGCCTTGTTTCCTCCGTCAATCCCTCGAATGGATCCTTGCTTGCTGTCCAAGGAAAGCCTAGGAACCTCCTTAGACCTTGTAGTGGATTTCAATGCATCATAAGAGAGTCGTGGAGAGTCCCAATGTACTTTTCTCGACTTCGAAAGAGGATGTAATTGTTCCTTCGAAACTAGAATAGGCCTTGGAGAGTCTATGTGTTGGTTCAATGCATAACCATGACCCTTTATTTCTTGTTTGGTTAATGTTTTCACATATAACCCTTTAGCTTCTCTATGCATTGAATCTTTGACAATATCAAAGAAATCAATTGATACTTTTGAATGTGGATTTCTTGAAATTTGAATTTGTCTGGTTGATGATGACTCATGGGATGTCATGCTAGATGAACAAGATGATGAAGAGACAGAAGTTACTGATGATTCTGTGGAGAATTGTTGCTTCTCTTTTGCAATCTTTTGGTTCTTTGTCTGCATTCATAGTCATATGTTATTAAAGATTTTTGCCAATAATTTTTAGAGTAAAACTATAGTTATCTTACCTTTGGTTTCTGCATTGTACTATCAAGCTCTTTGTTGCCATTATTGGTTACACCTGAGAGAGGAAGAAAATTGAGTCTGGAAAAAGAACTTAGAAGTAATATATGCGAAATATTTTCACAAGCCAATTTTGAGTTAGAAAATACAATGAGAAATGATATTTGTACAATCATTTTGTGACAACTTTTGAACTACTTAAATAGTGCGATGTGTCATACGAAAAACATAAAAGTTATTTTGACAACGAAAAGTTGTCAAACACCATATAAAACTACTATTGTGCTTAAGGTGACTCCTCTACGAAAAAAGTTGATTTATGTTATTTCCTTTTTAACTCTTAAATGAGAGAACATTATGTATTTGAACATGTAATAGAAATCATTATGTAATTTATTTGAATCATATTTTGAGGATCAGTTGAGTTGACTTCTAAAAGCAAATTAGTCAACTTTGTATCTTGGAACTAGTTGCATAGATTATATAAACTATTTAGGAAACTTCCTATAAAACTTTTGTAAGCCAAATTGATCACAATTTTTCTTTGTATAAACAAATATTTTATCGTGCGAAGACTAATCTCGTGAATTGGTAAGACTTGAATGTTCAGGTGGTTTTTGAACCATGTCATTTAAGGTTACGAAGTTAAGCTCTTATCCCTATGTTGATACCTCTTAAAAAACAAAAAGTAAAACATCTTCAGAACCAAAAACAAAAGTCTTCAGGAAAAAAATTATGGTTGCTGACTTCATATCAATCATATCAAAACTATTTTCTTCCCAAAACTATGTAAGTATAAACTTGCCGGAATTCCTAGAGTTCATTTGATTGAAAGTTTGTTCTTCAACCTTATGGAACTCGGTTGAATATATAATGACATCGCCAAAAAAAGTACAACTTTCTTCAAGTCTTTTATTTTTTTTTTTTGTACATCTTACATCAAGTCATAAGCTGAAAATTTCAATTTTGGAGCATGAAATTTTTTTACTTAAAATTTATTTTTAATCAAAATCGATTTTCTAAATTTCTTTTATTCTCCTAAACTATTTCTCTAAAAACTAATTTTCAGCTCAAATTTTGTAATATTAATTTTTTTAATAAATTATGTATGCGTTAATTTTTTTTTATTTATCAAAATCTAGAATTAAGAAGCTCTTGTAGAACATCAACTGTGAGTGACAGACCAGTACTGAAGAGTAGAAGAGCACAATGTTTTTTTAGTAAAAGGTAATTATTGGGGATGTATATCCAAAATTTCTAGCGTACGTGTGCTTTGTCTCAAAATATGAGAAATACCTAAGAAATTTCTCCATCATATGAGAACCTTTTGATTAAGCCAGCCAAAAATATACGACAAATATCTAAAGAAATTGTGTCCTTTACATCTAGCCTTTTTCCTTTTAATCCCCTTGTCAAACAAATTTCATAATTTGTCGTGCTTTTGTTAAAATCTACATATATAGAAGGAAAGGGAAAAATCGAAAGTTTAAAAATTCACAATGGTACTAATAATACTATAATAATCACTTTCACAATGTACAAGAAACAGATAAATAAAAACAAGATTGAGTATGAAAATAAAATGTCTCGTGGTTACTATTATTGTAATTTGAAGCGTAGTATTAAAATATAAGTTATACACCATAAGCCCTCAATATGATTGAAAGAGGACCACAGTTGCTCAAGGCCGATCCAAAGGTAAGACTACTAAGACAATCACTTTAGACCTCAAAAAATATTAAAAGAGAAATTACTTGATAAACATGCTTTATATTCTACTATTGTTAACAAAAATTACGTGTTAAAAAGTTTCATATTCAACTAGAATTAATAAAACATTATCGAAAATTAATATTGTCTCAAAAAAAAAAAATTGGTTGGTTCTGTTATGAAATTCATTAGCTTAATTTATGATTTTGTATCTATAACTTATGAAAAATTAAAGTAAAATTAAAATAAAGTAAGTTTACTAAAGTACTAATATGAGTTTTAAAGAGTCTCATCTAAAAATTCGCCTTAAACATGTATATGTGTTGGACCGGCCCTGCAGACGTAAACGCAATTGTCCGAACCTTGTTACCAAATATTGTGTATTTCGCCAATTGCGTTTTCAATCAGGTTTATGTTCTAACAATATAGTAATTAGTATACCAAAAAATAAAATATGCAAAGATATGAATAATTGAATACCTGAAGAAGATGCATTCTGAATATATTTGGTAGTGCGTTGTCCTGTGATGAAACGGTGGCGATCAAAGAGCTGAAAAAATCCAGTGATGCAACCAATCTGCTTCTGCAATTCTTGTTTTTCATCCTTCATAGATTTCAAACCCTTTTTTGACATTTTTATTTCCCTTCAAACAATCTTTGGATTCACAGCTTCAAACAATCATGCACCTATTGAATGTAGAAGAAAAAATGTTTGAATTTTTTAATTCAATTCAAATAAAAGAATTTGAGTTCAACAAAATCATAATTTGAAATGTAGCAACAATGCCATGGTTTTAAATTGTAGTCGCGGTTAAGGTCATGCTAAAAATCTTTATATTTAAGGAAAATGCGAGCGATGCATTTGAAATTGCAGTTGTGATGCCGATGCGAAGATCGCAGTAGTAAATTGACTATAATTTGAATATGTTTGCTGGATAAAGTTTGATAATGCAAATTTTATTTTTCATTTTGTGTTTTATATGTGTATCCGTGTAAACGGAAGAGAATTATAGTTTTAAATTGCGATATGCAACAACAATTTCGGTTGTATCTGGCACATTTACCGTAATATAAAAGTTTGCAGCGTAACCGCTATTTAAAACTAGGAAGAAAATGTCCTTGGATGGAAGAATATAATGAAAGAGAGAAGAAAGAGAATGGATAAAAGTGAAGAGAATACCTGAAGAGATTCATTTGAGAGAACCAAGAAGAAATGTTTTTGGTTTCTCTGTCTGTGTTTGGATACAAAACAGAAGAATACTTTTATTTTTACTGTTTTTTTGTTTATCTCAAGAAGATGCAGCTGCTACATAAGCCAGAAGCCAGAGTGTGTTTGTGTTGTGTTAGGAAGGAATTGTGGTGTACTATTAAATATATGATTGTTGAAAAATAGCTTGCTTAGAATATACGAAGTGGTGACTACTTTTTAGTACATACATTACGTAAGAAAGAGATAAAGATGTTCGAGTTTGGGATGTCAAAAATATGGGATATGGATTTGATGCGTCTAGAAATTCTAGGCATTCACTCCTACAATATATCAGTGATTGTTGAATCGAGATCAGACAACCAACACTTTAAATTTAGAATCCATGCGAGTTCAACTCAGTTGATAGAGGTATTGCATTTTATATGTAAGGGCCGGGGTTCGAATCCCAGACACTCCACTTCTCTACAATTAAATTGTGTGAGCTCTAGCCACTAGGCTACTTGACCAAAAAAACACTTTAAATTTGGTATTGAGTTTTCATTTTTAATAAAAAAAATTATTGAAATTTGGACCGTCTGATCTCTACCCAACAACCAGAGACGTATTGCATGAATGCTTAGATTCTATGTAAATCAGATCATCACACTCGTGGAATATGAACCATTAAATTAAAATCAAACGGTTATATAGTTTTTAGATGACTTTATTTCTACAAAATTGAGTATGTCAATTTGTCACTAAAATTGAGTATGTCAAAATTACTAAATGAAGATTAGTCAACTCATATTTTAAACTCAATAAATTAAACCTATAAAATAAAATTTGTAAATCATGTCGTTTGATATTTATCTAACAGAAAAAAATATATATATCTGATGATTTTCAATGAATGGACCCATAGGAGAAGAGAGAGATAGGAAGGGTTAAAAGAATCAAATTCCTTAATAAAGAAACAAGAGAAAGAAGGTTAAGTGAAAGTTGTGTATGTGAATGTGTGGGTCATATATGCTACTATATGGTCATTTCCTTCCTACCACTTCCATGTGAACGTGGGGTGGGTCTGTTGCTTCAACCTCTCTTCTTTAGCATGTGGATTTTGTCAGAGGGAAAAAAATTAAACAGGTGGAGAAGTGGATTTGTATACTCATTACCCAATAGAAAAGAGAATCGAATAAGAAAAAGTGGATATAGATAGAGAGATATTCAGTTTAAAGCTGCAGGATCAAATGCACATGATCAAATATTCTCATACATATCTCACTTACGCAGAATATCACTTTGATGGGTTCTCACTTTTCCTCCCATACTTGGGTAATTTTGATAGATCTAAATTGTGAGATTTACAACCACTATTGTGGGTGCACTATAAGGAACATTTTTAGTGAACATTTTTATCTATTTTATGTGGAATTTCTAACATTATATTATCACGATCTTTAAGAGTCGAAGTCTACAATGACTTTTACTTTATCAGCATTGACTCGATGATAGTCATTTCTTTTTTGTTAGCTTCACTCATCTATTAGTATTCAGTGTAGTGTCTTAATCCAGCTTATAAGTAGCATCTTATGCAGTCAAATTCGTAATGAAAACACTATTTATTACGACTTAGGTTAATGAGGAGAATCCAACACAAAAGACTAATCTATTAGGTGAAAGAATATCATGATTTAAGTACAAAGTTGAACACTTTTACGATCTACTCAATATATAAGACTAAAAATATTGGATATTAAACAAGCTATGACACCATCTTAAATTTGCGGGATGAATATAAATTTAAATAGTTTTTCATTTCATAATGCATCAACATGGGACTTTAAGGGTGTAATTACGAGTTAGTATTTGAAGGATTTTCAAATCATATCTCATCCAATCCAATGTAAGACTCTAAACCAAAACCATGCCATAGTTAAAATTTGAGTTTCTTGATATTATTATTATACTACTAATTCTTTTGCCAACAAAAGAGGCTCATATTATTTGGATAGTGAAGTATTTATTACATGAATGCTACATTTTACCTAAAAATAGTTTTGGAGAATTGCATTTGTAGAGCAGTGAAACATTAATACATCTATTGAATTATCTTAAAAAGCTCTAATTTTGGACCTTGTGAAAAAGGGAATTGAATAGTGTTATAGGAAATGGAATATTAATAGCTCTGCTGTATTACCAACCTAGATAGTGGCCGGACTTATTTACTATACCACATCAATATTGTTGGTTATGTGCTTTTTGGTTGATACATTTAAGCAGAAGTGTGGTCCTAAATCTTTATATTCCTATGTGTTTCTTTTTAGCAATATTTTTTTGAAAAGGACCATTAACATATACAAAAACTAAATTTAAGATTAAGATGAAACCTTTTGGAATTGTATGTGCATAGTTTTTGCTGCAATGGTTTGGTCTCATGCTGCCACTTTGCAGATATATAGTACCACTTTAGTATTGCATCACTATTCACCGCTACTGCTACAATTGAGACGGATTGTTAAATATCCACCGATTCCACACATTAAAAAAGAATGTAATTATCGATCTTGGTCGATAGGTCTTTCATTTTAGTCACTTCATATCTACGTAGTAAAAAAAAAAAAATTAGCTCAGTTTATACGATATTACATAATATATGTAAGGTTGGGATTCGAATCTCGGACACCCCACTTATTCTCCTTAAAAATGAGAATTTCTAACTACTAGACTATTTGACAAAAAAAAAAAACTTTTAATGAATTTTTTTGCAAGAAAACATAATATTTTGACGGAAGAATTAAATTGATTCACGTAATTTAAGAGACTAATATAAATTTAAAGGTAAAATTACATTTTTTGTCCCATAAATAAATTTTGGTAATAATTTAGTCATTTATTTTTTTTTTCATTTTAATTTTGTGTTTTTGGACCATTTGCATATAGAATTCCAAGTTTAAAATTCATGTTTTTATTTTTTTATGGCCTCTCAATCTTCAAATTTATGGTCTTTTATCTATGTTTGCATATGAATATTAGATTTGAAGCTTGAAAATCCGTATGTAAATGGACCAAAAGGATGAAATTGAAATGAAAAAAAAATGATAAAGGACAAAACTGATACCTGAAATTAATCTAAGGGACTAAAAGTGTAATTTTGCCTAAATTTAAAAGAATTGTTTGATGCTTATGATTTTGAGTACATAATTAAATTGATATCTTCTTCTTGAGATGGGTGATTTAGAGTCAATTTGCTCATAAATCACCCTCTTCAATTTGTTTTTTCTTTCCACCTCCTAGGTGATTGTGAGGGTCTTTCGTTCAAAAGGATCAAAGCTTCAGGCATAACAAAGAAGAATTCAAGGTGAAGGAATTTAAAGGATTGCATGGGAGCTTAAGTTTCAATGACTTAGAGAATCTTCAATTTCAAGGGTTACTTGAAGATCGGTGGTTTCGTGGTTGCTTAGGATTGAAGATTAGGGTTACTGAGAGAATTATTTGTAATCATAACAATTTGTAAGCAATTTTCAACAATAGTGGAAGTCCTTGATATAGGCGTTTTTTATCAAGAAGAGTGGAGATACCCTGAAGCGAGACGAAATGGGGAACAATTATAAATTTGTGTTCTTCTCTTTCATATCATTACTTTTTTGCATTACTATTTGTATATGAATTTTGTGTTTGAAACCATTCGATTTGATTGTGGTTCCTTGTATTAAGATTCATTTCAAATTCAATTATATCACAATTAAGCTTCAATTAGGTTTCAAATCATTAATTCATATACCTTGTGTTCATTAGAGTTAGTGTTGTTTATTGCAATAAGGTCTGGTTTGAGTTTGCCTAGTTCTAAAATTTGTATGCTAGATTATTGATATTTGATGTGTTTAATAAGATTTAATATTTAAACTTCTCAGTTTAACTTTGAATCTTAGTTATTAATCCCTAAATTGTTATGATTCTAAGAATTTTCAGATTTCCAATATCTCCGAATCACATGATATGATCTTCATATAGTTTACCAACCCCAAGATTAATGAAATATATTTTAGCTTTTTCAAGGGAATGAAATATATGTTAGTTAAAAATACAGAAAGGTCAAAAGCATAGTTAATCATACAACTGTGCGCATGAGCCACATAATGAATCTATATTATCTACCCGTTATTATTATATGGTGGACTGCACACGTATGTCATATAATTTCTTAGATGCATGTGAAAGGTGGATATTTATAGGTTACTCTAATCTCACATTATTATTTGTTGACAAAAGTATTCTTTATATGATATTCATCTATATCTGTATTAGTATACAAGTACATAGACCAATTTTTAATTTCACAACCACTTTCCAAAGCTCCATTAATGCTATATGGAAATAATAATCTGAAGAGGTTTAACAACACTCTCTTTTCAACGTTCACTTTAATACATATAATTTTATAAGACAAAATTTATTTGGATTTCACCACTTTATATATGCTTCATTTGATTTCAAAATCATGTAGGTTTCGTATACATTTAGGTTAAAAAAATAATTATGAGTGTATATATATTTATCATTAAATGAATGCAGAGAGTGAAGAAAAGACGTCGACATGTTTGATTTCCTATATCAAGTTCAGAAACTAAATGATATGGCAGCTTTAGAAATTGTTCTCTATACGAAGTCAAAAGTTATGTTTGGATTGATGGAATGTGATGGAATGAAATGAAATGAAATGAAATGGGATGATATTGAATAAGATTCCATTGTTTGAATTTGTAAAAGTTCAATGATTTCTTCTCCATTTCTTCTCAGTTTGCATGCGTGCAAGTTCTTCATAATTCATTTTGCTATTTTTTCTCCATGGCTGGTTTGATTGATGATTCACGTGAATTTATTTTTCTATTTATTCCTTACACGTATATGTGTGGTTCTTAATTCTTATTGTTTTTTTAGCCAATTTGTTCTCAGTTCTTATTTGTGTGTGTCTAAGCTAGATTTATGATGATTTTCAGTAAAAAAAACATAATTTGATTGTTCCCATCTCATGCTATATATTAATGTTTGTAACTGTTATATGTTAGTTTGTTTTAAGGGGAGCTGTAGCTGTATATATTTGAACATTTCAAAGATAATTTTATACTATAAAACATCTTTTTTGGTCAAGTATTGTAAGACATTTTTATTTCAATTTAAATCCCTTTATGTTTTGTTTCTAAAAAAAAATTGTTTCTACTTACAAATTAGAAATAAAAAAATTAGAATAAAAAATTCAATTGTTTCTACTGACAAGTTTTAATGGAAAACTCTTAAAAAAGAGTTTTAATGGAAAACAACTTTATTATTAAAATTTAAGGGTAAAAATGGAATAAAAAGGTTATAACTCATTCCATTCCATTCACTTTATAAAAATGAAATGAAATGTTTATTTCATTATCCCAACAATGGAATGAAATATATGTTCCGCTCTGCTCCATTCCATTTCATTCCATTATGTTTCATTCCGTTCCGCTCCGTTCTATTCCATCAATCCAAACAGTGCCAAAGTAAATTGGGTGATGTGGCGTTAAGGCTTGACATTAGCAAAACATACGACAAAATTGATCGAAATTACCTTTGAAGGATTATGCTCAAAATGAGTTTCTCCTATTAATGCGTCAAATGGATCATGATGTGTGTTGATATTACTCCCTCCGTTCCGGATTAACCAAGTCATTTGCTCATTTCACACATATTAAGAAATATGTACAAATGAAGTAGAGAGAAAAAAGATTTTAAATGCTCTTGTTAAGTATTGGTGCATTCTACACTGTCATAAATGCAAAATAGAATATTGAAATAGGAGTGATTTTTTTTTGAGGAAATTGAAATAGGAGTGATGAAAGTAGTATTAATTATAGTTATAATTAAAAAAAATAATTAATATTGTCTTGAAAAGTGAAATGGATCAATTATTTTGGGACACTATTTTTTTTTCCAAATGCTCAGTTATTATGGGACAGAGGGAATATTGATTACTCTGTTCTTCTTAATGGTAATATTGTTGGTCCTATCATTTCAAGTCGAGGCTTCAGACAAGGAGATTCTATCCCTCCTTATTTGTTTATCATTTGTGCATAAGGCTTATCCGCTCTTATACGGAAAGTAGAGGCTAGGGGAGATATTCATGGAGTTAAGATTTGCAATAATGCACCAATTATATCTCATCTATATTTTGTTGATGATTGCTTCTTATTCTTCTGAGCCAATTCTACTCAAGCTATACAAATGGAAAATATTTTATCCATCTATGAGAGAGTGTCATGTCAAGATGCTAATCTCCAAAAGTCAAAAATATTTTGCAGTTGAAATGTATGGCAGTCTCAACAAAATAGCTTGCAAACATTCTGTGTACAACTTGTTATAAGGATTACCATCTATGATAGAAAGAAGAAAGAAAACAACTTTCAATTTTATTCGAACTCTTGGAGTAGTAAATGTCTTTCAAAGGCAAGGCGTGAAATGTTATCAAATCGGTTCTTCAATCTATTCCAACCTATTTCATGAGTATGTTCACTTTCCCTTTATGTCTTTTTGATGAAATCAAAAAGATGATGAATTCTTTATGGTGGGGTCACTCTAGAGCTCAAAACAAAGGCATACAATGGCTCTCTTGGGACAATTTATAAAAAGATGGAGGTATTAACTTTAAAAGTACGGTGACGTTCAATATTTCTATGCTAGGTAAGCAAGGATGGAGAGTTATGACAAATCCAGATACACTCATTGCTATACTTTATAAGGTGAAATATTATCCTCACTGTAATTTCATTGAATCAACCTTGGGACATAAACATAGTTTTGCATGGACAAGTATTGCAATTCTAAGTTTACTTTTAAGATAAGTAGCAGATGGAATATAGGTGATGGTATATCTATTTCGGTTTGGTAGAACAATTGGATTTCAAATGATGTCTCTTATTTATTCCACGGTATGAAGGTGAATTCGCTTTAGCTGACCTTCAAGTACCAATATGATGATCCAACCTTTAAGTATGAATAAGCTGACCTTCAATGTCTTAGGGTTTTTTGGTGAATGTGTGGTGTCCAATCACAATTGTGTGGTTGGTCTTATTCCAATATGATGATCCAATCCAATGAGGCTTTCCCAAATGGCCCAGCACATACTACATGCATTTTTTTGCCCATTTCATAACGAAATTTGCCCTTTAGGCTTCACTGGTTACTCCCAGACATCTAAAAATGACGTTTTTATCCCCAACAACAGTTAACTACTGTTCGTTGGTCTACGATACTTAACTGGAATGCTCAACCCAAACCTATGTATACAAGAACAAAAAAAAATATATATACTCTGACAATAGTTAAGTACCGTAGGAAGATCTTATTTGCCTAATTTCTGGTCCCATGGGATCCCGGGGAATGAATATTGTTTTCAACAACTACTAAACATGGAGAAATCTCCGTAGTTGTAATTGTTAAAATGTTATCCTTATAAGTTTTAAATGATGCACATAAGTCCTTTTTAATAATATAGGGTTAATTATATTTTTGGTCCCTATAAAATTGGGACATTTTAAGTTTAGTCCTTACTTAATTTTAATAGTTTTTTTAGTCCCTAAAAAATAATTTTGCATTCAGTATTAGTCCCTACTCAATTCAAATTTGTTTAATTTATGCTTAAACTCTTGCGTTTTTGAACAATTTTTTGCATACGTGTTAAAAACATTACTAAAAGTTCCTCTGCAAAAAATTGTCGCAAAAGTTTATTTCTACGTCCCGATTTTGTTAATTTTATCTTTAACTTTTGTCGTTTTAAAAAATTCATATTTAATTTGTTTTATGTTAAAAAATTCTAAATTTTTGTAAATGAACCTTTCAAAGTGTTCTAAACTTTTCTAAAAAAAATCGTTCAAAAATTTAAGAGTTTAAGGATAATTAAACAAACTTTGTTGTACTAGGGACTAAAATTAGAAATAATTTTTTTTTGGAAGGAGTAAAAAATATATTAAAATTAAGTAAGGACTAAACTTTGAAGTTCTCAATTTTATAGGGACCAAAAACATATTTAACCATTTAATATATCCGAAACTCAAGCAAGCTAAGAAAGGCTGGTAGGACTCAACAAATGATTAATGTGTTAATATATTGAAATTTCCCACCTAACCTTGACAGTTGACTTCTGAATAGAATTTTTTTACCTAATATGAAAACAGACATTTTATTTAATTAACTGAAACGGAGTATAATTGTGTGTGCATATGAAAACTAGTGCACCTCACGATTGAAAGATCAAATGTTTTTTTTTTTTTTGGTGGTGTCTGGGATTCGAACCTTGGACCTTGCATGTATTATGCATTGTCATATCAACTGATATATAGGAACACACATTGTATCATATCCATTATCTTTTATCAATCTATATTCATTATATATGAATTGTATCTCCCTCATGAGCGGTGGTGTGCTTGCTCTTTGCCGATCATTATGATCTTGATTCATAACACAAATTGTTGAAGATATAGATTAGTGGCATATTAGTTGTAGTAGATAGTAATATAATAATAGCTTGTAACCATCCCATTAATAGGTAACTTTCAATCATTTGTTATATTTTATTTCCATCAATATAAATAGTTAAGTTACTTTTCTCTGATTCCTTCCATGAATGTCATGTTTCATAACACAAATTGATTTCGCCAATCTTATGGTACGCTAACACTACATAGCTGTTCAACTTAGGAACAATATAGATAGATATGTAATCACAAAACAATCTAGCAAATCAATTTATGAAATTTTTTCTGCAAATTTCTTCAGCCCTTGTGCATGTAATCCAAAAAGAGAAAAACATTACTCAAAAAGGGGCATCAAATATGCAACCATGTTTTCAATTTTCAGGTTGACAAGCACAAAGACTATTGATAACATTGAGGTAAAACTCCCAAGATTCATTTGTTTCAGTGATCCGTTCTTGACCAAATGGATGTTGTTCTACATACTTCACCATATTTTCAGCACCTGCCATTCCTTCTAGATATTCATGTAGATCGCCTCCGGCAGCTGACAAAAAATAATTTTTCTTATTAATAATGCATAGTATAAGTTCTATATACGAGTTCCAGGGTCCGTCCGATCTCTGAAAACTAATATAATTATTAACTTATTAACATTTGCCTATCCAAAAAATAATGCATAGCAATTTTGGGAGGCATGAAAATGAGTACTCCCTTTAACATGAAAAGACAATGCCCAATTAGAGCATTTTTTGTGATTGCAAAAATTATAATGAATCAAAAGTGCAAAACTAACAAAAAAAGTCAGTTTTAGAACATATGTAAATGATTAAAATCACTTTTTGATAAATGACTTATAATTAAGTGCTTGTGGCATAAGCTTTTGTCATGTAAATGATTATTTATAAGCTATATCTATAACAAAAGATAAAATAAAGTCAATTTATTATCATATATATAATCTATATAAGTTGTTTGCACAAGCAATCCTGGAGAGCTTATGAAAATAAACTGAAAAGTGAAAGTTGCTAATAGACATGTAATAAACCGAACTCTCCCAAGCAATCTTGCAAGTGCTTATATCAGTAGATAAGCTCTATTTAAATCAATACAAACAGGCCTTAGTATGCTGATGTTAATGTAAAATTTGTTTACTTTATTTAAAAGGTATGATATCCAAGCTAAAAGAGAAGGGACAAAATCAAGCAAAACCTTTTGTCATTGTGTAACATACCTAGAGAATTGTCATTCTGATTCTCATAACTGAATGTATGAGGAAAGATTGAGTTGAATGGCTACAATATCAAAACATTAAGCATAAGTTAGGACATGATAGCCCAAAAAAGCATGATAAATGAAGAAAAATACAAAGGAAGGGTAAGTTTATTTACAGGATTAAGCAGTGCCTTGTGGGGAGAATCATCCAACAGCAATGTGTTTGACTCATTGTAATATCCCTTTTCCCAAGGAAGATTAGGATCATACTTGTCCCAAATTTTCCTTAAATCCTTAAAAACTAGTGACCTGCGCTTGTTCTCAAGAGTTTTGAAAGTTGTTTCAGTACAATGTGATATATCCTGTCAAAGAATATGTAGGATGAGATTAATCTAGACCAATATTTAACACAAGAAATAAAAAATGGAAGCACCAATCCATAAAGAATTAGCATGCACAGTCATTATATGCACGGTCATTATAGGAGTTTGTTTGGTTGAGGTAATTTAGAAATTTTAAACAATTTAGAATTATAGGCAATTCGAATGAGTCAATTAAATTACTTTCATTTTTCAATACTTTTGTTTGGATGAAGTAATAAAAAATTTCATTGTCATCATTTTTGGGAAACTTTTATAAATTTTAATTTTTGGACAAAATTTAAAAATTAAAATTAAGGGTCAATTTGTAAATTTCAAAAATATTAGGGGTCAAAAATATAATTTTTGAAAAATTTGAGGGGTCAATTTCAAAATTTTGGATAATTAGAGGACCAAAATGCAAAATTTGAAAAATTAATAACAATGAAGAAATTTGAATTCTTGATTTTTAGGTGTCATTTGAAATTCTCTAAATTTAACTTGAACAAATTACTCATAAATTTTGATTATTTTGAAAATTCTTCAAATTATTATCAAACAATGAAATTCACCTAAAAGTATTTGAATTCCCTCAAAACATTACATTAGCTCAAAATATTCCCATATTCAAACACACTCTAAGGATCGTAATATTGGTTGTACCGTATGTTGATTATTGGATGATTATGCTTTTAAGTTGTATTGAAAATCAGATTTTAGAAGTTAAAGAACAAGCAGTCCAATCTCTATGTAGCAATTGACATTTACCACTGCAGCATTTTGTGACTACACTGGGCGCAGAGGATAATCTTGGGATCCAAATTTTCAGCTTATAAAGTGTATAAAAGGCCAAAACTTGTTCTTTATGGGTAATTTAATGAAACCAAATGAAGGACCGTTAGAAAAGGTATCCTCTAGGGCTTGTTTGTTTCAAGGGAAAGGGAATGGATAGATAGTAGAGAGGATGGAAAGTTTATGGAAATGTGAGCTTCCATTGTTTGGTTTCTATGTCAGTGAGGAAAAATCCTTGCTTTTGGTGGACCCCACATGCAGAAAGCTTTCCGCCCAAAACAGGAAGGAAACATGGAATAAACATCAAAATTAATAAAATGACAAATAGATCCTTGTGTTGGAGCATTTTTTATACTTTTTTTAATGCTTCTTGCGTATTGTTTTTTCAAATTAGTTTTGCTTCTCTCATTTAGTAAATTATGGTTTCAGACATGATAACATATTATTAATTTATATTGATATATTAACATATCAATTCTTATTTATTAATATGTGAATATGAACATATTATGTTAAATAAAGGCTTAAATATGTAAAAGGTTCCTGTAAGTTCGCGTGTTTTTTATTTTCGTTCCTCTAACTTTTTTTTTAAACAAACCCTGTAAGTTGATAACTTTTTGAATTTCATCCATACCGTCAACTTCTGTTAAAAAAATGCCAAAGTGTCTAACGACGCATGACGTGGCAATCATTGACATGACATTAGTTGCGCATGTGACCTTATAGGTGATCCCTACTATATTACAGGGACCAAATCTATAACTGAAAAAGAACAGACGGATGAAATAAAAAAATGCAAACTTACAAAATTTAAAATTTAAAACCCATTTCTTCATCCTCTCACTCTCTCTCTCTCTCTCTCTCTCTCTCTCTCTCTCTCTCTCTCTCTCTCATTTTTCAATTCTTCCCAAATTACACTAATTACACCAGATCAGCTTTGTGCTTGCTCTTTCCGTATTTGTCCTAGCTCTTTTCCGAATCTTGCTTGTTGACATGATCTACAATTGGTAGATAATTCACAATAGTAGACAAAGATTAAAGAAAATGTGGGTTTGATGATTTTTTGGTGATTGATGAATTTAGTTTGAAGATGAAGATTCCAGAAGGAGAAATTTTTCTGGGTTACGATTGAAGAAGGATAGATTTTATGGGTTAAGATGGAAGAACATGAGAAGAGGATGAAGAAGATGAATGAAACCTGTGAAAATTATAAGTCGTTTTTTTTTTTTTCCGTTTAGACCTTCTTGTAATTTTTCGTTTTTGGAATTGGTCTCTAAAAACGTAGAGAGAGAGAGAGAGAGAATATATGAAAACAGCAAGGGTTTTAAATTTTATTACTTAAGTGCTTTTAATTTCGTCCCTTTGTACCTTTTCGTTTTTGGTTTTGGTCCCTGTAATATAGTCAGGGATCATCTGTCACGACACATAAACGTTTTTTGCTACGTCAGCCGCCGTTAGACACTTTGGCGTTTTTGTAACGGAAGTTAACGGGAGGGACGGAAATCAAAAAGTTATTAACTTGCGGGGGTTGTTTTAGAACAAAAAAAAATACAGGGACGATAACAAAAAACACGCGAACTTATAGGGACGATTTACATATTTAAGCCTTAAATAAATAATAAATACATAACTCATTTTATCATAAGGATATTTATGTCATTTACTAAATATAACTATTTCTTTCCTTTCACTTTTTCACTTATTCCAAACAACTTAAAAATCATCTCACTTTCTCTTTACTTTTTATTCACTTTCATTCTTTCATCAATCTTTCCTTTTACTTTCTTTCCTCTCACTATCCAAACATACCCAACTGTGAAAAATATATATATTTTTTGTTATATATTAACATATCAATTTTTAATTTTTATTTATTAATATGTAAATATGTCTTCTTCTTTTTATTTTTTAAAGAGTGAGAGTGTGAGAGTTTTGTGTGCAACTTTAGTGTCTTTCTTTGTTTTGTGTGTTTTAAACACTTTTTGGCTGTGCCAAAACTAGATGCCTCTTTTTCGGTGCAACCCACCACTGTGCCCTATAACTAACCGCCTCGACAGCCATTTTGAAACCGCAACCCACCACTTAGCACACCTCCACGCGTCACTACTTTCTTTTCGAGTGTACTGACACGCCTTCACCAAATCCACATGTAATAGCGCATATTAGTGGTGATCAATCAGGTGGTGACTCTTTTCCAACATGTGGAGTGGATCATATTAGTGGTGACTTTTATTTCTACAGACGACGTTCAATCCAATGGTGACTCTTTTCTCCAAAGTAACGCTATTTTCCACGGGTGAATCACTAATGGCAATTTCTCTTCTTGTCAATAATCATAATGTTTTGTTGTAACAAGCTTTAAGCATACTAAGCTTTAGTCAACATTAGTGGTTATTAGTTTATTACTATATAACTCAACATGATTACTCCAAATCTCATAAGATTGTAACAAGAAAAAAAAATCTCACAAGATTTAATAAACACATACATTGTTGTAATAAACCTGACTTAAATTCCAAAATCCAAGATTTTGCGACTTTACTCACCTCCAATGATTCAAATTCATTGCAGAATTCAAAATAAACAAAATCCTACTAAAATCGCATCAAAATCGTATAATCCATGCAAAATTGCAAGATTTTACATGATTTTGAAAGATTCTGGCAATTTTTTTATACATGTCAATTTTGACCCGGTTTGTACATGTGACTCGGTTCTATAAATACATAAAGGAGTAAGTTTGTCTAGGTTGCTTAGCGTTATTACGACTACTAAAGAATATTTGACATCCAAGTTTTGAGTCATTTATGTATAAGTATTTTGTGTAAGTTTAAACTTTGAGTCATTTATCACATATATTAATCAATTTATAACATATATTAAGCATTATTTTTGTTTTGATAAAATCCATCAATTTTGACTACAATTTTACGATTTTCAATTTTACTATCCTATATCGATTCTACAAAAGTAGTTGAATAGAATTATTCGATTTTGATTGCGATTTTACGATTTTTCGATTTTGCAATTCCCTTTCAATCTGAAAAAAAATCCCAATTTTAACATCCTCGCACGTATATACTAAGGCTTATACCAAAACAGATTCTCCAAAAGACAATCTATTTGAAAAATATAGAAGAAATTTTGAAAATCAAATAAAATTTATGAAGTGTTCCGAAGTACTTACCCAAGTGAAAATCAACATTTGTTTCATGTCTCCCATCAAATAATCAATGATAGTGTCAACAGTTTCCCTAAAAATTATAAAACACCATGAGTTAAAAAATAACAACTCCTAATACTTAATTTAAGAAAATGCTAACTAATGTTCTTAGGACATTGTTTAAAAGTACTTTGATCGTGAAGACCATACAGCCACTTCAAATCTCTCAAAGCAGAAGTTCAGAAATTCATGAGAAAAAGGCCTCCTGAATAATGAAAAAGGCCTCTTGAATACTGGAAAAAAAAAGTGATAAAAAATGCATTAATTCATGGATTCAAATCATATTCACGGTCAAAGTGTAAGAAATCAGTTGTACGTTACTAACCTTTGTAACACCGACGTTTTAAATTAAAGGTGTGTTTAATGTCTAACACGAGGACCAGCAATTGTGATCATATTTTTTCGTAAAAAAAATGTGATTATACTCTATCAACTCATTCCTCTTAAATTATTATCGGTATTGATGGATAGTGTCGTGTATGTCTCTGGGCTTCATAGTTAAAACATTTAACTAAATGATCGGTTGAGTTACCAAAACAATATGAATGGTTGTGATTTCGTGACATTGAAATTTTTTACAGCAAAAGTGTGTCAATAGTAAATTCTTAGTCCTTTTTTTTTCAAGAGTAAATTCTTAGTCCATTAAAAATCAACAAAAAATAATAAAATAACAGTTATTTTTCTTACTTGAGTTCCTGGCTATGGTTGCATCTGGTGTGACCTCCTTTGGATGTGAAGAAACAATATCAACAAGAAGTCCATTTAAATCAAGAATAATAAGCTTCTTTCTCAAACATCCAATTGGTATTTCAATTGATGAAATACACAAATTATTTTCCTCTTCATCTTTTTCATCAGTAACTGGTAATTTTGTTAAATTTTCTTCAGTAATAGTATCTTCTTCCTTTACTACACCAACAACCATTTTCTTTCTTTTATCTATCTATGTCAAATTGAATTCTGTAAACATGAACATCATAATCATATCATATCATACATAGTATTCAAATAAATGTAACATAATAATGTTACATAACCAAAAACATAAAATAAACTATAAAAAGAAAGTACTATATAATTATAAAGACAGAAAGGAAAAAGAATTAAAGAAGTTCGAATGTAACATACCAGAAGAAGGGAATGAATTTTCTACTTCATGACTTGAACGCAAAGAAATATAAATAGAGAAGAGAAAAATTAAATAAAGATTATAGCATTGACCTTTGGGTCTTTCAGCTCATCCAACTTTGAAAGTACCTTGCAATTTATATGACAGAAACAGAAAGTACCTTGTAATTTACAAAAGGACAAACGACAAACTAGGGAACTAGAAAAAATGTTCTAACATCTGTCAGCAAGTAATTTAAGGTTTTTGCCAACGACGCAAATTGATTAAAAAAAGGTAAAGATCCTACTAACTTGTAACTTCCACGTACTCTCTCAGAATTCTAAATGAAAAATTACACATGTCGTCCTTTAACTTAATTTCAAATAACAATTTTATTATTTATCTTTTTATTTCTCCAATTACATTTTTTATGTTATAATTAAGTAACAGTTTTGTTCTTTATCTTTTTCTTTTTTCCATTTATGTTATAAAATGTCAAGATTGTTATCCTTTTTATGAGATTTTTCAATGAAATTTGAGTTGTTATGTTTGTATGAAAATTCGAGTTTGATGAATTTTTTATAAGTTTTTTTAGTATTTTTTTTATTTTGTTTTGATAAAAAAAAGGATAACAATATTAACATTTTATAACATAAATGACTAAATTGGGAAAATAAAAATATAAAGGACGAAAGTGTTACTTAATTATAACATAAAAGATTAAATCGAAAAGAAAAAAAAAGATAAAAAAAAATGTTACTTGAAATTAAGTTAAGGGACAAATTGTATAATTTTGTAGATTCTAAATTATAAAATTATTATTTCTTTTTTTATTTATGAAAAAAAATTATTTATTAAAATATCAAATATTTCAATTTCAAATATATTGAATATACAAATTTTTACAAAAATTTGTCATTTAAGATCTTTGTAGAGTATCATGAGGGCATTCGTTAGCAATTCTTGAAGTTTAATTAAGAGTAGTGATATTTTAACAACTATTTTGGTACAACCTTTGAGACAACTTTGTTGTTCCCTCTTCTCATTGGTCAAAAATAATAGTGAGAAAAAGGAAGAGAGAAAATAAAAACATAATGTGAGTATGAGAGAGAAAGTTGTACAAAATTTGTACCAAAATGGTTGTACAAATATCATTTCTCTTTAATTAATGTTTAATATATTTGTTCCATGATGTAAGGAACGGTGAACCACGTAGGTGTTAAAAAAATCCTGATATGAAGGAGTGTTCGTTTCTTTGGGATGACATGGGGATTAGATTTTTGTGATGCGTCATAAGTTATGCCGATGTTTGCATCTCATATGGACTTGATGTTGGACCTCGTTGCGGGGTCATTCTGATACTTTAGGAGTGAGTTTTCTTGCTAGATTATCATTATAATAAAATAAAAAAATTCACTTTGTGTCTTTCTCACGTACCTTATTTTTCTTTCTTTTAAAAATACGCTTTGTCCGAACAATATTTCGGTTTCTAAAATCCGAACACCGTTTATATATAACTCAAAATCATAAATCTTCTTCGTTTCAACATTTTCATAAACATGCCCTAAAAACTTCTCTCACAAACCTCAAAATCCAAAACTCCATCATCGAGTGACTCTTGAAGGTTTTTTTGCTTAAAATCATCACATTTCAAGTATCTTCAAATATCAAACATAAGATAAGGTCTCGTTTCCTCAATTTATAATTGGGTTCATGTGTTTTTTTCTAATTGGCTGAACCTGATAAGATTTTATTATCTGAACCAGATTGTTTCTTGTTCAGCTTATATAATCTGAAGTTTATCACTTTTTAGCAATTTTGAGGATTTGTGTATGTATATGTGATTTTACATGATACAGATATGGACCACATGGTCCGCATTGGAAATGACAGATTTTCAATGATTTCTTCTCGTTTCCTCAATTTATAATTGTTGGGTTCATGTTTTTTTTCTTTCTAATTGGCTGAACCTAATAAGATTTTATTATCTGAACCAGGTTATTTCTTGTTCAACTTATATAATCTGAAGTTTATCACTTTTTAGCAATTTTGAGGATTTTTTTATGTATCTGTGGTTTTGCATGATACATATATGGACCACATGGTCCGCATTAGAAATGACAGATTTTCCATGATTTCTTCTGCTAGGCAAAAATGGTGGGAGAGAAATAAAGCATAAGGAAGAGTGGGAAGGCATAGGTATATGCGCAGGGGCCTCCCTATTGTTGGCTTCAAACTATCTCAGAAGAAAGAGTCTGAGCCCCAGCTCGAGGAGGAGGTCGAGGTGAAGGTGGAGAACATGTTTGCTGATAAGCAATTGTAGGAGAAGGAGAAGGTGGAGGTGGAGCCACATGACTATCTTGGTGGCCCATACGACATGTGTTATGTTTTTTTTTAATTAATGTAAAATGATGTTAATGTTTTGTTTTTAATTTTAGCAGAGGCATTCCATTTTAAATTGCGTGAACAACAACAAAAAGTTGTAGGTTATACATGATAATGATAATATGATATGACTCAAGAGCAATGGTTCACAATGTCATACAGGCCATTGGTCTTCATTGGCTACAGAATGTCAGTTATTTTGTTCTTGACAATGGCATGTTGTCTACTTTTGTTTAGAGATGGCACGAAATGACGTCTAAATTCCATCTTTACATCGAGGAGATGACAGTGACACTTGATGATGTGTCATGTTTGCTGCATCTCCTCATTTAGGGAATACTCCTAGACCACAATGGTCCTCTATCGAGGTTTAATGCAATTAATTTGATGGTGGAGTTGTTAGAAAAACGAATGGTGCTCATGCACATTTTAGATGGTTGAGGGAGAATCTTAAGAAGCTTCTTTGGGAAGTAATTGAAGCTCAAGAAGATCATGATGTTGTAGAGATGCGGATGAAAGAAGACCAGGTTGTCCACATATATTTGCTCTACTTGGTGGGTGTCACGCTCTTCATAGAATTTCATAGAACTAGAGTTGTCCGCATATATTTGCTCTACTTGGTGGGCATACCTGAAGAATTTCATAGAATTGGAGTTGATTTTTGATTATGCATAGGTAGCGGCTTCCCTTGCTCACTTGTCTAGGGAGCTTAAAAACACAACCCATTATAAAACTAGACACCTGGTCAAATACATCGATGTTCATGTTTCTTATGCTCAAACTTATATGTTGTTGACTTTTACAAGGTTAGGTATTTCTACACTCACAAGGAGTTGAGATCAAGGATTTTTGGGGTGTAGACAGAGAAGAAATGTTCCCTTATGCTTGGCCATTTGAATTCAATTGCCCCACAAATGTCCTTTCTTTTGTAGCCAAGCCAAGTTATAACCCTCAAAGACCTTTTGATCCATGTTTTTGTGCTTTTTGAAATAATATTTGGATGGACACATAACTTGATCTGGATGTTAACTTGATTGTCGGATGTGTGTTTCATAACCCTCACTCATTGATTTCATTGTTTTTATTTACTTACAAAGAAGTGTGTTAGGTGTGGTTCGTGAATAAGTGTATTATTGACTTGAACTATTTGACATGAACTTCGTGCTTAGGACTCATTTCATATTTGCAGTGGATTTCCAGATTAGTCGGAAACTTCAGACTTGCCCGCGCATTCACTTTGAATCATTCATCTGAAAAAGTTCTCAAAACCTTTTTGTACTTGTGTCTTGTCCTAAACTTGTTTAGTTTTCAATCTTTTGTTTGAGGACAAACAAAGAGTTAAGTTGGGAAGAGTTTGATAAGTGCCAGAAAGTAGTAATTCAAATGAATATTTAAGGCACTTGTGTTACTTGTTTTGCAAGTTATTAAGGGAAAAGCCGAGAGATAAGTGATTATGGCCCTTTTACGCTTTATTTATCTTACTTTACCCAATTGTGCAGGAAATTAACTCAAGACATTGAGCAAAGAAGAAAAACAAGAAAAAAGTACAAAAAGGCAGAAAGATGAAGTTACTCGCAATGGAGAGTAGCAAAAGCAAGCAAAGGCAGGAAGGCATATTCACTCGCCCCCAACTCGTAATGGCGAGTGATCAAAGAGCCAGCAGAGGCAGAAGCATAGTTTTGCACGCCATGGCGAGTGCATTTACTAGCAAGGCGAGCTAGGGCGGCTAAACTCCTTGATGAGAAAAACCGCAAGTGTACGGTTTTACCGAAGTAGTAAAAATAGAGTATCGTTCTGACAGGTAGTTATGAATTTAATTAACTTTTAACAATGATTAGAATGAAAGTTTTAGAAGTTATAAAGTTTGGATTTTTGTTTTAAAATAAAGTAACAATAAAAATAAAGAGCGTCTTGGGATTATTGGTTCATCATAATGACGAATCCTTCACAAACAAACCCTAAACCATGACTTTATATTTGACCTACTTTCTAAAGACAAGTTTCTCTTTAGCGTATCAAAGCCTCTCTCGAGGTGCA
>Ga0228710_1000240_pt1 | contig 58551 bp, 29 predicted proteins | sample MedpolnodulmetaG_FD_177995 | JGI IMG/M metagenome (GOLD analysis project Ga0228710, IMG submission 177995) | Root nodule microbial communities from Medicago polymorpha collected in Santa Monica, California, United States - pink nodules | ecosystem: Host-associated > Plants > Roots > Nodule... | reverse complement strand
CTCCATTTCCTAAATAAATGGAGAGGATCTTCACCCATAACAATGTATGTTCTTACCAATTGAGCTATGATCGGGGACAATTTGAATGTAATATTTTTTTTTTTTGTCAAATAGCTTTGCAGCTAGAGAAATTCATCTTAAAGATGAATAAGTGAGGTGTCCAGGGGTTCGAACCCCAACCCCCGCATATAAATGCATTATCCCTTGTAAGAGTTTATACATATCAAAAGATACGTATTTCTTAAAAACAAATGTCAATATACTAATTAATTTCCACGGCATGATCTTAGCTTTTTCGAAAAAATAAAATAAAATTCCATGGCATGAAATCAAACTTCTAAGCATGAAAAAACGGCAAGGAGATAGCCACGTCTGACGATGAAGGCACGAGGTTTGACAGAGAAAATGACAAAAGTACCCATCCTCAAGTGACGCAATACGACACCGTTTGCTGTAGCAAAATCCGAAACAAAGAGGGTCGGTGCGGTATGGTATGTAACGCAACGTAACATAACTAATAACTGACGCATCTAGTGGGTCCCACAAACTGATCTTACCAATCACTCTCTTCCCGCCGACACTATTACTAACAAGTCACCTTACATATACAATATTATTCTTTCTAATCTTATCAAATTAAATTACTAACAAATATACAATATTATTCTTCCTAATCTTATCAAATTAAATTACTAACAAGTATGTTTGTGTTTGTAAAAAAACAATTATGTTTGTGTGAAACTTTTTGAATGAGTCTCGCTAACTATTAGAACATAAACTATGTTCTACTGCGCAGCTTAAGTGCTTATTTCAATAAGCTGTTTTTCTGAGCACGATAAACCTAATGAAACAAAACTATAAAACTGAAAGAGAAAAATAATAGAGAGTTTAGATGAAATTGTGAATATTATTCATATTATGAGTTTCACAATTCAAAGCCTTTACATAGGCATACAAGTCACTTGCTTGTGGAACAAGCAATCTAACTAACTCCGGATTTGAAACAAACTTATCTAAAAATCAGTTACAATGCAGTTATTGATTAAAATTCTAATACTAACTAGTGCGTTCAGAGCAATGGTTAAGAAATCTCTAAATACAAAATTTATCTTGAAAATATAAGTTTTGACTTTTGATTAAATAATAATTACTCCATCCGGTCACGTTTATAAGCAAAAAACAACTTTTTAGATACATCCAATGATTAATGTATCTAACCCATAAATGTGACCGGATACATTAATTATTCAATGTACCTAAAAAGTCATTTTTTGCTTATAAATGTGACCGGAGGGAGTACATAATTTTTTTTCTAAAAATGTACTTGTTTTGATTACTTAACCAATGCCCTTGGGGCATTGTTAATCATTTAATCAATATTCATTGTCATTATAAATGTGTTTTACACGTCTGCTAATATAAACATGTTATACCATGTCAATTAATCATAACTGTCGACAGGAAGGTAGAGGCGAACCTGAGATTGTCTCTTTGGTGAGGCTAAATTTTATTCAAATCAAAAACTTCAAATGATGATGTTGGACTCAATCATGAAATACATTGTAAAATTTAGTATTTTCTTCATCAAACTTTTTACTTAACCCTTTTAAATTCAAATATAGTCGATTAAAGGAAATAAGAACATAATTTATAGTTAACCCACTTGAGTTAGTCTTGTGGTATTGACCTGGGACCTGAGAGTCTACTCTTCTTTCAGTTCTCCTCGGTGCCAATTTGAGGGTATTAATTTAGTTTCTTACAAAAAAATGTAATTTACAGTTAAGAAATATTTTATCAATTTCAATTTATACTCGGCTGGTCCTTGTGAGCTTAACTCAGTTGGTTGGGACAATGCATAAAATATGCAAGGTCCGGGGTTCAAACCCCGGCCACTACCAAAAAATTTATACTCGGCTGCTGGATCAGGATGTTTGCACAAAATCAACAACAACATTGGTCTTCTTTTCCTTCTTGTTTACTCTTTTGTAGAGTTACACGCCAAAAATTTGTAAATTCTAAAATATCAACTATAAGGTATAACATGAAAAAAAAAGTATGGAGAAAAATATGGTGTGGCAATAGCCACACTGTGCCTTACACAGATCCGTCCCTGATTGTTAGGATCGACTATAGTTATACTTACAACTAAAATCACGAATTTGATTCATCTTAATTATAAAAAAACTTAAGTGATTGAATCAACATATTTTAATGATGAGATCATTCATATAATATTTTTAAAAAATTTCGCAACTAAGAGATCCAAATCTTAAAAATCACATATGTGAATGATTGTGGGTTACCGACAAAATAATTTTTTCAATGACAATACTATCTATATTTACATAATAATATTATTTTTATATAAATATTTGTTGGTGATATTTTAAATAGAGATATTTTCTGTTTGGTTATTTTTGTCCTCGTGAGCTTAACTCAGTTGGTATGGACAATGCATAATATATGCAATGTCGGAGTTTGACCACCACACAAAATTCTCCTAATGCTTTGGGAATGCAGTCATAGTTGAAATTGGGAGCATATTAAAGGGTTTATAAATTGCTATTCCTAATGATTTTTCGTAAAATATTTTAGATTGAGACGATTCTATTGGAAGCTATATTTTTATGATGGTGGGTATCTCTATTTCTAAAGTAGATATTAGAAGTCTTTTTGGGAAGGTTCAATATTGGTCATATTTTTCTTTGTGTCGTCTCTTAAACTTTTCCAAGAAGAAAAATGAAATTCGATTATTACATTACATATTGGGAAAGTCAGTGGATATTAATATTATTCCCAATGATAAAGATAGGCACTACATGCCTCAATTTGATTCAATCATATAAATGGAAATGTGGGGTGGTGGAGTGATGGGTACGTGTGATAATGGATAACAATAACATTTCAGAACCCCTTCCTACTTTAGAAGGGTAAGTGATTATTGTGGTGAATGTGATTCTGCAACTAGTTCTGTACTTGAAACGAAATTTCTCACGTGAATATGACACCTTGGTCCTTGTGTTTTGTTCATCAATAAGGTTGTTCAACTTCTTTGTCTTGCCAACAATTTATTAGATTTACATGCCACGTACTCCACTTTTGGCATAGGAAATGTTGGATATAAAATTAGGGAAATGTTGGGGCACATGTTTAAAAGTTTAAATTGAAAATTTTATAGTAGAAATTGTATATCTAAGACATTGAAACAGAGAAAATAAATTAAATAAAATTTATCAATTATTTTTATTTTTGAATTCTTAACAAGTGTCTTAATGACACTCGTTAGCATAACCGATAAAATTATTCTTCTAACCTAACATTTTAAATTTTCAAATTGTTGACATGATTTTTTGCTTAGTAAAAAACAAATGTGTTGACATAATTTTTTGTTTTGTAAAAGAAAATGGCAACATGATTGATAATATTCTAGATAAGTAATTTGTAAAGTTATGATTATCCCTTGATTAAACACATTATATAAAAAATGGAAAAGTCATATCTTCACTTAAAATTTTAAGGTATTAGGTATGTGGATCACCTAAAAAAAGGACAATCCGGTGCACTAAAGCTCCCACAGACGCAGGGTCTAGGAAGGAGTTTCATAATTTGGTGTATTGTACGTAGTCTTACCCTGTTTTTACACAATAGACTGTTTCCAGGACTTGAGCCTGTGACCTTTCAGTCACATGACAACAATTTTACCAGTTGCGCCAAGGTTACCCCTCAAGATCACCTATATGATAAATATAATTTTTGACTCTTCATAGGTGAGGCGAGACTAACCACTCACACTTGAAACAATGATCTAATATCAAGATCCACTATGCTCTCCCACCAAGTTGAATCAGAGCTTTGATATCACTTGTTGGGGAGTTCAGGGTAGCGCCCGGAGCAACATATCAATGTCTAGGACCGTAAGAGTGGAAAACACCATCCAAAACTTGTAGGTATTATGTATATGGATCACCTCTATGATAAATACAATATTTTGTCCATCCACAAGCGACGTGAGATTAGTCACTCACCTTTGAAACCATGATCCAATACCAAGAACCAACTCGCTTCCCCACCAAGTTGAATCATAGCTTTGATACCACTTGTTGAAGAGACCGAGGTATGATTGAGAGCAACATACCAATGCTCTAAGACCATAAGATAAGGGACATCACATATTAGATATATGAATGATCTCTCTTATATTTCTAATATTTTATTCATTTATAGGTAATGTGAGACTTAATAATTCACGATTCCCTATAGCTACGTAATAAAGAACTTCTTTGTTACATGTAAAAACAAGTTGTGGAACTTAACTCTTAATTGCATAATGAGAAACATAAGCAAAATGAGTTGCATAACCACTTTAAACCAATCCTTAAAGCAATTTGTCCTCAATTTGTTTCAATTACAAGAAAATAAGGTATAGTTGATGTGTTAGTTCAACGTTAAAAGCTTAGCTTTGTAATAGTAAGATACAAAGTTAAATCACCCCGAAGACGATTGTAAAATGAACATTAATATCACTTTAATTAATAAACAAATTATACATTAATGCCACTTTAATTATAAACGAATTATAAGAAGAAGATAAGGGACTTAGAATTCACATTTGTCCTCTTCTTTTTATTCATTTCAGATGAGATTGAACATAAAAAGATATAATTTTTTTAGTAATAAGAATCCTTCTCTCTTTGTTGCATAAAGAAAGAACACTGCTTAAATCTTACATAAAGTACAACAGAGTCATATGCATAACTTGCATAGAATTTCTAACCAGCTAGCTTATACTCATCATTCATCAGTACAAGTTAAATAATATACAATAATAACTTGCTTATAGGCAAAAAAATCAAGAGTTACTAAAGCATAATGCTCAATCTGGGGCACAGTTCTGAACCTCTCCATTGCTTTAATTTGAAGAACATCTTTGTTCATCTACCATATATACCACAATGGTTGCAAGCAGATAACACGCTAGTCATAGTTGTCTCATTTGCTTCAAATTCTTCATGCAACATCACCGCAAACACCTCCAACGCTTCGTTTGCACATCGATTGACCCCGTAACCATTTATCAAAGCATTCCAAGAACACGTATCTTTTACCGTCATTTCCTCAAAAACCATTTTCGCTTCCAATTAAGAACATTCTTCAACGCATCATGCATCTGTCTATTCCAACAATACCCTCTAATCATCGCATTCCAATTAAGAACATTCTACTCCGGCATACAATCAAACAAAAACCTAGCCTAATCAACCTCACCATCCTCACAATAACCATGAACCATACTAGTCCAAGAAATAACATTCTTATCCCTCATCTTATCAAACAAATCCCTAGCCAAATCCATACATCGTATCTTAATATACCCATCAATCATCACATTAAGTCGCAACATCCATATCAACCATAACATCAAAAAGCTTCCTCGCCTCACTCCTATCACTACACCTCACAAACCCAACAATAACCTCATCCACGAAATGGTCCGTTTTGTTGAAGGCATTGTGATCCCATCAGTGCTTATGAGTTATGACCGTCGCAGTAATGGTCTGTTTCGTTGAAGGTAAGGGCAGAGATAGATAGGTACATAAAAGGGTCAAAGGTGATAGAAACCTTCATGCAAAAAGGGCAAATCAATGTCGAACGGAACTGACCCTGCACAAAGGAATGGAATAAAATTTACTTTCAAAAGTGAGAACTTTTGAACTGGAGGAAATATAGAATTGGTTTTGCTTTCTAATTACAATATTGCTTTTTTCCTTTAATAAAACACTAGAAACATTAAATAAAAAGTGACCTCAGTAACCAAGTCTACATAACAATAGCTACAAGTCCTTCAATACACCACCAATCTCTTCTTTCATTAATAGCAATCTAGCATAACATAAAGAAGAAGAAAAAAATCTCGTTTCGGAATGTTTATTTGATTATTTCCATTAAAATCTTATGTGCATCACTGATACATAAAACTTAGGGACCACAGAACCCTAAATGATATGTTAAAAACCCAGAGTACGGAACTGTTAGATAAGCAAAATGTCTCATAAGCTTTACTTGGAACAAATCAACTACTATTGAGTCATTGTGAGCAAGGTGATTTCGCCAATACTCTTATGCGACTTCTCCATCTAGACGAACATCTTCATCCTTAACGTCATGATATGGCTTGCGTTTTACACGATTAATGTCTTCATGCAGTCCATTCAACAAAAAACAAGCAGTTCCTGGAAACCAAAAGTTTCAAGATTTTGTAAGATTATTTCATCTCATGTCACAATAACGGATAATTTGTCGATGAAAAGAGATGGACAACGCAACACCCTATCTGAAATCATCCCATTGCTCTGACTATCCCTCATTGAATCTGAAAGTCCACGACTATCCCTCAGATCAATGCTAAATTTCTATAAGGTGACAACGACAAAATCCTTTAAATATGTTGGGTATCGGTACTCAAATGTGTTGAACCAATAAGAAATATGTCTATGTACTCAACTATTATAAAAAAAAGTGGAACAAAGGTCATGGGCTATCTGACAAATGTTTCGACACCAAAAGTATCATTGTGACTCCTATTACAAGTGATGGATACACCGGTGTTTTTTTAGAGGATCCCTACTGAAAACTTAATGGTTGAGTTGAGACACAACCTGGCTCCTATTGCAAGACTTCTTCCTAGAGCCACATCTGTAATAGATGCACATCATTCATGGACAATACCACCTGGTGCAGTTCGACCCGGCATGGTCAAGGCTAGGATAAAGCTCTTTTTTTTATCGTACACGAGCAAAACGGTGTTAAATATATAACATACTAACCAAGTAGACTGCTCCTAACAAATAGGGCGTGATTTTCCATATCTCCTAAAAATGCATTTTGTTTATAAAGAACGATTGTTTCTAAATGCCCTAGAAGTGGTTTTCAAGTGCCAAAAGCAAACTACAAAATTATGTTTGACATTTTTTTGAGAAATCAATTCTGGGTACTAAAAGTAATTCTACTTGAAGTTACTATTTATAGCTTTTGATTCTATAATTAATTATATAACGCACAAATTTACAGTTCAACTCATGTTTACATGAATGTGTCCATACATAAATCACTTTATCTGCAACTCACTTTTAGTCGGAATTAGTTTTACATAATCATCTGTTCACTCAAAATAAATTCTTTCAAAATCAGAACCAAACATACCCCAAGCCTCAAACTCACTGACGCTCACCATTTTAGAGAACGCAACCAAAGTTCTTCAGGAATCAAAGCATATCGATGACTGGGAAACCGTTCCAAATTCTTAATCTTCTCACGATCATCTTCCTTCTTCAGTCGAATCAAAATTTCAGACTCATAATCAAAATTTGAACACACTGTATACAAAACACCTTCCACACGATCCTCTTCACCTTCCGCATCAATCCACCACCTTCCAAAGACAACAACAAAGAAGAAAATTACTTCTCCATTTTCATTTCCTGCTAAACTTAGAATGTACCACAAATTGTCTGAACCGTCTTAATCTGAAGAGAAATGCTAGCAACACACCTTCTAACACACATTTTTCAACACACTCTCTTTGATTGGTTAATATTCATATGGGACCCACCAATTTATATGGGACCCACATGATTTGGTGGAACCCATATGAATTTTAACCAATCAAAGAGAGTGTGTTGAAAAGTGTGTGTTAGAAGGTGTGTTGCTAGCATTCCTCTAATCTGAATTGATATACGACTTGTCAGCTGTTCTGGTACACACAAGGGAACTAAATCTAATAGTGGTCATTACATTTTTTGCATCGAGGAAGAAAAAATAAGTCAGTGCTTACATGATATATATTGCAAAGAAGAGTGCATCTTGTTAAACTGTTACTGTTTTTTGAACCTTTGGTCATTGTCCATTTTCTAAAGAAGCTTCATGCTCTGCTTCTAAATCTGTTGATGTACAGTCTTAAACGGAATGGTCTCTAGTGCTAGTCATACTGAAAGAGATGACAATCCAATTCCTGCACAAGACAATGATCGTCTACCTTCTCATTTTTTTGTGAAGTGATTCAAAATTTAAGTATGGTGGGGGGCCAACACTTGTTCATCATGACTGCTGTCTGGACTATCTGATTGATGGAGCTCAGTATGTCATGTCAGCTGACACATACCGGGATCGAAGGGAATCATTTAAGAAACTTGCACAGGATATTATTGATGGAAAAAAATGATGATGGAAAGTACTATGTTTCAAGATCATGGTTGCAGAAATGGTGGAAAAGAAAAGTTTCTGATGCTCCATCTAAAGCTGAATCTGGACCGACAACAGCTATTACTTGTTCACGAGGGATTTTGGCTCTTCTTATATAAAGATGTCACTTATGTGAAAAGCAATGATCCTCCGAGAAAATTATCTATGAGGCCATTAAAACAAATTCTGCGTGAGTGTCATGAGGAACTGTTTAGTGGGAAAAGTATGCCACTCTCTATAGATTACACGTATTTCTTAGTTCCGTCTTCTTGGATATCAAAATGGAGAAATTACATCAACCAACCGAGAACTAGCAGTCAAAAATTCTGATAACCTGAAACATTATATGTGGTGAATGGTTCACTGATCTATAAAAAGCACTCACGACCCATTGAAAAGCATCCGAAACTGGTTTTCAGATGTGGTGCTATAATTCCAAAACAGTCTTCTGCCGGTGGCTTGACCATCATATCTGAGAATGATTTGAAATGTTTCTGCAAGGAATGGGGTGCTATTGAGACCCGAGGAGGATCGACAAAGATCAATAAGGTGAATGGTTAAGTTTTGATCAAGACTGGTCCTGAGGTTTATGAAAGTTGCATTGGAGAAAAGCGTTTCCAAATGCTCCAGGAAGACGAAAAATGAGAATATATTGATATAGGAATACTTGAGGTTGTCAAAGAAAACCAGATACTACAAAAAGGGTGATATAATAATTGATAGCAACGCCGAAAATGCTACACTTGTGGACGTTAACATATATTCTGGAGATCAAATTATTGTGATGGACTCTAAGATCCATGAAAATCGAGATATTGCTGATGAGATGTGTATTACACACTAAACACATAGATGAAAATAATAACACTTAGATTGATAACTTGCAATGCAAGCAACCTCACCTGCACTATTAGATTGTACTTTCTGTTATTGTGTAGTACAACTAGATTAGTGTAGTACAATTAGTTTGCCTATATACACTGATTGTAACTCTCTCATTTGTTAATAATGAAGAATCGCTTTAGTTTTTTATTGTTTGATAATATGGTATCAGAGCACTCTCTTTGAGAGTAGTTCTGATCCTAACCATTTTTTTTATCCTAACCGTTTTTCTCTTCTCTTTTTCCGCTGCAATTCATCGTATTCTTCTCTTTTCTGGTTGAATTTCTTGCATTTTCTGCAAATTCACCATTGATTACTCTGTTTTCTTCATTATCTCGAGTTTTTCATCTTCAACAATGGTGCGTAATCAAAATACTCAGCAAAACACTGATTTAGTGTTCTACGTTCATCCTAGCGAAGGTCCAAACTCTGTTGTTGTTACTCCACTTCTCACTGGTTCAAATTACTTAGCTTGGAGTAGATCGATGCAACGTGCACTTGGCGCGAAAAATAAGCTTGTTTTTATCAATGGAACTGTGCCTATACCTGATCTTGAAGATTTGAATCGTGATGCATGGGAACGCTGCAATCACCTTATTCACTCATGGTTGATTAATTCTGTTTCTCCTCAAATTGCTCAAACTTTGGTTTTTCATGAGCACGCCATTGATGTTTGGGAAGAACTCAAAGAACGCTTTGCAAAGGTTGAGAGAATTCGCATAGCTTCTTTACGTTCTTCCATCAACATTTTGAAGCAGGGATCTAAAACTATTTTGGAGTATTTTACTGAGATGAAAATCCTATGGGAAGAGCTTAACTCTCATTGCCCAATGCCTAATTGCACTTGTCCCTTTCCATGCCGGTGTGAAGCTTTGAGATCTGCAAGAGCACATCGTATGGAGGATCAAGTGATTTAGTTTCTGACTGGATTGAATGATAATTTTAATGTGATTAAATCTCAAGTTCTTCTTCTAGATCCTTTAGCTTCTATCAACAAGGTGTATTCATTGGTTGTACAAGAAGAGAGTAATAATTGCACACTTTCTCTTCCTTCTGTTTCAGAAGATTCTAGCATTCTTGTTAATGCTACTGATTCTAAGAAGCAATATGGACATGGTAAATCTTTTGCTGGTTCAAAGAACAATTCTAGGTTTTGTACATTCTGCAAACGTACAAACCACACTGTGGAATTTTGCTATCAAAAGCATGGATATCCTAATTCATACAAATCCACTTCTTCAGCAAATGCCACAAATGCTTCTTCTTCTGGTGCTGCAGATATTCAACATGAGAATTCTGCAATTGACAATCCTCCTCTTACTGGTTTGACTCAAGAACATTACAATCATCTTGTATCTCTTCTTCAACAATCACAATTGCTTGCTTCAGTCACTACCTCTTCTCCACCAACTTCCAACCATATTACTTCTGCTACAAGTTTCTCATCTTCATATGTGCCTCATACTCCTACTCCTCCCTCAGGTATATCCACTATATTTTCTTGTGCTTTATCTGATTCATCCCATGATTGGTTACTTGGTTCTGGTGCTAATGAGCACATTTGTTCATCATTACACTATTTTACCTCTTATCACCCTATCAAACCTGTTCTTGTTCATTTACCTAATAAAACCACTGTTACTATACACCATGCTGGCACTGTTGTATTTTCTCCACATTTTCAGATCACAAATGTCTTATATTCCCCACATTTTAAAGTCAATCTGATTTCAATTGCCAAAATTATAAGTGGTTTGAATTGTTATGTTAAGTTTTTACCTGATAAATGCATTATACAGGATCTGATTACCAACAAGATGATTGGTTTGGCTGATCTTTATAGTGGTCTGTACAAATTGAGGATTTCTCCTTCAGCCTTTGCTTTTAATTCTTCTACTTCTAATGTTCCTCATTGTAATATTTCCATTAATAAAGATTCTCAGTCTTTTGTTCCTAGTTCTTTTACTCATATTCCTGATTCAGCACTTTGGCACTTTAGATTGAGGCATCTGTCCAATCAAAGATTGTCAAACATGCACTCTTTGTATCCTTCAATTTGTGTTGATAATAAAGCCATTTGTGATGTTTTTCAATTTGCTAAATATAAGAAATTGCCCTTTTCCACTAGTTCATCTCATGCTAGTTTCAAATTTGAATTACTCTATTGTGATATATAGGGTCCTTTAAATGTGCCTTCCATTCATGGTCACAAATACTTTATCACTATTATTGATGATTATAGTAGGTTTGTCTGGATAATTTTGATCACATTTAAAGCTGAAGTTTCACTTCATATTCAACAGTTTATTACCCTCATTGAGAATCAATTTCATATCACTCCTAAAGTTCTTAGAAGTGATAATGGCCCTGAATTTGATTTACCTTCCTTTTATCATTCTAAAGGTATCTTGCACCAAAGGTTTTGTGTTGAAACTCCTCAGCAAAATGCTAGAGTAGAAAGAAAACATCAACATATTCTCAATGTAGGCAGAGCTCTTTTGTTTCAGTCCAAATTGCTAAATTGTTATTGGTCTTATGATGTGCTTCATGTTGTTTTCTTAATCAATAGAGTTACTACTCCCATTCTTCATCACAAATCCTCCTATCATGTTCTTTATGATAAAGTTCTTGATTCTGATCTTTTCAAAGTGTTTGGATGTTTGTGTTTTGCTTCCACCATTCAATCTCATAGAACTAAACTTCAATCTAGAGCAAGAAAATATATATTTTTAGGATATAAACCTGGTTATAAAGGTTATATACTTTTGGATATGCATTCTAGAGCAATATTTGTTTCTAGAAATGTTACCTTTCATGAAACTGTTTTACCTTATCAAACTTCTTCTCCTTCATCTGTCACTGATAATTGGCACTATATTACTCCTTCACCTCCACCTTTCATTGATGTCCCTGACTCTTTCCCTATCTCTACTTCTCCTTCGCCTATAGTAGAGTCCCCTATTCCCACTGATTCACCTGTCATTCATGACCCTCCTGTCAGAGTTTCCACTAGAAATAAATCAACTCCTACTTATCTCAAAGATTATGTTTGTCCTATTACTAACTCCATACATACATCATCTTCTCCTTATCATATTTCCAATTATTTGTCATATGCTAATATTTCATATTCTCATTCTTGTTTTCCTATGTCTCTTCATACACATACTGAGCCCAAAACCTTCACTGAAGCAAACGATTGGTTGCCAAGGGATATAACCAAATTGAAGGTTTGGACTATTTTGAAACATATTCTCATGTTGCCAAGCTCACTACAGTCAGAATTGTTCTTGCTTTGGTATCTATGCATAACTGGCATCTTCATCAACTTGATGTCAATAATGCATTTCTGCATGGAGAGCTACAAGAAGATGTTTACATGATTATCCCTCCTGGTGTTTCACATTCCAATCTCAATCAAGTGTGTAAATTGAACAAATCACTTTATGGATTGAAACAAGCAAGCATGAAATGGTATGATAAATTAACCTCATTACTACTCCTCAATGGTTACAAATAGGCTTCCTTAGACCATTCACTCTTTCTTAAAACCACTTCATCTTCATTCACTATTTTGCTGGTTTATGTTGATGATGTGATCTTAGATGGGAACTCTTTAGAGGAATTCACTTCAATCAAGCAAATTCTTCACAATACTTTTCAAATTAAAGATTTGGGCATTCTGAAATACTTTCTTGGTATTGAAGTTGCTCACTCTTCATCTGGAATCTCTCTTTGTCAGAGAAAATATTGCTTAGATCTCCTTGAAGATTCAGGATTCCTCAACTCTAAGCCTATTAGTACACATTCTGACCCTAGTATCAAACTTCACAATGATGGTTCAGATCCTTATACTGATATACCTGCTTATAGGAGATTGATTGGTAGACTCTTGTACCTCAACACCACCAGGCCATATATTACTTTCATCACTCAGCAGTTGAGTCAATTCCTCAGCAATCCTACTCAAACTCATTTCACTGTTGCTACAAGAGTATTAAGATACTTGAAAGGATCTCCTGGACGAGGTATCTTCTTCCCTAGAGATTCTCACCTTCAATTACAAGGCTTTTCAGATGCAGACTGGGCAGGTTGCAGAGATACAAGAAGATCCATCTCTGGTCAATGTTTCTTCTTAGGCAAGTCACTCATTTCATGGAGGACAAACAAACAATTGATTGTCAGCAAGTCTTCATCTGAGGATGAATATAGAGCACTAGCAGCTGCATCATGTGAACTACAATGGATTCTCTATGTTCTTCATGATTTGCAAATTAAATGCACCAAGACTCCAATCATATATTGTGATAATCAAAGTGCGCTTCATATAGCTGCTAACCCTGTGTTTCATGAATGCACAAAGCACTTAGAGATTGATTACCATATTGTACGTGAAAAACTGCAAGCCAACATTCTCAAACTACTGCCAATCTCCTTCAAAGAGAAAATTGCTGACTTCTTCATTAAAGCTCTTCTTCCTCAACCTTTCAACAATCTATTGTCCAAGTTGGAGATGATAGACATATATCACCCTCCAACTTGTGAGGGGCTATTACACACTAAACACGTAGATGAAAATAATAACACTTAGATTGATAACTTGCAATGCAAGCAACCTCGCCTGCACTATTAGATTGTACTTTCTGTTATTGTGTAGTACAACTAGATTAGTGTAGTACAATTAGTTTGCCTATATATACTGATTGTAACACTCTCATTTGTTAATAATGAAGAATCATTTTAGTTATCTATTGTTTGATAATAATGTGTGATGAGAAAAAGGATACACAATATACAAAGGAAGGGTTTCGTGGAACAATTTTGACTTCAAATGCTTCATCTCAGGTTGTTTAGATTACAACCATGTTGTGCCTAGGGCATACCTAGTGTTGCAAATCTAACTAATCTGGTTAAATAAGCTGTAAGGTGTTAAAATATGGTTTCAATTGTGATCACGTTGACTGATGAACACAAATTGTTTTTCATTACAAGGATCAAGCAATCACCATTGTGACATGTGAACATAGGAATAAGAAATTTTCTGAATATGCTTGAGTAAGTAAAACACTCGGCCATCATGATGTTTATATACAATTACATAACTGTTATGTTTACAAGGATAAATAAATATAGGTCCAACTCACTAAATGCATGAATCTAAAAATACATAAACATGAAGACTTAAATGCTCCTATACAATGAATCTTGGGAAGTAAAAGTAGCTTTATACATATTTGTTTTAATTTGTTGGGTTAAATATGTTTTTATTCCCTACATTTTGCGCTCATTTGATAAATAGTCCCTACATTTAAGTAAATGTTTTTAAAATCCTCACATTTTATCTCCGTTACTAAATTTAGTCCCTGTTGTCAATTTCCTGTCCAGTCACCAAACTGATTGCTGATTTGGCAATTTTTTTATTTTTTTTACCTTTAAATATGTTTTTGGTCCCTATAAAATTGAGGCCTTCTAAGTTTAGTCCTTACTTAATTTTAATAGTTTTTTGAGTCCCTATGAAAAGTTTCTGCACTCAATATTAGTCTTTACTCAATCCAATTTATTTAATTATTGCTTAAAATTATAGCAAAAAATTGATTTCTACAATTGATAATATCATTGTGATCACACACACAATTGTTGATTTATCTATCGATAGCTACCGCACAAAATCTAAAACGAATTGAACATACATATACACAAGCTAAGTTAGCAAGGTAAGCCATATGGTTGATTGTTTTCCATTTAATTCTCTTCCTCTTCATAATAGAAGTGATGTATGAAATTCTCTTCCTCTTCATATGAAATCAACTTCACTTTGCCTGCATCAAATAGTAATATATGAAAGTAACAGAAGTGATACATGTTGATATGCCCGTAAAAGAATGAACAAGTAAGACTACAGAACCTTCATAATCATTAGTAAAATAAGCACATCCATTAGTATTGCATAAAATGCAATTGACATTCCAATTGTACATCATAGTGAACCTACAATTGGTACTCCAATTGTCTATGTTGGAAATGTTTAATCAACCAAAAACAAAATAAAAGAAGGCAATAAGTTGTAGTAGTTGGACCTAAGTTAAGCTTCATCACATATTTAACAAAAAAAGATGAAGCATTACATGTCAAATGCTTGATTACACACACTTAGTTCAACATAAATAGGCATCAAGCATCAAAAAAGTACTACTAATATAAGTTATAATTCCATGCTTCAATTTCCTTCCTCTTCTCCTAGATTTGATTTCTTTTTTCCAACTTCATGATGCCATTTCACGAGCCCAGTCACCAACTCCTCCATGGTGTTATCCTAAACTTCTGGTGTCATAGTACTAAATCCCCTTACTATGTGGCTAGCCTCATTGTCAATGTTGTTACTTGTGCTTGCAGTATGCTATATTTCAAAATGAAAACAATTAGGAATGTATGAAGCAGTAACATTACCATGCTATAAGACTAAGATTTAATAGATAGTGAAATACCTTGGTCACTTTGGATACATTATGATTCCAACGAACTAGTCCATGAACTAATCCACCTACTGTCTCTTCAAAAACATTTGGTGGTAAAGCTTTCAATCCTTGCATCATGGCTTCAACCTCATTTACAGTAGACTGCAATAATTTCAGTTACAAATAACTTCACATTAACAAAGTTGGTTTCATTTGTTCTGTGTTATAACCAAACTTTCAAGCATAACGGTGAATTATATGTCTTTGTTCACATAACAGAAACCAATAAAAGAACCCGTAAAGTGCAGTAATGAGTTAGCGGCTTAAATAACCCTTACAACATCAGGTTGAGGTGCATCACTAGCCTCAGACATCACTGTCACAGATTTAGCAGCAATAACTTTTCTTTGGTGCAGGTTGTTTTTTCCTTTTCACAACATCACTAGCCTCATCAATTACTTCCTTTCCCCTCGCAAAACTACTCTCAACAACATTGGATGGATTTTTACATGGCCTCCCCTAATATTCAAACTTACAATAAGTAAAAATTATAATGCAACATGATTAAAACATAAATTAAACAAATTGGATTGAGTAAGGACTAATATTGAGTGCAGAAATTTTTCATAAGGACTAAAAAAAAAATTAAAATTAAGTAAGAACTAAACTTAGAAGATCTCAATTTTATAGGGACAAAAAACATATTTAAAGGTAAAAAAAATTAAAAAAATTGCCAGATCAACAATCCGTTTGGTGACTGAATAGAAAATTGATGGCAGAGACTAAATTTGGTAACGGATATAAAATGTGAGGATTTTAAAAGCATTTACTTAAATATAGGGACTATTTATCAAAGGAGTGCAAAATGTAGGGACTAAAAACATATTTAACTCTAATTTGTTTTACACTTTTAATTGATATTGAATGAATCTTCTATACAACTTTTTATTAAATTTAAGGAGACTCTAATACGATCCTAGTTCAATGGTGGACCTCAAAAACTTACACGTTATCACAAATTTCCTCATGAATATCCACACATGAATATTCTACTATTGAACACGTTTTAACTACATAACGTCGTTTCTTGAACCCTCGTAACGATTCTAGGTATGCTTCATTTAGCAGTTGCTCCATTTAGTCCATTTAGTACTTTAAGTTTTAAAATTTTTATGTGTTAAGTTGGCTCCTTAAGTTTTTACCACTAAAAAAAGATGTAAGAAGTGTCCAAACATAGTTGCGTTTCAAAAGTTTTAATGTCGAAGTGTTCAAACAACAATGGTTTCGGTTGATACAAAATGCCTCATTTCGTTTAGTTCCTGCTAAGTTTAATTTTTGGGTCCAATTTCCTACTAAGCATTTAGTCTACCTTTAGTGATCTATTTAGGAAAAAAAAACAAATTATAATGACCAATTCTAAAAATGTGGAATAAGTGGGGAAAAATTTAATCGAAAAATAGAAACGAACTAAATTTAATTAAATGAGATGAGATGAGATATATTGTAAGAATGAGAACATATGTTTAATCCTTATATTAAGGTCTTCTTAAATAATAAAAACTGACTCCATCTGAATGTGTACTTCCAAACAAGTCGGTTCACGATGAGGTTCTCTAAGTGTAATGCTTGGAAATATATGATTTTTTCTACAAGTGTTTGAAATATTTATTAATCTTTTAATAGTATTTTTTTGTTGAAAAATTGTATTATTTATTGCTTTAGAATATAACACATACATATATTTTTTTTAAAACTCGGTATCTAGCTCAAGAAAAGATGAGAGAAAGATAGTTGCATACTACGAAGAAATTATTACCTTTGTGTTTTAGAGCACCATAAAAATGTTTATATTGCAATTCAGGTATGAAATAGCTAGAAAATTGCCACTTTGAATAAAATTAGTAGTAAAGATCAAGCATAATGTGTTAATAGAGAGAATACTTTTCTTAAAATAAATTGATTAATTTATTCGACTCATCAAACAATCAAAATACAAGAATAAAGTCTTTAGTGAACCCTCTTAGGTCAACCACTACTATATGTTTCTTCGTATATAATAATTCGATTTGAAACACAATGCAGTGGAAGCCTTTGAGGGTCACAAAACACAATTTTCTTTGTCCACTTCAAAACATGGAAACTTGTATAGCACTTTTCATATTTGTTAGCACAAAGCTGATGAAAAATGTTTGTAAAGAGCTTGTATATATATAGTAATGATGGGTTTGACCTTTCAGCTCATCCATAGAACAACCAAAAAAGAATAAATATTTCTTTTACTATAAAGTATAGTTGTATGTTCCTAATCCAATTGATATCACAATGCCTAATACTATTGTGAAAAGTGTTTCTAATTTCTCAGATGCGATTCTCTATTAATTAATCTTCGGACTACCAAAACATTAGTATGCGTAGTATTGTTTTGGATTAGATGTTATGTGTTTTCTCTTTTGATTTTGATTCTTGGAATTATGCTTGTTACCGTTGACATATTTGGGATATAGGGAATATGGAAAAGATAGAGTCTTGGTAATGGAATATGAAAAAGTGTTTACTAAATTGTCGATCAATTTAATACTATTTAAGTTTTAGTTTTGCTGAATGAACCATTATCGAACCACACTTAGGGTTGTAAAATTTTTGTGGTAAGTGAATGGTTTTTTGGGTGGTGTTTGGGGTTCGATGTTTGTGTGATTTTAAAATATGTGATGCAATATTGTGAAATGACAATGGAAAAATGACGCGACAATATAAATTTTTTATTAAGGGAAAAAATATTCATCTACAAGACTTTAAAGTGATGTTAAAAACTAGATGAGAGATCAAATCGGCGAGACCACCGAGTCTAAATTTAATTAGGTCAACCACGGTTGAAAACAAAGAAATAAAATAAAAAAGGAATTAAAAGATAAAAGTAATCTCAAAAAAAAGGGAATTTTGTTTGCCAAATTGAAGTTTATTCTTCAAGTTATATACTGCACATAATACCATTCAGATATGGTTATAATAAAAAAGTTTGCAAGATCAATTATTTAAAAAAAAAAATTTAATAGAGAAAAATGCTTTTTGTGACTCTCAAAGGCTTCCACTGCTCCATGATATAAAAAAAAAAACCGTGGATATCATCCATCAAAACATTGTTTTTTTTAATCTAATATATGTAATAAGCTAAATGTAATAAGCTAACTTAATTAAGAACAGGACAAAACATTAGCAGTGGCTTTGGTTTCAAAGCTGAAATAAATAAATTAAGAGTGGCCAGGTGAAATAGTAAAAAATTCCAAAGTGATTCGCATGCTCTATGTCATTGTGCGCATAGGTGACCCGGTTTATACACATAATTTTAACGAAAACATCGATGTATATATACTTTTATGCATTACTTGTATTAAAGTGCGCAAAACTTTAAAGCGATGTTAAAAATCAGATGAGACACCACCTAATCTTAATTTAATTAGGTCAACCACGATTGAAGCGATATAAAGAAATAAATAAAAAAGGTATTAAAAGATAAAAATAATCTTAAAAAAAGGGAAGTCTAATTAAACGAGACTTTAATTTAATCAGATCAAACCACGTAGCAAATATACTGGTCGTTTCCCGGTTCAACTAGTTGAATTGATTGGTTCGATCCGATTATTTAAAGGATGTGATGTGAAAAGGAAACGTAAAAAATATTATGCCATTATATATTTTTATTGGAAGATTGAATCATCGATTTGATATAAAAAGACAATGAAAGAAAGAAATGACTCCTCTCATGTTTAAATCCAACATATGATTAGGGGTGTTCACGGTGCGGTTTGATTCAGTTTTGAGGTTAAAAGTCATCTAAACCGCAAGATAAAAAAGTATGCGATATGGTTTGGTTCGGTTGACTTTTAAAATAAAATTCGAACCAAACCAAACCAAACTAGTGTGGTTTGGGTAGGATCGGCTGATGCGGTTTTTTTCGATACAATACCATTTTTCGTTTTCAACATCAAAATTAAGTTAAAAAGCTAAAACACAGCACATTTTCAGCAATATTTTCAACAATGTTTTAATTTTTATCCAACAATGTTTCAAACTATATAGAGCAAATTAAAAATGTGGACAAAATCGAATTCTTATTTATAAAAAATGCAAAAGACTAAGATTTTATCAATATCTAAAAGTTCAAATAGCACATAAATACATTTTTTTAAATAAAAAGGAAAGAAGAAATTTAACAAGTGAAAAAAAAGTCACATTATAAAAGTTTCCATTGAGTTTCTATGAATATTAATCTAGGTAACGTATCTTTAATTAGTGTTTTTCTTAAGTTGCGGTTTGGTTTGGTTTGACTTGGTTGGCAAAATAAAAACCGCAAACCGAACCAAACCATGCGGTTGAGCAGAAAAGTAATCCGAATACATCCGAACCAAATGTAGTTTTTTACGGTTTCGGTTTGAGTTGGTTCGACTTGCGGTTTTTCTATTGGATTGGTTCGGTTTTGAACACCCCCTGCACATAATAGAGTTATGCCAACGATCTCAATATTAATTTTTTTTAAAGGGCTTTCACCATGAAAACTCATTGGATTATGTATATTTTTTTATTTGAAGTTTTAGAATCCAATGGATTTTTTTTGGGATAAAATCTGTTGAATTTGGCTTAAATATTGCACTCGTCCCTGCAAATATGGCTCGTTTAAGTTTTGGTCCCTGTAAAAATTGGTCCATGCAAAATTTTTTGTTTAGGGACTATTTTTAGAAACAAATTTTTTTGCAGGGACCTGTTTAAAAAACAAAATATTTTACAGGGACCAAAAACAACAAAATGGGTTCAGTCATCATGTGCCACGTATGCAAATCATCACAAAAATGGGGTCAGGGTCTATTTTAAAAAACAAAAAATTTTGCAGGGACCAAAAATAAATTTGTTTTTTTACAGGGACCAAAACTTAAACGGGCCATATTTGCAGGGACGAGTGCAATATTTAAACCGTTGAATTTTAATGTTGAGATCACATGCTTAATCCCCTCAAATCAAATTCAAAATTAAGATGATCCAAATGCAAGAATGAATGTAATAAACTCTTCACTCTTAATCATAGCTACACATTATTCTCATCCAGATCTCCTGCTAGCTTTCTACAAAAACCAATCAAATCAAAATCATTTTTAACTAAAGTCAAATACATATCTCGCTGCAGAGAATAAAAATTCATGCAAAAGATGCCATATCTCCTATTTTGGTGACATTCCATTACAAAAGTCAAGCACTACCTTCAACTTTGTGGAATTTGCTGAGATATTGTTCTAAACTATGGTTCTTGAGACATAATAGTTAAATATTCTTGATAAAAAAAAGTAGTCATATCTTAAATTTGGTGAATCAAATTAACCATAAAGTAAGGGTATTTTGTTTGGCAAATTGAAGTTCATGTTATATACAGCATATAATCAACAAGTTTGTAAGATATATACATTTGATATTCTTAATAGAGAAAAATGCTTTTGGTGACCCTCAAAACATTAAGGCGAACACAACAGTGTCTATGTAGTTTGGTTCTTATCTAATAATTAATCAATCAATGTCATGTTATATTTTTGCATTAATTTATTTTTAAATAAATTTAAATGTTAACCAAATTTTGCTTAGATGGTACTGGGATCCAACCAAACTCGAAGGTACCTAAGAATTTAAGTATATATACGTGTTTATCAAGACATGTAATAAGCTAACATAAAAGACAAACTTTGATGTTCAAAGCTTGAAAAACAAAAAATTAAGATAATCGTGTTTTAATAAACTTACGTACATAATCAAATATGGTTGGAATAAACTGAAAGTTTACATGTTGCAGAAGCCCAATAACATGAAGATAATCGTGTTTTAATTTTAGAGGGTTTCCTGAAGCACCAAATTGACATAGTTTCTAAAACTGTTGAATTGTTCAGAATATATTCTGCTAACATAGTGTGCTCATGTTGAAGACCTGCAAATCCAAAGTCCCTCATAGAGCACGTTGTAAGGTTTAATCTCTCCCCCAGAGTAGGTCTAGTTGGACCGAACTGAGTGAACATTTCTTGGTGTGTTTTGTTTCTCTTCTCCCTTTATCTTTTGCTTGTGGTTTTGTGCTTTTCACTTTGATTCCTAAATTAGATCTAGGTGCTGCTATTTTGTTATTGCTTGTGTTTCCTTTGCTCCACACATCATAGTTTATATTGGTGTGAGATTTTGAGTCCGAATTCACAACACTCCCAAATGCGACCTTGTATCTTCTGTTAATAATACATACAGATAAAGTTCAAGATTTTGAAGCTTAGGGCAATGGGGGAGCACTTTTGAACTGTATCCAATTATAGTTTAGCACCAAATGTGTCAAATTATGGAATGTGGGAAAGTAACAATCTCGATATCCCAACATTTTTTTTAAAAAAAATAATACACATTATTCATTTTCAATTGCATGCATCAATTCATATCATGATATATATTTAATAATTACACAAACTCTGGATAGTTATACGTAGAAACTCGACATTTGAAAGTGTTTGCATCAGAATACAGCAACGACATTTGGTAATATCTTCTATGTTTAACGTTTTCTTAAGGTTTTTCCGATATCTCTAGAAAAACCAAGTCCGTATAAATCATATAGTTGAAGATCTTCAAGAATTGGACATTCATCTATGATAAACATAAGATGTCTAATAATTTCAAAATGCTTCAAATGTAGCATTTTGAATGAGGGTAATCTTATGGGATAAAAACAAAATCCGCATTGAAAAAAAGATAATTGACCTAAAGGTCACATAGCTTTAGTGTTTTTAAAAGTTGCGATTTCCCTGCAGAGAAAAAGAATTCGCGCAAAAGATGCCATATTTTCTTTTATGGTAACATTATGTTACTACTTATTAGTCAAGCACTACCTCCACCACTGTAGAATTTTGCTGATACATGTTTGGAACTAATGTTTTAGAGACATAAAAGTTTAATATTTGTGATAAAAAAAGTAATCATATCTTAAATTTGGTGAAATATGAAATTAACCACAAAGTAAGGGAATTTTGTTTGCTAAATTGTAGTTCGTTTCTTCATGATATATACTGCACACAATACCATTCAGATTAGGTTATAATCAACAAGTTTGTAAGATCCATACATTTAATATTTTTAAATTTTAATAGAGAAAAATGCTTTTTTGACCCTCAAAGGCTTCCGCTGCTCCATGATATAAAATAAACCAAGAGTACTAAGATTATAGTTGACACAAAAACCAGCTAAAAATCAGACGGGGAAAAAGTTTAGAACCAATCTTTCTAGCAGATATAGTCAAAGCTAATATCAACAGGCCGAGACATCTAGAATTATGAATAACCAAGAGTTCTCAATTACATCAGATTCAAACTGGCTCAATGAAGACAACGAATGTAACTCCTAAGTGATTCACATGGTCTATGTAGTTGTGCACATAAGTGACCCGGTTTATACACATAATTGTAACGAAAACATCGATGTATATATACTTTTATGTTGTTACTTGTATTAACATAAGATTAATAGCGTTAAATAAACAGATAACACAAGTATTTTCGAATACTTTGAGAATCTTAAAAGCAATGGTAAAAATGCAAACTTACAATTAGGTATAATATAAAGTTAGGAAGAAATAAGTTTATTATAAAACAAAGTCTTAACCAACAAAAACAGGAGACTAATTAGCACTGATCATACAGTTTTAGCATACTACAGGGTTATGCCACTGCCATAAAAAGATTCAACTTCCTTTGAATTTCTGGGTATGCTGCTCAGTTCTTGGTTTTCTTCGGGGGTCTGCATAAAAGAGATACAGTTAGACGACAACGCCAGTAACATAACAAAAGGTGTAAATAATAACACATAAGCCTATATTGTGCCTATATTGAAATACTCACTAATGATTAAAGTGCCTGCTTGGTGTCTAGTAATCCAAATATAAAATTAGTGCCTATTGGCTTAACATAAATTTGATACTTACTTACTTAATCAGCAGCTAATAAACTATTAATCACAAATAGCAACCATCAGCACACAGTTCTTAAAACAACCAAATCCAACAATTTCATGGTTGCAGCTAATGAAACAAAAGAGAGAATAGAGAAACTACTACTTGCTTACTTAATCATATTGTTCCGAATAAACTGAAAGTTTACATGTTGCAGAAGCCCTTGAACATGAGAATAATTTTCTTTTTATTCTAGACTGTTTCAAGAAGCACCCAACTGACATAGATTCTAAAACTGCTGAATTGTTCAGAATATATCTTGCTAACATAATGTGCTCACGCTGAAAGTCTGGAAATCCAGCGTCCCGCATAGTGCAAGTTGTAAGGTTTAATAAAAGGCAAGATGGAACAGAATTTGGAAGGGACCAGCTTTGTTGACCATAACTTCGATCCCCGGTAATGCTGCCTTGGTTGTTCTGTTAATAATACAGACAAAATAAAAGGAAGGAAAAAAAAAATCAAATATAATTGTTAAAATTAAGAAACAAACCTGATAAAGGTCAAGAGCTTGAAGCTTGGGGCAATGGTGGAGCATCTGTAGATCTATACCGCGACGATAGTTGAGCACCAAATGAGTCAAATTATTGAATGTAGGCAAGACGTAATGTAGATAACCCTACATTAAAAAAAAAAAATCAGTTTCAAAAAATTAACAATATTCATTTTCAATAGCATGCATCATATCGTGATATATACCCTGGATAGTTTTATGTGTAGAAACTCCACATTTGAGAGTGCTTTCATTGGAACACCGCAATCACATTGAATAATATCTGCTCTATTCAACTTTGTTAAGGTTTCGCAGCATGCCTTGGAAAAGAGAAGAGTTACATAGAATATATCATATAGTTGAAGATCTTCAAGAACTGGACATCCCTCTAGAAGATACTCAAGATCTCCATATTGTTGAAACTCAATGTCTTTCAAATGTAGGGTTTTGAGTGAGGGTAATCTTATGAGATAATTACAAAACTCCTCACCCATAAAAAGATTACTGAGCTTAAGAATAACAAGGGTTTCACAAGTAAATATAGGATTAGGAAATTCAGGGTATATTCTTTCCCAATTATGCATGTAATGATTACCAGCAGCTTCTCGCGAAACAAGGTCTTTGGTTTCCGATTTGGTTCCGATGAATTCGAGAGCTGGAACGAGACACCATAGATTCTTCCATCTCTTTGAAAGAACGGAAGTCACAAAGGCTTGTTTGGTGGGAAGAGGAGAGAGAATGTGAACTAGGATATCCTCTGGTAAATTGCTGATCCTGTCTATCTCCACCTCCGACGTTGAAGTTTCTGGCTGAGACATTCTATTACGTGGGCACGGTGTTCTTCATGGAGACAATGAGTGACGGTGACAGACAGGGTTAGGGTTGGAAGCGAATTGCATTTAAAAGCAACAAGAATTAGGGTTTCTAGAGGCAAGGTTTACACTTGAAATGGGTTGGGCGGAATTTGACCAAATCCAAATCCAAATCAATCAGTTGTCTTTAGAAAATTACTAGTATATTTTACGAGTTGCCTGGCTAAAACATATAATTAAGGATGACCAAAATTTTATCGTTGATATCCGCAAACAAAATTCACGACGGATAGGTACATGACAAATATCTTAATGAGTACACATGAATAGAATAAAATAAACCATATTTTAAGTAACCGTAAATTTGTAGAAGCAATGGCGGATGAAATTAACTGGATTTAGTAACATTATTAATTCACATAAAATAAAATTCCTTCAAAAAAATTCACATTGAACAAAATAAACATTTTTTAAGTATTGAGACTCTATAGAAATTAGGGTAGCCGAGTTTGCATGGAAGTTATGGTATTCTATTTGTAAACGTATTACATAAGTGTACAACAACTTGTCAAAAAAAAAAGTCTACACAAACAATAGATATATACAAACGATGACACAACATGATAGGAATGAAAAGCTCATCAGTGAGGAGAAATATTAGGGATTGTTGTATTTTAGAGGGAATTTGTTAGGTTAAATTGGTGCGTTGCATTTTAGATGGAATTTGTTAGGTTAAATTGATGCTAACCTATTGCAGCATTTTAAAGGAAAATTATTAGGTTAAGTTATTGCAAACCTAATAAAATTAATAAACAAAGGATTCATCTCTCTTTCAAAAATGTTTATTCCCTTAGCTAAGCTAGAGTGCAAGCGGGAGTTAACTTTGATCGAGTTAACGAAATGAGCAATTTTAAAAGGGAGAAGAGCAAATTTCTTGTCTTTAATTTAAGCTAAGGTCTAACATGAACTTAAAAAAATTGTAGGTGATCCGGGTCGACTTCAAGGATTAAAACTACTTATAGATCCCACATCAAAGATGATCATCATATCAATAACGAAAACTAAACGAGAATGAACATGTTGTTATTTTTTTCTTAAATAGTCTAGTGATTATATAATTTCACCACTAAGGTGAATAAGACGAGGGATACGGGGTTCGAACTTCATCCCCTACATATACTATATATCAAGAAAATATAAATTATATATGAAGAAAATAGCCTTTTTGGCTCTTTTGAGTTGACTTTTCTCCTTTCAAAATTACCCCCAACTTTCAATACAAATAAGAAATAACACATATAACAATAGATAATAGTAAATTCAAATATTAAAACAAAATGTAACAAATTGTATATGTCCGATTTTTTCCTTATCATTTGAAAAAGATAATGGATGAGGGTGAATTCAAATACTAGAAAAAGTGGAACAAACACAATTTTTTTTTGTTAACACACAATATATATTGTGCAACAAACACGGTATAAGTATATGTCCAGTTGTTTTTTTTTATCTTTAAAAAAAAGTGTAACAAACTAGATGATCAAGTATATGTCACTATTAATATAATCAATAAGAAAAGGAAAATTATCATTCATACACTGAGATAAAATATTTTCAAATGAGCAATTAGAGAGTAAAATAGTGACTCTTAACATATTCGTCCTCTTAAAGGTATGTCCCATTAACATGTGTGAGATACAATATTTATTCTTTTATCATTGATTATGGAATTATGTTGCCAAAACAAATTTTTGTTTCTCATTTCACTTATTCATGTTTTCTCGATCACTGTCATCATAAAATCTCAAAAAATGAAAAACTATTTTATTTTGAAATTATTATGGAATCATTAATATTTGTTTTATTTAGTTTATTTCATAAACATATATAAAATCTCTAGTCCATACTATTTGGGACATTGATATTTGTCCATTTTTTCTAAAGTTTGATGATTTCAATTTCACGATTAGATCTTTTCCCAAAAAAATCATATATGTTGTTCTACAATTTAATGATAAATAACCGAAATATATGATTTTTGTCTAAAAAAAATCTCAAATTCATGCATTGTTAAAAAATTAAAATCGCATAGGATTTAAGTTTTGCCAAAATACTTTTTTTGATCTTTTAAGTTTGACAAAAATATCGGGGTACTTCTTTAAGTTTGTTAAATTTTAAATAGGTCATTTAATTTTTTTTTAAGTTTTTAACAGGTCCTTTAAGTTGTTAATTTAATGCATCTATTTGAGGTTTTATAAGTTTTTAGCTTTTAAATAGGTCCTTAAAAGGGTAATAAGGACCTATTTAAAACATAAAATACTTAAAGGACTATAACCTGATATTGCTGTCAAACTTAAATAACCAAAAGAGGTATTTGGCCTTAATTTTTTTTAACCAAAGCATGCATGAATTTTAATGTTGCTTGGAAACATAGACCATAGATATGACATGTGTAATGGGACATAAACTATTATGTCGTCATTTGTTTATGAATATGTTGGATGTGAAAATTCTATTAGAAAACAATGTTGAAAAAATAGCATTCATGCCCATAATTAAATTAGAAACAAATTAGAGATGAGGACTTCCTTTTGTGCATAGTAGAAAATAATTTTCTATTAGACTAAGTTTTGCTATTACGATAAATAAGTCCCAAGGGCAGACCATTCCGAATATTGGAATCTATCTTCCACGACATGTTTTCAGCCATAGTCAATTATATGTAGCTTTATCAAGATAAGTTTCTCAAAATTCAACAAAAGTTCTCATTAAAGTAAGAAAAATATAAGGAGAAGATGAAGACATTACAAAAAATATAGTTTTTAAAAATATTATTTTATCGCAATCATAAGATTTTTCCTTTACATAACAAGTCTTTGATACATTTATGTTATCATTTTACTTATTATTATTAGAATAAAAAATAAATAATTGTTATTTTATTTAAATTTTATATATATGCAAACCAAAATATGTCGAGTTGATAAATAATTTCATTATATGCTTTGACAATAATTTGTAGATAAATTGATGTACAAATAATTTTTCATTAATATTTATAAATTTCAAAATTGTAATCAAAATTATATAAACAAACATAATCAAATATACACACACTTTAGAGCAGTAAAAGTCAGCCCAAAATGATATACTTTATTTATATATAGTATAGATAGAAGTATAGATAATACAATATTTAAATCAATTGAGTTAAGTTTATGGAGTTATATTTTGTTTCCTTGAAAAATATATCTTGCTATTCCTCGATTTCAAATTAAACAACACCAGTTTATGTTAATTCCTTTTAAATTGTTTTCACTCATATTTTATTATTGGGTTAAAAGATGTTCACTCCTAGCCATTTCAGCGTGTTTGGGTTTACATTTTAAAAAAAACTTGTATTTCCCCTTTGCCAATAGAAAATTCTTTGGATTCCATTCTAAACTCATTTGACTGATGTGGCATTGAGTATGTAAATAATTTTATTTTTGAATTTTTTAATATCCACTTGGATCAAACTTTTACATGGCATCGAAACAAATAAGATTAAAACAAAAATCAAATTGTTATGACATTTTCATTTCAGGCCCTTTCACTTTGACCACAGTTAGAAATATATAAAGGGTGAATCGAAGAACAAGGAAGACGGGAGAAGAAGGGTTAGTCGAAGAATAGAGAAGAACGGTGAATTGAAGCGCGAAATGGAAGAAGGGATGTCAACTTCAGATGCTCACAAACGAGCTCGAAGGCCCTAATGAAACTAATTGAATTGGGATTCAATTGAGAGGGAGCCAGTTTCATCCACTTTGAAGACTTCTTTCTGAAAATCCGAGAAAGGAAGTTAAAGCCTCATCTCTATAAAGATGACCTTGTACATGGGAATCATATTACCCATATAGCGAGAGCAAATCCTGCTACTAACGGTGGGGAGGCACACTTCTCAATCCTATCCACCCACGACGCATCTAATTCTTCGACCATATTGAATCTGAAAGGAAAAAAGGGGCGGAAATGAATTCTAGATTTAGATTCACCCTTCCTTTACCGATGAGTTCGAATATGATTTATTTAATTTGTAATGCCTTCATAGGCCTATTGAATCTTCGTCTGTAGTCTTTCAAAATCCTCTTGAGATGCTTTACTTTGTCGATTTTCATGACTAATTTTGCAGTAAATTACATCAAAAACACCTAAGAACTTCTTGACTACCGAAAAACTATAATTACATGACTCGAAATGAAAACATTACAAAATGTCTCGTAAACCATAGAAAATTGTTCTGAAACTCATCTAATTTGGATCAAAACGAAAATAAAATGACTAAAAAATATACTAAAAGTAACGTAAGATGATCTGTCATCAAAGAACACTAATATCACTTTCAGCTTATACAAACATTTCAAATGATACCAAAGCTCTTGAGCAATATTATATTTTGCCAGTGACATACCTATTGACTAAGACGCTAAATTATCCATCCAAGTATGGATCTTCGAATTACTATCATCACATCCTTGCAAATCTTGCATATTTTATTTCACCAACAGAACTCCACGTATTCTTTTATTTCAAAACATTCTTCCTTACATACCTCCAATAAGAGTAATTCTCCTTCCATTGAATTGAACACTAACAGATTGAAGGAAATCATCTTTTTCATTGACCATCCTAATATTCTATAGTGATTAACTAAATAACAAACACTACCACCAAACGAAAATTTCAAATAAGTCTCCTTTTGTTACTACTTTTTTAGAGATTCGCTGTACAATCGCTAATAAATTCGAAAAGCAAAAATAGCAGACAGTGGAACTAACACAAAATGGGACTAAGGATCCGCTTGGTTGGAGGTTTCTGGAGGGGTGAGATATTTTTAATTTGACATGTTTAGTTCAATTTTTAGAAGGGGAGGGAAAATGTGATATTAATGTCATTATTACATTGACAAAACTATCCTTGATTTTATGTTAAAACTCAAAATTATTCTTGCTAAAATTTTAAGGGAAAAAAGGTATTTTTATTTTAAAATATCTCTCCTCCTCTTATGAACTAAACATGTTTTTAATTAAAACCCCTCACTATGTCTCCCCTTTCCTCTTTTGAACCAAATATATATTTAACTAAAACATCTCATTTTCCCGCCCCTCCCATTTGTTGAACCAAACAGACCCTAAAGCAAATACCAAAGCAACAAAAACAAACTAATCTGACAACCATCGCAAAGGAATCAAATAAGGAGATCAAGATGAATGTACAGACACAAAAAAAAAAATTGTAGCACCTAACCAACCTTTCACAAACAAAATTACAGCGTCTAACCATTCAAGAAAACATCATAACCACTAACCTTGATCTATGTATTTAGTGGTAGTTTTAGCCGCCAGAATTATCTTTTTTTTTTGTAGTGGTGAAACATATTAAAATTAATATAACTGAAATTAAAATTAAGTCAATTGCATTAATGAATTTCAACAAATAAATAGAGGTTAATCTTAGATCTCTGACTAATAGGTGTTTAGTTACTCATGGTAAGAACATAAATAACCAAGTGAATATAAAACATACTCTAAGAACAATTTGGAGAAGGTTTATGACTCCTCTTTGATGTTCCAGTAGTTTGCCTGTGGCTTGGACCATGGATCGTCAAGTTCTTGATGAATATTTCACTATGCACAGAACCCTATATATAAACATTTTTCCAACATGGGTTTATATTTAGTGATAAGTGCTAAAATACTGTTATTTTCCATAGCACTTATCGACTTGTTTTGCAAGAAATCAGTTATTAAAATCCCCATGTTGATTATGTCTACATAGCACTTATCGACTTGTTTTTGCAAGAAATCAGTTATTAAAATCAGTTATTTTCCATATCACTTATCGACTTGTTTTGTATTAGTTTAGTATGCCATAAAGCTATTATGTCTAGTTTCTATACAATTTTATGGGTTTAGAACAATAACTACACCAATGTAGAGAAATCCAAGACAAGCGTACACGCCAGAGTTATGTCAAGGCATCATAAAGATGTCTGGAGACATCCACGATTCACTAAGCATTCATGTCAAAGTGAAAGCAATCATAAAAAGATGATTCTATAATATTGGCGATAAAGTTGATTCATTAAGCACAAGAATTGTGTTAAGCGAGCAAAGGCGGTTAACTCTCCATAAAGGAGATTTATGGAAAAATATATGAAGAAAAGTTGGCTTTTATCTCTCTTGAAGAAACCTCGATTCACTAAGCATAGCTTTTTGTGCTTAGAGAATCTGCAACTTCAGAAACTCAACAAATAGAGGTTCAAGTCATTTGTAAACTCAATCAATTGTAAACCCAAAATAGAATAGAGAGAGAGAACATGGGAAGAGAGTGGTTGGAGCCATTGGACGACCAAGATTCAACACATACCTGATGTTAGTCATGTGACACATGGCTATCTAAATTCTCTTTTGTGTTGGGATTGGATGTAAATATCTAGGAATCTACGTAATACTCTTAGTTTGGCTGACTGTATATGATTTATGTTCTCAATATAATTTTAGTATAAACCTTTTTTAAATGCTTTGCTGCCGATGAAGTGTGTCGCAGTTAATCTTTTGATTTAGTTAGATCCCTAATAAGGCTGGCTATCTAATGGATTAGATTATGTATAGGTGTTATCGCATGATAGATTGGGGGTAGGCCTATATTCATGTATAAATTTTCGAGCATAGGCCAAAGAAACAATCAGCTATTTTTCTACCAAGCATCAGAAGCAAGTTGTTTCTATGTTATTTTACGTCATTAACATTAGTTTGGAGACGTACGTTGAGGAAATGGTGGAGTTATATTTGAGGCATAAAAAGTATACAATCGATTAAGAGGAACCATACGAGGGTTAGTTCTTGAAATTCATTCCTAGCACAAATCTATCTATATCTATTAAGTTTATATTGATTTAAACCACCAAAACACTTTATAAATACATTGTTCAGAAAATGTGTCGATATAAACTCAAGTTTGCTAAGCATGGTCTCCTTGAATACAATATTTTATTTGTTTGATGAAATTGACATACTTACCACTGTGCTAGAAGAATAACAATCGGTAAACTACCTTCATCAAAATGGCACCGATGTCGGGGGCTGCGTTTAATTAGTTTGAGTTGAGTTTGTAAAAAACTGATTTATGTTCAAGTTTTGTTTTGTGATTTTCTCTAAGCATAAGCTCCGTGCTTAGCGAATCAGACATAACATGTGTATATACTTTCTTTCTCTGATCGATTCTCTAAGCATAACTAGTCTGCTTGGCAAATTCTTCAGATTTTGTGAATATTTTGTTTTATTTTCTTTTCTTTGTTTTTAGATTTCATTATCATTTTATTTTATATTTATAACACATTTGGCTACTAATTGTTGTTGTAGTTGTTTTGAGATTTGTTTATGCAAGGTAAAATGATATTTGATTATAACAAAGTAGATGAAGAAAAACAAAACTTTGATAGGGGTAAAATACCCCCAAATCATTGAAGGGTAATGTAGAAAAAATCTTAAAAACTAGATTATGACAAAAAAGATTTAAATAAAAATTCAATTTTTTATTAAAATTTCACAAGATAAAGTATATTAAAGAAAATAATTGAACCCCGATCCAATCCTTATATCTTGAACTCATGCTTTTTTTTTTTTTTTTTGGTGACCGGGGTTTGAACCCGAACCTTACATATATTATGCATCGTCCATACCATTTGAGTTAAGCTCACGAAGATTTGAACTTATGCTTGTATCAGTTCAATTTTAGGTTCGATTTTAATTACCTTGATATTTAAGATAAATAAAATATTGATTTTAAATAACATAAAAAATATGAAAAATATTGAGAATAATCATAGAAGTAACACGTAACATTTTTTCTTTACAAGACGTAACATAAAAAACATTATTATATGTGTGTGTCTATATATATATATAAACCCATTTGGGGTTGGTCCAGTGGTTGGTTTGGGATCTTGGAGTTTGCTCCTCTCAAGATCTCAGGTTCGATTCCCTCTAATACCAATTTTGGTAGCAAGTCCATACAATGTTTTACTTTGGCTTTAAATGGGGCCTCCGCAAGTGGATGGTTGGAATTTGCCGGGGTTATAAAGTTATGGCGTGTATACAACATAGTGATAACTTTTTTGGGTTGTTTTTCAGATACCACTCCTCAATTTAAAACGATAGCTACCTTAAACAAATTAGAATTTGTCATTATTTAATCAACATAACTTAATACTACTAAATGATGCCGATCTTGTTTGTTTTAGGGGGTGTATTGGATTAAGATTTTAAAGGACAATTTTTGTTTAAAAAAGTTATGAGAATTTTAAAAGACTTTGCATGATTTTAAAATACTATCAAGATTTACAATTTGGATTTCAATGGATTTATGTCATAAGATTTATAAAGATTTGAAATAATTTTATGAATTTTATAAGATTTCAGAAAATTTTATGAATTTTAAAGATTCATTGGAAAAAAAATTATAACACATTGTCTTCGCAATATTCTCAACACATACTCTTTTATTTATTTATTTTATACAAGAAAGATAGAGAAAGGAGGGAGATAGAAAGAGGGGGGAGAGATAGAGAAGAGAGAGGGGATAGGGAGAGAAGAGAGAATGGAGGAGAGAGATAGTAAAATCTTAAAAGAAAAAACAATGCTAAGGGGGTGTATTGGATTATGATTTTAAAGGACAATTTTTGCTTAAAAAAATCTCAAAGATTTTAAAAGATTTTTTAGGATTTTAATGACTTTCATGATTTTTAAAGACTGCCAGAATTTTCAATTTGGATTTCAATAGATTTACATCATAAGATTTTAAAGGATTTTATGGATTTATAAGATTTCAAAAGATTTTATGAATTTTTCTTTAAAAAAAAATATTTTATGAATTTTAAGAACTCATTGAAAAAGAAATGATTACAACACACTCTCTATCATAATATTTTTAATACAAACTCTTATTTATTTTATTTTATTTTTATGATAGATAGAGAGAATGAAAGAGAGGAGGGAATAAGAGAGAGAGAGAGAGAGGGGAGAAAAGAGAGGAGAGATAGAGAGAGAGAGAGAGACGAAGAGAGAAGGGGGAGAGAGAGAGAGAGAGAGAAGAGAGGAAAGAGAAGGGAGAAGAAAGAAGGGATAAGAAAGATATAGTAAACTTATAAAAGAAAAAAACAATCTCAAGAAATCTCATGTCTTCATGAAAGACTTTTACTAGTTAAAATTTCATTAGAAAATCCCACAAAATCCACCAAAATCTAATTTATTAAACAATCCTTCAAAATTTGAATGATTTTGAATACCATGAGACTTTTTTTAAGTGATGAAAAGTCTTGATTGAATATAGACTTTTTTAAAATGACAAAGAGTCTTGATCGAATACCACAAGACTTTTTTTAAATTGCAAAGAGTTTTGATTGAATACCATAAGACTTTTTCATAATTAAAAAGTCTTTCTAAAATCCCTTAGAATTCTAATCCAATATATCCCCCTAAGAAATCTCGTTTTCAAAAAAGATTTTTTCTTGCTAAAATTTTACCAAAAATCCCACAAAATCTATCAAATTAAACAATCCTTTGAAATTTGAATGATTTTGAATACCACAAGACTTTTTTTAAACGATGAAGAGTTTAGATTGAATACCACAAGACTTTTTTTAAATGACAAATAGTCTTAATTGAATACCACATGATTTTTTTTTAAGTTGGAAAGAATCTTGATTGAATACACAAGACTTTTAATAAAAAAGTCTTTTAAAATCTCTCCTTAGTTTTATTTTAAAGGAAAATGTTAACCAGTGCCCCTGAGACACTAGTTAAAAAAACTAAATATAGTATGAGTGTTTTTGAACTTATGTAGTCAAAATTTAAAAAGTGTAAAAAATAATGTTTTCAATGCAATTGTTTTTTTTTGTTTTCTTAACTAATATCCTGGACCATTGGTTAATAAGACTCTATTTTAAATTATTATTCTATCTAATTATGGTCCGTACAAGTTTAGATTTGATATGAACATTGTATAATAGAATAGAAGTTGATATCGGGATTCGAACACCACCCACTTGTTCGAAAATTAATAGAAGAAACATTTTTTTTTTCTTACAAAACCAAACAGAGCCTAATACAACACACTCACTCTGTCTCTTCAGAACACTATCAATCTCATATCCACCACTACACCCCACCGGCGCAACCCTCAGGCCACCGTGAGCTCCGTCCATCGACCACCGTACAATAACCAGCTCTCACCTATCAATCTGCCACCGCCTCCTCATTTTTCTTCATCTGTTGGTGCGTTCTATTCTTCCCAATTTTCTCTTATACAAAAACCCTAGATTTATCAATAAACCCTAATCACTTTTTTTCTTGTAATTTCATGCAATTGAGGATTAAAATAGCTTATTCATTGGTTGAATTGATGAATTCTCCAATTTCAATTTCCCTCATTGATTAAATCATTTTCCACACTTTGCACATTTTTCATGTTGTGCTTTGTGATTCTCAAAAATCATGGCTTTTCACGTAGATTCACCTCAATTTTCACGTTTAATAGAAAATCACTATGTTATTGTTCTTCTTCAACGCAATTACAACCCATATCTCAATCTATGGTCCAAAGGGTATGTTCATTGGTGTGTGAATCTTACAATCAACATGCCCACACGAGAGTTTCATCTCAAAGACTCCATTTTGGGATTGAGGTTGATTTTTTAACCCATGAACAAGCTGTTTCTGTTGTTGCTTCACTTGCAAGTGATGCTGGTTCAATGGTGGCACTTAGTTTCTTCCATTGGGCTATTGGGTATCCGAAGTTTCGACATTTTATGAGACTGTACATTGTGTGTGCGACGTCGTTGATTGGGAATAGAAATTCGGAGAAAGCTTGTGAAGTTATGAGGTGTATGGTGGAGAGTTTTGCTGAGGTTGGGAGGTTGAAAGAGGCTGTGGAGATGGTTATTGAAATGCATAATCAGGGTTTGGTTCCGAATACTAGGATGTTGAATTGGATTATCAAGGTGACGAGTGAAATGGGTTTGGTTGAATATGCAGAGTTGTTGTTTGAGGAAATGTGCGTGAGAGGGGTTCAACCAGATTCTGTTAGCTATAGGGTGATGGTTGTTATGTATTGTAAGATTGGCAATGTTTTGGAGGCGGATAGATGGTTGAGTGCCATGCTTGAGAGGGGTTTTGTGGTTGATAATGCAACATTTACGTTAATAATTAGCAGATTCTGTGAAAAGGGTTATGCAACCAGAGCATTATGGTATTTTCGTAGGCTAGTTGATATGGGTTTGGAGCCTAATTTGATTAATTTCACGTGTATGATTGAAGGTTTGTGCAAAAGGGGTAGTATAAAGCAAGCATTTGAAATGTTGGAGGAGATGGTTGGTAAAGGTTGGAAACCTAATGTCTATACTCATACATCATTAATTGATGGTCTTTGCAAGAAAGGATGGACTGAGAAAGCATTTAGGTTGTTTCTTAAGCTTGTTCGAAGCGAAAATCACAAGCCAAATGTGCTTACGTATACTGCCATGATAGGTGGGTATTGTAGAGAGGACAAACTAAACCGAGCAGAGATGCTACTCAGTCGAATGAAAGAGCAGGGATTATTACCGAACACCAACACTTACACAACTCTCATTGATGGGCATTGCAAAGCAGGAAATTTTGAAAGAGCATATGATTTGATGAATCTAATGAGTAGTGAAGGTTTTAGTCCTAATGTATGTACATATAATGCCATTGTTAATGGCCTTTGTAAAAGGGGAAGGGTACAAGAGGCTTACAAAATGCTTGAGGATGGCTTTCAGAATGGTCTGCAACCTGATAAATTCACCTATAATATTCTAATGTCTGAACATTGTAAACAGGCAAATATCAGGCAAGCATTGGTGTTATTCAATAAGATGGTAAAAAGTGGTATTCAACCTGATATTCATTCATACACCACATTGATTGCAGTCTTCTGTCGGGAAAATAGAATGAAAGAAAGTGAGATGTTTTTTGAGGAAGCTGTGAGAATCGGAATTATTCCTACAAACAGAACTTATACATCTATGATATGTGGTTATTGTAGAGAAGGAAATTTGACCTTGGCTATGAAGTTTTTCCATAGGTTGAGTGATCATGGTTGTGCCCCAGATTCTATTACGTATGGCGCTATTATAAGCGGGCTTTGCAAACAATCCAAGCTCGACGAGGCTCGGGGTTTGTATGACTCTATGATAGAAAAGGGACTTGTCCCATGTGAAGTTACTAGGATAACATTGGCTTATGAATATTGTAAGGTAGATGATTGTTTATCTGCTATGGTTATTCTAGAAAGGCTGGAAAGGAAACTCTGGATCCGGACGGCTACCACCCTGGTCAGGAAGCTTTGTAGTGAGAAGAAAGTAGGCATGGCTGCACTGTTCTTTAATAAGTTACTAGACATCGACCTTCATGTTAATCGTGTAATATTAGCAGCATTTATGACTGCATGCTATGAAACCAATAATTATGCTCTTGTTTCTGATTTGTCTGCAAGGATACACAAAGAAAATCGTTTGGAAATCAAAATCACAAAATAACGGGAATAAAAAGTACTAAGAGAGCTTCGGCCTCCTTGTTGATCCTACAAAGCTTAACTACAGATTAGTCAGAGTCCAAGGTTGCTTTTGGAAAGGAGGGGTTCAGACCAGGAAAAAGTCAACTTGCTTTCTAATGCTGGCTGACCTGAACTGTGAACAATAGGATCTTGTGTTTAAAGAAGTATTTGTGGGATCTTCATCTTGAATATTGCATTAGCTTAGAGATCAACATTTTGAGGTGATGAAGGAAAAAAATTGTGTAACTTCTCAGGTAACTTACATTTACCTCTCCCCTTTGAAATTTTAGAAATTTAGAAATCTTAAAATGGCATAGTTTATCTCAAAATTTGATAGTTTATTTGATTTACCATTTATCTTTCGATATAAGTGGCAGTCACAAACTGACAATGTTGTCAAGTCAAATTGCTGCTTGGGGCCATGACATGGTGGACACTGTGCCATCCACCATAGGCCACAATGTGTATTATATTCACCTTGTTTCCTACATAGGCGGTGATACATATGTATATGGCGGGTTTTCTTTCTAACACTAATAAGTGGACAGAAATACAGCATACACAACAGCAAGAGTGGAGCTTATTTCATGCACTCTTTTGCTGAAGCTGCTTCTCATAACAAGCGTGGACTTCCAAATAGTGTTGATATGTCATGTCTTTAACCTGTACTTTTTATTTTTTGCTCTCTGTATAATCTCTCAGTTGAGATGGAAAGGGAAAATAGTTTGAGAGAAGTTGTATGCCTTTGTGGGGAATCTTGATGTATGTATATCACTTTATATTAATGAAACTTTTGCTCAGAGGTTTCTGACTTTTTTGCAATAATGATATGAGAATTCTGAGTTTACATAATTACACAAATGAGCCTTGTTTGTGGCTGTTCCAATATACACCATTTTACAACTCAGCATCTTAATGGCATAACCCACCCTCTTAACCCTATACAAAGCTTGAGCATGTGAATTACATATACTGAGCCAAAACATACTTAAAATAGATAGTATAGTACCTTTTACTGTGGTAAAATGTCCATATACACCACTATCACAAGAAAAATAAATAAATAACAAATGTTAAAAAGAGCTACTAATTGGAAGAGTGTCTAGTTAATAAATAACAACATATAAACATAAATAAATGACATTTCCCAATTCAAATGGTAAAAAAGACTACAGAGCAGAGACGTTTGATATGATGGGACGTGGATTTGAAGCCACAATTCCCCAATTCTCTGTAGTTAGTGTGTATGAGTTTTGCTGCTATACTCTTTGAAACCACAAATAAAAAGACGGCATTTCGGAATGCAAAACTAATATTTCAGAAAACAGTCCCAACTTGATTAACAGAGTTTTGGTTTTCAAATAAAGACAGTGAACTTAAAAACCACACATCCTATACTGACAGAATCTACAACATAAAATCACAGTTAATATAATAATTAGTTAGCAAAATCAAGGATCATACTTGACAATATACTTGAAAACTAAGTAATCATAGAATGACCTTGTTAAAATATTTTATTAGATTAGAATAGTCATTGGTTGTTGCTAAATGCAATGGCAGCAATAAGCTCATCCTCCAGGATACCATGCGCTAAATTTTGGGATTGACTCGGCTGTCCTCATGTAGAAGTATCGTACATTCCATTTGTTCCGTTTCAAGAAATACAATATTTTAAGCTTTTGTATAGAGCCTGGTTTGGGAAACCCTTGATTGAATTTAAGGGAACAAATCAAAGTCAAAGTCCGTTGATAATGATGTTGGTGAGGAGGTTTTTGTATAAGGTTCTGGAATGGGGAAGAGGAGTAATGAGGGTCCATACTTGGAGAATGCAACTGTAATTGAATTGAAAATGAAATATGGGAAGAAAAACATGTCTCATTTTTTATGCATTGAATGTTTTCTCCGAGAATTTCTGTGAAGATAATGATGAAGACGATGTTTGTTTGTTGAAACTACATGTCTGCAAAGGTTGCTGGTTTAACTATTCGTCATCCAAGGTGGTGACCGGACAATTCTAACATCAAGAAGGATCTCATTCTTGATTGTATCTGTTGCGCTCCGCAAGATGATACAGTTAGTATATATGGTATGCTATGATATGATAGGATTATAATTTCTATCAGCTTTTTGGATCTTGTTTATCACTTGTAACTTTTTGTGCTCCAAAACTTGTGTTAAGATTACTCTCTTGACTTGTGATCTTAACTTACATGTAAATATGTCTTCGATGTTAAGGGATGACAATCTGGTACAATATGATATGCTATTTTTTTGTTTTTGTTTTGTTTATATAGCTCAATGATTGAACACATTGATATATCTGCTGCTACGCGATGCATTCCATACACTAGAAATATCACTCAATCGCCACCAAAGTCACTTTCATGATTTGGAAGTTACTATCCTATTTCTATTCTGAAGAATGTTGATCTATTCTGATTGACATAAAACATAACACCAGCAAGTTGTGGACAAAAATCATGATTCTTGAATCATCTCAAGGTCCTCACCCTGTTTTGATGTTGCTCTAAATAGATTTGACAGTAAAAGAAACAGAATAAACTCATGAAAATTGTAATGGTAAATGATTGACATTAGATTAATTTCTAATGTAGGAAACAAGAGAAAATATGTTTGATATCTTTTCATATAAGTTGTAAGCTATTTTTATAAGTTATCTTTAGCAGTTTACTGTAAGAAGTTGAGAGTAACTTGTGGATATTTCATAAGCTACTCCATTGGAATGAAATATAATCAAAAAGAGTAGATGAAAAGTTGATGTATATAGATTAAATTTTTAACCACGTACATTGACTTTTTCAACTATCATTTTTACTTATATTTCATTCCGGAGAGAATATTAATTAGCTCCCAAATGCTTACAGCAGCACTTTTGTCATAAGATATGTCCAAATTATCTGTAGATAAAAAATAATCTAACTCCAATTTAACAACAAAAGAACATTGGAAGAGAAGTATGTAATTAAAGACAAACTTAAGTTAGATTACTAAGATTAAGTATAACAAGTGAGTTCGCTACTCATCTTCCTCAAAATTTATAAAACATAGTCGAAATTAGTCAAAACTTCATGAAAATGTTACCAACACTTATGGAAGATGTGTGTTATTTGAACAACCATTTGTGTGATAATTTTTTCGACAACCATAAATTTACTAAGAAAAGTACTCCTTCCGTTTCAAAATGATTGTTGTTTTAGCAAAAAAAAAAATTATTTCAAAATGAATGTCACTTTAAGTTTTCAATGCAATAATAACTTTTTCTTTTCAATTGTACCCTTCAATTAATACTATACATTACTTCCAATATATATATGTTGTTTTAACATATATATTTCTTTTAATTAATGCATTTCTTAATATGTGTGTGTAAAAACCTTAACGACATTCATTTTGAAACGGAGGGAGTATGTATTAACACAAAAACTAGAATAACAGAAGAAAAAAAAAGAAAAGGTAAAAACATAATGTAAGTATGAAAGGGAAAGTTGTCGTAGAATGTTTGTACAAATATCATTTTCTTATAGAATACCCAAATTTGCGCAAAAGTTTAATATTTTATCTTCAAACATGAAATTAATCACTCCAATGAGGGCACTCGAACTTGAATCGCCTATAGCTGTACAAAATAGCAGTTATGGGGACAGTTAAATCTAATGAGAGAAAATATCATATATGTATCATATATAGATCTAATGTTCTCCACACACGAGTGCATTTGTGAAATAAAACATTCATATGCTAATTTCACTACATATACTTTAGATTTATCATATACATCCAACGCCAATGGTCATTTTCTATTGAAATACAAACGAAGACAACATATTCTACAAATCTAACCATAATTTTTCTTTTTAATAAGAAAAATTCCCTTCTCCACAACTAGTTCCATCTCTAAACACTTTTCTGTTTATTTTAAATAGTCTTACAACGAAACTCACATACACCAAATGTAGAGGAGAGTGTGGGTGGAAACTTATATTTCAACATATTAAATTAGTCAAAAATTCATTTAGCAATCAATTTAGAGATTAATTTAACAATCGTCACTAAATTGATCGCTAAATAAGGAATTGAATTTGTATTGTGCACCAGATTCTACATGCATACGAATTACAATCACTTATATTAACCAACACAAAGTACTGGTTGATGACTAACATAAATTTTTATAAAAAAATCATGAAAGTTTCCAATTTAGTTGGCAAATTATATCACACTATTTGTGTTTATACGACTTGCATTTCTTTAAGAAAAAAACAGTACTAACCAGAAAGTTTTTTTTGAACAAGACTAACCAGAAAGTTAATCCAAATATAGCAAGTTCTTCTAAAATTAAACATTTCATTATGTTGTAAAGTAGGTTTTTTAAAAAAATTCTTGAATCATTTATGTTTTTTTTTTCTTTCTATAACCTTATCACTGAAATTGCATAACACTCCCCCTCCCCCAAAAAACAATCACACATTATCTCATGTCACTACTTTAATTTTCTGTCACGATATACATATATACATTATTGATGCCTTTGTTTTTTCTTATATATGAATTAAGAAAATTGTTCAAAAGCAAGTAAGAAAAAGGTCTTGTAGAAGATAAGTAATGAAATGGTGAACGTACACGTGCACACGTGCATCCTATGTTGTGCTAAAAACAACCAAACATTTCTTAAAGCCGTAGAGTTAAGGTCACTCCATTAACTATTAACTACCAACGGATATTATCCTTTTCTGTTTTTGTAGATAAAAGATAAGGTTGGGTGAATTGGTGTTTGGATCCTCTACGGTTGGAGTATGGTACTACAGTTGTAAAGACAGCTAGCTAGGTTTTAAGAGAAAACTATTAGAATTGGTTCTTTCTCAAAATATAACAATTACTACAATTATAGCACCTTAATGCAGTTGTAGAGGATTATAGTTCTTTAAAGTTATACCATTGATTAAGATGGTCTCTTATTTTGCCGATAATTTTAACTCGGTTGAAAATCTACTCTTCAATCCTAGTGTCTTAGTTCAATACCCTAGCACACCAAAGCGATAGTCTCTTGTTTTTGTGAACTATTTGTAGAATTTGGGTCTAACTCAAATTACAAAGCCGGTTAGAAGAAGATTACTCAAGCCTTATATGCACCACATAAGCTATATCTCTAAACAATGTGGGACTAAATTCACGCCTTCACACCTAACATAATGAAGATGTTGGAGGTTGCAGTGAAGACAACCCAAGTGTTGCAATTAGGTGGCTGGGAACGCACCACAATGAAAGTAGAATTTTCAAGAACTGACAAATACATTCATATAACTGTAAAATGTTACTCAAATTTCTCTATTAAATTTAGGATAACTTATGATTTTTTGTCTAAAATTACAATTATGTCATGATTAATTACTATCAAATTAGTCATGGAGATACTTAAAATTCATAAGCATGATATTTTTTAATATGTTGGCGTTATATAATGTATGGGCTCACATGTTCCGTTAATGTGCCACATCATAACTTTTATTCATAAAAATCAATTGAAAGACCATTTTAACTTACATTTTATTATTTCAAGATTGTGTTTGTTATTTTGCAAAAGTCGAAGAACATTTTACTAATACTTACAATTTTTAGTATCAAATTGTTTATTCACTTGTTTAAAAAAAAACAGGTATCAATGTATTTATATTTTATTCATCAACTCTACATCGATAACGCAATGTTGAACTCATATGTGATATAAGTTGGGTCCTGATTTGAAGTATCCTTTGATCAACAACTTGAGAGACAAATGAGTGGGCAGTGGCTGATGACGACAAGTACACCACATTAGGGCAAGTACTCTCACAACCAAGTCAGTGAATGATCGTGAGTGAAAGGTTTTAGGATTTAAAGAATGCGCACTGAAACCTATGCATCATAAGTTAGCATTTATAGAAAGATAATTGAGATGTTTTTTTAATAGAATTCATAATTAGACAATTGTCTTATGAGACAACTATGGAAAATCCTGATGTGATGATCATCACATGGTCCTGATTGTATCTTCGAATTTACTCGAGTCTGCCTCGAGGACGTATCCATATCAGAAAATTGCTCCACGTGAATTAACCCATGTTCGATAAGCTGAAGTATAACCTACATGAGTAAACTCACAATGGGGTTATAACCTACATGAGTTTAACTCATGCTAGAGGTTATAACCTACGTGAGTTAACTCGTGTGGGATGTACCAATGTAACGAATGTAACTTAAGTCACGTGAAATGTATTTCGGAAGTTCAGTTGGAAGTGAGTAAAACTTGGTGGTAGAAGAGTAATTTCTCCATATCATGGTCCCTAGTAGATCAATAATGATACCCGTTTTCTTGGTGGATCGGGCTTGACCTAAGTCCAAAAGAGATCCATATTCAATTCATCAATTGAACAGAACAAATCTTTGTTAGCTTTTTGTCTTTTACCTTGATAAGTGTGCCCATGGCTATGATCAATCATGAATGAATTCCGACCATTTGAATGTGTCAAGTGCACACTTAAAGACACGTACACATATTGGCTAGATTGGTGGTGTTGGCATGTTAATTTTGGTAGCATGATAAGTCTCATATCAAGACTCGTGCATGGTTTGTCACGTCAAGATTCATCAAATGGTACTAAACGGAATATGTGTACATCTTTTTATCCTAGATTGGTGATTGGTGATTCATGATTGGTGTGATGATTCTCACTCATTCTTCCACGTTTACCAGACAAACAAATGCAATTGAACAAAAGTAGGAAGAGTTGTGTAATTGGTCGGATAATATATAAAATTGACATTTTTTAAGAATCTTAGCAACTCTATGGGTGCCACGTATGGGGTTGGCCTGTGCAAGGTTCCATGTACATTCAAGCAATGCCATTTTTTTGGTTTGACATTTTCTTTGAGTAACTTTAATTTCGATTGAACGATATGTTTTAGCCTTTATATAAAGGGTTATGTTAACTTGCGCTCTAAGAACACATGTTAAAAAACAAAAAAAAAACAACTTTGCATTGGTAAACATAATATTTTAACTTTTAAAAAGTCAAATGCACAGGTTTTAAAATATATATTTTTATAATGATTTCTTTAACATGTGCCTTTGAGGGCCCAAGTTAACATTTGTTTTATACAAAATATCTTTCTCGTAATTTACATATAGGAAATGCAATTTTAATTAATGACACTTGTTAAGAAACTCAAAGTAAAAACTTTATTTTAAAAATGAGAAATGATATTTGAAGAATCATTTTGCAATAACTTTTATAACAATTTTCTCTCTCATACTAATATTATGTTCCCTCTCTACTAATACCTACATTTTTTTTCTTCTATATTTTGGTTGTCCCACAAGTTGTTTCATAAAATGGTTGTTCAAATAACACTCCTCTTTAAAAATTGTGTATTCAACAAAATAAAATATTAAAAAACAATTTTTTCAATATATATTGTAGCAATTTTTTCCTTTTTGAAATCTTTAACAAATACCCTTAGGGAAGTTGGTATTTGTTAGCATGAATTTTTAAATATACTTACAAAAAATTGTCAATATTTTATCTATATATGTCTACCAATCTTTGAAATTACAATTTTTTTTTGTGTAAACCAATTATCCTTTGTGTTTGCAACTGCGGAGACTAATTCCTTGAGGCTCGTGGGACCCAAATGGGTGACAAACTCTCTAAGAGTTTTAACGTTGTAGCACGCCCAAGACTGGATTCAAACTCAATACCTTGGTTAAACTAAAAGGGACATGTGTCATCTCATCTAAGTGCTCTTGGGCGAAATCATAATTTTGAAGACTCTCAATTGAAAAAATATTTATATAAATAAATACTTTTTTTAATAACTATTGTTCTTTCATTTAACTTATTTGCATTTTGGTCTACTAGAGACATACAATGATTAAAGGAGCAGATGATGTTGCCCATCATGTTAGTTCCTTTTTAAAATTAGAACATAAAAGTCCAGTTGATATATTGTTGTTATTTTTATTCTAGGATAGGATATGTTACATATACTCTTTCAAATAGTTTATAATTCATGTCTTAACTATTTATTGTTTTTTGAGGTATGATAGAGACATGTCTTAACTATTCATGTCTTAATATAGATTGGTCAAATATTTAAGTTTTTTTTTATTGATATAATGTTTGTTAATCTAATTTTATAGTTTTCTTTCTTATTTTCTTTTATTGATATTAATGTAGATATGACTATTTTTCATGTGAAATGAGAAGACAAAGATTTAAGAGACTTCTATATTTGCTTATGTTTGCATCTTATAACTCGATAAGCCTAAAAAATGGTTGTTCGCGTAGATATATAAAATTTATCGAATTTGTGTAATAACTTTTTTTAACAAGACAATATAGAATATCATTAACGATAATCTTTTCAACACAAACCGTGTTAAAAAAGATTACAAAGAGTTCAAAAAAATTAATATAAATTTCGTATAAAATATAAAAGGATTTATCTAGCATGTGCAATATTGCACACGTTAAGGTAACTAAAAGTAATAATTTTTTTATTAAAAAACCTCAATTATTTATTAAAAAGTTATATATTTAATATAAAATGCACAAGTTTCAAGATAAACTTACCATTTTAAATTTTTTAACATGTGCAAATTTGTACGTGAAAGAAAAACTCAACATGAAATAGCAATAGAAAATCAATTAAGAGAACAACAAGCATTGTCGGGGGGACGAAGCCTCCAATAATGATAATTGAAATCAAATGTAACATATTTTGATTTCAACCACCAATAAGACTGAAACTTAATCTTCTCACATAAAGTTTGTAAATTTTCCTCCTTATGTTAAAAAATATGACCAAATGTAACAATGAAAGTCAATCCCTTTTTGAAAAACCACCAGAATCACCAAAATGCCTAAAATGTTCATAAAGAAAATTGTGACCTACTATTTCATAACCTAACCAATTTGCCACAAAGACCATAACCTGCCAAAAAAATCACATCTGACAAATAAATGATCCTTATCTTCATTCGTGTCACACACTTTTGTGCAAAAACGGTCATTGTTATTGATAACTTCTCTTCTAAGAAATCTGTCTATAGTTGGGATGCGGCTTGTAACACCCCGAAGTTAGAGCAATTCTTGATTTTAAGATTATATTGATGTTATGATGTTTAGTATTGTTATAGTGCTTAAAAATTATGTTAGCTATGAAGAAATAAATTATGATGACTAATGACGTACCAAGAGATTAATAAGATGAGGAAGAAAACAAATAAATAGAATAATGTAGGAAATGGGGAGGTGTGGGATGGAAGGAAATAATTAAGTGGGGGAGGGAGAAGTAAAAATAATAAAAAGTAGAATATAAATAATAATAGTAAGAGGCTAACCCAAGTATAAAAAGAGAATTAACATTCAAAGCTGTCACTTTTGCTGAAATGTTGAAACAAGAGAAGAAGAGGAGAAAACCCTAATTCAAGAGAAGAGAGCAAAAAAGTCGAGACTTCAGAGATTCGAGGTAAGAGGGAGATTCCTTTCACTTAGGCATAATAAAAGGCGATTAACTCAATTTACTAGTGAGACTAGAGTTAGAATCGTAAAAGGATGAATAAGGGGAGTTAAGGGGATCGTTATGAATAGACCTTAGACCAAAAAAGGAGATAGTAGAAGAACCTTAGGATGAGGAATGAGTACAGTATCATAAGTTAAAATAAAGAGTATGAACATGAGTAAGATGGGATGTTAATGATGTAAGGTGATGGTGTAAAATGAGTTATATAGGAATAAATGATATCAATTAATGACAAGGTGCTAATGACGTAAGATTATGATGTAAAATGGAGTTTTGATTTGTTATAAGAACAATGATAAAAAATGACGAATGACGTACTTGTTTCCTAATAACAAGCAAAAAGGACGAAAGACTATGATGTAAAGACAATGTATTATTTAAGTGCTTTCTGTATGATGTTTGGTGAGTCTTCATGCATCATATCATACTGCATAATGACGAATGACGAATGTATGTTCAGTAACACACCTCTGACTTACATTATTATGACGATAGGATCCGGTATCGACATTCATGTAGGTCTAGGAATGAAGTATGTTGCATATTGTTCATGAATAGGAAGAACCATGATATGTGCTAATAATGTGAATTAATGTGAATGTTAAAGGTGTGTGCATTATGATGTATGTATTTTATGACTCTATTATGTGAACAATGTAAAATTTATGAATGATGACTGATGATGATATAATCTTTTTCTCATGTATCCCAATATATGTTATGATGTGAATTCTCATGCCTTTGCGGTTGTTTGTGTGTTTTGGTGTCTGTATTATTGGGGTACAAATACACAAGAAGAGGAGATTTAGCTTTGCGGGACGCTTAGAAGGTGGCGACGGGAATATACCTTTCGTAGCTATTTATCTATATTATTAAGTAGTCGAATAAATACGTGCTCTGATCTGTAACACTAGGAATGAGGTTAAACGTTGAATGTCTTCATTATATTTCGTTAAGGAACCATAATTTTTTTTTTGTCGTTGTTCAACAAATGTAGGTGATGGATTCAATACGTTTAATTTATGAAGTTTTATTTATTTAAAGTATTTTCTGTTGTTGAATATGATGTGCAATTTATTTATTATGGTACGACAGATGAATGACGATGTGTAACATCCTTTTTAGTTTAATATTTGCTTATTATAAAATAAAAACAACGTTGGAATTAGGCTACTTGACGATATGTGCACATTTATTCAAATCAGATTAGAATATGCAGAGGTCAGAGTTCGAACCCCGGACACCCCACTTCTCCACATTTAAAATGTGTGAGTTGTAACCACTAGGCTATTTGAGAAAAAAAAATACAATGATCAGATAAGTCGACGAGTTTACTTCAGGTTTTTTATTTTTTGGTTACGAAGCAAAAGGAAAAGAAAATTATATTTATTTCAAACTCAACTATATTTGAGCAACTATTTGAAATGTTATTTTTTAATCAAACTTTTTTTATCGTAGAAACCTTTGAACTATACTATTTTCTCTTTTCCTTAACTCATACTTTTCATTAATTATGACCATTTACTCACTAATATTGATGCAAAATCTATTAATTTTTTTAAAAATATATATAACTTATCGCACAAACCTTTGTCATACTATTATTTTTCTTTTTCCTTAACTATCAAATATCTATCACATTTTTTTTTTCTAAATTAAGAGCACAATAATATTAAAAGGAATAGATGTCCTACTAAACTCTAATAATCTGTGATCATATATATTATTAAAAAAAAGGGGGAAATGCATTAAAAAAAATTAGGGGACATAAACCTAACCCAATAAAATTGTAGGTCGACCCCAAACGGATAATACAAAAAAAAAAGAATAACACAAGTGGATCAACCTCTAATTAATTCGAAAACTAATCAAAGATCTTCGGTACGTTGATTGGATCGTCCGTCATCACAGAAGTGGGTTCATGTACCATCAACTCCATGCAACAAATGACAGCAAGTTAAACGATTCTTGGAGCCCCACAGTCCAAGTCAAACATAGTGAATCGTGAATCTAATTTCGCTTATAAATCGTCTGCCAATACATAAGTGATCCAAGATCCATCAACTCCCTGCAAAACAACTTCAAGCTATAATCGCTATTTCGAGCCATACCATCTGAAACATATCCATTACAACACGACGTCGTGACACAATCCACAACACACTAGAACTGGCTTCAAAAGAAGTAACTTATATGTTCGAGTTCAATAACAAAGGATTGAGACGAATTTAAGACCATTCCCGATTACTTCGACACGGTGGAAGCAAACCCATAATCTTTGAATCCTGCAGATCTCAATAGATCTGGGTTAGAATTACCAAAGTAACATGAGAACACCAATCAGACTTCGACATTGACACTCAAACCCACAGCCATAAACGTCGGCTGCTACCAAAATCAACAGACACTCAAACCGATATAATGTTAAAAAAAAATTTTAAAAAGAAAAGAAAAATGCTCCAATGACGTGACATTACTAGTCAGACCACATGCCGGTGTCGAGTAGATAATCAACGGTGACATCATGTGGACTAACAAAAAAAAACGAAGGGGACAAATTGACCAACATTTAATAATTTCATGGAATTTTTTACTTATCTCGAATTTGAGGGTGGTATTTGCAAGAATTTACTATTTCATTGTTTTTGCCTATTTACTCTGTAAACGAGGTTAACAAGTTAAGTCAATATTTGATTATAGAAAAATGTTAACATGTTTCCTACCTTAGAGCACATGTTAATATGTCAAAAGTAAAAATTACGTATTAAAAATTATGCAAATTTATTTCTTTAATTTTCAATAAATATCTTCTATTTGGGTACACCCCCACCCCCAAAGAAATAATCTCTCCATTTTAAAATCATCGCTCAATTATCACATTTGTGATAATGTCGGTCTCAACTTAGATTTTTTGCCGTTGAAATGATTCTATTGACAATTAATTTGAAGAGAAAGTACCACTAGTAGAGCCAAAAATCACAATTTTAGGAGAAAATTATGAGTTTGGACTAAAGTTATAGTAAAGGTTACGAAAACATCTAACTTTAAAATATCGATTGGTGTTCTTGCTAAATAGGGTCCCTTGAGTGCTTGTACTAATGCCTGCTTGTAAGTTGTAATGGCCATGTACCTCCTTGTAGTCTCTTAATAAATTTTTGCTTATTAAAAGACAATGATTTGGTTATATTTCTTCAACTTTCTTTTCAAGGTAAATTTTTCTTCGTCTATTAAACAATTTCATTTCAACTCAAGATCTCTAAAAATCAAGTAATTATGTCATTTTGCCTTAAAAAAGTAATAATGTCATATAGTCCTAAATCGAAATCACTTTCTTGCTCAACATTTAGTCACATCACTTTACAAATATTAAAAAATAAGTAATGATATTTGTACAATCATTTTGAAACAAATTTCTTTCTCTCTCTCATACTCTCATCATGTATTTAATATCTTTTTAATTATGTTATTTTTATCCCAAAAAAAATTGGAAAGAAGAAAGTTATTTCAAAAGTTCTCACAAAATAGTTTTAATAATATTATCATTTTTAATTTGGTACAAAAATATCATCATTTTTAATAGACACAAGATTTGTTTTATATTTATTATTATGAAAAGTTGAAAACGCCAAAGAAATTTGCTCAACAAATAATATTAGCAACAAGTGTATAGCATAATCTCTAAGCTAATACTTTCTTTTTGGACAAGATATCCTAGTCAGTACTTGCAAGCATAACCATGACTATTTTCACTACATAGTGCCATTTTGCCTATTTCTTTTCATTGAGAAATATTCACTTCCGTTTGGCATCACATCGAAATTAAAAGAGATTTTAAGATAAGGAAATTTACATTTCATTATGTAATCACTCACGAAAAAAAATAAACTTTCAGAATATAAAGTGATGATCTACACTTTTAATTAAGCACGGGTCTAAAAGTTTCTTGTGTATATCTCTATTGTATTTCTTATACGATTAAAAAAGTTTTATTAAGGACAAATTTTAAACGTAAAAAACTAAAATTTGTCGTTAATTGTCTCTTAAAAATTCAAAATAAAAATAAAATTTGAGGGAATAAAGAAGTCACAATTGAAGATCAATTTTATTCTTTAGTTTCTAACTTTGAATGTTAATTTAACATTTTTCTATTAGTGACTTGTCTCCTTTACCTTTTGTGTGTTTTATTTCGAAATAAAAATAATTTTTGTCAAAACTATAATTTTCGGGTGAGATTTTTATATTTTTATCCACACGAGAAGTTTTTGTTTTTAATCATGAGCAAATAAAACTTTAAACAAGAAGGAAAAAGTTGGTGCATTTTAAAAAGCACATTATTTCTCTTGCTATATGCATGAACACTTGCTTCAAATCCAACGTCTTGTACAAAGTGGATGCGGTCCATATTGCGTCATTATTTTATTGTCCTTTACCTTATGATAAGATAATGTTCATTTACACCCTCTTTAGAAATTGTTCAATCCCTTGAGCTTAACTCAATTGGTAGGGATATTGCATATTATATGTAGGGGCTGGAGTTTGAACCTCGGACACTCCACTTCTCCACAATTAAACTGTGTGAGCTCTAGCCACTAGACTACTAGACCAAAAAAAAAAGAAATTGTTCAAAATCGTCATTGTATTGCTTAGGTTAGTTGACAAGGACAATGTATACTATATGCAAAGTTTGGAGTTCAAACCCCACACGTTCCACTTATTCACTTTAAAAAGATGATTTTTATTGCTACTAGACTACTTGATCTAAAAAAAATATATTGCTCCAAACTCCTCCATATGAACACAGTTAAGTTGGTAGAAACATTGCAGTATGCATGAGTCGTCGTTCGAACCAATTTTTTTTCTTATTCATCAGGTGAATGTACTTTACTAAAAGAAAAATTGTTACAAACCCCTTAAAAAAGAATTTGTTCCAAACTCAACTATGCAGCATATATAGTTTTTTCTTTTTATACCATCTATTCTGAGTATGTATGTGAACTCACAATTTTTTCTTTAGTTGAAAGAGGTATGAATGAATTTAAGAGTGTGAATGTTTATAAACTATCGTTTTTAGTTTGATTTCTAAACAATGTGAATCTTTTTGAAAGTGTTTTGTTATGATATACAAATTTATTTGAATTTACATGGCACATGTGTCGATTTAGCATGTACCGGTACAATTTGTCTTAGAATCAATAGTTAAATGAGTTTTTATTTAATAAAAAGTAACAACCTTTAAAAATTTATAATAACTACATATAACATTTCTAAACAATGTGAATCTCTTAAAATTGTAACTTTGTCGTGTCATATTTACATAAGCTATAACACCAACTTTTCCAATATTTAAGGTTTCTTTTTTCTTTTTCTAGTGAACATATTTAAGGTTTCTTTAATTCTAAAACATAAAGTATTTGGCTGATAATTATGTCATTATTTCTCTTAAAATCAATAGGAGATTTACAAGTTTGACAAGAGAAAAAGCTAGACACAATTTGGATGGTGAAATGTTAGAAGTGACCTACTCAATGATTTTTGGTGTTAGGTTTGGTAAGCTTTTTGGATGATAAATTATTAGTGCTCCAAAAAGAGGGAGTTCTATGAGAGAAAAAATGGTGCATTTTGTGGTCCTAGTGGACAATCTTAGAAGTTTTTTTTTTTTAGGGGAATCCAAAAAGTATCATCCATCCACTATATATATGGAAGCTAACATGCTTGGTTGAAGCACACACTTTCATATACTCATATCACACACATAAGTCAATTTAAAGCTTCCACCAAGACATAGCAAAGAAACACCTCTCTATCTCTAAACATGTTTTCCTTTTCTGATCACGAGATGGTTTTGATCTTTGGTCTTCTAGGTATGTTAAATTAAATTTTTAGTTCCACTTTTACTCTAACCTTTTCACTACACCATTTTCAACTTTGATGTTATAGAAATGTTTTATATGATTTAATTAGGATAAATGTTAACGAATATCCCGAGACACTCTTTAATTAGTTACTTTTTCTTCTTTCTATTTTTCATTCCAAATGGTCTAGTTAAACATTTAGAAGTTTTTGTTTGTTCGTTAGAGTTTTTTTTTAAATAGAGAATTTTTAAAAATAAATAAAATAGAAACAACTTCAAATGAGAAACTCTTTAAAAAATAATTATAACTATAGTAAACACATGAAAAATAGCTTTTATTTTTTGAATCTATAAAATTACTATCTAAATTGTTGAATATAAAAAAACATTCTTTTGAAAAGTTTTTCGTACAATCTCATAAACGTTTTCTTTCTTTTATTTTTAGTGAATACATTAAGGTTTTCATCACATTATTATGAGTGTAATATACTAATATATCTCATTCATGGTGTCCATGTTTTCATGTTTTCTGCTTCTGATTCTCTATGTTTCCTTTTTTGTGTCTAGGTAACATTGTCTCTTTCATGGTGTTCCTAGCACCATTGTAAGTCCTCTCTCAAACAAATTAAACAATATATAATTTTTCTATATATGAATATTACTTATACCTTAAAATGCTAGAAATCTCTTATATTTTTGTAATAAAAATAAACTCTATGTTACTCTCTCTTTCTTGCAGGCCAACATTCTATTCGATTTACAAGAAAAAATCTTCTGAAGGGTATCAATCGATTCCATATGTAGTTGCACTTCTTAGTGCATTGTTATTGCTATATTATGGCTTCCTTAAGACCAATGCCATTTTGATTATCACAATCAATTGCATTGGATGTGTTATAGAAGTTGCATACCTAATCATGTACATCATATATGCTCCCAAAAAGCTTAAGGTACGTAATTACCATAATCACAACATCTTTATTTCTTTCTAACTCTTTGCTCTCTACATTCATTATAAGAAAAAAAAGTTGAATTACATAGAAAATAAGAAAAAAAGTTGAATTACATAGACGTAAAAAATAAAATAAACTTCCAATTTTAACATATGTAATATTTAAGAATTTTTTTCCGTCTCTAATTTGCGATTATAGTTCGGTTTTTTTAGTAGTATTTTTTATTTCTCTCTATGACTTCTAGAGTGCATGTGATTGCCCTTAGGAGTGTTATAAACTACCTATTGAAAACTTAAATATGTAGCACCGATATTTCATATTGAAAGTGTGTTCGGCACGACACAACAATGATATTAGTGGTTACATTTAAGAATTTCAAATTTTTAAATTATTATCGAAGTTGATGTATTAACATGAGTGTCGTGCTCGATTTCCATGTCTGTGTTAATCTCTTTGGAGTTATATACCTAGAACACGAGTTAGTAAGATTATATAACGTGTGGAAATTAATAAATGTTTTGATTAATTGCAGATATCAACTTTGGTTTTTATACTTATTGCTGACCTAGGAGGTCTTGGCTTCACCATGTTAATCACCTTCTTTGTTGTGAAGCCTTCCTTCCGTGTTCATGCTGTTGGGTTGATTTGCGCCATTTTTAACATTGCAGTCTTTGCTGCTCCTTTAAGCATAATGGTACTTTCTCTAATTCTTACCATTCATCTTATATAGATCAAAATTATGCATTGGTATGTATAAAATGATCAACTACGACCTTTATTTAGGAACATGGAGTAACACCCTTAGAATCACTTCTGATTGTGGAGAATATTCATCTTAATTTTACTTGCACTAATAGAAAAGTTGAATTGATGAAAGAAATTAAAGACATAAAAAATAAAACTGGTCTCTCATTTTGATGTCTTCAACACTTTACAACTAAGTTGGAGACAAAATTCATGTTTTTTTGTCTTTAATTACCGGTCACTAATTTAACTTTTAAGGACGAAATCTACATATTGACCATCATGACTAATCCAATTTTGTCTAGTAGTGAAGCAATTTTTTTTTTTTATTGATGTGTGTTTTTGATTGAATGAAAAGATATTTAATTTAAAATTTGTACATGAATTGCAGAGAAAGGTGATAAGAACAAGAAGTGTTGAGTACATGCCATTTTCTTTGTCATTGTTTCTTACTCTTTGCGCCACCATGTGGTTTTTCTATGGTCTCTTTGACAAGGATAACTACATTATGGTGAGTATATAAAATATTTAATATACACATCCTAATAATTAATTTTTCTTTTATATCTTTGATAGAAATTAAACTAATTAATTGTTCTTTTGTGTTTTGCTTTTAAATCAGCTACCAAATGTGTTAGGATTTCTATTTGGTGTCTCTCAAATGATCTTATACCTCATATACAAGAATGCTAAGAATAAAGTAGAAACTAGTTCAACTGAGGAGCAAGAACATGGTTGTGATGATGGCAATAAACAAGATTTCCCTTCAGTAGTGGTGGTGGAAATGAAAGAGAATATTGTTTAATGTAACATTGTATGTTATATGATAAATAGGATGAATGATGAATAACATGTCTCTTATATCTAGTTATTATGTTCTATGTGCTACTAGGGACTATATTGCCACTTTGACTATGTAATAGATTAATTATTACTTCTAGTTCAAGTTACCATGAGTTTATGGTGTTGTTTCTGCTAATCAAACATTCCTTTTATGTTTTTATATAGCAAATAATTATATTATTCCAACACATTATATAAAAGTAATGCATACTTCATTTTCAAACAATAAAATAAAAATTTATAATAGATTAAAACTACCTAAAAGTAGCTTCCTTAAAAAAAAAAAAAACTACCTAAAAGTAGCTAATGATATGCATGTTGAACTTCAAGACTTCCAAACTAATTCTAAATTTTTTCGCATGTAGCAATTTACTCCTAATAAGTTGATTGTAATTGTTTATTTAAAGTATTGATAACGGGAGTTTTTTTTTTCTAAACCCAAAAGTCAATTCAAAAGTATAATTTCAAAAAGAAAAATGATAAATGAACACAAAAGTCACACTGACTTCGTATTTCTATACGGTTTTGTCGTTAAATTTGGCTTTTTTAATAAAATTTTTTAGCTCTCCTTGGCTTTATGCAAGTCTCATGTAATACCTAAATTTTCGCATACGATGTCGGCAAAAGAAGTGCTCTTTCAGAAATTAACATTGTTTTTCCTCCAAAAGCATACTCCATCAAGTCTCTAGCCTATTATAAGTAAAAAAAAAATCACTTTTTAATAATTTATTATATCCATAATTTATTTAATGAAATTCTAAAAGTGATTTTTTGCTTATAATAGTGATCAGATGAGTACTTTGTAATACATGTGTGGTTTCTTTTCATCGCAGGGGTGAGAATAGAAGCTTTTTGCATATATAGATTTAGGCTCTCATATTCTAGATACTATTTTCTAGATTCATGACATTTCCCTTACAATATAGTGCTTGTGTTATACTCAATCATCTTGAATTGATTAAACTGATTTATCCATCTTATCCCAATAGTGTAGTATAGACTATTCCTCTTAATCTTCCTCGTTGTGCTTTTCTCGATCATAACCTTCTAATGGATAGTCTTGATTATAGACTATACTCTTATATCCGAAAAACGGAGATGTATAAGGTGATTAATTCGAGTTGATGTTGAAGATGTATTCAGATTTGTAGTTGAGCGACTAGAATCAAGACTATCCATTTTAACAACCTCCTAATGCTCACGTTGGTTCGACTATATTGAAATGAAGGATTAATTCTCTGCTTTTTAACAATATGATTTCTCGTCGTTAACTAAAATCTTAGTACCTGCCTTGTTTCTGGTTTTGGTGGTATTCAACAACACATTTTCATTGCATTATTTTAGCCTTAGAAGTTTTAAGGTGTTTTCTGTTGGCGATTGACAAACTAGCCTAAGTTTAAAAACAATATGTTATGCAACTGCGTCTATAACCGCGATTTGACAATACTGTGTTTAATAGTGTATGGTCAAACTACATTGTTTTTTTTTCAAAAAAATTCTATGCTATAGCTGCTATTTGATAACACTGCAAGAAAGAACTAAAATAATAACAGATTAACAAGACTACACTTAATCTAATTTTATCCTACTTTGTTTTAAGTGTAACACCCCACAAAGTGTAACATTTAAGACTATCACATAATATCATCAAATTTGTTTGCATGTTAAAGATGCCAACGATAAAATAGTACCTATAAGTCCAAGATGTTGCAAGCATTACTAGATGAATTACTATTGATCATTAATCACTAATCAACAATTTAAAAATGAATTAAACATTAAAATCAAAATTAACTTTTTCAAAAAAGTCAGTTTCCTGACTGCACCGTAGAAGCTCCCCCAAAAAAATCGTAGTGTAATTTGAACAAACTTCTATTTTCTGCAATTCACTCATCTTTCAACATTTGATTTATTTCATGCCAAATATTCTATGCAGAATTTTAAATGGAACACTGAAGTGGAGTTTTGAAACTCCCGTTGCATTCTAACAGTTAGACATTCTATAGAGTTGGAGCATCTCTTTGCCTTTCTTCTGAAACAAGAACTTTGAGTGTAAGTTAGTACCTTGAAATCAATCCCAAAAGCTTATAGTCTTTATAGCACTTTTACTTCACTTTATGAAAAAGTGAAGTAGTTTTCTGACCTGAGATTGTTTTGATTTGTTACAGGTGCCTATAGCAAATGCAATCTTTTTCTGTGGCGATCGAGAAACTAGAAGTTTTATAGAAACTTTCTGAAATTGTCGTGTCCAAATTCAGTTCTTTCATCAATGCTTGGGTTATTGAAGCTTCTGTTTTAAATGACCAAAAAAGACTATGAATGCATGACATGGCCTAATTAAATGCTAGACAAAATATCTTGCATGATGTGATTCTCCAATAATAAAGTCAACTTGTTTGCATTTTTTACAACTTGCAATTATTCAATAACAATTACCACTTGGCCTAAATGCTTTCCTTTCCTGAATTTCTTTGTGATGCAGGTAAAACTAATAATCATTTATTAGGATGATTGCAAGTATTTGGTGTTCTTCTGGAATAAATGTCACCAGTGTTTTCTAATCAAACATAGAAGCTAATTAACATTTTATCATATTCAAGCAGCTGTCACAATTTGTAACACATGTGTAATTGGGAATAAGATATGGCCTGAAAATATGTTAGTAAATGGAAGGCTCAACCCAAATTTTAAGAATAACCAGTAAAAAGTCATTTTGTACAAAAACTCCAAAAGTTCATTGTACCAATCATTTAGCAAGATATATATTATTCAGTTATTCCAAATATCATTTTTTTAATGAGGGAAGAAGAAACTCTATCTTACGGGTTTAATTCCCTAATATAATGATGGATAAATTAGATATCTAGTCCCTTAATTTATTTATGGTTTTCATTTTGATCCCACAATTAACTGTAGTTATGCTTAGGTCCTTTAACTTTACTTTGATAGTCAAGTGGGTCCATTCTCATTAGCTTTTAACTTCAATGGTTAACGTGGATCAACATTGTAGGTGGTCCACCAAAGACCTTATAAATTTTTTTAATTAGAATCCTTTGATCTTTTTTTTTT
>Ga0228710_1000238_pt1 | contig 58585 bp, 21 predicted proteins | sample MedpolnodulmetaG_FD_177995 | JGI IMG/M metagenome (GOLD analysis project Ga0228710, IMG submission 177995) | Root nodule microbial communities from Medicago polymorpha collected in Santa Monica, California, United States - pink nodules | ecosystem: Host-associated > Plants > Roots > Nodule... | reverse complement strand
TTTGATTTTTTTGTTAAATTAAAAATATTTAAAATTTTGATAATTGCTTATGTAATGTCACATCCAAACACTTCAATTTATGTAAGTACTTTTTAGTGTACATATCCAAACATAAATAGCTTATCAAATATAAGAGCTTATGATGTAAGCTCTAATGTTATAAGCCCTAATGCTATAAGCATCTATATATAAGCTGTTTATCCAAACGTTGTGTGGGTTAAATAATAAGTTTGGTTCACTCGTCTTTAGGGGTTAACTATGATAATACAATGTTTGTTGATGGCATATCCCACTCGATTAAGAGGTCATTTCTTATGTTTTATCCTTATGTTTTGGTCTTTGATTTGCTCGTAACAAGGCTTGTTTTGAAAATAAAAATATTGAGATGAATACTACGGTTAAAAAAGCTTAGGACATTTGGAGAAATTATAATTGAGAATTGCCATGTATTTCTAGTTTTGTCGGTGGCTACCTTCCATTAAAAAGATGAATCATGTGATGTCAATGTCGTGATACAATGAGTTTCCAGTAAAAAATAATAATAATCTTTTTTTACGGTGGCCATGTCCAAAATCCTTTTAGCTAGGATGTCCTCCATTGTTATGAGTTTATCTTCTTTTCGTTATATGTGATATAATAAGTCTGTTTCTTGCTAAACAATGTAAGTGATCACACGTTTTTTGTTTCAGTACTCAACTGAAGAAACAATTTAATAACAAAACCCGTGCTAAACGATAAAACTAGTCAAAAACTATTGTAGCAATTAAGCTAGAAACTTATTTGAAGTTGAACATATTTAATTATTCAATTTTTTATGATGTTATTACACGTCAATAATTATAAGCTTGAAGTAGGAAAAGTTCAGTACCTGACTTAGTTAGCCTCTTTGGAATTGAAACTGTCCAATTGCGATGTGAAACTGTCCAATTGCGATGGGTTCTGGTAAATAACCAATATATATAGACGTGGTCTTTGGCAAGACAGATTATGCGACAGACCAAGAAGTGTGAAAGAAAGGGTTGGAATTTAAGTGTGAATGTTAGTCCTATAGTATGATGCAGAGATGTAGCGTCAAAGTCTCTTATGTGTGTAAGATTAAAATGTGTGATATGATGGACATTTAGTTCATTCATGATCACTTAAACTCTGTAACTAAAATTATGATTCTCTTTCCGCAATAAAATTTATCAAAGAGAGAGTTCTTCATACTCACTTATATGTTGTGATTATTGATTACATTATATCTCTGCTGACTAGGGACAGCAACATTGTTCTTGTGCACACCTTACCGAAAAGAAACTCTTGCGCCCATTGGTTGGTCAAATTTGAAGCTACCCTTCTTTATAATAAGATTTGACTTTTTTATTGTTTCCCTCCTTTACTTAGTATCGGCATAGTTGTTACTATAGAAGGTATCTTTCATTAAACTTTAGTTTTCTTTTTTGTCTTGTTTTTTCCCATTGATAAAAAAAACTCTCAGACTAAAAGTTTTTATTTTACTGTTTTGAAGACGAAAACAAATATCAAATGTTATATATACACTCTGTCCCATGAAATAATGTTTGATTTTACATATAAGCAAAAAGTTACATGTATTTGGTTTAAAGATATATTATTTTGCTTGGATAAAATATTGGATTAATACATTTTTTATTCCTTTTGTTTTTCTCATATATGGCTAGTCTCATTCTTGAGAAGGACTCTCTCCATTTAAAATCTTTTCAATTTCTTATATTTAAAGAGATCAAGATATAAAAAAAATATCCAAAATATAAATTAATTAATGATGATGAGACAATTTAATGATAAGATCCATCATTTATTTTTTGTGTATATCCCTCAATAAATAATACGCTCCATTGATTTTTATTATCGGAGAAATCCTCACTCCTCATTGATCTTACAATAAAAATTAGTTTTTGTGCAACAAAGTCCATGTCACTTAGAAAGGTCATGTCACTCTCTTATTTTAATTGATTGTAAATTTTTCTTGACTGGATTTTAATCAATTAATTAATTAGAATATTTTGCTTATTTATAATGTATGCCTTTCACGTGACGTGCAAGTATTAGATTTCGCTCAACTTACCAAACCTCATTTTTTTTATACTTGGACTAGGACTGGAATGAAATTAAAACTAATTAACCAAATTAATAAAAGGAAAAATAACACTGAGAGGTTCCTCCAGAGAAGAAGTGTCTAATTAAAACATTTGCAAATCGATTGACTTCTCTTAAAATATGATTTATATATGATTGACATTGTCCTATCTTACCAGACAAGAAATGACTTATTATAAAAGAAGGTTATTTTCAGCATCAGTCTTCTATTGATCTTGAACACTTCATGTGTCTATTTTATTCACCGATACATTTGTCTATGTATTCTTTTGTTATTTTCACTAAAAAAAATTATTTAAAAAGTTTAAATATATTGATAACATGTCCTTGTTAAAGAAGAACAAAGACAGGCTTAACAAAAGTTGCAAAGCAACGGACATCATATACAAGTGAAATACTTAAAAAGAATGACACATATATAATAAAGTTCTTGTACAAGACTCCAAAATAAAAAATCAAACTCGTCACCCCACAAAGATCTATGTTATCAAATGATTTTTTATTAACATATCAAATGATTTTTAATTAATGTCAAATTTTATAAAAATTATCTATGCTATTGTATTTTTCAATCCAACTGCCAAATCTTTTAAAATAAATTATATTTAGTGACAGTAATAATTTTTTTAATACAATGAATGTTAATATGCATATAAATACACCTTTTATTTTTATAAAGACACCACTTCAAAACACATGTATGATTTTCTATATGTTGATAAATAAACTTTTTCATTTATTAAATACGCTTTAAAACATTGTACCAAAATAAAAATACGCTTCAAAACACATGTATCATTTATTTATCACTGTCATTGTTTGGATTAATAAAAAAAGAAAATCAGTGTCATTGTTTGTCCAAAAACTGAGAGAAATGTATCATTTAATATTGCAAGACATAATTTAGATTAAGTAGTTTTTGTTTTGCATTTAAAATTATGTGATAACTTTTTTATGTGTGAAAATCATCCGCTTATGTGTTTAAGATTGAAAAAGTAAAAGCTCTTGGTTTATTTATTTATTTTTAGAAAAGTTATTGGTTTTAAATAAGAAGGAATTAGTATTCTATTAGCTAGTATGAAGACTAATATATATAAAGCTGTTAAAAAAGTTATGAAGTTGGTTTGTCAATGAATGTTGAGTTAAGTTGGTAAGAAGTTTGTTTATATTTAAAATGAGTTCAACTTTCATTGTTGATGTGAAGAATTTTTTAGTACATGAATTTTAGTACCTTTACAAATGCATTTTAAATTTTGAAATTTGTCTTAACTATTATTCATTTAAAAAACTTAAAAGTTATGAAGTTGGTTTTAATTTTACTATGTCGCATGTTGAGACCTAAGCCAAGCACCTGGCTGGAAATTTTGAACAGGACCAGGTCAATTAATATTGGTCAGTCTCCTATGTCTTTATTTTGATTCTGACTTTTCCCCTTCTTTTTTGTTACTTATATCAATATTATAAATACCACCACCTACACATCCTCCATTATATAAATCAATACAAAAACACAATATACACAAAAATAAATTATACCCTTCAAATTAATATTTTTCATTTCATGGCTTTGGCCTCCATAACAAGATTTTCGTGTTCTATTCCTTTAAGAAAATCAGTTATTAATGCTACAATCCATGTCCCAAAAACCAATAATTATTTCTCTGTGCCTAATATTCCTACTAGAAAACATGTTGAGGGATTAACAACATTTACAGACTCAGTCCCATTATTACATGATCAAAACAATGTTTCCAACTCAAACAACTCCACCATCACCGTGCAACTCTATGCTATTTTAGATTCTGTATCCGACAGAATCGAAATGCACAACAACCTCAGCGAACAGCGACAGAATTGGAACAACCTACTTCTAAACAACATCAACATGATCACACTTACTGCTACAGCATTAACGGGTGTCGCCGCAGCAACTAGTGCTATTGGAGCACCACTTTTAGCTCTTAAACTATCATCCACACTTTTGTTTTCTGCAGCAACAAGTATGCTTCTTATCATGAACAAAATTCAGCCTTCGCAACTCGCGGAGGAACAAAGAAACGCTACAAGATTGTTCAAACACCTTCGAAGCCAAATCGAAAACAGAATTGCTCTTGGAAATCAATCAGAAGAAGATGTGAAGTGTTTCATGGAGAAAGTTTTGGCACTTGACAAAGCTTATCCACTTCCTTTATTAGGTGTTATGCTTGAAAAATTTCCTGCAAAATATAAACCTGCTGTTTGGTGGCCTGCAAAAAGAAAAGAAGGAAATGTTGTAGAAAGAAAGATGAAGAAGAAAAATAGTACTAATGGATGGAGTGAAGAATTGGAAATGGAATTGAGAGAAGTTATTGAAGTTGTGAAAAATAAAGATATTGAAGATTATGAAAGACTTGGAAATATAGCATTAAAGGTTAACAAAAGTTTAGCAATAGCTGGTCCATTACTCACTGGAATTGCAGCTATAGGTTCTGCATTTGTAGGAAACAATTCTGTTGCAGCTATAGTTGCTTTAATGGCTGGTTCATTAGGTGCTGTAGTGAATGCTTTTGAACATGGTGGACAAATTGGTATGGTATTTGAAATGTATAGAAATTGTGGTGGATTCTTTAAGCTGTTGGAAGAGACTGTTGATGAAACATTGGAAGAGAAAGATTTTGAGATGAGAGAAAATGGAGAGTTATTTGAAATGAAAATGGCTTTGATGTTGGGAAGAAGTGTTTCTGAGATGAGAGAACTTGCTTCAAAATCAAGTTCTTGTCGAATGAAAGGAATTGATGTTGATGAATTTGCTAACAAGTTGTTCTAGTTGCGTATGACACAAGGAAACTAATGTAGCGAGTTGTTTCAATTGCACATAACATTGATTCATTAAATTCATTTTTTAATTATATGTGAAAACATGTTTTCCTATTCTTTGTGTACAGATATTTATTTTATATATAGAAATTAAAGCTTAGTTTTACATTAATGAGTGTATACTTCCTTTATGGTTAATGGGATGTTCAAGAATCAATACTTGGTCTCTTACGATATTTAAGAATTTATTTCCTTAGCTTGTTCAAAAAAAGAATTTATTTGTTTAGTATGTACTCTTTTATTTTTAGAGGAAATTTCTTCAGTACTCTTGTAAATTTTGTATAGAGAACTTACATATTTGACTTCACAAACGAATGCTGCAATAAAACGAAAAATCAAACAACGTTACATAAGATGACAAACGACAAAATCACGAATAAACACAAAAAAAAAAATTGATTTATGTAAAAAGCACTTATTTAAATTAAAATAACGAGAAACAATGCAGAATTGTGATTTTACATCAAAAATTTATTCAAAATAACATATCTCCGATGAGCGAACAAGGAAGAAAAACTAGAGGAAAAATGAAGTTTTTCTCTAAAAGAAATTGAGGTTGTCTATGTGTTCAATAATGTGTTGACACATCGTTTAAAGAACCTATTTTTTTATTTTATGAATTACATGTTGATTTTAACTCATCAAAATAATGTAAGAACACGGCATTGATGTATGGGTGAAACTTTTTAATTAACACATATAATTTATATAAATTAAACTAATTTCTAACACTTACGGTGTAATATATAAATGTACTTTTTAACATCCTCACATATATGCAATTTTACAACATAAATGAAGTATTTAGTCCTAGTAGACACTAATTATTATTAATATATCATTTTTCAAAAAAATAATTAATAAGAGAGACTAAAAGACCCCTTCAAAAAAATAGAGACTAAAAGATCATTTAAAAAATTATAAAATACTTTTTTATAAAATCTATTAAATTAATTATATTGTGTAAAAAATCATATTAATTATATTGTTTTCCCTGCAAAATAAATTAATTATATATTTTTTAATTTATGCAACAAAATCTTGTATTGCCAAAAAATGAAAATTTTGTAACGGTATCCAATGAGGATTCGTGAAATGGTAATGAGTATCACATTGACTGGGAGATAGCTTAAACAAGTGTTTATAAGTGGGGTCAATTCTCACCGCAAGTCGGTTTTGTGAGATTGTATTAGGCTCAACCACAAATTATAAAGTAGTATCAGAGTCACCTGCTACTAGGTCACCCACCATTTATATCCACGCATCAAGTTCAATAATATTGGTGTGAGAGAATGTGTTAAAGAATCCTACATTGATTAAAAGATGATATGAATAAGTGTTTATAAGTGGGAGTTATTCTTACTTCAAAAGTTGATTTTTTTAGATTCGGTTAGGCGAACCATAAATTCTAATAAGTCCATTTGTAACAATAATTTGTAAATAAAATCAATATACTGAATTTATATTGGATGTCAGTATACTGCTCGGTGTTCACAAGCACAATTGATTTTATCATCTCTATTCCAAATTCCAGTTACCACGCAGAGTTTTGAAGGGATAAAAAAGATAAATCAATATTACACTTATACCTTCCAATGCTCAGCCTTGACTATACAATTCTCTGATGAGGCAGCAGCCATTCATGTGGTGAATACTAATTAATGAATAATTATGTGGTCGTGATTGAGAAAGACCCTTAGTATGAGTATTTATTTAATACTAGTATGCAACTCAACTATTCAACACCGTGTTTTTCATTCTGTTATGTAAATTGAGTATTCGGTCGATCATTGTCGAATCATTTATTCAATGATATAGCCATATAATAAATAAATTAGACTGGACCAAGTAGGTTCAAGAATTAGATTTTCATAACTATTATTATCGATCACAAGTCCACAATCCTATTTCCTTTTGTTGCGAAGTCAGAAATAAGAATAATACAAATGTCTTAAGGTAAATATTATAATGTGAATTCTGTTCAAGAATTTGATTTCTATTCTTTAATTAATTAAAACACACTAAAATCTTGTGAAGAAACTATAAAACTTGTACCTAAGATTATCTGACCCATTTTTCAACGATAGACTTGTGAAGATATAGCTTAGCCTTAAAGTTATTGTTGAATAGCAAAGTGAAAAATGGAGAGTTGTGTAGTTCAAGAAGTTTGAACTAAAAGAATGAGTTAAATGATCGGGTTCAAACTTTAGTGAAATAGAAAATATTAACATAATAACTGGTGTGTTAATATTTGCCTATGAAAAATTTAGTTACAAACACAAAATATTTTTATTACGATAAACAAACGTAAAATAGGTTGTGATTTTTTATAAAAATTTTAAATTATTGAATTTCAAAATCACTTTTATTTTAATTTGTAACAAACGAACTCATATCTAAAAGAGGCAATAATTTGGCTTGGGAATCGATGATTAATGACGGTGTCCATAGAACTTGACTATAAGCAAGTTGTTGACGACATCTCCAACAAAACTGGTATTAATCCCGAATTAGGAACTATTCTAAATTATTGTAAAGCAGACTCTCTAGTTTACCAAACTTTAAGATAAGTTTCATCCAGCGACAAGCAAACAATGTGGCCCATTTGTTAGCAGGGGTGTCATTGTCTTATGTTAGTCCCCATTATCATGATCATATGTCATCTTGTATTGATATTATGAATGAAATGAGTTAATTTGGTTACTGTCAAAAACAAACGGACCCAATTTTTTTTTGTCAAGTAGTCTAGTATCTAAAAACTCGCTTCTTAAGATGAATAAACATGATGTATGTGATTCAAGCATCAACCCCTACATATATTATGCAATGTCACTATCGACGTTCAAGGGACTCATGATATTGTTTCCTATGATTCCAGTCAAGCCAAAAATACAGATAAAATTATTAAAGTCTTTTAGCACTAGCTGGTATTTAATGAATAAAAAACTGGTTACAAAGTACTGTTCCCCGACAACTAGGATTTTGACTAGCTATCATGAATTAGCTTCATTGAACTAAATATAAGAAGGCAGTAGATTTGGACTGCAGAAAAAATAGAGTATTGGTATGTAGGAAATGCCTGAAATTAATGCGGTCCAAAGGCCATAAATTCCCAACGGTGGGATTGTCATAGAATGCAGTAAATCATGGCTTGGGAGCTTTGTGATCTAATACTAGTCAAGTGTCAAACTTTAGAACATGAACATCATTGTGTGCCCCAGAGATAATGTGAATATTGAGCTGACATTAGAACCTAACTCCCTTGTTTCAACACAGGCAGTTTCTTACATAACGTGCAGTTGATGATTTTTGTTTTTAGAGGAACTAGCACATGTGACACATTGCAATGGTGTTCATGAATCTATAGTGTGTACTGTTCTACTTACTTATAGCGCAGTATGCATGATGAAAAATATGGGAAAATTTCACGATAACATCAAGTTCAAGCAGTACAGTGTTTAAAATGAAATTGAGTCATTAACCAAGATGAAGCCTTGTACTTTATGTGAGAAACATAATAATGACATTAACATTTATGTAATGTTACACTCTGTAGGAAAATTAGTCAACAAAGGAGAAATGCTGAAGGGAATTATGTAGGCTTGTAGTATTTTGTGGGTACAAATGGCATCTTTGTGACAACTCCTTCATTCGCTTTTCCTCGAATAATGATCTTTACTTTGGTACCTGCTTTGTGCAATCCGGATTTCACATATCCCATAGCTATGTTCTTCTTGAGACAAGGACTGAATCCACCACTGGTGACTTCACCAATGTTGTTGCCTCCTTCATCTTGAATCTCACTGTGGCTTCTAGCAGGTGGGCCAGAAGAAATGAAACCGACACGCCTTATGGAAGGACCATCTGCGAGCTGTTTCAAGATAACATCAGCTCCTAGAAAACCACCTTCTGCTCTTCTCCTCTTACCTATAGCCCATGTCAGTCCTGCCTCAATTGGTGTAATGTGCTGTTCCATGTCATTTCCATAGAGGCACAATCCAGCTTCAAGGCGTAAACTATCTCTAGCACCAAGTCCTGTCAGTCTTATTTTCCCTTCAGATTTTTCAAGTATTGCCTTGGCAAGATCTACTCCATGCTCTGAAGGAACTGAGATCTCAAATCCATCTTCTCCAGTGTACCTGAAAGTCCCATTATAGAGTGTATTATTATGTATGCATTGTACAAACAATGGGATAAGACATTAAGTTTTCCTATAAGTCAATAACTCAAACATACAAAAAAAAATATAAGCATAGTGATCCAAACTAAACTAACTTGCAATTAACTAACCATTGTAACCAACTTTCCCTGACAAATATCCAACTATATCTAAGAGGTATTGGAGAGTTGGATTATGTCTTCCTTTGAGAGAGAGAAAAAGAAATTCATCAATCAGTTTCCTTATTTACGATCCAATCAATAGGTAATATAAAGTGATTTGGACTGAATCAACTTTTTTTATTTAACTTTATTTGTTTTACAACAGATGATAAATAAAACATTGAAATGCACAGTATATCAGGGTGTTGTGATTTCATGTGTGTGTATAACTTATACACATTTTATAATTTAGATTTGGATTTAAAATATAAATAAAATCAGTTTATTGTTGGTTTGTGTTTTAAATCATATCAATCTAAGTTAAAACAAATTCTATATGAGTTTAAAAAGTTCAGTTTGATTAGACCAAATCAGACTTCAAAATGTAACCCAAAAAATCAAATCAAATCAAATCAAATAAACACGTTTTTGGTTTTTGATTTGTCAGGTCACATTTAGTGATTTAAATCAGATTGGGTCAATTCATGAACACCTCTAATTAAAATCATTTAATCAACAAAAGAAAATTACAGTAATAGGAAAGGAAAGACAATATAGTCAAAGTGACACAACAAGGAATTTAAGGAAACATAACTGTAAATCAGATGGACTTCTAAGAATAAACTGCTAACTTTGGTAGAAGAAAACCACACACAAAAAGGAAACATACCCTGTTCGTGTGAGAAAGCACTGCGAGCCATTGATGTCTAACACACGGAACTCCCCAAAGTATAGCTTGCTCAAATCATCTTTTGTCAGATGTTGAAGAACAGGGGCAGCAAGGGGACCCTGCTTCCAAAGACAGTAAGAAAAACTTCATTGATGTTTGTTACAGTGAGGTACAAGTCATTAGTTTAAAAGTCCCTCAATTTATTTTCAACATTAACATGGGTGCAAACCACCTGAAGTAAATTGGAATCATTTAATGACCAGACTAAACAAAGTATGTATCATACTACACTCAATGCTGTCAATCGCGGAATTACAAAAATATGTTCAAATCTGCTAGACAACAGTGCAATAGCATAACCATTTGATAACACTTCGTACTGATTAGCATATCGCAGAACAATAGCAATTTGCTCAAATTTCACTATGCTATAGTCACTATTTGACAACACTGACTGCACCAAAAGAGACACAGATTAGGGCGAAGTGCGCCTTAGAATGTACTGGATCAACTCCTAATAATCATTGCTTTAATGTCTAGACTATAGAGCACATTACAGCCATTTTGAGAGAAACAGATGGAGGAAAGTATACAAGGAAAAAGATTGAAGAAAAAGTTGAAACACTTTCTGTCCTAAAAAGGAAAATACACTTGAAAGAATATTTTCACTATGATATACATCTTAAAAACTAAAATGAAGAGAAAACTCAGAAGCAGTAAGAGATAGGTATTACATTACATATCAAAGATAAAAAAAAAAAAAGTTAAAAGTGTGTGTTATGCTTGCATGATGGTAATGTACAATAGAGTAATAAATGACCTGTAGAGCAAGTAGAGTTCTCTCGTCGTGAATGTGCCACGACACATCACCACCTTTGGCCTTGAATGCCTTCATATGCTCCTCAATATGAGCCAAATCTTTATCTCTGCACCCAGCATTGACAACCAAGTAAATGTGATCATCCGTGACCTTAGTAATGACGGAATCATCGATAGCCCCACCCTTTTCATTAGTGAAAACAGTCAATGTCCCAGTTCCAGGTGCAAGTGCAGCAACATCGGCAATGACTAGCTTCTCAAGGAAAGAAACAGCATCTTTACCCTTGAGGCTTAAACCACACATATGGGCAACATCAAAAAGACTACCATTCTGTCTACAGTTTAAGGTTGAATCCATGATTGAGTCCTTGTACTGAATAGGCATGCTCCATCCAGCAAATGGAACCATCTTACCACCATGAGCAACATGGAAGTCATAAAGAACAGTCTTTTTGAGGTCAGAATCCGTAGCGAAACATCTGCGAGCAACAGACTTCTTATCTCCTTTGGCGAGACGGCGGGTGATTGATTGGCCAAGTTGCCACAAGCCCCCTCTCATTTTGTTAAGAAAAATATATCTGCAGTAGTAAGGGATTTCATTGGATCTCATATTTCACAGTTAATAAAAATATCATCAAATTCCAGTTGTTGTTTGTTTTAAGTAAGATGTGATTGGTCTCAAACTTGATTAAAAAGGATTAATGTAATGTAATGTAATGCAGCATCCAGAATGAGAAAAAGAAAAGTTAATGAATTTTGTAGATCTAAATTGAATATAAATATTGTAGATCATAATGCGAAGCATCATAGCAGATAGTAAAATAACAAGGAAAAAAAAGAGGTAGAGAGCACTGACATGGTTGTGTTCGGAATCGATGAAGAAGAAGCCTCTGTTCCGTAAATTTGTTTGTTTGAAATATGAAATGAAACACACAAAATTATACGTTGGTTTGGTTTTGGACATAAAAAAAAAAATACAATGTTATATATATTTATTTATTAAATCATTTAAATAAAGAGAGGGTTGGTGAGTGTAAGATGATGAGATGAGATGAGATATAGAAGTTCACTTGACCTCATCTTTTTAGTGAGTGTCCCAAATTGAGTGATATATCCAATCCTTAGTGAGTGGTACCAACATCATCACATTCACCATTACCTTACCCTTTCATCCATGCTTTGCTTTCTCTGCACTTGATGTATCCGATCCAACGGTTCACCTCTTGTTTTTTCCCAGGGGAGGGGACCCATTGAGATTCACGACTATTCATTTCTGATCAAACCATTCAAGTTAAAGAATAATTGCATCACGCAGTTACTCCATCAAAATCATTGTGTCGTCGTGAATTTGTTTAACCCACCATGATATCAAACATACACTTTGTATTTATCTCTTAGGATTATGATCCTCTTATTTTTAGTTTTGGAATTTTAGTCATTTAATTTTTAAGATTTTACTTCATATAGATATCGTTAAACCACGTTAGAAACTATTTTATATCTATAATATGATAACTTCAAAAGGTGGTCTTCTAGAATTTCATAAAGTTTGTGAGATATAGGGACTAGATGTGGGGGTAAGAGTAAAAAATTTCAAGCACTTAATATATGAAAACGGGCCTGTGAATCTACATACTTTTTAGGCCTTTTTTTTCAGGTGCGAATCTAGTTGGGTAAGCATGGACGGGTAAAACAAAGAGGGTTGTTTTTTCCACCCTCCTCCACACTTGCGTCTGAAATGTAAAAAGTTGGAGGGTATTTTTAACGTGATTTTATATTTTCTTGATTATATAGTTTGAAATTTGTATGATGCATGAGAACCAGTACTGTCGAGAAAGAAACCATAAAAACAAAAAAAAACAAAAAAGTTGCCATCTTGACGTAGCAAAACACAAATGAACTTTGTTACTTCAAATTGAAATGTCACACGATAAAATAAGTGGAAAAAAAATTATACTTTTATGTTGAATTTAAAAATCACGCACCAAGAAGTAAATAACTTTGGAGACATTCAATCATGTATAACACTTCATTTTAATATTATATATATTTTTTAGAATACTAATGCAAAAATCTAATAGTAACATGTTTTTGTTACATGCTTAAAAAAGCATATTCATGTTACACGCTGAGCACATGCATTTTTATTTACAGTTAATCATGAATCGTTCAAAAGAACTTAAATTTAAATTATACCTTAAATAATCTTTAGCATTTTAAGAGTTGGGCTGACGTTCAAGCCATGCAGGCGGTGTTATTATTGTTTGAGGCGATGTCTGGTTTGAAGGTCAATTTCCATAAAAGTATATTGGTTGGGGTGAATATATCTGAGTCTTGGTTGGCAGAGGCAGCATCTATTCTGAATTGCAAGGTTGGTCATGTTCCGTTTATGTACTTAGGCCTCTCTATTGGGGGTAATCCTAGTAGGTTGGCGTTTTGGGATCCTGTGATGCATATCATATTTGTCTGCGTGGAAAAGTCGTTTTTGGTCTTTTGGAGGTCGATTGACTCTGCTAAAATTTGTTCTCACCTCATTGCTTGTCTATGCTCTTTCTTTCATCAAAGCTATGTCAGGTATTATCTCTTTCATTGAATCTTTATTTTTAAAAAAATTGGGGTGGGGGTGAGGATCATAGAAAAATACTTTAGGTTAATTGGAACACTATTTGTCTTAGAAAGGAGAATGGAGGTTTGGGGGTTATGAAGTTGAGTGAGTTTAATTTATCTTTATTAGGAAAGTGGTGTTGGAGGTTGTTGGTTGACAGAGATGGGTTTTGGTATAGGGTGTTGGCTGCTGGGTATGGTGAGGAGGTTGGGCGGTTGGAGGTTGGGGGCCGGAGCTGTTCGTATTGGTGGAGGGAGGTGGCTAGGATTAGAGATGGTGTAGGAGAGGAGGGTGAAAGTTGGTTCTCAGAGAGGGTGTCGAGAAAGGTGGAAGACGGGGCAGCCACTCTTTTTTGGCGTGACCGGTGGTTAGGGGATGTTCCCCTTTGTCAACATTTTGGTCGTTTGTTTGAGTTAGCGGAGGACAAGTCGATTTCAGTAGCATCGATGTTCTCTTTAGGTTGGGATGAGGGGGTGAGGCGTGGAAGTGGAGGAGGAGATTGTGGGTGTGGGAGGATGAGTTGGTAGCGGAGTGTAGGTTGTTACTTGCTAATGTCACTTTGCAGATAAATGTTTCAGATACTTGGCTTTGGCACCTAGTTACTACAGGGGGTTATTCTGTTCGTTCAGGTTACCAGACTCCCTCTGCTCAGATCCATCCGGTGTTAGATGATTCAGAGAAACTTATATGGCACTCTCAGGTTCCATCAAAGGTTTCTATCTTAGCTTGGCGGTTGTTTCGAGACATGTTATCAACAAAATCCAATCTCATGAACCGCGACATTACTCATGTGGATGACTCTCTTTGTGTGGCGGGCTGCAGGCAAATTGAAAGCGTGCAACACTTGTTTATTAATTGTAGTTTTTTTGGCTCTCTTTGGCAGCATGTCAGATTTTGGCTTGGTTTTTCAGGTGTTGATCACAACGTCCCAAGCACCCACTTCTCTCAATTTACAAATTACTTGGGTGGTAAGAGGAGTTGTAGATCTTTTCTTTAGCTTCTGTGACTTCTTTGCGTGTGGCTCATATGGAAAGAACGTAATAATAGAATTTTTAATAATGTTCATTCTTCCATTATGGAGCTCTTGGAAAAAGTTAAGTTCCACGCTTATTGGTGGTTAAAGGCGAATAATGCCTCTTTTGTGTACAGATGTGAGTAGTGGCGGTCGAACCCTTTGTGTTGTTTGGGTATCAGCCATTGCTAGTCCTTGTAATTATTTGTCAGACATCTTTTTTTTTTAGCGTCCTTTTAGTACACCTTGTGCTTAAAAGGCGTCTCAGTTGTTATTAATATATTCCATTTTAGTTTCTTCAAAACAAAAAAAAATCTTTAGCATTTTTATCGAACTCTAGATTATCGAGGTTCACTTCTCCCAAGAATTTGAGGATTAAGATGAAAAAAAATCATGGTTGATATATGCCAAGAGAAATATCTATAAAATTTCAAAGATATTAAGTATTTTAATTAGTTGATATTGATAATAATTTGTCATATAATCTCTTAGTTCAAATTAGTTAAAGTTACGCAACCCCCTTACGAAAATATAAATAAATATTGGTCATTATTTCAAGATGTAAGGATTTATTGTCATCTTGCAATAATTTTATTGTGAGTTATGTCACGAGGCAAGCAAATAGGATAGCTCATAACATAGCTAGAGCTTCCTTATCTCACCATAACCGTCATGTTTTTCATGATGTACCATCTAACATTGTACCCATTATTCTTTAATGAAATGAATTAGTTTTGCCTTTCCTAATAAAAAAAAAAGAGAATGATATTTTTCTCTTATAAAAAATGTGTTATTTTTCAATATAAAAAAAAACGTAGAGTATGTAATAAAAACTAGATATAACATATTGCATACTCTCTTATTATTATGTTATTTAAAAATAAAAAAATAGGTTGAAAATAACACTTTGTCAAGTCCTCTTAAATCTTAATCATGGCAGAAGAGAAGTTAAAAATGAAATATTGATTGTTTAGGTACAGTACACGTAACTATTGTCTATAGGAGTATGGAGATAAGCAGCAAGAAATAATAAAATAAATCATCACTTTTTCTTCATTAAACCATATAAATATAATATGTATTCTATAAAGTATATAAAATACAATTTAGTCTTTGTTATTTTTTTTTGAAAGAAAAATTTTTAGTCTTTGTCATTAAAATATAAGGATTAGTCTTGTAAACATAATTCAGTTGGTAAAAACATCTAAATACTTAGAGGTTGGAGTTTAAATTCAGAATTTTCTACTTATTCATATTAAAAAGTGAAATTCGCATCAACATTTTGCTTAACAAATAAAAAATAGAAATTAAATTGACGAATTTCATATATTTATATTCATTATAGTTTATAAACTTATAAACTGAAAAGAGTGGTGGATAGTTCAAAGAATAGATTGATGGTTTATTGGAAAAAATATCTATCAAGGGAGATGAAAATGATCCTTGGCGGCCAGAAACCATTCATACAATTCGTGGTTTTTTTTCTCTTCTTTATAAGCATACAATTTGTGGTTCTGTTTATTCCCCGTTTCATTCATATTTCTCTCTTTTTTTTCCCATCCAACTTTTCATTTTTTCCTTATTTCAGCTCAAGCCTATGCTTACCCTCAAACAGGTATATCACTCTCCTTGTCCAATCCCATACACCTTATTTCATTTACTTTCTTCTTATGTTTTTATATCTATGTTATATTTCTCTTAATAATAAACCACTTCTTTCTTTCTTTCTTTTTTTTGGTACATAAACCACTTCTTTCTATTAATTCATTTCTTGGTTATTTTGAAGGGAGCAATATCATATTATATCATGGTTCAAACATGTTAACGGTTTATGCTCCAAGAGCTATTCTAAACTTCCATCTATACCAAGACTCACCTTCAACGCAACAAACATATTATTCATGCAAGATCAATAATGTTAATTTCATAAATTTCAATCCTGCTTTTCCTAAACCTTATGGAAGTCCTTGTCGTAACATATTTCTTAGTTCATCCTTCTCTTGGTATTGTGTAAAGCGACACAAATGCCTGGTAATTAAGCATGCTATGTTACCTCAATTCTTCTTCTACTTTGGTCCATTTGATAATTATTATTAGTCTTTTCTTTTGGTAATTGATATGCTTTTGGCAGCAGTGTGGATCACAGGACTCAATGTCATCTAATGATGAGTACCGTTCTTCACGCAACATAGCCATCACCTTGTTCAGGAGATATAGGAATTTCACTGATCGTGGTGGAGGTGACAATCTAAAAGTATGTCCACTGCCTCTAGCATCATAATTGAGAATATGCAACTATCAAATTTTAAGAGTTTGAAAAATTATTTCTTATTTTCAAATGAATCGTACACCAGTTGATATACACATTGTACGTTGTTATAATAAGCAGACCCAAATTGTAATGAGACTTGATATTTTGCAGTTCAACCCCATTTTTATGCGTTCCTTATAGTTTTGAGCGTGTTTAATTAAGTGTAATAGGATTGCACATTGTATCATGCCAAATTTGAACTCTCTTATTATTAGTTCTCTGGCAAAGCAATAGGAAACTCTATGTTTGGATTTGTGGTGATTTTGGCAAAATCCAACGACACTGTGATCTTGTTGAATCTTCAAATGGCAACTCTTGCGAAAATCACGGTGGCAATATGTATGCTACATTCACTGTCATTATAAACATGCACTTATAGACTTTGTTAAGTTAGATTATATTTGATAAACCACATAAAATCCTTGTGTGCATCATTCTTCTGTGTTCTTCTATAGTTTCTATTTACTCTTTTTTCTTCTTAACAATAGTTTACAGAACAAACTGATATAGCTAGCTATCCCTTTCCTATATAACTCAACATGCTCACTTCACACGCTTCCTTTACACCTTTTGCTGGTTGGTTCTTTCCCTATATTCCAATAAGAGGCGATTTACGTTTTTCGTTTTCAGGAGTTCATCACTGCTGGGGTGAATGCATATGAACTTGGGTGCACTGATGAGGGATTAAGGAAAGAGCTTACTGACATGAAGGACTCTGGCTTTGAAATTGAAGCAATGCAAAGTTACGGTGGGAGCACAAGCTTGAAATCTAAAATCATATCTAATGAGGTCTATGATTCTAATCACTTCTTACTTTGTTACTGCAGATGATTTTCTAAAGTCATGAATTCAGCTAGATATCTGAGTTACCTTATTTGGCATGTTTTTTGTGTGTTGCAGATTGATGAGTGCATTCTGTGGTTAAGTATTATATTCATCACCATCTTGTGTACACCCCCACCGACTATTGTTCGATGGTCATCAACAACTCCTGTGTCAGATGAAGTGAGACTTCAGTGGAAAGGATTTTGTGCTCTCATAGCAAATGCATATTTTATGAAGGGAATGGCTTGGTAAGATACAGTGCTTGAATTTCATGTTTTTTTCACACTTAGTGGGTGAATTGTTCTTTACCTGGTTACTATGTGTTTACTGAAGGCTTCCTGTAAAGACTCTTCAATTAGAGCAAACGGCAGTGATGGATGAAGCTGAGACACCGTCAGTTGTTGCTAGCCGAATGCGATTAGTCTTTAGCACACTTGAGGTCAGTAATTTACATTTTGTTCTCACTATGATATTTAGAAAATTTATTTGCATAACAAGGGTTACCATATGTCTATACGCTTACTTGCAGGTAGTGAGTCCACAGTGGCCAAGAGTATAGACAATGAGATCAGATCATGTTTACCTTTTCTCAACAATCCATGTAGAGCTGTGTTTCACATTTGCTGGCTAGGGTAACAATACGTATCAAATGGGATTATTATGAAGTAAAACAGAAAGAGAAAAAAAAAACTAAATAGTCAAGTATTTTTCCTATTTTTTTCATGCAAATGAAAAGAAACCGTGTATTTTATGTATATCAATGTTTTAGTTCAATTTCATACATTTGATAAGCAGTAATGTCACCTTATGTGCAATAAAAATCATTATATATGTATGTCTCTATGTATCTATCTATATATATATATATATATATATATATATATATATATGCAGGAGTTGAGGTTGGAACTCCAAACACCTCAGTTATTTACCTTAATTCAAATTTCTAGTTGCTAGGATATTTGACCAAAATAAATAAATAACTATCAGTTGATCCAAGCAACAAAAAGAATTTTTTTCATTTAAATTAATCTTCAAAATCCATTACCCTCAAATTTTCCTTTCGTATTAAACCATTCACTTACACTATCACATTCAAAAAACTCAGTATCTGGCTCCAGCGTGTAAGAATACACATGATACATTTAACATATTTCTCATTACCAATACCTCAAGTAAAAATACAGGGGAAGTTCCATCCTCATTCGTGTAGGAAAAACACATTTTAGTCTAGCTAGACTTGTCAAAAAGAAAAAGCAAATTGAACTTAATTTGTGGTCAAAATTGAACTCGGATAATCATGCTCTTAATTGAAAAATTATCACAAATCTGGGGAAGCAATAAATTCACTGGCATCTTTAAGTATTTTCCTAGCACGCCAATAGACAGCGGTAGCTTGTTGTGATGTTCCCATCTGCAAGATCAAAACCCAAAAAAAAGGTATATATGCATTATTTGATTTGATTGATAAACTACCCAGGTACAAAAGAAAACTAAATCCAACAAGTAATTGAAAACTAAATACATGATCAATTAAATACATGTATTTTGATACCTTGACCTCCATGTGATAGTAGTCTTGCCAAAAGTCAACATTTTGGTCATAAGTTGCTAGTGCAGATTCATATAATTTCCTGGCATTTGCGAGACTATTTTTATCTCCTGTTGATGCAAGGTTTGCTTCCAGCTCAATGCACTTCCTATATAATGCAAGGCCGGGATGCGGTAAAGCTAGATATCTGCAATGTAAAATAGTTGAGGAATTATAACAGATACATGATAGAAATCCCATACAGCACACTATGGAAAATAATACCCCGCACTGATTCCACTGCTCATACCTTTTATAGATATCTCTGGCCTTGTGAATTCCATCCTTTTGAAGTATGAAACTAACAATGGCAGATGAAAGCGAAAATCCACTTTCACTACCACCATCTCTAGCCAAAGAAAGAACAGAAATCTCCACCAGCTTATCAAAGTATTGTCTATGACTTGCATAAAATTTAAGGGCCTGTATTGAGTTACAGTTAGAGAGATGAACAAATTTAGGAACTTCAAACCTTTAACACTATACAAAATAATTCAGGTGAAGGAAAACTAAATTCAGGCAGAAGTGAATAAATTCAAAATGCATGCATAATTAACAACAGAATTCTGGGGGTAAACAGAAATATTTTCAACATAACGGAGATGCACCATCTTTAAATACATACAAGTTAAGGAAGAAAGAAATTTATTGTTTTATAGAAAATAAGACATCGAGAAACAAACACCAACTTTGGTTTCAAATGGCAAATACTTTGTTAATGCAAGAAAAATTAATCAAAATTCAACTTAAAAAAAGGTTTAATTGCACTCAATTGTGCGATGTTGGCCCCTTCTAGCTTCAATTGAGCGATTTTGGCACCCCACATTTGATCTCTTTTTTATTTTTTATCCCCCACTCAGATTTTGACTTTGGATTAGCTGATGTGTCATTTAAATGGAACGTGTTTTGTTCTTATTGGCCAGAGTGGATATTTAAAAATATATATTATAAAAATAAAGTATTAATAATTAAATACTTTCGCGTAATTTGTTTTTTACAAAACGACAAAAAACGTTCAACAATGGAAAAGAGTCTTGGGATAACCAGCTAAAGATTCAGAAGTTGAAGGATGTGATGTGAATGAGCAGTTAAAAAAGGCAAAGAAGCAGGGTGCTTTCATAAGTTTGATTGTCGCCAAGTCCATTACAAAGAGCTTGCATTGTCTATCAATGAGGCTAATAAAAGAGCGGACTGCTCATCCAGAGAAATATATAGATGAGGGAAAGCCTACTCCTCCTGAAGTTAATATTTACCACTGTGTTGTTCTCAAACAATGTTATAGCTGCATTTGTTGTGGTTAACTCGGCAACAAAGAATGCAAAGGAACCGTAGAACCATGCGCGTGTTTCATGTTGTGACCGACACGCTTACATGCTTCTACAGTTCCTTTGTATTTTTTTATGTTGAGTTAACCACAAAAGACGCAACTACAACATTGTCTGAGAAAACAGAGTGGTAGATATTAACTTCAGGAGGAGTAGGATTCCCCTCATCTATATATTTCTCTGGATGAGCAATTCGCTCTTCCATAAGCCTCATTAATAGATATATTTCACTAGGTGAGCAATTCACTCTTCCATCAACCTCATTGATAGACAATGCAGAGAGCACCTTGCATCTTGCCTTCGTTAACCTTTCATTCACATCATATCCTTCAACTTGAATCTTGAGGTGGTTATCAAAGGACTACTTTCCAATGTTGAACACGTTTCATTTTTTTGCCTATTTGTTGTTTTGCAGAAAACAAGTCACATGAGGGTATTTAATTATTAATACTTCTCTTTTTTAGATGATTTTTTAAAATGGCGACTCTGGCCAATAGGAATGAAACATGTTGCATTAAAATCACACGGGAAAGCATTCAGACACCATATGTAAAAAAGTAACTCAGGAAACTGCTTAAAAATCCAATGATCAAGGGATAAAAGACAACCAGGTGTTCTAAACCCATCACAGATCTATTATTAGTCACATCTTGGATTTGCAAGAGGTTGATTGACACTAGTGTTTAATTTATAAAATATTTGTTGATTCCTTTTGATTGGAGCACATTTTATACAAGACATGGCAACAAAAACAAGAGATAAGTGGTGACAACATACCTTTAGCCACAAGTTCTCTGATTTTGAAACATGAAATTTGGTCAAAATTTGTCTAAGGAGTTCGAAAAGGGATAACAAATCAGCATCACTGGGCAACAAAGAACTTTGTGTAATGCATGTAATTTCTATAGAAACCCTTAATTCCCATAACTGCACTGATTCGGCAAGTTTTCCGCTGCAAAGCTTTGCTACCAGTTTCCTGGCCTCATCCAATTGTCTCAACTGCAAATGTAAGGAGACATGCTTGCAAGCAAGATCATCAGTGATGATTCCCATGCTTTCAGCCCTTTCATATATTGACAGGAGATGTGATATGTATGGCCCATCTATATTGGGTTCTTCATCTTTAGGAGCTACAATACCCATTAGAAAATTTGCATACAAACTAAACATAGTTCCTGAAGGCACACTTTTCAAAGCCTCCTCATAAACCTGCAACAGATCAAAGCCAGAACCCAATGATTTGTTATAGATCATATAGGCACAAGAAAAAAGGAGGCATTGAAAAATGTTGTGGCACACCCTCTATCTAACCATCCTAATACTTAACACGGGAAAAATGGGTTACCATAGTAAACTACAAAACCATAACATGATGAATTTCCCTAGTTTCATGTTAAAGCATTCATGAATCTCGGCCACCATAAAATACATCAAGGAAAAGATAATGAGCCCAATGGGTTCAGTAGTTCCTACATATTCATACCTGAATTGCCTTTTGCACCTGAGGAATTATAATTTCTTGGTTAATCTCGTGAACAGCTTCAACATTGCATTCTTGTTTTGCAAGCCAGTCCCAGAATTCTGGTTCAGTTGAAAAATCCCTCTTCATGTCGTTCAGTACCTCCTCGCACATATCTTCATAATGTGATAATTCTGTTCCCTCCAATATTTCAAAAAATCTCTTTCTAAGATTGAGACTCGAAGGGATGGCTTCAATCGCTCCACCATAGACAGTTCGAAAAAGGTTCATACCATGCTCAGCAAATAATTCTTTGTTTTTCTTTGATTCATCTGATTCAACATTTGCAACATCGTTTTCCTCTTTTTCATCAAGGGTCATAAACAACTCTTTGTTTTCATCTCTCCATTGTTTTTCTTCCGCAGTTCTAGGATCACGAGTCAGAGTTCCCTCATCCTCACCCAAGGCAACCTTCCTAGCCTTTAACTTGTTAATGTATGTGAGTTCCATCCGAAGATACTCCACCCAAAGGTCTTCTGATGTTGGGCAAACTCTAATACCTCCCTGCATTAAAGCACGAGCAGCCACAACATTCAAGTTACGATCAAACTCCCAAGCTGCAGCATAAATCCAAACTCCCGGAACCTTTGGGTGCAACCTAACAAGTTTTGCAAGTGCCTGCACAAATTTAAAAACAAAATGTTCAAAAAATCCAACAAGTAAATGATCCAAATCCTAATATTTTAGTGCCAATGCAATGCAGAAAGTATAAAGGTGAATTATTTACTCTACATGTTAAAAATTAAACACCCTAGGCATGGCAATGGGGCGGGGTGGGGACGAGTTTTACATTTCCCATCCCCATACCCGATTCTCACCTGTTACCCTACCCATACCCAACGGGGATGAGAAATTGAACCTCATCCCCGTCCCCGACGGGTTTGGGTATCCCCACCTCATCCCCGTCCCCACATTGAATAATTTTTTTTAATAAACAATAGAAGTTTTTTTGCAACCCCTAGAGAAATGTTGTAATGCATAATCCAGCAATATGCTCACTTTAACATTTGTTAGACCGATTGATTTAGTTTTCCTTTAAATATCAATGGTAGTTTTTATAACACGACAATTATCAAACAAAAAAACATGGGATATCAACATAAATTTTCTGCATTCGGGACGGGTTTGGGTATGGGTTCGGGGTGGGTACCTATATACCCATTACCTGTCCCATACCCAAACCCAGTCAAAACGGGGAAAACTGTCAAATTGGGTTTGGTTTGGGCGGGTTACCATGGGTATGGGTTTTGTTGCCATGCCCCCTTTTAATAATCTATAACCTGCTGGAATGAGTTTGGTGAAAGCTTGACTGTTGCGGAATTATAGACAACTCAAATTTAAATGTATTGATTAACTAAAGTTTACCTATGACATCTGTTCTTTTCATTAGCTATTCTTTCATTGAGTAATCTGTTTCCTAAATTCATATTCTACCGTAGTACCACCAAAACAATTTAAATTGTCAACACTATAGGGTCTCTTTGAACTGGCTTATTTGAGCTTATCAACAGACATAATAACCTGAGACTGTTTGAGAGGGCTTACAGAAAACGGCTTATGAAAACGGCTTGCAGATTATATGAAAACAGTTTAAAAATAAGTACTTATATGACAAGTGTTTATGCTATATGCCTGTTTGGATTTGCTTATTTGAGCTTATCTCATGGCATAAGTTTTGTGAGACTGTTCGGGAACTAAAAGAAACAGTTTATGACAGTTTTCATAAGCTTTTTTCAGCTTATTTTCATAAGCTCTCCAAGATAGCTTATGATAACAGCTTATAGCATATACAAATATAATTTAATTTAATTTTACCATCTATAGAAATAGCTTATGTAAGATTATACACAAGTGCTTATCAGTTTAAGCGCTTGTGCTATAAGCTATAAAAAAAGCTATTTATCCAAAAAGGGCCCTAATACCCGTTATTTTCAAAATCACTTTGTTTCACAGCAACAACAACAATGATGCAATGAAGAAAAAAAGTTACCTTCTTCATTCTGCCATTTTTATTAATCCTGCAAAACTCAAGATAACGAAACCAAAGTTGAATATCACCCTTATAACGCTTCAAAGCAAGCTCATAAGTATCAATAATCCTAATCAAACCAGCGAAATCAGATTTCGATTTCTTCAAATTCATATTCCCTTGTTTCTTCAACTCACGCGCCACCGACTTCTTCCGTAGCCTACGTAGTGAATCGAGCTGCGTCTCATAATCTATGTACGCTACAAAATCCGCCTTCAACGGACACGGCCTTTTCAGCCTGTACTCGAATTTCCGCCTCTGTTTAACAATCTCGGTGATTTCTCGCTTGTTGAATAGGCCGCGTTGCTGGAGATCTTCGAACTCGTCGAACATGCGCTCTAGCTTGTATTGCACTATGTCAGCCATGGTTCACGGTTTAGGGTTACGACCACCGTCGACGGAGGCTGCGCCGAACAATCTCTTGGAAAATCGAGTTCTAGTTGAGGTTGAAGAAGGGTTTTCGATTTAGTTGGACCTCTTATATTGCTAGGCCCATATATCAACTTGGGCCTCATGGGATGGGAGTATGTCCGTGTGCGTTGAACATTTGCCTACACTCCAAACAATGCTGAGAAACACCAGTAAATGATTATTTTAACCCCGAGTCGGTTAAAATTCATCGGCAATCTTCGTGCTGCGTTTGATTTGAAGAAGAAGAAGAAAGAAAAGAGAAATAAAAAAAACTATTTTATTTATCGTTTTTTAACTTAATTTTCAAATAACTTCAAATAATGATTTTGTCATTTATCTTCTTTTCACCTCATTTTGTCTTTTTGATCAATTGTAATATTTGTATGAATTTTTATGCATCATATCGAAAATTCATATGAAAATATGAGTGACTGACCATAAATTTAAAAACTAAAAATTCATCAAAATAAAACAATAGATTTAAATGTTGAAAATTCATATGCAAATTGATCAATATGACGTGAAAAAGAAAAAAAAAGGAAATGAACGAAATTGTTATCTATAATTTGGTTAAGAGAGGACGAGAGTGGTTTTGCAAATGTGTATGTATATATTTGTAAAATCACTCTTGTTGTCTCTTAACTAAATTTTAGATAACAATTTCGTTCTTTTCATTTTTTTCACGTCATTTTATATAAGGATTGGATTATAGTAACAAAATGGAAAGATTTGAATTTGAACATAATGATTGGATTAAAATCATCCAGTAAATAGGGTTGGTGGTTAATACAACAACAACTACCAAGCCTCCTTTAAAAAAAAACAACAAACGAGCATTATCCTATTAAACAGGGTTGGTTAAATAGATTAAATTACGTCAAAGTGTACTATTATAAACCATATTTTGGTTCAACTCATTAATCTCCACGTCTTTGTAATAGATTCATGGCTTATCTACATTGCATTACAAAGTATTACCATTGTTATGCTTGGGATTGCATTACTAAAGTCATAATTGTCCAACATCGCACTCTCACGGTTTAGTGTGTACTCCCTCCGTCCCAAATTATAAGCAAAAAAAAACTCATTTTCTTTGTCCCAAGTTATAAGCAAAAAAGATCAACTTTTATCATATTTAATTATGTTTTTTCAAAAAATTATTTTTTCCATAGGAAAATTAAATGCAACGTGCATTCAATTTGGTCTCTTTTTCATTTTCTCTATAATCAACTACCAATGAAAATTGTTTTTACATCTTCCTATAAAACTTATTTCAAAGATAACACAAAAAACTATGTTACAAACTACTATGTTTTAATTTTCTTAATAAGTGTGGTTTTTTTTTTCCGCTTATAATATGGGACGGAGGGAGTGTTTATTTTGATATTAGTATATATTACTGTAGAAATAAGTGTCTAATGGTTACATATATGTTTCTTTACCTTCAAGACATGATCAGCTCAATAAAATTTCGTTGTGAGTGGAAGGGCAAAATTGGTATGATACCTTATATACAAATGCAAAGAAAAGTTGCAAGCAAACCTAGGGTTTGCTGTTGTTTTTTTTACCAAAATGCCCCTATTGGCGCCAAAATGCAAGGTCATGTGATAATTCTGCCCATTGATGGTATCAATGCAATCAAACAATGTCATTTGTATCGGGAATGAATCCTCTCCAGTGACTCGAGGGTCCAGTATCATAGTTTCTCCTATAAAAAAAAATCACAATGATTATCCAAATCTTATGATGCATTCTTAAGCAACAACAAAAAATATTTTGTTAACGTAGATAAGAAAACAATGATTTCATTATCATTCTATACCTAAAGGCTACATCTAGGTGCAATGTTCTATGCACATTTATCGTCACCCTATGCATGAAAGATTAGATGGTAGACTTTGACTTTAGTTAAAAAAATAACAATATTTCAAATTTACAAAAAAAAGGTTATACATCGAGACATAGAAGTTGTAATTATTATTAACAAGAGAGTTTATCTTATTTGGTTTTAGCTACACGATAAAAGGATTTTGTTGCAATGCATTCCAATCCTTTTTTATGTCCTTCCACTTATGTGTATAGCATGGAGAATATGCAAACAAAACAGCAGGAATATATTATTGTCAAAAACACAAAGTATCTAAACAATTCAACGAGGCTCAAATTTATTGGAAGGAATTATACAAAAGATATGAGAAGTGATGGAATTAAAATCATCGTTAAGGAGGAATATTGAAAAGTTTATAACAAAAAATTAAAATAAATAAAGCATCCCTTGAATTAATGATAAGTTGATGTACATTCTTGAAATATTAGAGAAATTCTTTTACAAAGTGACATTTGTTTTTACGCTGATAATATATAATAGATATTTTACGCTGATAAATAAAAAAAAAGACACGATATAAGAATTTGTTTCTAATAAATATAAAAACTTATGATTAAGTATATATTTTTTTAATACCCTTTCATTCCTTTTTAATTCATTTTCATTTTTTCAACTCCGTATTTCTGTTTATAGTCCACACAGATTGGTATAATTAGAATTTATGTTTCATTGTTTGTAGTCCACGCGAATTGTTGTATTTAAAATTTATGATTCATTGTTTGTAGTACACACAAATTAGTTAATATCACGCTGATATGATTCTATTCAAAATTATTTCTATGTTAAAACAAAAGATATTTGCGTTTGTCGGTTGGTGGCAGTGTTCTTTTGATTGTTTTACTTTGTTTTCTTTTTCAACGTCTGTCTTTTAAGGGCGGGCGTGGGTTAGCTGGTATTGTATCCGAACTTTTTGTTTCTTTTCAATACACCTGGTGTTGAGAAGTAGGTTATTTTGGTGTTTAATATATTTCATTTTGTCTTCTTAAAAAAAAACAACAAAATATATCTTTATAAATCTGATTGATGTTATTGATATATTTTACGAACACGTGAACGCATATATATTTATCTCGCAAGCTGTGCAAAATCAATATACCACATTTAAAACAGTAGATATTACCTTGACCAAAAAAAAAACAATAGATATTACTAACGATGACATGCAATTTGATACATTCCTTAAAAAAAATGTATCTTGTAACAATCAATCACAAATAAAGATACCCTTAGGAGGCATGGATTACATACTAGTAAAGAGTACAGAATGAACTAATCTTATTGATACTTGGAAAAAATGATGACAGTTCATGCTTACTACATATTCAGATACTTCATCATTCATTTGTTTAAAAAAAAAATGAGACTAACAGTGGAAGCTCAAGGTGAGCTAGCTTTGAATAATAAATTTCCCGCGTGTATACTCTCACTCAGTAGAAGAAGAAGAAGAAAGTTCTCATCAGATCATATAGATATAGATATAAACATTATGCCACCCTCTCGTGACATCATGTTATATATATACTATAAACTATCCTAATTAAACTAGAAAGGCCTTGTGACACGACCACTTGCCCTGCCACAAAGAAGAGCATTCTTTGGGACTGGATATTCATCTCTCAGTGATTTGGAAGGTGTGTATACCCTAAGATAGAATTGTTGTCCTAAATACTGTCTTTCCCAATTCTCAGACCTTATATTCCACATTCCAACATTGTCAAGAGCCATGTATATTGCTGTCCATGACCTTGGATAAACCTGCATGCATTCAATTACGAATTTAGAATGTAAAAACTTACTAATCTATTAAAAGCATTCATTAAATTAATAACTGCAATACTTTTTTATACCTGAGTAGTACATCTAGCAACGGTGTCTCTCAGATTGTAGCGTCCTCTACTATTAGGTGTCCACTGCCCACTACCAAACCTATTCATTTCATAAAGTTTGTTAGGTTAAAAATTGAATTTATAAAATGATTTCATTCATATATACTGTCAGTGCAAACTAATCGTATTCATAATCGTTAGATCATTTAAAGTTTCTTTAATCATATTGATTGTGATTTGCTTACAGTGTAAAAGTTTTAGAACTGTCAGTGTATCAAGATTTAAGTGTCGGTTAAATAGCAATATATTTCTATGTATTATAAGCTTACCCTACAACAAAGAAGGAATAACCATCAATATGCCATGATTGCACAGAATTCTCCCAATTTTGGAACACAATCTCCACATACTCATGGAAATTAGCACCCATGACAGCAGTTTGGAGGTAAGCATTGCCTCCGGTGGGCGAGGTAGAGATGCCTCCAACATAAAAAACTCCGGGAATGTTGAAGTAGTCAGCAAGTTTCAATGGAGTGTCTGGCGCAATATACGATACACTGTTGACAGCATACCTCTGCTTGCCATTTATATAAGGAGCAGAATTTGCAAGCATGATGGTTCGAGTCGGCTTGATCAATCCATAGTGATAAGATCCTTGAGGGTTTGGTCTTGGTCCACTTGCTGTCAGGTTCCACCTGGATTCAGGAGCAATAACACATAAGTTATTAACTAAAAAAGTACTTAAAAAGTAATCACTTTCTTTTTACTCGAGGACTTTATGAGAAACAGATCTTTCTTCGATAGTTCAAAATTTGATTCGACATTATAAAACACAATACACTAAATAGAGTTTGTCATAAGAAAGCAATGTATATACATGAAAATTTCGATAATAATGAAACTAAGCTTCAACAAGAAAAGGGGCAATAAGGGAAACAAAAGAGCACCTAATAGTTCTGGCTTGGAAGACAGATGAGGTAACATCAAGAGTAGGGCCCGGAGGAGCAGGACCGGATACCCCGATGCGTGAATAGCTGTAATGAAGAATGGAAGTTGTTGTGAGTACTCGTCTGGTGAATCGCGTAGAGACAACTATGTAGTAATCCTTGACAGGCTGGTTAGCCGTGACCAGCACAGAATAGGACTGCCCGAGATGGATGTCGAGTGAAGAATAAGTGTTTTGGAGGGTATGAGATCCTTCTACTTCCACAAGTTTCAATGAGTGTCCTTGGATTCTGAAGTTGATGGATGTTGCGAGCCCAACATTTGATATCCTGAATCTATATGTCTTACCTGCAGATTGAACATTTAATCAATTGTGTAAATGTAATGAGTACATGAGTAGATTCAACATTTAAGCAATGCATTAAAATCAAAATGTACTACTACTACTATCACAAGTTATTTTTTCTACCAACCTTGATCAACAGTGAATGTGTTTCCATTCCAACCACGGCCATTGATAAGAAGGCCATCAGGGAAGGGAAGATTGTGACCATTCTCGAGGACTCGTCTCAGTCTCTAAAACATCAGAGGGTAAGTAATAAGTATCGAGAAAGGATTTAGGAGACACTGATTAGAAAAAAAGAAGAAATTGAAATGAATGCAAAGAATTTGATTACGCGGTGGCCTAGCTTGGACCAATCACCGGCAAGTAAGGTAAAGTCCCCAGCAGGAGGAGGAAAAGGAACAGGAATGCGAGGACGGCTCCAAATTCTGATGCCACCAAATGCACCGGCAGCTTTATGCATTCCAAGTGATGGGAAGTAGAAGTAGGTACCGATCTGGTCCTTCACCTGGAGAGTGTAAGTGAAGTTCTTCCCAGGTGGGATCGGACAGTTTGTGCCAGAAACTCCATCCTGCCATGAGTTCCTCCTGTGCTGTATGCCATTCCTGCAGAAGATATGTTTGAAACAATAAAATTCCAACAAACTAAAATAATATACTTATGCTAAATGAATAAACTAGACCATTCACTTGAGGCTTGTAAATCTAAAGCATTAACAAACTTCTCTTTTTGGCACTTTATTACAAAAAAGGACATGATCAAATGATACATATCAAATCAAATTAAATAAACATAGCATTCAAATTGGAAAATTAAAAGCCTTGATGTTAACACCATTACATCAATCCATGTTGTGCTAATTAAAAAATATTAACTTTCACCGGCTCATATATGATTTAGGGAGTGTATAGTATACTCAACCACGGAAATAAATTTGACTGCAGTTGCAATTAAAACACATACAGTGTGTTAGCTGGCATTTCTATAGCACTGCATAACAATGGATTGGTACAGTCAATGAATAATTGCAAGGTGATCAAGTAGAGAACATTGTTTATGATCCCAACACATCATGGAAGAAATATAAATTCTAATGTAGGAGTATAACTGAGAATGGACCATACAACATCATTAAAAAATGAATCTAACCTCTAATTAAAGTAAAAAGCAATTAGACAAAAAAGACCAAAAAGACAACATAGAAAAGCAAGTCTACATACTTCTATTTATTGCAAGAGTCCCCTTTTATTAGATTTTGTTTAATTATTACCACACTAACCACCCAATGAACTAAATCCAATATGTCAATTTATGTTATGTGAGTTCTTATACAGACCTTTATATCCTAAATAAGAAAAAAAATTGCACCTTTAAAAGAAAGAATGAAGTCATGTGATCTAAAGTAATAATAAATAAAAAAAAAAAGATTTGTTTGGTAGAAAAAACTAAAAAGAGAGAAACTTTTAAACATAGATTCCTGAATAAATCTGGCATTTTTTCAAACATGTTGATAATAGCAAATAGTTCCAAGAAATTGTAGTAGTACAGTACGTACCAAGAAATGAGGAATGGTTCAGTGAGGTAATTATAGACACTGATAATCAAGTTTTCATTGGTAACAGCATCTATTTGAGGCCCTGGAAACTGACCATTAATCAAGATCCCCTGCAACACAAAAAGAAAGAAAGAAAGAAATTCAACAATGACAGTTATTATTTATTAGTACTAAGAAAGAAAGAAAAACAGCAGTTACCTGTTGTTTAACACCAAGAGGATAGATATCACCATATGTGATTTTCCAAGTGAAGAATCTATAAGGGTCTTCACATTTGACAGATGTAAAAAATAATAATATTGTGACAAGAATAAGAAAGAGAGAAGAAACAACATTGCAATATGATTTCATTTTTTGTAACTTGTACTATTAGATTTAGATAGATAGATATTAGATCTATCTATACTTCGTTGTTGGATTCAGAAGACAGAACCCACAACACAACACAACTAAACAATGTTTCACTTTTCTAGTCTCTACTTGACTACTTCGTCCTTTTATGTTATGTTATTTTTGTTTTTATTTTTTTATTCTCTCGTCCATAATTTTTGCGTTAATGGAACGCTGAAACTACGACATGCGGTGGTGTTATATCGAATTTGTCACCATCATAATGCACGGAAGTTACATTATATCAATTCATAAATTAATTAATTAATTAATAATGGATTTAATTCATATGCATTTATGTCTAAAGATTTCTACGTACAATTTATTTACTATTAATTTTTTTTTATAGATAGATGAAATGACAAAGTCATTATAAATTCACACGCACAGGTGGATGTATCGGGGTTCGAACTCAGGTCATGACATCCAACCTAACAATTTTGGCATTTTTGTTAGTTGAGCTAGGACTTCTGCATTATAAAGGGACTTGCTAGAACACACTCACTAATTTTCATGTGGGAGTGTTTTAGTAGGGTGTATTTAACCAATTTTTAGTTATCACTTGCTAAAATATTACTTCTAAAAAACAAGTTGGTGTATTCTAGCAAATGCATATAGGAGTTGCTAACATACACCCGCTTATTTTTTAGAATGGGTGTTTTAGCTACATTCACCTTAAAGTGTATTTAACAAATTTTTAGATATATTTTTGCTAAAACATACTTTAAGAAAAACTAGTGGGTGTATCCTACCAAATCCCTATTATAAATAATCATATAATACTTCAAAAACACTTGATTTATTTTTAAAAAAAAACATTTTACATTGTTTGTAATTTAAAAAAATAAAATTGAGTTCTCTCCTCTCTTCTCGTCCTAAACTCTCAATCCAACACACTCTTATTTGCTCCTCCTTTTTCCAAACACCTCCCCTCCAAACTCGCAAACAAAGCTTGAGGTGTGTTAGCAAATTGGATTTTGAAGAAATATCTTATATTATGTCATTCTTTTAATTTACGGACACTATAATTCAATAATACCCTAAGCTGTGTTTGCAAGTCAGATTTTGAAGGAAAAAAATTATATTATGTCATTCTTTTAGTTTATAAACCCTATAAAATATGATAAATTGATATTGCGAGTATATACTTAATATTTTTAAAAAATGGTCATTATGTTGTTCTTTTATTTTATTTTTAACTAAAATGTACATGAAAATATAAATTTAACTGTTCAAAGTCTTCTCCTCCAAAACTAATTGTGAATATAAGAAGTGATAGTTAATAAATGAGTTTGGATCTCCTTCTAAAATGTGGCTCAAAGGACAAGGACAAGCGTGTTCAAAATCTAAAAAATGTGAGTTCAAGAACATATGTGTCGGATAACAACATGTGTCTGTTTAACTTATAACAAGAAGAAAGCATACAATTACAAAGTTACTATCACGGAGTAACTTTCTCGTGAAAAGGGGAGTGTCGTGAATTTTTGTTTGGATGCGAAAGCAATGAAAGATGGAATGAGTTGTATTGTATGCAATTGCCCAATAATTGACCGTCTTCATCACATTCACATGGTTTGAACATTGAAGTGGCCCCCACTTATGGATCAAAGTTCTTTGCTGCTCTCAGTTCGCACTACTGCACTGCCCCCCACAAATTGTGTCTCATTTTTTAATCTTCAAATTTAACACTGTATTATTGAAGTTGATGAACAAATTCACATGCTTCTCAGTTCTGACATTTTCATTTTAATATAAAAAATCGCTCCTCCATAGTATTTATGATTTATTTTTGTTGTAAAAATTTATGGACTCATTGACTTCACGAGAAGATAACATAATATATCATGAGAATTGAGAGTGATGATGAATTGATTTATGATTCACACGCCATAATTGCATCACTTCACTGCGTTGTGTATTACTACTGATGTAATAAATACATAAATAATTGCAAAATAAACAAGTTGCGGGGATAGCTCAGTTGGGAGAGCGTCAGACTGAAGATCTGAAGGTCGCGTGTTCGATCCACGCTCACCGCATTTTTTATTTTTAACTCTTGGGGTTCTATTTATTGTTTTGTTCAATGCATAGATGCCAGATAGAGTATCCTCATCATCATAGAAACAGCTTGGTTTGTCTCATAATAATAACACTAAAATTAATTATAGTCACCAAAGGTACAAACTCTTGTATTATTATTTTACTGCTGCTGCAGAAACCAGTTGGCCCTGAGAGATTGAATGTACAACATTAGAAGACAGGTAAAAAGGACAAGCAGATACCGTCGGCCAGCACAACAGTAAATAAAATATAATTGCAGTAAAAACCATTCTTTCCAATTCAATAGATTGCACATTGCAGGGCAGGGCCTACAAAATAAAACATAGTAATGAGTGCTCCTTAAAATTAAAATGAGAACAGGGCAATGGCCCTCCTATTTTGCACGAATAATTCCACACGCTTAACTCCAACAAAATACACCGACAAAATACAATTCTACATCTACACTTTCTAGGTTGGTACTGGGTTACTTGCTGTTTCACAAATCGAGTAAACTACCAATTTTGACCCTTTGATTTTAGTCTTGGAGAAATCGAGCAAACTACCGATTTCGACCCTCTAAAATAAGTCTTAAAAATCATTAATTCTTCTGAAAGCATATGTTATGACCTAAATTGATAGTAGATAGTTAAATATAAAGACTAAATTGGTAGTAAATTCTTAATTATAAGAACTAGAACCAGCTTGAATATTTAATAGAATAAACTTTTTTGAAATATTCATAATACCAAAGACCTATTCAAGAGTATTTTACAAAGTTAAGGACTAAATTGGTGGTTTACTCCTTACAAATTAGACATTCGAGATTCTTATTCTCACGTCAATTATCCTTATCAATAGATAATATCGATTAGTGTTAGCAACGCACCCTTAGTATATTATTCTCAACACACTCTTTAACTTGTTGGCATGATAATTAATTAAAGAGTACATTATGGTACTAGAGAGTGGCTTGCTGGCTTAATTCATGGTAGTATAAGTTGTCACCATTAGAACACCAAGCCCAAACCTCATACCTGCTCCCAAACATCAGAATTGACGTTTTAGGTTCAAATTGAATATCACCCTCAAATCTCAATAGTGAACTGAACGAGTTTATTTGGTCATCTCAGGTTTCGACTTTACAATGACCATTTATAAGTTGATCTCAATCCAGAGCAAGACTTGTGACCATACAAGCCTTGGTCCTAAATATAAACAATGCATTGCTTGAGAACTTCCAGCACAACTAACAATGTGTCGGAACCACGGTGGGATGAGGGCACGAGGCTAGGCACACACTTCTAAAGCTATTATTCTTAGCTTCTTGTTTTCGCGGCAAATCGGATGCTAGACGTGTTGTGGCAGGGAAAAGAATTGAAACCAAATACATGCTAACTATATTGTACACACATCATTTAAAAGTGCTATTATAAACCTTTGAAATCAAATTGAGGCAACATATTTGGATCTCGAGGCAAATATACACAATCCATGCAAGTCTCAAAATCATTGAACATATACGAATGCAAAATCAATTACAAAGGGTGAAAACTAATGAAGAAAAATGAGTTTCCAAGCAAGAGTTCGTCATTAAAACGCGAACAAGTCACACAATGAACCATAGATCATTCCTTGTTAGCTAAATTCTCGGTACTGCTTTAATATATGACCAGATTCGGGTGGAAAAAATGCTAGGAAAACACACCTGACATTTCCAGTGACGAATTAGGTGATATATCAGCCCTGAACATTGGCCTTACCAAGTACCAACATGTTAGCACTAGGGTCGCCTTAAAACCGCTAATAATAGGTTTTATGTTAAAATATTCAGATAACAACACCCAAAAATACAATAAGATTAGAGGCAAGAGTCAAAGAGAACAGCACAAAGCCTATGAACATAAAGACAAAGCTAATCCAATAATTTGAAAATTGAACAAAAAGACAAATATTAATATGCAAAACGGTAGATAAAAAGTTTGCGTCCTGTACCCGTGTACAACCTGTCAATTTCAATAACCCCTTTACATCTTCAAAAAAAAAAAACCTTCACATATTTCATGTGGTCTATAGCACAAAACTGCATGCAGTTGCACTGCATGCCTTAGACACAACAATAGCACAGTGTGAATAAGGGGTTCACCATTAGGATTTTCCCAAGGGACAACTACTTGCTAGAAAGTGTCAAAAGGAGACCATAATGATCACTGGGCAAAACAGGGCATACCAGTTGTTTGATCTCGCCTCTTACTTTCTTCTCTTTGTTGTATGAAACACCAGGTATTTCATCCATCCCAATCATGTCAATATTGCTTATCTTAAAATCACGTAAACGGCAAACAAAACGATCTAGTCGCTTTTGGAGAGTACGATTGCCAGTCAACATTTGGTTTGACTTGGTATCATATGTCCAACCAGCTTCATTTGGTCTTAGTACAGACCAGGCATCAAGCCACCCGTCTTCTAAAGGATATTGACCATCCTTTTTGTCATCCCAGTTCATATCACCCCCAAAAACAACATTAGGGTGCCTCTTGAGAATGTTCAGAGCCTCATTAGCCTGCTCCACTCGTTCCTTGCTGAACATTTGATCCCATTTTGGAGGGGCCGGACAAGGACTCTCAAGATGGCTAGTGGCCACAACAAACGACTTGCCGCCCACATACTCCACGTCAGCAATGCAAAGTTCTCTTCCCATTATAGAGTTGCTAAATGATTTGGTGGAGAAAGATTTCACAGGTAGTTTGCTTAACTGAAATTCATTTGACAGATATTTGAGTACCTATGAATAATACCCTCTTTCTAAAATAAAAAGGTCTAAAAAATACTTCAAGCAAAAATATAAGTATAACATTAGCATACAGTTATCTTAGTACGAAGCTTGGTACTCTTCTGAAAAGATTTCATGCTATTGCTAGCAGACAATATAACAGTGGTACCAATCATATATGAAATGACAACAGAGTTCAATTTAATATACAAAAACTATGATAAAAAGATTGTGGTCAAATGTAAAACTGGATTATAAAGAAAGATTGTTGCACGTACCACTATATCAGGCAGATTACATTACAAAATGATAAAAAGGTTGTGAAATTTACCAGCATACAATAGTAGGCTTTTGAATAAGCCTGCTCAGAAGAAACTGAACAATGATATACATTCCACCACGCAGATCGCTTGAAAATGTCATATATATCGCGAGTAACCTCCTGCGACACAGGTGAACAAAATCAAACAACGCTACAAAAATATAAAATGCAAAAAAAAAAAAAAACTGTATGGTAAAATATAAAGCACAAACATTGAAACAGGTAATTATTTGGAAAATTGCATAATTGAATGTAATCACATGTGTTGGTCAGTGTCGTGTTAGTGTCGGACATTGACATGTGTCAAACATCATACACGTTTTCTACCAAAAGTATCGATGCTAGAGAAATTGTAAATATAATATGTAACGAAAATGAAACCTGAAAACAGATAAAATCAGGGGAATGCAACAAAACAAGATCACCAATAGCTTTCATCCTCTTCTCCAACTCCAAATCCTCACGAAACCAAACATTGTAACTCAAAATCTTCAACGAACTAACACCTTTCCCAGAATCAACCCTCTCTAGTGGTTTCGGAAAATGTTCACAGGAATTAAAAATATCAACAGCCCTTTTGGAATCCTTGGCTTTTAATGGTTGATCAAAATCTTCAGAGAAATCAACGAAATCAATAGCCTTTTTAGATTCCTTGGCTACTAACGGCTGATCGGAATCTTCAAGCGAATCTACAGCTTTCCTCTTGCACGATCGAAGAGGCCAGAAAACAGAACCAACGGAAGAATCATCATCGATGTCGTTGATATCGTTGAAGCTGGAAATGGAAAGAACGGTGTTACGTGTACCGCAGAGGTGGCAAGTAGGGTTTTTGTAAGAGTTGAAGAGTGTGCATGATTTGCAGGACCATTTTGGAGAAGACGAAGACGAAGAAGTAGCAGAAGAAGATGAGGGGTGTGGAGGCGAGGAGAAACAAATTTCGCATTCAGATATTTGAGAAGGTGGATTGACGAAAGTGCATTTTTTGCATGACCAAGACATTGGAGATGATTGAATTTGAAGAAAGTTTGAAATTTGGGAATGGTGGTAACGTTTGAAATTGAAATTTGAAATTCTAGGGTTTACGATAAAAGTGGAGCGTGAAGAAGGGGAAAGGGTAAAGTACGAAACCATTCGTGTTTCTCATTTCAAAATTCGCACCGCTCTTTGCACTGCATTCAATACGAAAGACATTTGATAGGCTCGGTCATCGACTCGACAGAGGTATCGAGTCACTTAATCGATGGTCGAATCAACGAATCATTGATTGAACCGCATGATAAAATTGGATTAAATCGAATGACTCGGTTAGATAACCCAATGTTTAGATTAAATTTGTAAAAGTATTTATTCAGATTGAATCGGTGACTCGATTACTTCAAAAACTAAAATAATAACATATATAAAATAAAAATAATTATCCAACAAACATAATTTCATAGACTAATTATTCATGTGATAAAAAAAGTGAAGATTAATTATTCATGAGCTTTAAATAAAATATTTGAGCTTTATAATTATATTTTTTTAGGGAAGCTTTGTTATTATATATGTCTATGTTTTTGTCCGTTAATATTGTGATTTATTTTTATAAAAAAAATAAAAAAATTGATAGGTATTTGTTTTGCAAAGTATCAAATGTTAATTTTGTGAGGTATTTTTATCAACTAAAAAAAGGTATTTGCTTTGTACAATATTCAATATTTCAACAATTATGATCTTATCCAAAAATTTGTTTAATATATTCTTATTAAAAGCAAATTAAAAATAAAAAGAACAAGCGCTCGAGTGGTTAAAAAGTTGTTTCTTAATAGGAGTGTCACGAGTTCAACTCTCATACGGACCATTTTTTGTAACATAATTTAATTAAAACATGATTTAAAGCAAAAAAAAAAAAAAAAAAAAAACGGTTCGACCCATAACTCGGCTGAGTCACCGGTTTGACAGATTCTCGCCGAGCCAACTGCATGGCCGATCCAAAGGTATGCTCAAACCAGTCTACCCACCAGTTCCCAGATCAACCAATCTGACCCGCCGGTTCGAGCTGAGTTTCAAAACTATGCGTGTGATACAAAACACATACATCAGTTATAGAATGAACCTAAAAATCAACTTTCGCTTATAATAGTGGCCGGAGGGAGTAATACCTATGAAAAATTGACATATATTATGCATTGTCCTTACCAACTGAGTTAAGCTCACGGGGATATAATTGATTAAACAAACCGAATGTTATTTGGATAATTTTGATCAAAATTATTTTTGAATGTATATTTACTAAAATGGACATAGCTAAATACAAATAAATGAACATAGTCGAACGTATATGTAGATCAATACTAAATGTAGATATATTATTTAATTTAAATAAATAAATTTTCTATATATTAATTTAAAAAAATAATAAATGAGATCATTAAACAATTTTTTACAAAATATTTGTTCATACATTTTATATCTTTTGATATAATATATTTAAGTTAAATAATACCAGAGTTAGTGGCCAAAAATGATAAAATATAGCGTAAAAGAAATGTAAAATTAAAGAAAAAACAGTAAATCTGAACGAAAACACTCCAAAACTTGATAACTCATGACCATAAATATTTTAGGGTTAAATATGTTTTTAGTCCCTATAAAATTACAAACTTTCAAGTTTAGTCCCCACAAACAATTTATTCACTTTTAGTCCCTATTTGTATTTTATAGGGACTATTTTAGAGGACTAAAAGTATTCATTTTTTGTAAAGTGTTTTCAAAAGATGAATTATTCTCACAAACTACAATACTTTGGAGGACTAAAAATACCATTAAAATTTTTTAGGGACTAGACTCGAAAACTCGTTATTTTATAGGAACTAAAAACATATTTAACCCAATTTTTTATGGAGGCTAATTTGGTATGTTAAGTTTTCTGATTAAATTTGGTTCATCAAGTTAATTACAAAGCAAAAAAAAAGGAGAATTGATAAAGGGCAATAAAGAAAAATAGTAGATTGTAATAATCAAAATATAAAATTTATTGGAGAATTGATTGTAGTTAACTCAAAAGTTAAAAATTGTAGTTTCAACCATAATTGTTTTTGGAGATGAGAATTAATTTTGAGAAGTTGAACCAAACATATTGGGTTTGCTAGTTTTCACTTTTAAAGCTACCAGAAGTGCTTTTAAAGGTTGCAGAAATTGAACCAAACAGATATTAAGTGTCTGTTTGTTTTGGCTTTTCAGCAACAAGAAGCATTTTTACAAACCTCAAAAGTGGAAATTAAGTTTTCAATGTTGTTTGGATTGGCTTTTCAGAATTGCTTCCATCCTCCAAAAACAATTCTCCTTAAAGCTACAATTCTTAACTTTTGGCTTTCCTAGAATCAATTCTACATTAAATTTTATATTTTGATTATTACAACCTATTATTTTCCTTTACTGCCCTTTAATAATTCTCCTTCTTTTTGCTTTCTAATTAATTTGATCATCCAAATTTAATCAAGTTAGCCCCCAAAAAATATTTATGGTCATGAGTTACCTAGTTTTAGATTTTCGTTTACGTTGTCCCCATTCGGATTTAGTGTATTTTTTCGGTTACCTTTCTTTTACACTATATTTGATCATTTTTGGCAACTAACTCTAGTATTATTTAACTTAAATATATTTTATAAAAAAATATAAAATGTATCAACAAATATATTTTTAAAAAAATTAGTTTAATGATCGTATTTATTATGTTTTAAATTAATATATAGAAAATTTATTTATTTAAATTAAATAATATATCTACATTTAGTATTGATCTACATATACATTCAACTATGCACGTTTACTTGAATTTAGCTATGTCCATTTTAGTAATTATATATCCAAAAGCAATTTTGATGAAAGCTATCCAAACAACATTCAGTTTGTCTAATCAATTATGCATTATTGTATCCAAACATAAATCAATTCTCTCAAAATCAATTCTATCAGAATCAATTCTGTCAAAACCAAACACACCCAAGTGATTGAGTTAGGAGGCACGTGTATCACATGCAAGTCTTTTATGGTTGTGCCTTTTTAAGGAGTATTGAATACAACTTTTTTTTAATTTAATTAGTTGACTTATTTTTCGTTTTAATTAAGGTAAAACAAATGAGATCTGTTAATTTATTGTTCTCTAACCAGTGTTTCGAGGCACTGGATAACATTACCCAATAAGTATTTATAAGATGATATGATAGTAAGTAAATATATTAAATAACTGATATGACAGTATTAACGGATTATTTTAAAGTCTGAAACTATTTTGACGAATATAGTGCATAATCAAAAACTATTTTAAAATTTTGATACATGATTAATCTATCTACTTGTTACACTACACTACCAAGGACAAAAATAATTGTTACCCAAAAGAACCAAAATAAAAATATGTAGTGTCCATTTTCACGGGAATCACGTATGATGATGGGTGTAAGTCTATGGCCATGATATGGCTGTGCCTTACTTGTTTACTTTTTTTTTTTTTAAGGGGCCTTACCTGTTTACTTGTTTGGTAAGATTTTTATCCATTTATATTTAATCGACTATTTTTAAAAATAAAATAAATGGGTAAATAGTCTATAAGCGCTCAATTTTTTTATGTTCTCGAAAAAATTGCACAATTTATTTGTAACATGATTGATGTTTTTATTAAAAATATATAATAAATAAAAAAGATTGATTAGAAGAGATACATCAATGTCAACATACTTGTTCATGCATTTATTTACGTTTGAGTTTTTATTGATTAACATATACTATTTCAATAAAGGAGAAAAAAAAATCACATGACTGAAATTAATGGCGCGAAATAACTCGGTTCACTCAATCGCAAGATGTGAATCTATCTCACTCCCAAATAATTCAAACTCCTTATTTTCTCTCTCATGCAGAAACGTTATAATGGCAATTGAAAACAGTGTTAATCATCCTCTTTTTCCCTCCCTAATACGTAATTAATGTTAATCAACTCAGTCAACCACTCTCTTTATCTCAACCGTAGATCTCATAATCTTTCATGTATTAATGTTCCATGATTTGAGTCAACCATCCCCTACATCTCAGCCGTAGATCTCATAACCTTCCATGTATATTAACGAATGTATTCCCATTATCCTCTCCTGCTATCATTTTTACGTCAAAACAGTTTAGACTTAAGAATGGAAAGTGATGCACAAACTCTCTTAGCCTTGCACTGCTTGAAGGGTACAAATAACACCGCAAAATCTAACCATGTTTCATCTTCTTTCTTAATTTCTTATGTTTTGTTCCATATATATTTTTCAACTTACACTAATTTCTTTGAATCTTTGATCTTTTTCAGCTCCATTAGATCCAAATCATATAACTGATCTGGACAAGTTTGTTAACAGATTGCGAGTTCAATATAGAACTCTTCGAGTTGTGATATTCATCAACGAACCTTTTTTAATTGCTTTCTTTTCTGTGTTTTTCTATTTAGTTTGAAAATTTATCTTTTTTGTTGATGGTTTTGTAATCCAAACAACATCTATGGAGTATAATTATTATTCTTCACTTCTAGAATCAGGTGTTCTGTTTTAAGTTCTATTTGATAATTTCATGCAGTAATATGTGTGATCTGATCAAAAGTCAACAATGGCAAGAATCCAATTTGAATTTTACAATTAGGCCAAAACTCTGAAAATATATATTATTTGAGACATAATTAAGTGGTTGTTTCGACTCGACGAGTAAAGATTTGTAGGTACTGTCACTTTTTAGAAGTTAATGAAGTCTAAAGTTTTTCAAATAAATATAATGTCATATTATTAGCATGTCAAAATTTTACTCTCAACATAAAATAATGGGTTTATTTTCATACATTAGTTGTTCATCAGGTATAACATTTTTAAAATACATGTTGCAAGTACTAAACCTTCTTCGATCACGTCATCCATATAACAAATCAATATATCAAATATTTATAGAACTTAATGATATGCCATTGTGAATAATCCAAACATTAATACTTATTATTGCTAATCGAAACTTCAGGTTAAGACTTAATGATATGTCATTGTGAATAATCACAATGGAATTTAATGGAACTTAATGATATGTGAAAATTCAACTTAATGATATGTCATTGTGAATAATCAAAAATCTGCAACAAATTAATAATTATCATTGCTAATCGAAAATCATTAAGTGGCAGAGTCTTTAATTTTTATATATGAATTGCTTTTGGTCATAAGTTTTTCAATTCAAATTTGTACCTTAAAGGTCATAATGTGTGCAATCAAAGTGAGAAGTCAATGGAATGGTTCACTCTTGAACCTTCAAAAAATTTATAGAACTTAATGATATGCCATTGTGAATAATCCAAACATTAATACTTATTATTGCTATCGAAACTTCAGGTTAAGACTTAATGATATGCAAAAATTCAACTTAATATGTTTACACTAATACGACCTCAAATGTTGTTTATCACAAAGTCTTTCGTAATGTATCTTGATGTTCAATGTTCAAACATTTTTCTTATGTATGCTACCATTTCATTTTGTTGCTATTGTTGTCTTAGAATGAAAGATATTTTAAAATTGTTATAAAACTTTTATTAACTATATATGTTTACATTTGTCGCTATATTCAGCATTACTCAAACATTACTCAAAATTAATATATAACTTTGTAAGTTTATCAGTTTGCATCTGCCATGCTTATTACACATTTGTATGAAAAAATTTACAATTCAATACAAGTTCCAATACAAATTTACACATTTGTATGAATTTTTTTACAATTCAATGTATGAGAAATTTTACAATTCAATACAAGTTTCAATAGACAGTGACATTTATAATTATGTGGTTGTATCATATCAAAATAGGAATTCTGCTCATGACCTTTCATATTCAAGACCCACCAGAACAAACTCTCGAAGTTTCTCGAATTTGATAATCATGAACCAACAAGTTAAATAATTTTATAAACATTCGATCATATTCTTAACCGAGCTCTGAACTTCTACGATTCTCTTCTAAATAATGAAGGGTATCTGTCTGATAGTTGATATTTCCCTAAAGAAATATTAGTAGAATGGGATTAGATGCCCCACTAGGTAAATATTTAAAAGTTTCTAAGTAGGAAAATACCTGTGTTGAAGATAACATTATAAAATTGCATTTCCCAGTGGACACTATGTCATAATACATTATTACATTATGATGATGAAGGTCACATTGTGATACATACACTACAAATTAATTAACAAATGTGATTTCAACAAATACATACGTTAATTACAAGATCCCTGTGAAAATTTATTCACACTACTTTATTAATACTATTATTAAAAGGGGGAGTATCTATCATAAGCACTAAGTCTAAGATTAGACCTACCAGATCACCATTCCTTTTCTCTTGCAATCTTAAACTCAACTCTAACACAAAATTCCATAATGGCAAAAATTTGAATTATTTGCACCTCATAAAAGGACCAACAACAATGCGGGGAGACATGATGTTGTCAAGAGAATATGCAAAATATTGTTAACTGTATTTATCTTAATGGTTCCGAACCTTAACTTCTCCCCAGCACTGCTTGTGTGAGTAGAGTTCACCACTTCCTTTGTCTTGTTGCTTACGTTCTTGCTGCAATATCACATCGAATGAGACTCACACTTAGATAAAAGATGCAAGTTGTTATATAAATAAAATTCAAGTATTCACATTTTAAGCATAATAAAACAAGAGGGTAAGTTGGCAGATCAATATTTATTACCTTCCAGGAAATTCACAGCTCCCGTGACCTGCAGAGGTATTCCCCACGAAAACAAAAATATTATATATTATAACAATCACAGGTGTTATTTATTCCTGAAATAGACACAACAAGGAAAAGAATAAAAACATACAAAATTGTGGAGCCCATTTTACACCTATGCAACAATCTATAAAGTATTTGGGGTGAGTCTACATACAAGACAATGTACTAAGCTAAAAAAAGTGCAAAGCAAGAAAATTATGGATTTGGATTGTGTACAACTTGACTCCACATCTCGACTATTCAATCAAGATTGAACGGTACGGTCTAGATTTCAATGCATATTTTGATTTTCTTTTTAATTATAAAATACCGAGTTTGAAATCTGAAAAGTTCAATCTTAGTCGGACGGTCAAGAAGTGGCTAACTGCGTCCAATAAAACAGGGTTGTGACAGTACAAAACCCAGTTTCAATTTTTTTTACTACATGTGAAGGTAATCTAAAAACATGGTCCAGAATCTTTGCTACTGTCAAGAAAAACAAACAGGGTGCTCTATGACAAACCAACATCCAACTCATGGAGAGTGGGAGCCAGTGCTACTACAGTTTCCTCTTTTCATTTCAAATTTCACATAAAATAAGACTAGAGCCAAATCAAAAGTTCCTTTGCAGTGTGTGGGGTTCCACACATAAATGCATTTCATTTCACGAATCATTACATAACATAGCATTACCTTATCATAGTTCTACTTTTAAATTATTAACCCTTTTCAAATCATCAGTAAAGTTTGTTACAGTAGTCACAAGCCTTTTACTACTCTTAAAAGAGTTAATTCTTCTTTAGGACCATAAAGTAAGCTAATTAGGCAAAACAACATGTATTTGAGGCCCAGAAGAATAGCCACATCAAACAAAAAGCGGCAACGTTGGTCTTCCCTTTCAAAAATCAAGTCAAATTTGATGCCACATTGAATTGAAATCCCAAATTTACCAAAATGTATCAATTAGAAACAACACATTTCAATTAATCATGCATCAAGCTTCCACATTTTGTCAATATGAAATTGCAGAAAGCAATTATAGTAAGCACTTACTGGGATCTGTGGTAGTGATCATAGCAACTCCTTTGAAATCACAGCTCCCAGGAGCCTTCCCTTCTTTCTGGTAATAGCTATCAAAAGCATAAGAAGCATGGTTCTTAACATTATTAGGCTTGTAGCAACTCTCCCCGGGTTGAATCTCTGAACAATTAGCCCTCCCCGGTCCACACGCCCAATCCAATGCAGCTTGCAATGTCTTTGAATCAAAACCATCCATCGCAATGCAGTACGTCTGATTCGTTGTATCATTAGCCAAAAAAGTTCCAATTCCAGACACATGAAGCAAATAAACCGCCGTCATATTGCCATAGAAAAGCCCCCAATTAGCCTCCGAAACCGGCGGAGACCTTAAATCTTCATTAAAAAGCTCATAGATAAAAACACTAGAAGTAGTTTCAGGATGTAAAGGTGTTCCACTATGATCAAAAACATGCTTAATCAAATTAGAATTATAAGTATCAGCATTGTCTTTAGTAGCATAAGGCTCTTTAGAATCACCCTTACTAGGCCAACCAGTTTCAGTAACAAGAACAACAACATCAGTAACATTAAGATTCTTCATTGAAAAATAAGCAGAATCAATCATTGCATCAAGAACATTAGTATAATGAAGCAAAGTATTAGGATCCACCATTTCTTTACTAGGAGTAACAGGTCTAAAAAGAGCATTATCCAAAGGAACAACACCTTTGTTCTGCATGAAAACATAATAAGGATAAAGATTCATCATCAAAGGAGATTCAGTTTTAGAAAGAAACTGGAGAATAGGAAGAAGAACAGACACAAGGGTTTGGTTGAAAAAAGCTTGAGAAGGTGGAAAAGGATCAAGAATAACAGAAGCAGCATGAGGAGTTGAAACTTTGATTTGTTGATGAAGATTTGAAGAAACAAGAGCATTGTAAAGAGACTCCATAGCAGGAAGAAGAAGAGGAGCAGAAGAAGGAACAGTGGTAAGAACCTCGTCACCGACGGAGATTCCGGTGATTAATGTTTGAGGGTAATAAGCAACAACGTTTCTTTGGATCCATGAAGCTGCTGTTGTGTTGGAAGAACCAATTGCTAGAAGTTGATTATTTGGGACACTAATGATGACACGAATTTTAGTACCAGACAAAGATTTAAGGATGTCTGGATTTGCATCATAGATACGAACATGTGTTATTTTTTGTAACTTCAGAAATGAAACTATGTCTGAAGTTGATGCCATGTTTTCAACGTCTGTTCCAATGTTAACACCAATGAATGGTCCTCTTTCTTGTTCTTCATTTTCGAAATGTGAACTTTCACCTGCAAAAAAAAGATGAGTATTGTAATAAGAAAAAGAAAAAAAAAGTTGAATTGAATGAATGAAGAGAAAATTGTTTGATTATACCTGGGATAGAAATGGAAAAGAAGGAAAATGAGAGGATGGAAAAGAGAAGGATGAAATTGTTAGAATTTGCCATTGAAGTTGAAAAGGAGTGTGTGGTGGTTGTTCAGTTCTTCATCCTCTGCTTCTGCTTCTGCTTCAACTACAGAACCTTGCATTATTTCTCATCAAATAATATTTTATTATTTTATTTCTCTAAAAAATATTTAATGATGTTTGGTTTGAGTGGCTCAACAGAAGAGAAGAGGAGAAGATCTAGAGAAAGGGTTGAGAAGATCTGGCAAGTGAGGAGTGGGAAGGGATTGTACTCACTCACTTCCTACTGGTCTATAGGAATAGGACCTTTACTGCTTTCTTGTGAGTTTTGAAGATTCGTTGCTCATGCTTTCTCTAAAGTGCCCTTCAACTTAAAGTCCACATTAAAGCACAATTAATAAAAGTAAGTAAGAATTACTTCATCTGTCCTTTTTGTTACAAAGAGACTTTCGTTATTTTTTAATTATAACCAAATTTTACTTTTTTTTTAAGTTCATTCAATTAATGATGTACGTGATTCATTAATTGGATGAACTTAAAAAGTTAAATTTGCTTATAATTAGTAACGAAATGAATATATATTTTCATTTAGGGAAATGTTAACTTATACCCTTAAAATTAATCTTTAATATTTTAATGAATTAAATACACAAAGTTAACTTGAGTCATTAACTTTACCTTTAAGCACAAGTTAACGACTCAAATATAGAAATAATATATTTGGAGTGCGTACATTAAAATTAATCTTTAATGATTTAATGAATTGAATGCACAAAGTTTAAAGAAATATTTCTTTTTTTGGATTTATTAACGTGTGCTATAAGGGCACAAGTTAACACTACCCTTTAATTTAAGATGTATCTACCATCTATTTAATATTTTTTAATTACATAGATATAGTTACAATAGCTCTTTGCTCATAATTTGTCCTCGTAAGCATAACTCAGTTGGTATGAACAATGCATAAAATATGCAAGATTCGAGGTTCTTAACTATAGTAGGTCATGTAATGTTATTTTTTGTATTCTTATTAGAATTTCATCTTATATCTATTAAATGCATTAAGTTTTCATTTGTCAAAAAATAAAAATATTCTACCAATATCTCAAATAATTAAAATCAAATTTTAGAGGCATATTAGTCTTTTAACATTTTACTTTATCTTTTGTTAATAGAAAGTTGAAATGAATTAGGCTCAAGATGTTCAATATGGTCAAAACAAACGTCAAAACTCAACTAATGTTGACTAGAGAAATGTTAGGAACACTCTCTTTCTAGCACTCTCTCTAACACCCACTCTGCTATTGGGTGAAACTCATGTGGGTCTCACCACTTTATGTGGGATCCATTTTCAATATGTGGTACCCACATGAATTTCACCCAATAAGAGAGTGATTGTTAGAGAGAGTGTTAGAAAGAGAGTGTCCATAGCACTCCTCATGTTGACTAATAGCGGGGTTAAACTCATGACGAGTTAAATCAAGTATTAATGAGGGGGAGGAGATTGTCTCCAGTTTTTCTCTCTCATGTGTAATCTAAGCCCTCCATTAATCCTCCATTAAATAGGTGGGAGAATGTGTTTGTGATAATAAAAAGGAGAGAAAGTATAATTAAAGGTGGATAATTAGGCACTGTGGAAAATCGGAGGCATTTCTACCGGAGAGGATTCACTCCCTTAGCGAGGCAATCTTCATCAGTGATGGGAATAGGCCAAACCAGGCTTTGATAGGCCTGAGCCTGGCCTACGAAAAAATTTACAAGCCTGACCTATGGCCTATCATATGTCGTTTTTCTTAGCCTGACGTGACCTATTTAAAAGTCTAGACTTACCTGAAAGCCTACTTAAAAGCCTTTAACAACAAAGTCTATTAAGGGACTAATAGATAGAGAGGAAAATGTTTATATTTTTAATGTATGCAATTATTTTAATATAAAAAAACATTTTTTAATAAATAAGTATGGAAAATGTTAACCAATGCCCCAGAGACACTGGTTAAGGAAACCAAATATAGTATATGATATTTGGAACTTGTGTAGTCAAAGTTAAAAAAGTGTAAAAAATTATGTTTTCAATGCATATATTTACTTTTTTGTTTCCTTAAGTAGTGCCCCAGAGGCACTAGTTAACAAGCCAAGTATTAATAGGCTGACCTATTAGGCTCAACAAGCTTTTCTACAAGCTTAAGTCTGGCCCATTTAACTAAACATGCTTTCTAAAAAGTCTAAACCTAGGCCTATCTACTAAACAAGCCAGGTCAGACCAAAACAGGCCATGCCAAACCATGTCAAAATAGGCCAGACCGTAGGCCCCTGTAGGCCGGCCTGACCTATTCTCAACCCTAATCTTCATTGTCATTTTATTTTTTTGAGGGTTTTTCGTTGTCATTTTATTTTTCTATTCTTTATTATTTTTTCTTCAGTTCCTTTCTCTTTCTTACTTCATTGTTATTATTTTTTGGGTCTTGTTAACGAGTGCCGCATGACACTCTTTAAGTATTTCAAAAGGAGAAACTATTCCATAAAAAAAGTCAAATGTTTCAATTTCTAATGCATTGATTGCATAAATTTTCAAAAAAATTTACCTTTTAAAGGTCTTAAAGAGTACCCCAGAGACACTCGTTAACATTTCCTTTTTTTTTTTTTACTTAATTTTCTCTTTATGTTTTTTTTATTATCTTTCATTCTTCTCTCTATCACTTCCATTTTTTTTCTTCCTTTTTTCTTTCGATTTTTCTTCTCTCAATCTCATAAACAACTTGTTAACATCTTTGTAGATTAGTCATCTCAGATATCACCAACAATCAATTTGAAGGAACACATCTAAGAAAATTGTTGTTCAGAATTGAAACATGGTTAGAAAACACCATAACTTAAATGCCCTTCGATAGTTAACTGTTGCGGAATTCATCGTTAGTTAATTGCCGATGCGATTATTGGTACAAATTTTAGGCAGAATCAATATTACTTTCTCATCCATTATCACTCTCAACTATCAATCTCTTTCAAAATCTCTACCAAAATCACTCAATCTCATTTTTTTTCAAAATTCATCCAAATTTATTCAACAAAATCACAAGTAAGTAATCATAATGCTATTAACATACATTTTAGTTGTTATAATTGTATTTATTTTTTTTATAATTTTAGTTTTAGGTTGATTTAAATTTTATTGTTTTTTATAAATTAAAAAAAATGAATCAAATGTTTACAAATAAGATATTATGATTCATTTTAAGAGTAGATTTAAGTTGATTAAGTATGTTTGCATGTTTATGTTGTAGTTTTGAGTTTTAAGGTTTATGTATAAATAGCACTTCAAGTGTTTGATGAGATGTTTGAATGAGTTTTTCATTGATTGTTTAATTTCTTATGTTGTAGATCTGAAAAAATGGACAATTTGTTCAACGCTCAAGTACGTTTCAACGGTAGAAACCGTCATTTGTTCAAGGTTTGGATCGATGTCACGCTAAAGGATCTAAAGGATCAACTGGATGAAATCAACCAAGGACACAACCCCGGAGACACAAGGAGGGTGGAGGACCTTCAGTATGCACGTCCCCAGTTATTTGCAGACCGAAAAACTAATGTTGACAGAAGATGACTGCGTGAGGAGCATGTTCTCCAAATATCGTCGGCACCAAATGTTCCTGAGGATTGAGATGGAAGCTACGTTGCTGAGATCGCCTGAAGACCGGGGCCGTTCCTAGCATTTTATGGATCTTAGGCATAGTATGAAAAAATGACCCCTTATATAAACTTTTTAGCTCTTTGTTGTGATTTTATTAACCCTTCATTTCATTTTTTTCTTTCTTTTCGCTACATTAATGTTTTTTAGGCTACATCTTAAAACAAATCAAATACTCAATTGAAAGCAAAGCAAAACAAAAAATAGTAAAAGTAAAGAACTGTAGCACATGCAAATTATGCTGAAATTTTAGCATACAAGAAATAAAGACTAAAATTTTGGCACTTGAGAATAATAGCACAAAAAAAAAAATCAACACTTAATTAATTAAATTTTAGCCTTTTAGATGAAAAATTCTCCAATATTAGACCCGTAACAAAGATATATACAAGAGCACATTTATACTTTACAAGTACATCATTCCTCTTTTCATATGCTACAAATATCTTTGTCAAGTTCTTTGTGATGATACAATATTAGTTTTGGACGGTTGTTAATAGTGTACCTCAATGGAAAATTTAAGCACACTTCATCACTTATATTGAAATTTTTATCGCATTTATGATAAAAAATTGTCTCACTAAAATTAATGAGACATGCATTTATTTTGATGATTGATATCTCAGTTATGTTGACACCTCAAAACACCGTGTGTTTAAATATACCTCATCATATATTATTGATAAAAAAGAAAAAGAAAACAAAAAATATTGGGTGGACCACATGATCCTAAGTGTGTCTCAACGATATTGCATTATCAAATACAATTCTGCAATCTTTCCAATCAATCCAAGAAAGTTGACACTATTATATTAATTTTTTTTTATCCTCTAAAGAAAAGATTAAAATTGATTTCTCAAGTAGACCCCTTTTCAACTAAAATATCGTTTGTTTTGTTATGATGATTCTCGCAATTTCTTAGATAATAAATATCACCAATATTTTTATAATTAGTGAGACACATTATTAGAAACAAAGGGCCCAACAAATGTCATCAATTTCTTAAACAATAAATTTCCTGACACATAATTAGAACAAAAGACACAATTTTTTTTATAGGAAGGGTGTATATAGAAATCTATGTTTAATATGGGAGTATATATAGCAACTTGCACTAAAAAGGCCGAAAAATTAACCAGTTCAGCCCGTCATCTTTTATTTGACAACTAAGTGTCAATATTTGGGCCTCATGATGAAATTTGCTAAACATATCCCCCGATAAACCAAGTTTTTCTATATGCACCCCTCCCTTAAATTTAATTTTTTGGGCCACCTACGGGCATGGGCCCTAGGTCGTCACACCCACGACCTATGCCCAGGGCTGGCCCTGCTGAAGATATTCTCAAGATTTTTATTCTGCCATAAGATTACGTTTAGGTAACATCATTATTATGTAGTGTATATATTTTGTTGGAATTTGAGTTTAATTCTTGTTAGTTGGTTGACTATGTCAGCATTGAAGTTTAATTTCTTTGTGTAGGATGAGTGGAGCGTAAGAGAATGCGGCTCATTCCTTTACGTCCTTACTCATTCTACATGAAGGGATTCGATGTGATAACATATAAAGTTGATTCGGTAGAATACATTTGTTGTTCTGTTCATTATTTTGAATTTTCAAAGGATCCTGCAAATCTCTACCCGAAGTATAAGACACTTCAATACCGATATTTTCGACAAACTTTCAAGAATATATTTTAAACCCAACATCATGATGATACCACATATATTTAGGGAGAAGGTAATGTAATGTAGATAAAACTAAAACTAAATAAAATTATGTTTTTTGAATTGATTTCGTGTACTTGTGCAACTTTATTTGAATTTATTTAACACACAACTTTATTCAAATTTATTCAAAACGCAACTTTATTCAAATTTATTCAATACCAAAATTTACTTAAATGTGAAGCATATCAAAAAACATAAAAAAAAATAATCCAAAAAATCAAGACAATACAAGCCATTACATTTAATCATCTCCCTTGTCACTTAGGTCAACTGGGTTGTCCCTGACAGTCCCTGAGGCACCTGCTTTTGGTTGAGGACCAAAATCACATGTCCTTCCACTCCTCCTCAACCTGGATGGACTGTACACTAGCACCTTCAAATTGGTTTTTTTTACATATCCATCACATTCGATTTCGTGTCATGTCACAATCGATTTTGCTTTCTTCTTTTCACCATCCTTTTTCAACTGAACATCACCATGATTCTGAGACATATCTAAACAATTCAAATATCGAAGATCAAAACCTACACTAATCCTAAAAATTCCACCACAAATTCCTAACAATTCTACAACAATTCATTAAATTCAACTCTAATCAACAATTTCTACTCGAATCAACATCAAACAATTCAATCAAATCATAAACATCTAACATCATAAAATAAAAAATAAAAAATCAACAAAACCTAATTATGTGACAATTTATCCAAAAAATCTAACAATTCAATCAAAAAAGCCAATGCAATAGGATAATAAGCACTTACTTGATTTTGTGATTGTAATTGGCGTTGAATGGCTCAAGGTTGGAGAAAATAGCAACAATGGAGATCAAATCCGCAAATGGAGTTTTGGAAATTCCTATGAAACTATTATGTTTTTATAACAAAATCCAGCATCGACAGTTAACTGCCGATGGAACCTCGGTAGTTAACTGTCGTCGGTTCATTGCATCGGTAGTTAACTACCGAAAGATCATTTTAGTCATTTACAAGTGTGTTTTTATCCTTATTTAAAGTGTCAACGACAATTTTCCACATGTAAATATACTTTCTCGTACTTGAATTAATTACAAGACTTTGGACCTCGAATTATAACTCACCTTGGGCCATTTGAGGAAGAAATTAGGAAGATTTCACCATGTACCCCTACACTCGTACTTTCATCCCTACGCACAAATCATAAGAAAATTCCAATTTTATCTTCACCCCTGCATAACATATTTCTTGTACATCAATTTTTTGCGGTTAACTCAAATTTAAGCCCTCGAGGAAAAGAAAAAATAATGAACCCAATAACAACTCTCTATTGTTGGGAAATTTTACCTTATACCCCTGCATTTATATATACCCTCACCTCTACATTTCATATGAACCACCTATTTTACCCTCATATATAAATTTAAAAACTTTTTCTTTTCTTTTCATTAGTCTAAGAAAATTCAAGTCCTTCGGCTGCGCAAAGAAAACAAGAGTGAGTCTTTTAGAAACAAAACCGAAAACAAATTTATGTGGTTTCTCATGTGCTTTCTCTGTCGGAAATCATCAAGAGGTGACAAATATGTTGTCGATTCAGTTTTGTTGGCGTGATGCGTTTTCTGGAATTTTTCTAGAAACTTATGAGTTTTCGGCAGTGGTTTCTGATTCAAATATGTTGTCGGAAAACTCGTAGTTCATAGAAAAAATTATGGCACAATCCTGTAAACGATTAGCACGATTCTGACATGAATCGCAATTAAACAAACCAGAAACGTTATTGATTTCATGGATTGTGGTTAACATGAATAATATTCAATTCAATCAAGTAAGGGCTAGAATTGGTTTGTATGATTATATAAATTTTGAATTCGCACGAAGGCATCACGTGAAGAGGGATGACGGCAAGCAACAATTGAAAGGAAGAAGCATGCTATAATCAATCCATAATGCAATTGGTTTGTATCAATATCTTCAATATTGAACAAAACTTTCAAGCACTGTTCACAGTTGCTAGAAGGACTTTCAATTGCTTGCATTTAATGCTGAAGTGATAATTTCTGCCCGCAGCTAGTGTTCATGGCTTATTTATATTCTGTTTAATCGTTTTTTTAATGAATTAGAAGTATGATTGCCATTCTCAGTTAATATTAATTCATGTCATTTCCATGGCAACTCTTGTCATTTCTCATGCTTGCAGGTCTACAAACTTTCTATCACAATGGTGAAGCTGAAATATAGTCTAAAGGTGGAGTTTAGCATGGAAAAAGGGAATTGTTTCCCACTATGGAAAAGTATTTTCTGACCATTAGATTAATTGAAGAGTAGACTCTCATTACCAGATTTTTTCACATTCTCTCACCACCATTCTCTATCCTCCCTCCTAGTTCATAAAATATTGTTTCATGTGGGTGAAAAACCCAAATAAAGTATTACCAAAATAGAAATTGGAAATTTGAGGTTTATACATAAATGAGTTACTAGATCAGATTAAGCAACAAACAAATACAAGATTTAAGTTTAAATTTGAAAGGAAAGGAAATCAAGGTCTCAAAGAAAAATTGGGACATTACTTTTTTCACAATTCTTTAACAAAATATCAGTTTAGCTGCATTAAAGAATAGTATAACTAACTTTGAATTTTAAATGAATCTTTAAATTTATAGTGAATAGCCAAAACTCATTAGATGTTTCAATTATCACAACAAAAAAAATTCTAATAAGAAATTGATATAGTTCACACAAATCGCAAATTCTCTTTCTGGGTTATTATTATTCATAAATCCAAACTCTAAAGCCCTTTCTAATTCAATTAGATCATGTGTAACAAAAAAGAAAGTGCTTGGCTAACGAAAGAGTAATGGTGGATAAAAATTTAACCCTAATAACATAAATACATTTCATAAATGGCTTAATTACACTTTTGGTCATCGCATTTTGACCAGCTCACGAAATTAGTCCTGCCTTTTTCAAATCGAACAAAACAGTCCCTATACTATTATTCTTTTGCAATTTTAGTCCTAACCTCCATTTTCCCTCCCAAAAATGCTGATATGGGAAACATTAAAACAAAAACTAAAAAAAAATTCTTCGTCCAAATCATGCCCAAATGACGATCAGCCTTTCGTCTTGCTCCTATACCTCATAAACCTCCTTGTAAACCCAGCAAGAACAACCTCACAAAACAAACACAATCAAATATGATGCAAAGATTTTCTTTCAACCATGAAGCAGCTTCAATTTCTGACCCTTCACCTCCATAACCCGGATCTTGAACTCTAATCTTGACCCAAATCTTCACCTCCAGAAGAAAAGCCTAATCTTCCACGTTCTCTACCAAATCTTGACCAAAATCTTCTGGCACTCATAGAAACCATATATTCACAGCAAAAAAACAATGGTGATGCGGTGATTTTTTGGTAAAGAAGTAATTGATTTATGACATAATGTATCAACCATTAGATTGAACAGGCTGTTACTTTATCAGCAGAAGAGAATCCTATCCATCCCAACCACCAATAGACAAATAATACAACAACAGATCGATTTAATTCTCAATTCAACCCTCAATTCGATTTTGATTTTGGATTTCAGCCCTCCATTACAGATTCGTTTTCACATCGTTTTATGGAAAATTTGGGGGATTTGAGAATTTTAGGATTTCTAGAAAAATTGGGCGCTTACGAGAGGGAGATGATTGCAGGGAAGAGAAGGAGAAGAAAGGGGAATGAGAGAAGAGAGAATGGAGAAGAAAAGGATGGGTGAAGAGAGATGGAAGAAAGAGATAAGCTTCTGGAAAAAAAATTGTTTTTACGTTTTTTTTTAATCCCTCTTGTTCATCTTCAATAAAAGTGTTGTTGTTGTATTCCCTTCATTTTTGGATGATGTTGGAAGAAAAAGATGGAAGGAATTGAAAAGAATTTGTGAATTACGATTTGGAAACTAGGGTTCAATAAAGAATCCTTAAAAAAACCAATGAAGAAGGTGAATATTCTTGGGGGTTTAGTTTTATTTTTGGGAACACATAACTTATTTAATTTGATCTTTTAATTTACCATAAAATGTTTTGTTTTAATTTATGAAATTTTTTAATTATTTTCCAATTAAAATTTTTTGATTTGATGACATGGTAATGACATTTTTCATGTAGGAATTGCCACATAGGAGCTATTTTGGCCACATCACTAAAAAATTGGAAACATCAGCGTTTTTGGAGGCTAAAATGAGCGTTAGGACGAAAATTGCAAAAAACATGATAGTATAAAGACTGCTTTGTTCGATTTGAAAAAGGCAGGACTTATTTCGTGAGCTGGTCAAAATGTGAGGACCAAAAGTGTAATTAAGCCTAAAAAATAATTAAATAAAAAGAGATTTGGGGGCTTAAGTTTATACACACCAATAAACTAAAACTAGAGAAAGAAAATTGAAAACAGTTTTGGATTTACCATTTCTGCTCAGCTGGTACTGCTGAAAGAGAACATGTTTTTTTCTTTCAGAAACCCTAGATTCATCACCACCACCACCAACACTCTTCACTCCTTCACCAACAACACCCACCACCTGATCCTGTACACCCGAACCTGGTTGAACCTTCTTCTCATCAACCCCATCAATTCTACCACCCGAATCATTATTCTTCCTCAACGATTGAAGAAAACCCTCACCAACATTAACATCATTGTAAAGATCTTCATAATCATCATCTTCTTCAGCTAAAAAACCATCATCAACTACAACAAATATAGCTTCTTTACGGTGGAACTGATCCATAGGATCTCCGCTCTCACCAGCTTCATCCATTATTAGGGTTTTCCCCCCTAAAAAACGATATTTGATTTTAGGATTTGGGGAAAAAGGGGAAATTAGAGATCAAAACGGCGTCGTTGAAAGGGTTTGAGAGAGAAGCATGGTATAGAAGAGAAGAGCCAGACAGGAGGGTTAAAATGTTGTTCATAGTGATCTTAAATATATTTAATAATCAATTAGAAAATTTATGAAAATTTGATATTTTAAAAATATTTATCGAGTTAAATCCAACAACATCTTATATATACAATTTGTCTTTGTATATTACTCCCTCTGTCCCTATATCTAAGCCCTCATTTGACTTTCTTTTTGTCCCTAAATGTAAACCCCTTTTCAAATTACTAGATGCATTTATTATTTTTTTCCTAAATATACCCCTAATTAATACTACTAACTTATCTTGAAATTTGAAAAGTCAAATTTAATATATATACAAACAAAGTACAATTTGGTAATATTAACACACAAAACAGACACATTAATTACACTCACAACATTTCTTAAGAAATGTGAAAATGCAATGGGTGCCTACATTAAGGGATGGAGGGAGTAGTAAAATAATATATGATCAAAGTATGGTACATATAATAGTGCACAATTTTAAATTATTTAAAATGGGACGTAGGAGTATTTATGTACGTATAATTTGAGGATGTTAGTCTCGCAAATGCTAACATGTGTTTTAAAAGCATATGTTAACGAGCCTAATATATGGTATTGGACTTTTCATTCAACTTTTTAAAAGTCAAAATGTACGACTTTAAAAGTCAAAATTTAATTGTTATTGTTGATATTTAATTAAAATTATTCGAAATTTATTATGTTTTTAGTGTTCTAGGATGTATAGTCAAATGTCGACCGTTTTCCACCCTTGTGTCACACGGGCAACATACTAGTAGAGAACAAGAGGAATGGGGAGGATCGACATGTTTCCATCTTCTTTTCTTTTTTAATTTATTGAAAAAATCAATCCATAATTACGAAGGTTTTCTTCAATAATATTTGGAACAGTAGATGTAAGTTCAAGGTTCCCGATAATCACATAATGCAGTGCTGTATGTTATTGTAGAGATGTAGGGGTGAATTCGTTCCAAATTAGGAAATGTAAAAAATGAGGGTGAAAAAAATCAAATGTTATAAAAGAGTAAAATTAAAATTATAAGTAATTTGTAGGGGTGAGGGTATACATGTGGGTATGAGGTAAAATTTCCCTGTTGTTGTGAGCACCAAACCCCAATAATTCATAAAAAAACTAATTTTTGTTGGTTTTCATTAACACAATTTTATTACTTGAAACATTGAAACAATGTAATCATCATAAAAATCACCGCAAGCATGTAATCATCATAAAAAAGAAAAGAAAATCACAGCAAAAAAATCAGCGGTCATTTGAATGATTTGCAGGTGGTAGTTGGCATGGTCATCATTGAAATACAGAGGTAAAATGAGGAAAAGGGTTGAACCAAACGACATCATTTTCCATTCGATCAATTTCTATATTTGTTACTAAAAGCGGCAAATCTGGAAGAATTACGATCTTCCAATAGTCGATTATTTTTGGTTTGGAATCAACATTCCATATCTAAATTCAGACAAAGAATAGTTTTGTGGGGTTAAGTAAAATAGGAAAAGGCGTAAATTTTTTTTTTT
>Ga0228710_1000236_pt1 | contig 58645 bp, 22 predicted proteins | sample MedpolnodulmetaG_FD_177995 | JGI IMG/M metagenome (GOLD analysis project Ga0228710, IMG submission 177995) | Root nodule microbial communities from Medicago polymorpha collected in Santa Monica, California, United States - pink nodules | ecosystem: Host-associated > Plants > Roots > Nodule... | reverse complement strand
TAACAACATAGATTAAATTTGAATAATTCTTATTAACCCTCCAAAACCCCCCAAAACCCTCCCCCAATACAATTTTTTAGTTCCTCCAAATGAGGAGGGTTTTGTATTATGAAGAAAAGTTAACCCCTCAAAACCCTCATCTCCCATTTTCCTCTATTTCTTCCACTTGCTCATTCTTTTTTTCCCAAGCCTTCCCCTCCCTACCCCTCCAAACTCGCAAACAAAGCCTAAGGTGCCGCTTTCTCATCAATATATTTTTTTTCTGGCCTCTCTTTGTTTTTTTTCCTTCTTCTAATGTTTTATAGAAGTAATAATACTACCTCTGTCCCTAATTATAAGACCCTTTTAAAACATTTTTTTGACCCTTTTTATAATACTCTATTATTTTCAACTGCATTAATTATTTCTTTATCTACATATCCCTATTTATTATACATTTTTTTCTTCAATCAACAAAAAATAACATCACTATAAATAACATTTTTGGTTTTTATTGAAAGTTTATTCCGCCAGTAATGTTATTGAGGGTTTTTCGTGATTTTTCCAAAAGGGTCTTATAATTAGGTAGTAATGTATTTAACAATCTCTATGTATTGTACCCCTAAAAAAGATTACATGTATTTCTCTTTTTAAAAAAGATTATGAGTTATTGAGTCTGCATGTATCGGGACGATGACATGGATTGCGGCCTAATCTGAAACAAATCTATTCCAAGTAGAGCAAACAAAAGCTAATCCAACACCTAACAAGTTGTAATACAAAAAGAACTACAAAGTGATAATTAGCACAAAACAAGTTCACAAAATACCAAGACTAGATTCGCTCTTGCTGTCTTGCACAATATTTTGCAGGTTATGTATATGCAGAAACAACATGTTAAAACTCATAAATTTAGGTTTAAAATTGTGTGTTCTGCCTTGGGAGACTTCTCATATAAATACAATATGATTACAAGTTTTGTGGTTGAGTCTCTCCCCGAATATTTGTAATATCTAGATATTGAAAAACAAATAACATTTTTGTTCCTTAGATTTGAGGAAGAAAAAAAACTTTTGGTTCTATTGTTAGGGGAAAAAGGCACAATGTTTAAGGCATATCTATTGTTTAAAAGATTTTTTTAACTCTCGGTTAGTGTTTGTCTTTTTAACAAGGAAAGGAAAAGAGAAATGTTAGCAACACTCTCTTTTGAACACTCTCTCTAACACTCACTTTTTTATTGGATAAAATTAATGTATGTCCCACCATTTTATGTGGGTTCTATTTTCAAAATGTATGACCCACATTGATTTAACCCAATGAGAGAGTGAGTGTTAGAGAGTGTCCAAAAGTGAGTTTTGCTAGCACTCCTCATATGGAAAATGCTAAAGAGTATCCTTGGGGCATTGTTTAAGAAAACATAAATAGAAATAATTTGTTGAAAAATGGTGAAAAATGTTGAATTCAATTTTCTAAAAGACAAAAAGTTGTAATTTCCAATGCAAAATTATTACTTTTAGTTTCCTTAACCATTGCCCTAAGGGCATTGGTTAGCAAGACCCTTTTAATATTAGTGAGTATACTTAATATTTCATAAATTTATATGATGATATATTTGTAAAAATATTCAAAAAGTTGCAATAATTAATGATTGTCTTGGTTTTGATGTTTTGTTTTTGTTTTTTTTACTTATAATAAGGATCGAAGGAAGTAAGTTGTAGAGTTCAATCAATTTTAGTCTACAAATATAATATTTTAATGGTGTGTTTTCAAGCATTTTTCACAGTTAAAAGATTAAAATCTAAAAACTTTTTTTATAGGCAAATGTTATTTCCCCCTCTTTGTGTTCCTCTCCTCTAAATCACCCTAATTTGGAGGGAAAATTGATTTTCTCCATCAAAACATTCCAAAAAACATATTGAAAAGAATTAAATATCCCCAACGGTAGCCGCCGGTAAAATCGACAGCAGTTAACTACCGTTGTGTTTTGCCTTTATTCAATTACTTGCATTTTTTAAATTTTCTAAATTTTTAAAAATCATAACTTACAAAATACACAATTACGCAAAATTAATTAACCTTTTTTAAACATTTTTTTGCTCAATTTATACACAAGTACGTAAAATCAATTCAAAAACAATAGAATACGACAATTTAAACAAATTGTTACATTATATTACATTCTTCCTAAATATGTGGTATCATCGTGATGTTAGATTTAAATTAAATTTTTAAAAGTTTGAGGAAAATGTTGTCATTGAAGTGTTTTATACTTAGTGTAAAAATTTGCAAGTCTCTTTCAAAACTCAAAAGAATGAAGAGAATACAATACATGTATTCTATCGAATCAACTATATATAGGTTTTCACATCGAATCTCTTCATAGGATGAGTCATAACATAAAGGATGCAAGGAATGCATCCTGATATCTTCTTTTGAACTTAATCTTACTGCCCTGCCAACTGACATGTTTCGATTGACAGAGGAGCATGATCAAGCTCAAAACAACATCTTAGAAGTGCATTCCCTTTTGTGACACTCATCCTATACAAAGGAAGTTGATATGAAAACTTATATAGTTGATTCGAAAAAATACATGTTGTGTTCTCTTCATTCTTGTGAGTGTTGAAAGAGACTTGCAAACCTTTACGCTAAGTATAAGACACTTTAATGCCAACATTCTCAACAACCTTCCATGAATTACACTTAAATTCCAACAAAATAACGACACTACATAATAATATGTTACCTAAACATAATCATCTGGCAGAACCAAACTCTTGAGAATATTTTCATGTGATCTCAGCAATGTAGCACCCATCTCAATCCTTCAGGTGAAATACGGAGAACTTGTTCCTCACGTTGTCGTTGTGTGTGAGCATTATCTTTTTGAAATGCAATATCCCGGAACGTTCATATTAAACGTCTTCTACCCTCCTTGTGTCTCCAAAGTAGAGTCCTAGGTTTATTTCATTTAGTTGATCCTTCATATCTTTTAACGTGACATCATCCCAAACGTTGTACAAATTAAAGTTTCCATCTTTGAAGCATACTTGAACGTTGAACAAATTGTCGATTGCTTCAGATCTATACCATAAGAAATTAAAAACAATCAATGAAAAATTCATTCAGACATTTCATCAAACACTTGGAGTGCAAATTATAAAAAAACCTTAAAACTAGAAACTACAACATAACATGAAAACATTTAATCAACTTAAATATAGTCTAAGTAGGATTCATAATACCTTACTTGTAAACGGTGATTCATTTTTTACCAAAAAAAAAAATCAAATTTAAATTACCCCTAAAACTAAAATTAAAAAAATATATATATACCAACTAAAATGTATGTTAATAGCACTATGATTACTTACTTGTGATTTTGTTGAAATTTTTTGGATGAATTTGCGAGATTTTGAGATTGGGTGATTTTGGTAGAGATTTGGAGAGAGTTTGATAATTGACAGAGTGATAATTGATCAGAGAGTGTCTGGAAATGTTAGTGTTGCCTTAAATTTGTACTAGAATCGCAGCGGTAGTTAACTGTTGTTGGGAAAACAATTGGCGGTAGTAAACTACTGTTGACTTCAACGGTAGTAAACTACCATTGTACCCTTAAGACAATGCTGCAACATTTCTAGCATTTGAAATTGGATTATTTATTTATTTTTTAAAAAAACACAGATTCATTCAATCATTTTCTCATCCAACCATACATTCATTCAATTAAATTATAAAACCAAAAAAGAAATTTAACAAATTAAATCAGAAAAATTTAACATGCTAGAAATTAGATAAATGCCAAAATGTTATAAAATTCATAAGTGTGAATAAGTCATAAGGTTACATCAACAGTCAAAATGTGAAATAAAAATCAATGATGCTTATGCTGCCTCTGCCCCAGTATCTGCCTCTGCTGCCTGGCGATAGAATATGTCAGGATTGGCTAATCAGTACTGCTAATCTGGCTCAAGAACTCCAGTAGATCCTCCTTGATCATCTTGTCCCTGCTAGCCAATGCCTGATCTGCCATTCGAAGGCAGTCCCTGATAAGCACCAATGTGTCGGGAATCTCTCTAGCATGCTCCTTCTCCATAAGTTGCTTCTGGTTTGTCGGCCTAGGAGGAGATTCTTCATCAGGTGGCAGAATCTTCGGGTGAGACACCCTGGCATACCAAGTGCCGACATGGTTTATCTGCCATTGGTCTCCACTGATCCTCAACAATGCAATACACACGGTAATATAAGAAAGCTTGTACGACGTGATCTACAGGAATAGGCTACATAGATGACGGATGTCTAGGGATGTCATGCACATACCTGAACTGCCTATTCACCCCCTAGGCAAGTGATGGTGCTCCCTTTGCTTTTCGCAGAGCACCCATCCAAAGCAAGTATAGATCTTCGAAAATGGAAGGGCCTCCCTTCGATCATCATACGTACACCACTCGACATCATCAACCTCCAACCGATCCAGTGCATAGCGGTAATGTTTCACATCGGCATGCCCCTTTGTAGGGAGCTACCTTATGACGCTTGGCATATGTGGGACCCATGTCTTACTCTCTTCCTCCTTGGGTAAGGACCTGACAAATGCTTCAAATCCATCCCTGTAAAAAAACACAATAATCTAATTAAATCGTAAATTAAATAGACGAACAAAGACAAAAATAATCTAACTAAATCCTAAATTAAATAAACGAACAAAGAGTTGTTTAGCTCGAAAGAGACGTTATGCTTGTTGCTGTCGCAAGGAGTTGTTGGTTCTTGGATCCATTCCGTGTTTGACGGTTTGTTCATACACCGCATGTTACACATCCACTAATGTTGTCTTTATTTCTTCTTATCACCCGATTGGGTTGGCTTACACTTTGTGTGGATTGACTGGGTTAGGTTTGTGTCCCCCAAGTTTTTTTTTGTATTTATTTTTTCCTTTTTTTAATAATATATATGAGCACCTAACATAGACTGGAATTTGCAAGACATTCCATCGTTTTGGACTGTTTTCTATTCCTTTTTTTATGTTATAGGACTCTTGCCTTATAAAAATAAAAAATAAATAAAAAAATAAACGAACAAAGAAAAAATATAATTAAATCCTAAATTAAATAGAAGAACAAAGAAAAAAATATTCTAATTAAATCCTAAATTATACAAACGAAAAAAGAAAAAAATATTTTAATTGAATCCTAAATTAGATAGACGAACAAAGAAAAAATATTCTAATTAAATCCTAAATTAAATAGATGAACAAAAAAAAATATTATATTTAAATAGACGAACAAAGAAAAAAAAATCTAATTAAATAGACAAACAAAGAAAAAATATTCTAATTAAATCCTCAATTAAATAGACGAAGATAATTAAATTTATTATCATCAAGAGGGTCACACAACCATCCATCGTCTTCATCCCTGGTCGGACAAAATCAGTCAGATAATGATACAGGTGAGCCAATGTCATCCCTTCCCACGACCACCTATTCACCCGATTCAGGTCCACCATCGCCTCAAGATATATCAACTCGATGTTTATTTTCGTCTTATTAGCGAACAACATACACACGACAAGATATAGCATAAAACTCCTAATACAACACTGCCTCATCCTCTCCCTCTCCTGCAACTCCTCCCTCGATTGTGGCACCTCTAGCCGTCTAGCTACAATCAGATGCTCCTGATAAAGCCACTTCAATGTGTTATAAGTAATATGAACATTATACTCATCGTTGCACACCTTCACTTCAACAGCCTCTGGAACACCTAACAACCTCACCATCATGTTCACGCCATTCTCCTGAGACACCTTCTTCTCAAAGTCTAGCAGACGCCCTTCATTGGGAACATGGAGAAGATCTCCACATGTTAAAAAACATCCCAACAGATTCTGAAAAAACAAAAAATAATGGTTATCTACAACAAATGTAAAATAAAATTACAAACAAACAAAAAACATACAATGCGATAATTAAAATATTAAATGCTAAACATGCAAACCAATAAAACAATCATTTTATTTCGACATGGTCTTGTATCTTTCAAATTATAAAACCCTTTACCCCTTTTTGTTGCTGAAAATTCTCTGGTCGTCAGAATTGCAAACGAAATTGGCATAGGTGACAACTCTGCCAAATTTTCCAATTCATCATGCAAAGGCCTACTAGGCGCTGTAGCACTTGTCGGAATCTGCATTGGCAACTCCTTTGCAAGCCCATAAGACGCATCCTTAGCGGCTTGCTTTCTATCAAAATGATTTTTCAGAAGGATTTTTACATCCTCAGGTGTTTTCTCACAAGGTTTCACTTCTCCCTTGATCCCTAATTGATGTTTTTTGGCTCTAGTGATTCCTCCAGTTGGGTGTCCTCAAAAATCACATGAAATTGTTTTTTTACTCTCGTCTTTGTAAGAACTCCATCGCCAGCCAATATCAGTGGATTCATGATGAATAGGTTTAAACTGACAAGGGTTATTTTAAACCTATTCATCGTAAATCCACTGATATTGGTTTGCAATGGAGTTCTTACAAAGACGAGAGTAAAAAACAATTTTATGTGATTTTTGAGGACACCCAACTAGAGGAATCACTAGAGCCAAAAAACATCAATTAGGGATCAAGGAGAAGTGAAACCTTGTGAGAAAACACCTGAGGATGTAAAAATCCTTATGAAAAATCATTTTGATGGAAAGCAAGCCGCTAAGGATGCGTCTTCTGGGCCTGCAAAGGAGTTGCCAATGCAGACTCCAACAAGTGCTCCAACGCCTACCAGGCCTTTACAGAATGAATTGGGCAGTTTGGCAGAGTTGTCACCTATGCCAATTTTGTTTGCAATTCCAGCGACCGGAGAATTTTTCAGCCCCAAAAAGAGGTAGAGGGTTTGATGATTTGAAAGATACAAGAACATTTTGAAATAAAATGATTGTTTTATTGTTTTGCATGTTTAGCATTTAATATTTTTAATTATCGCATTGTATGATTTTTGTTTGTTTGTAATTTTATTTTACAGTGTTGTAGATAACCATTGATTATTTGTTTTTTCAGAATCTGTTGGGATATTTTTTAACATGAGGAGCAATAGTTATTTTTTGGGTTTTAGTTGATTTGCTCTTGATTTGTGTTTTTTTTTTATATATACTTCATTCATGCTTTAGATCAGAGATTAATATTTGGTAGCATGAGTGAACCTTTTGCTTATATTCTTTTTCAGATCTTGAATTGCATATGTATGGTCGATTTTCTGTTGATCTGTTGTTTAGTTCAATACTAAGTCTAAAATAATACTCATTCAAAAGTTTGCTAGTTGACTTGTGGGAATTTGGTTAGGAATTTAGTTTATTTAATGTTGCATTATTAGAACCAAAAATTGAAGAATTTGAGCAAGGATGATGGTTGAATTTGAATATTTGGAAGTGTTATTGATAGGGAGATGTCTGAAAAAGATTATGATAAATCTTAAGATGAATTCTTTAATGCAGAATGTTAATAATTATTACATATAACGATAATTTTAATTTATGATTTAATATGGTCATTCAAATGCGCAATTTTTTTTCATATTCACGGAAGAGTTTTGTGGTATTCACTTTATTAGATTCATATCTACTGTGATGACATGCTTACTGATTATTCTCTTTTACTGATTATTCACTTTAGGAACACAATTTTTTTTCTTTTAATAAATTTATTAGTGGGTAACAGATCATATAGATTTTTTCGAAGTGCTAACAAAGTTGGAACGTTTAAGTTTCATCATGATGTTTAACCACACTCTTAAATCATATTTTTTCTTCTTCTAATAACTGAATTAATTTTTATAAATAATTGCATAAGATTTAATAATGTTCCATTATTTTATGAAAAAAAATATAAATACATAATTTACAACTTTGAAATTATATGGAGAATATCAACAAAGTTAATTATTTACTTTTACTGTCATTTGTGTTAATTTATTTATTCTTTTATATTTTTATCTTTTTCCACAAATGCGTAAAATAAAAGACACTTTTGTGAACACACGAGTACAAAAAATGGTTACCTTTTAACTTTTTGATACTTAACATTAAAAATAATTGGTGCACATCTGAATATTTATATTATTTGTATGTATTATTATACCATAAACTTAGTGTAATATGTGCAATATTTTTTCTGTAAAGTTTGCATAGTTTTTTTCTAAGGTTTAATTCAACCTTTAAGTATACTTATACTTAAAAGTCTGTTCAAATTGATTGAATCTATCTATATATTTACCTACCTATCTATTAGCGTTTGTGTATGGGCTTGTTTGAATTGATTTATTTTTGAACTTATGCAAAATAGCTTATGCAAATAAACAAGTTTTTATATGTTGTTTATAGCTTGGCAAAGTAGTTTATGAAAAAAAAAAAAACTTATTATGATATAATTTTTGTTAGTGAAAACTTATGAATTAATGAAAAAACTTATTTATTTGCATAAGCTATTTTTCATAAGCTCAAAGATAAGCCGATCCAAGGAGACACTCTTTTTCTTCACTTTTTCATCTTAAATTTTCATCATTCACTGCAATCATTTGAGTTTGTATAATGACATAAGTTTTATGAGACAAATTATGACATTTTTTATAAGCTTTTTTCAGCTTATTTCCACAAGTTCTTCAAGATAGCTTACCGAACAACTTATAGCATATACAAGAAATAATTCAACATTATTTTATCTTTTAATATAGAAACAACTTACGTAAGCTTAGACGTAAGGGCTTATCATGATAAGCACTTGTGCTATAAGCTGCAAATAAGTTGTTTATCTAAACAAGTAATCGATATCTGATCTTAGGACCAGTTAAAAACCTAAGTACTGGACATGCGAGGCAAATTCCAGCCATTGATGGATGACCCTTTCAAGCTTTTGATAGGCACAAATACCATTTTAACCTAAAGCATGACTAAAAAACTACAATACTTGATGCATAATCTTCTGCACAAACATGCTACAATTCAACTATGATTCAAGAAGTTTACTATACAAAAAAAACTAAGTAGCCATTTTTAATAACTTACCTTTGTTGTGCCCAGCTCTCCAGAGTCATCCAACCTTTGGCAGTGTAGAGAATGATGTAACTCCAGTAAGATTGGTTAGAATTTTAATACAATCCAAGCACTGTAAATATACGAATGATGTTGTAATTATTCAACCATGATAATGTCAAAAAAGAACTAATGATATACTATTAAAAACACACCTTGATGGCCAAATCTTGAGTCGGACAAATAATAAGAGCCTCAGGAGAATATACGACAGGATCTATGGTATTTAGGGAAGCAAGAACCATACACGATGTCTTCCCAGCTCCTATGGGCTTGAGCAATCATGCTTCTCCTAGGATTATGATTAATGAGAGGTAACGTCACTGCATGTAGCTCCAGTGGGGGACTTCTCACCCCATTATACTCATGAATATTTGGAAGAATATATTGTGATAACATGTTTTTGTACGACGATAACAATTCGTCGTGTCGATATGGAATCGAATTGACCTGCATAAAATTCAAAAACTCGTTAAATTTTTGCAGAGCTTTAAAAAAGAAAACAAACAAAAACTTGAAAAAACCTCGTGCACGCGGTAGTTCGGGGACACAATTGTGATAATAAATAATTGCAATTAATTAAAAATGTTACATTAAAATTAATATGATCATATATGCCATACCAATCGAAGAAGACACTATCGAACATTGCATGAACAAAAATCCTAAAAATCAAATTAAACAAGCAATGAAATAATAAAAGTTGACGCTATAACACCTATAACCCTAAAAATCAAATGAAATAAGCGATGAAATAATAAAAATTGTATCTTTGAACAAGTAATTTTAAACACCAAAAATATAAAACCTAAAACGCTAAAAATAAAATTAAAGAAGCGATGAAACAATACAAATTGTAGCTTTAAACAAGCAATGTTAAACCCTAAAAATATACAATCTAAAAAAATAAAATTAAAAGCCATGAAACAATAAAATTTATCATATGAACATATGAAAATATAAAAATCGAAGAATTAAGACGAAACCCTAAAAATTTGAAACTATAAATCGCAGTAAGAACTGAAACCCTAAAATCAAATTAAAGAAGCAATAAAACAAAAATTCGCATAACAATTAAATGTTACCTGAAAGTTTTTGGAGAAGAAAGAAGTTATGATGAAACGGCAGTGACGAACGGCTTTGACGATTGGTGGTAAGTAGGTCTGGACAAGACTTTTAAAACCGGACCAAACCAAGTGGGCCAAAATGTAACGGGTCGGGTCGGGGGGTTAAGTGGTTAATTCGGTTCAGCTGCAATGGTTTGGGGTGGCTATTATTGGTCATTTACGAGTTGTAAATTACAACCCAATGAAAACTGTTTCGAACCGAGTACAACCCACAATAACATCACTAATATCCAGCCCAAGATCCAGTCCAGTTCAACGCACATATATATGGTTAGTGAGAACATGAAACCCAAGTTCTCTCATTCATGTCTGTTGCGGCTGCTTTCCTTCCATACAGGGGCGGATCTGGGATTGTTTCTTTGGTGTGGCTAAATTTTATTCACATAAAAAACTTCAAATGACGATGTTGGACTCAATCATGAAACACAATATAAAAGTTTAGTATTTTTTTTTGAAGGATAAAAGTTTAGTATTTTCTTCATCAACACTTTTAATTATTGCAAAAAAAATTGTCAGCATTTGTTGTCCAGTAAAATTTTCTGCCAATTTTATTTTTTTTAAATGCTAAAGGAAAATGTTATAAAAGTTAAAAAATGTGATTTTATTCTGTAGAGTATTTAAAACAAAATTCTGAATATTTATAAGGACCAAAATCATATTTAACGCAAATATTTACTTTTACATTTAACTATTCTACTAAAAATATTTACTTTTCAGTTTAACTGCTCTATTGTTGTTAACAGAGTAATGACGACGATTATAATTATTTGAATCCTCTCTATGTCCTTGTTGGACGAAACGTATTCATAGTTTAATTACTATTTAAGGGCTATGCATATGACGCCTAAAAAAGTAAGACATATTACACTTATGGTTCCATATAGGCCCTCTTCGCACAATGTTGCTCCTTTAAGATTAGTAGGGACTTATATTCTCACGAACGTTTGGAAACGTTACACATTATTATACAAGATAAATTCCGATTTCTCGGCAAACTGACCTAGCAAATAATATATCTCGATTCTGGTTGGAATGTTGAAAACTTAATCAAGGATTATTAACTAGGTTTGATTCAAGATCACAAGAACTAAAAAGCATTTAGAATGATCTATATTTAATGTGTTGGAACAAAATGTGTTTAACATTACCCTTTGAGTTTTGATGATAACAAGGTATTAAAAAATGTCAATTGGATATGCTAATATTTGTTCAAGTGTGCAGAACCATAGACAAAAAAATTAAGTGTCTTTATATCAAGCATAGGTTCTGGAAGAACAAATGAGAGCAATGAAATTTACAAAAAGGGAGCTTGTAGTACAAGATAGAGTTTGAAGAACATAGCATCTGAAGACTTTGGAAAGCAGCTCGTCAGAAGCAGATCGTCATAAGTTGTTTACCAGAAGCTGTTCATCAGAAGCTGTCTACCAGAAGCTAAATATCATCAGAAGCTGAAGTCTGGAAGTTTCAGAGTTGTTAAATGTTGTTATTCTCATGCCTATGATTGCAAAAGGAATGGAAGCCTGGAGCAACGGCTAATTCAGAGGAATTTGAAGGCATTGGATGCTTATTCACTGAAGAGCGCAGGAAAAGGACAATAGTACACTTGTACAACCACTACTCCACTCATCATGTCTGCTATTGTACAAGAATACAGCTACAACTACGCTGATTTTGCTCTATACTTGGAGTGAATTTGAAATTGTTCCTTCATAGGACAATAACCAAATCAAGCAACATATCATTTGTGATTTGATAAAGCTCCAACAACGACTCTATTTTGATGTGCTGGCAATTTCCAAACGTATCTTTCATACCTCTATATAAAGGAGTGAAAACCTGAAGATTGGCAAGACTCTTACAACAATTTTACAAGTGTCAAACCTCTGCTGAAATTGTTTCACATCATAGTTCACTTAGAATTTCTTAACAACTTTCATATCTTAGAAATTCTAGAGTCTTAAGAGTCGTATCTGATTCGTTTTGTGAACACCACTGATTGTATATCAAGTGTTCAACCTCAAACATTTTCTTTGTAATTCTGTTTGAATAGAAGTCTCTTGCAGTTGCGCTTGAGCATAGGAAGTCTCTTGCAGTTGTGCTTGAGCATATGAAACCTCTTGCAGTTGTGCTTGAGTAGTTTGAAGTCTCTTGCTTTAATGCTTGAGCAATTGTAATCAGATATTGATTTTAGTGAACTCTCCTTGGAAGTGCAAGGAGGAGTGGACTACTTCCAGATTGTGGAAGGAACCACTATAAATTGTTTTGTGTCTTTCTTCTTTCCCTCTTTACTTATCTGCTGCATTTAGATTCTGAACATTGCATCAGAACCTGAACTCTATCAGCTTCTGATTAGTGACTTCAGTTTTAAGAGAAGAAAAAGCTAACACAATTCAACCTTCCCTTCTTGTGTTTTTCTCACCTTCAAAATGAGCATAATTCAAATAGTATTCACAAAAGAATACATCATGGTAAGTGAATACATCTCCAAAGATAAAAAGAAAAGTAAACATACACAATAACAAGTGGAAAGGGATCGAGAAACACCCATTTGTGTTTGCACATAGCATGCGCGGGGTGCATGGCATAAAAATAGCAAAAGTTATTTTATGTGTATGCAAAGCTCATGGGCCAATGAGTTCTTTCGTGCTTTGCAGTCAATGTGTGAGACGCATTGATCATATGTGAAATCCCTTATGTGTTTCATTCTTCATGCGTTTTTTTTTTATCCTTGATATGAGATTGGGACTTGAGACAAAATTCCCCCAAATTGTTTTGTCTTTAAATTTTCATTGTACTTGATTCTCTAGCTTTCGCAACTTCCATGAGATGTCTTAGTTTGCCAAATTACATGATTTATCCTACAAAAAAAAAACGACTCAAAGCACATATGAAATTGTCTTATAAATTAGTTATAATTTTGACGCCGTATAAATTAGTTATAAGACTAAAAATATTAAAAATAATTTAAGTAAATTATTTTTATTAATCATTAGTCTATTTTTAATATAGTATAAGTAAAATAGACAAGCCTTGGACTCAAAGGTTAGTTTCACCCCATCCAACCTTGGTCTTTCCCATGCCAAAGTAGAAACATGATTCATAAAAAATTCCACCACTTCCCTTCTAATCTCCTACTTGGTACACGCATTTGTTGCCCACATTTAACGTCTTAATCCCATTTCTAGGAGCCCTAGATTTGATGCACCTATGTAAGTACTTTGAATTTGCATCACCCTCTTTAAGCCACTTAGATTTAGACCTTTGTAACATATAGTCCTTACTCTTTCACAACCTCCACAACTCCGCAAACTTCAACATTCTATCCTCTACTTCTTGCATAGTCAACATTCCCATCTCACTCTTAGCATCCAATTCCTCAATATCCTCCCTTAAACTCACCAACCTCATCTCCACATTCCCATACTTTGCCTTATTCAACTCTCTAATATCCCCCTTCAAACCCTTCAACTTGGACTTCAACACAAACCTCATCCAACCACTCCCATCGTGGTTCCCCAAACTCTCTCCACCACCTTCTTAAACTTCCAGTTTTCAAGCCAATGATTGTTGAACCAAAACGGCTTTGGGCCCCAATCAGTAGTATCCGTCTTCAACACCAATGGACAATGGTCAGGCACATATCGAGGAAGCGCCCAAAGAAAACAAATACCCCAATACTTCCCCCACTTCTCTGATACCAAAGCCCTATCTATTCTACTCATAGATATTCCATTTGGATGAAACCAAGTAAACTTCCTTCCCACAAGATTCACATCTTTCACCTCCAAATCTTCAACAACCTCATTAAATAAGATAATCTCTGATCGCAACTCCACACTCGTCACCCCATTAACACCCCTTCTTTCTTCCCTACTAATCGCCGCATTTAAGTCACCGATAAAATACCAAGCACCTACACCCAAGTAGTTCGGTAGAAAAACAAGCTTATCCGGCAACCTTCTCTTTGCCACCAAATCACATTTAGAATACATGTTGATAATAAAACACCTCTTCCTAAAAAATAAACTTAGCTTCGAACTTACGCCAAATAGATAAAATACCTCCGTTATTTCCCACCAAAGGAAGGAGACCCATTGACAATCTTCATCACCCCAAAGATTATAGCATAAAGACTCTGAAATGGCCTCCATCATCATCTCTTGGATAGCTTAAAAATGAACCCTTTGTGTCCGTACCAAATCTCTAATTTTCTTCCGCTTCACCACTCCTTATCTCCCTTATTACTCTATTAACCACATCCGCATCTTCCAACTCCACAAATTTATCCACCACCCTACCTTCCTGAATATGTGTAGACGATAAGTTGTGAGAATATAATAGAACAAAAAAATTAACATTATACGATGCTTATACAAATGGAATAAAATGTACAAGTAATTTTCTTTTAAATAATTCCAATAAGGTCTCATAGTTTCCTATTGACTAGGATTTACTAATTATTCTTGTGAGTCAAGAAAACTGCATAAATTACTTGATGATGATTTAACCGTTCTATGACAAAGATAAATACATTATCTGAGTGGAATCCAGATTTGCTATTCTTAAACAATGATGCAGTAAATCTACATAGTTAAATGAAGGTTACAATACAATACATATACATGACTCAGATCAGAGATCAGATTCCAACTTTATTAGATTGGATTCAACACACAACTTAGCATCTAAACCGTGTCCTTTTGAGAAAAAGTTCAGTTTAAAGTGGTTTTAGATTTTGTATATTATGTTTAACATAAGGTGTACAATACCGGACTAGGATCTACAATGTAATACAGTGATGCAAATGCAGAGACTGTTAGATTTCGAGTGATTTTTTTTGTTTGTTTAAGATCGGGTATGCACTGATAAACAAAGATGTGAAGAATAAAGTTTCTTCATTGAATAATATTGCCGTTTGACATTACAAACTTTACATGATTAATCTAATCTAACATCACTATGTACAAATGAATCAATTGGGACCCCAACAACTCAAGTACATGACAGTCCTCAAGGATTCCTCTGCCTGTTTGGCCTTCTTCTCATCCTTAAATTTGGTAGCAAGAAATGAAGAAGAAGAGAAATTCTTTGATTGAGACATTGATCTAACACGGTTTTTAAGGTGTTGTTGAGTTTGTCTTAAAGCATAGTTCCATCTGCAAATACCAGCTTGATCTTTCAAAGCCTCCACAACTCCAACACTTGCAGCCACCATCCAGGCTTTGCTTGTTGCTGTTGCACGATTCATGATTTTTGGATATCAAAATTTAGAAGTAGATGATAAGTGTTGTTTGGTAAATAAGAAGATGAGATTGTTGATTGATTGATGATGAAAAAAAAGAGTGATGGTTGGTCTTATTTATATGGACAATCGAAGATTGATTAGTGGAACAAGATACCAGGAGCTAGCAAGATAAAAAACACACATGGTTTGGAGAAAACAGAGGCTATGTCTAGTGGTTTTGGAGATAAATAGGTGATATTTTTGTTTGTTTAAGACTTGTGATGATATTATATTTTAGGATCTTATTAGGAAGGCTAAACTAAAAATGGATTATATTTTTTCATTAAAAATGTTTTGAATTTTCTTTTCCCGTTTCTCTTTATTAGAATAGGAATTGGGATTTGCAAAGTCTCATAAAGGGTGAAATCATGAATGTTAACTATATTTCTCTAAAAAATTAAATATGAATGTGTAACAATACAATATCAACAAAGTAAAACATATATGGGGCAGGGCAGGTTTCTCCATCCTGAGAATTTTTTTCTTCAAATATTAAAAAATATATTGTATAAACATTGAACAAATTTCAAATTTTACAATCACCGAGTATCAATTATGATAGAAATAAAAAGTTTGTTTGCTTAACATGAACGGTAGTAATCGAGTAAATTACAGAGTCACGATCTTGAATAATGAGATGTAAATTTTAGATGCTTATAAAATTGTTTAGAAATTCTATTGCCCAAACTATAAGTGTGAGTTTAACCCAGTTGGTAAGTACAGTGTATAATATATGAAGAAAAAAAAACTATTCTAAAATTTGACTTCAAACGATGTCGTGTAGAAACTTTCTTTTTATCGTGTTTCTGAGGAGCGATTGGTGAACTCCAAAAGTTGTAATCTATTAGCGTGTGTTTTTGAGGAGCGATTGGTGAACTCAAATCATCAACATTACATTACCTCAAAACATTCACAATCCAAACACACTATAATAGATTACAACTTTTGAATAAAGGTGTTGATTGTCCTTCAAGTTGTGAGTGTTGTGATTCCCTCACTTAAATTGGCATATCTTTCTAGCTTATGAATATATCATTGCTTTTTAGACACAGCAATTTTTCTTTTCGTACATGCTTGTGTAAGCCGTAGTGACAACAAAATTACTTATGCATGATTTTAAAAAATCTCATGTTTGATGCCAAAGGCTTTGTATTTTTTTTTTTTTTAGTGGAAATGCTTTATGTAGAGAAAATTATTCTCGTGAATGTATCGCGAAAATGTCATTAGTTGATAACATATGTATTCCGACCATGACCGACTATAATTTCTTTGCCGTTGTTATGAAAGGTCGACGCGTGTATTTTTCGGATGTTCGATATATAGCATTCTGCCCCTCCCCACCCACCTGCCCGCAAGGTCACCCTTGAAAACGGTTATATAGGTTATCTCTCGAGCATCTAAAGAGTTACATCCTTGACAACATGCTTGCAGACTAGGTACAACAAAATATTTTTCACCACTTTTAATCATAAATTTACACCTCTCCAAATGGATACGTGAAGTTCAATGTGCATGGTGCAATTTTTCTACACCGAAATTGTGTGGGAATAGGAACTTGTGTGATGAATATGGATTGACATCTTATCATGGCAAGAGCTCGTTGGCTCAGGGCCCTATTCGAATTGCAGAAGATGAAGTTTGGTGATTGTTACAATTTACCAAATGAATTACCTCAGTTGGAATACCAAATATAAGTTTTGAGATAAATTGTAAACATTTAGTTGGTGATGATGGCGCATAGCTAAAACAAATAGACCATAAAATGGCTCACTCATTAAGGAATTAATTTCGTACCATACTTGAAGGTTAAGATAACTTTCAGATTCTTACTGGACAACAAGTTAATGGCAACGCTCATGCTCTTGCAAAAGTCTAATAATTGAGTAGCATCAAGTATGAGATACCATTATCTGAAGGCATGAAATTTCCGGATTAATGAGATTTAGTATTTTGAAAATAGTGGGGGATTGTTGGTGATTTTCAAAATAATGTAATCACTTTAGAATCAAAAGTTGTAACTTTTCACCAAAAGTTGTAACTCTTCATGTGAATCATTCATATACATTGGAACATTATTATTTATCGATAGATAATGAACCATAACATTGATTCAAGTCAAAAATATGATGTATATGATCATACCTTTGGCAAAAGGGTGCTTAATGAACCATAACATTGATTCAAGTCAAAAATCCGATGTATATGATCATAACCTTTGGCAAAGGGGTGTTTTCTCTCATGTGAAGGTCATATAATGCACTATAAATGTTTGGTATTTGGACATCAGTTTGGACACGAATTTTGTTACATTAACAACATAATTCTCCCTCATTCTTTTACTCTAAATCATCCATCAATTCTCTAATGCATGAGTGAATTGTTGGAACCATAAATCTGTAAAATACTGTTAAGAGATACGATTGGTATGCTTGTGCAATACACATCAGTGACTCTTAATATCTTGAAGGGGATTCGCTAATCATTTCTATTGTATCCAATATACAGTTATTGGTGGAGGAGAATCAAACCTAAATGTTAGTGTGGCAACCCCATTAAACTTTTCAGATTTCAAATTCAGTTTATTTCCAACAATCAAATCATACAACAAATTGGGAGGAAAACCAGAAGCTGTGGGGGCGATCTAGTATTAATGTAGGTGGAAAGAATAAGGCACATGGTTTTGTGGGTTATATTTGGGTCCTTGTATTTGGACTTTACTTGTAATTGTAGGACCACGCAACTTGCATTTTGCCATTACTCATTGCTTAACCAAAAATTTGTGTTATTTTAGTGCTTCATATCGTGATTATCCTCAACGCACACGCATTGTTTACATTATAGAATCGTTTAGTACTGTACGGAACCATGGTTTGTAATATGAGACAAAAAGCCAAAACCATGAAAACTAGCAGGTGAAGATATTTAATTTGGTGCATGCAGCTGAAATTTGGTGTGGATAATAAGGTGTGAGAATTTATTGGAAGATAGATATAAACTTTTAAGGAATAACTGGTGATGTCATTAAGTACTCAATGGAATAATAATAAAATATGAATTATGAACATGATATCATATTAAAAAAAATAACATTACGAATGGAATAAGTTGTACAAGTAATATTTTCTTTTAAGCAATTCCAATAAGGTTAATTAATTTCCTTGTAATTGTCCACAAATTATGAAGTGGATTTACACAACTTGTGCTAGTTTGCTCGTCATTCATATATTTTTGCTTATAAAAAAACTTTATATCGTTTAATTAACAATGATTTAACAGTTCTTTGAAAAAATAAATATATCATATGAGTGGAATCAAGATTTGCTATCCTGAAACAATTGTTTAGTAAATCTAAATTATTACGGTGCATGACTCAGATTACAAATTACTAGTAGATTTTGGATTCACAACACTTACTTAGAATGTAATGTGAAGAGTCCAATTTGCATCAATTTTTTTTTGAAAAGTCCAATTTCATAAATGTTTAGTTGAAATCTTCCTTATCTTAGCGGCACAGCTTGTTACGCACTTTCCTTCTATTCATGTGTAATGAAAAAAAAAACCTTTAAAAAACACGATATTTTAAAATCTCAATATATATGAAAAAAATTCATTATAGTTAGTTGACAAACTTTGTTCAAACATGAAGCATACACTAGCTGATAACGTAAAGGAAACAAACCCCTAAGAAATATAAAGGAAATACAATTCTATATGAATATCACTTGCACATTATTTGTGTTTGCATGAGCTTCTAGTTAGCATATGAATATGATCATGTTGTGTTAATCCCTTGAATAATGCTCTCTGACGTGAAGAGTTTTATATTCTCACTCAATTTCAAAATTGGAGGAAAATTCCGAGAATAAATTCACAACACAAATATTTTCATGGAATAAGCTAGCAAGTTTTTATTGATAGCAAATTTACAAAACCTGCGTTTAATCTAATCGATCGAAATACACATGCACGCACCAACCTCAATAGTGCTCTTTTAACTTAAGAGCACTCAGCTCAAAAGTTTTATACAGAAATACATGGCTTGATATATTTCAGTGACACCATATTTTTCTGCAGTTTTGCATTATGCCAATTTTGTTTTCATGTATTGTTCTAACAATTGGGACCCCATATGCTCAAGAACATAACGGTTCTAAGAGACTCCTCTGCTTTCTTCTTATTCTCATCACTAAGCTTTTTTGAAATTGTTGAAGAATTAGGACACATATTGGTTTGAGACAAGGATCTCATTTGATTCTCCACATGTTGTGCCATTGATCTCACGATGTTGTTGTTCAATTTGCAATACCCTTGATCCTTCAATGTCTCCACCAATCCAACACTTGTTGCTACTACCAAAGCTCCTCTTGTTGCACACATATTGAAAATAGCTAGAATTTCACTGTATTATGATAACAATAGTTGAAACTTGAATTGAAGGTTTATTATGACAAGTGGTGCTTATATACGTGAGGCCTTTGCTTTTACCTTGTGCGGTTTTGTTATTATTAATTTATTACAATACAAGTGGTTTGGAGTATACATGCTAGATATACACGTGGTTTTGCAATAAGCCCATAATATAGCAAATTTGGACCCGTAGTTTTGGGAGGGATACCATTTGTTTATTTAATCAAGACATAAATGATGATGATTCGACCAAAAAAAAAAGACATAAATGATGATGGGGTGGGGGCATAAATCCAAGAGGGCCACTCTATGTCTCGTGTTAGTTTAGAATTGAAGGAAAAGGATTGAAAACAAGTACTTCGTATTTGGCTAGCTCACATACACTTGTTGTACTATATCAAATTGTCCCTTATTGGATGATAAGGAGTGGAATCAGAGTGAGTGACTGCTGTATTTGCTTATTCACTCAACTTTAATCGATAAAATCATCAAAAAAAAATTATTTTTTTTACACATGAATAAGAATAAGAGGCAAGCGAGCAACAAACAATGCCGCTAAATCTTTTTGAATGGCAAAACCAATTCTTGTAAACACAACATTCATAGACCTAGGAGACATAACATTGTTATGCATAACCTTTTGGACTCTATGTAGAAGGTCAACGACCTCTGATGTTAGGAAGCCGAAAGTGTCAAAAACAAATGGTATAAAAGCATGTTGATTTTTTCAAAAAAAAAAACTGTTGATTGTGAGAACACGCTTAGTCATGTTTGACCACTTTGCTTGACGCAACTTTTAGGGTTGCATGTCCTACCCTAAAAGCCCCGACCCCTAGTCCCACAAGTACCACAGTCAAGTCCACACATGCATGTTTTTATCCTACCCATTTGTACACCATAACATCCGCAGGCCTAAGTGTCGATCGTCTATCTAGTGGGTCAGTCAGAGAATTCACATGCGCCTCCTTCTTCATTGATACTCCCGCCCGCCTGAATATATCAAAAAGTGTATCCCTAACAAATTCATGCTTGTACTTAATGTCAGGAAGCTCCTTACAATGAACATCATGCTCCCCAAAGGTATCCAGATATGCCTTACGACAAACAGGGCACACCTCATCAATAGGAAATAGTGGAATCATAAGACAATATCGAAGGATAGTACGATACTCCACTATGGACATATGCTAACCGAACCCATCAATCAGAATAGCTAGAAGAAAATCTTGAGCACGTGCTGCTTGCAAACATCCTAAAACTGTCTTCTGTCTAGTGGTCATTTCAAACTGAACTTCCATATCTTAAACAATTTTAATAAAAAGAGCACTTGCCAAAACATGTTGTGCTTTAGGAGAGACGGTGTCCTTGCAAGTAAAACTGCTAACGTCAAAATCTGGAATCGTACCACGAAGACAATCCAAAACATTATCAAAATCCGGGTCCATACCACATATCCCACTGTCTCTCAAAATATGATCTTGTTGAACCCAAGACTGTGCCCTAAAATCATCAATATGAAATTAGAATGTGTTTGGATGAGGTAATTGAGAAATTTTAAAGAATTTAGAATTCTAGCCAATTTAAATGATTCAATTAAATTATTTTCATTTCTCAATACTTTTGTTTGGATGGAGGAATAAAAAATTTCATTATCAGATTTTTGGGCAACTTTTATAAATTTTAATTTTTTGGGCCAAATTTGGAAATTGATAGCAAGGGTCAACTTATAAATTTCAAAAATTTCAGGGGTCAAATTCTAATTTTTGAAAATTTTGAGGGGCTAATTTGCAATTTTTTGAAATTTATTAGGATCAAATTGAAAATTTTGGGAAATTTGAGGATCAAAATGCAGAATTTGAAAATTTTTAACAATGAAGAAATTTGAAATTCTTAGTTTTTAGGTGTCATTTCAGATTTTCTAAATTTGACTTGAACAAAATACTTCATAAATTTCCATATTTTAAAAATTCTTCAAATTATTATCCAAATAATAAAATTCTCCTCAAAGTATTTGAAATCCCTCAAAATATTACATTCCCTCAAACATTCCTCATTCAAACATACTCTTAAAGATGTTTAGGGAATTTTGATATATGAGGAGATGATCAAATTCCTCGAGATGTAATTGTGCAAATACCGCTAGCTACAAGCCCCGGTTCTTTTTAGCTTTGTTTGTCTACCTTCCGTATTTGGTGACTGTAACATATTTAAGGTGAAGGTTAACATGATTAACTATGTTTATTTATTCCCTCTAACAAAAAACTATGTTCATTATCATTTTAACTGAATAGACTTATAAAAAAAATCTTATCCATTTTTGTACTAATAAACACTATTTTGTTTTCTATTTCAAAAGAGAAAGTTAAATAACAGCCAAATACTTTTCTGATGGTCTTGGGCTTCTCTTTTCATGCACTTTTTAGAATGACATTTGATATCCCTAACAATAGTTAACAGTCGTTTGTTCTATAACATTTAGCTTAGGAATGAATGACAGTTAACCGTCATTGGAGGTATTTTGATCATTGATATTTAAAGAGTAATTATCCACTTTTTATGGTTCTTGATATCATATGTGGTCTGTGTGAGTGTTATAAACTCCTAAGTTAGAGTCCAATCCTAAAAAAACATTTATTTACCAATTAGCTCCTCTAAAAATATCAAATTTTAGTTTTATCCTTCTAAAAAGTTTCTTCAATTTTAGGTTCCTAACTTTTTTCATGACATATTAATCGTAAGACTTTAAAATACCATTAGTTAAATAATTTAACTATTTAATCTTTATTGATTTATCTATAACGCCAAATTAAATTTAAGGTCAAATATTTAAATTATTGAACTAATAATATTTTATGGCCTTACCAATAATATGTCATCGAATTTTATTTTATTTTTTTGAATAAGCTAAATTAGTTCACCCAAATTGACACCGGAGAGAATCGAACATGAGACCTTGAGGAGAAGCACAATCCCAAGTCCCAAGGCAATACTACCGGGCCAACTCCATCGAAAAAATCTTTTGAATCACGAAACGTGAACTTTTGTAAGAAAACAAAGACTAAAATTGAAAACAGAAAATTTAAAGGGACTAAAAAGCAAAGAAAATTCTAAAATAACTAAAACTTAAAATTATTATATTTAGAGGGACCAAAAATTTATCTAACCTTAATTCAATTAAAACATTAAGATTCACATAGGTATTGAAATGATATTCAACATGAATAAAAAAGCATTGTTGAAATTAAAATGGATTTTCGACCAAAATAATTGACCTTATAGTAAAATAATACTAATTCTTATTCAAGGGTCCTTTTTTTATTAGTACAGGGGTCTTTGTTAAATACATTCATGTACTTAAACTAACGAATAGTTTAATAGTGATTTTTTTTTTTGAAGGAAGTTTATTTATAGTGAATGTTAAAATGCATTTTATTTATAATAAAGAAAGGCTTTTTAGGCAGGTTATACTAAACAAATGTTAAGCGCATTTTTTATCTTGATTGATATCTATCCGTTTTAATCCAAATATGGTAGTCACGATGATTTTCATCTTATTTAATTTATTTTTTTTAGAACATCTTATTTAAATTTAAATAATCACATTCTTTTTGAGGAAAAATAATCACATTCTTATCATCTAAATTATGCGTATGTGTGTTTATACAGACACAAATTATAAGGTTGGTGAAACGACAAGTTTATCCATACATGAATTGTTTACTTTAACCATATAATTAACTTAAAAGCCACTTAATTTTGGTCCCCATAAGCATAATTCAGTTGGCAGGGATAATACATTGTTATATGCAGGGGCGGGTTCGAACTCCATACACCTCACTTATTCACCTTATAAGATGAACTCTAGCCACTAGACTACTTGACCAATTTTATTTTTTTTATCCTATAAATCATACTTGTTTGTACCTTGTTAAATAGAATTATATAAACAGCTCTTCACACACACATACATACTCTTCCAATATTAAGATCAATCCATCATTTTTCTTTTCTTTTTTTTAGACATTTTTTTTTATGTACATGTAGTTTGTCTCTTTTTGGTTAATAATTGTTAGAAAATTATTAACATATGTACTTACATTTTATCATCTCACAAGATCTTTGTTATTGTGATGGGAATTGAATTCAGATTTTTGTGGGATTTGTCTAATCTTAATACATACCGCAGTTGTAATGTATAAATGTGAGTTAAATCTTACATTGGATAAAAGAGTTTAGATTGAACAACATATAAAATCATTTGTAAACGCATTGCTTCAAGATTTTAGATGAAGATAAAATATTTTATATCACTTGTGTGAATGTTTCTTAATACGATGTAATGATGCAACGTGATGTTAAAGCCCTGGTTTACATTCACAATCACAATCAATAATTTTGAAGTTTAAATTTTGGATTTTATTTCATAAAATGAAAAAAAGAAACTAGACTTTGATTAGAACTCTAGTACTCAGCTAACCTGATAGTAACATTTTAGAGTGAAGACTCATTTTGCCCTCTCACAATTTTTTGACGGTTCAATTTAGTCTCTAACAAAAATAAAACCTAAATTGTCCTTGACATTTTTATAAATGAGATAAATTAGTTCCTCTATTATAATGAATCATGGACTAATTTGTTCATAATATGAAAATGTCAGGGATCAATTTGAATTTTATATTTGTTGAAGACTGAATTAAGTCTTCAAGAAATTGTGAGGAACTAAAATAGGTCTTTAATAATTCATATCGGGTGAATATTACTTTATGGACATAACTCTATTCCTGATTTACTTTCTAAAAAAAAAAAAAAAAAAAAACTCTATTCCTTATTTACAAAACTGAAAATCAGAAAGTGTTCATAAATCATTGATAAAGTCTCCAATTTTGAAGAGGTGGCTCAGACTTGGAAGAAACTAAGGTGCTTGACAGAGACATGTTAAAAAATGACAAGATCGAATACTTGGCACTTGGCAGAACCGTTAAACTATCATAATATCATTCATTGTCTACTATATACTGATAATGAAAATGAAAGTTATAACACGACAATTGCTACTTACATATGCATCTAACATTCTCAATACCATACCCACATTTTCAAAATATACTTCAGTCTTCAGAAAACCATCAAATACCACCATACTTCTTTTTTCACAGCACATTTTGTTTGTATTTTGAAAATAATGATTGGTCTATATTTTTAATACTAATCACTCGAGTTAATTAAGATTCATTTAAAGAAGTGTTATTGTTACCTTTAAACATATACGTGTTTTTATCGAATCATAGACCAAACGATTAAAAATCTCATACAATTGGTTAGACTTAAGGGTTGAACATATTTGATGTAGATGTTATATGGTTTGGGGTTGGTCCTCATTCCAATATCAATCTTCTAAAGGGAAAAAAAGAAAGGGAATTATCATGTATTTTTTTTAATTAAAAAAGTTTAGATGAATTGAATATCAATGACTCACAAAAGCAAACAGAGGCGATGCCATAGATATTTTCAAACTATCAATCAACAAGAATTTTACATTGACACTTAAAGTTGAACTTGCATTATAGTTAAATGGGAAATGATGGATATAGCGACAAAATATATATAGAATTCTTCACGAACGTTTTTTATTGGTTGGTTAAACCATGACCCAGCCTGTTTCTCTTTTCCTTATACATAAGACACGTTTGCTTTGTGAATTTTTCGGGAAGGAATCTTTGTTTTGTATAGCATTGTTCTTATTAAATATGAATCAACTCTTTATCAAATGAAAACAATTATTATATACTATTACTGCTAGTACTATACTGGTTTGAGTGTTTTCCAATTATTGTCTGTCGACATTACTTTCAAATCACCTCATGAATCATTAAGTGCTGTTTTGGATAAAGATGGATTTGGAATTCTCAACTTAAATATTAAATATCAAGCAACTAACCTCAATCTCACTATCTCTTTTACGTTATAATTACACAACTATATATTCTCCATGTCACAAATCAGCATCATAAATCCAATCCAAGCATAACTTAATTCAATCCCAGTCTGTAAATTTTCATAAACAACTATCAAATATTATAACGATATATATAAGCACTCCAACACTCACATAATAGGAACATTTACTTGATATTTACAAAACTCTATGAACATTCAGCTACTACATATATTTTCAAAAATCACTACTAAAACATGGCAAAGTGTAATAGTACAATACACAAAACATTAGCTATATATATGATAATTTAATTAACCTTTAGTTAGGACCCCAGCAACTCAAGTACATCACAGTTCTAAGAGATTCTTCTGCTTTTTTAAATCTATCAACAGCATCAACATTGGCACCACCTTGATGAAACACATGGTTCTTTGATTTAGAGGGAAAGTGTTGTACTCTTGAGGAGCCTTTGTGAGAACTAATAAAGTTTTTTCTTTGTGATCCATCTTTGATTGCCTCCTCCATGTTTGGAACAACTTGGAGAATATCTTATTAGCTCATATAAATCCCTTTAAATCTTTTCCAATTTCAAACAATTATGTTAGTTCACTCTTAAACTTTTTGGAAAGAGTGCTAGATATATAGATTAGATTTGGGACAAGAAAGATTAAAGAAAACAACTTGTTCTAAAAGAATATAAAAGAGAGAGAGATCTCAACTACTCAAGCATAAAATGAGGCATTGCCTTGTATTATATACAGAAATAGAAATGATACAGCTAATTTTTTAAGCTTTTTTTTTTATCTTAACCTTTGGATAAGTTTTTTTTTTATTTTATTTTTTATCTTAACCTTCGTATATTTCATGAGGGATGGGGCCTATACATTTGAAGTACGACCGAAAAATAAGTAAATTCAGACTAAACATTGTTAATACTAAAATTTAAACTTGAGTTCTCTTGAATAATTAGTCTTTAACCGAAGTTCATTAATAACTTGAATTAAATTACACTTTGTTTAAATCTTACAGTTTGTTCTTTGGTGAATAAAAAGGGTTAAACCTTTGGAAAAAAAAGGTTAACCTTATAGAGTTTGGAAATCTGGAATAGGAATGAAAGATAAGTAAATTCAGACTAAACTATTCGGATTGGTTTAGTGATGTTGACTTAAGACTTTAGAAGTGTGTTCCTCTAAGATCTCAAGTTTAATTATTATACCGATATCAATTTTGATGGACATGTTTGCCTTCTTAAAAAAAAAATTAAACTCAGACTAAAAAATGTTTCTGCAAACATTTAAATTTGAGTTCTTCCAAATAATTAATCTTTACCTAAAGCTTATTAATTATTTAAATTCAATTACTTTGTTTAAATCTTATAATTTTTTTTAATAAAATAACCCTTCAGATCACATAGTTTAGACACTTGTCATAAAATAATGTGTATACTATTAAGAAAAATGTTTGGTAGACATCTCATTGGATGTATACATCTTGAAAGAAAAAGAAATAAAAGAGAATAGTGTGATAGATGTGATAAATTGATGATTTATTTTTTGAGAAAATGTGATAAGTTGATGATGTGATATGAAGATATAAATAAAGAGACAATCAGTTGTTAAAGAATATAAAATATACAAATATCATAATTGTAATTGTGATTAACAGTAAGTATTATGCACACTTGCATAATTGAAATTTGCACATTTTCAAAAAGATAAATGATTCAACTTTGCACTTTCAATGATATGTAACAGGAGGGAAATAAAAAATAAAAATAGAATACCTCCTAAGAATAAAATATGCACAATAGATGTAAAAATGATGTATAGCACACTAGATGTTCTATTTTTTACATTTTATTCTAAACTATATTACAATAATTTAATGTTAATTATTTGGAAATATTCTACTTTATTTTACTACACTTCAATAATATTTTCCTAAGATTTTGTTTCAAAATTGAATAGAAAGTGAAACGGGAAAAAATGTTTCAAATATTGAACTAGCTACAACCTCAGTCATGAATCTTATGATAAATACCACATTTAGGTCTAGTATTCACCTTTTTGAGGCAAAAATAAATAAAAAAATCACTATCTTTTAAGACAAAAATCAAAGTTATGACTAAAAAAAATAACAACAAATGTAATAATAGAAGATCCAAATTTTGATTTTAAAATAGAAAGTTTATTTTCGTGAGTTTGATAAAATATGGGAATATGACAACTACATTGCTCATCAATAAAATATGTGTAGAGGTTATTCATCTGAATTATTACTATTCAAAATCATTTATTCATTTATTTAGGTTAATAACATAAATATTAAGAGACAAATGAAGGATTTTAATTTGATGGATAATTTTTTATTAAGGAAAATCAAATAGATAACTTTTATTCAAATTTTGTTGACGAGTAAATAAGAACATGAGATACTTAAGTTTTTTTCTTTTTTTTAGAGAAATTAGATACTTAAGTGTTAATAAATAATAATCACTTGTCCTTAGCGTTGTTTCATAATTTGATGCAGTCTTTGAAGCACGTGGTCCAACACGCTGGTGAGTGTTGATATTTTATGCCTCCTCCCTATCTGAAGAGTGAAGAAGATCACATTCACTGCAATGTAGAAAGTTTGCTCTTATCCACTCCAAACCATGCCAGCTACACTCTGATACACTGACCATTCCAAACCATGACAGTGTTATTTAACTTGCAACATTTCTCTAGAAAATGTTAACAAATGCTCAAAGAGCACCCGTTGAAAAAATCAAGTATAAATTTTTTTATCTTGGATATTTATTTTTAAAATTTTAAAAGCTGTCATATTCAAAACAAATTTTAAGATAATTTTTTTTTATCTTTTGTTCCTTTATTTGTGTAAAATACTTGTTATTTATATATGTTTTTTAAGACAAATGTTAGTATATTAATTGTTAGTTTTCTCCTTGTTAAAATCCGTTTTTGATTATTTCTATGTAATTTTTCACAATATTCTTCTATCTTTCTATATATTATTTTCTGTTTTAAGCATTCATATTCAAAGTACTATCGAAAATTAGATTTAATGGTGTAGAAAAGTAGCCATTCCACTTGACTCGATTCTTCTTTATAAATCAAATTTCATTTGTTTTTTAAAACTTGATATCCGATTTAAAAACCGCATGCATTTGAAATGAAAACAACATTTTGTATTGACTAATCGACCATGATTGATATATGGAGAAATGGAATCTTAGACGTTGAGAAATTCACTCGGTTAATTAAACATCATTCTTACTATTCATATTTTTAATTTATGTCAGTATTTAAGAAAATAATTTAGTACAATATAGTATCCGCTCTACTATAATCAAATGTATTTACAATTATAAATATTAAACTTCTTCTGAATTTGAATTTTCATGTTTATCGGCCTTCTGCAAACTTGTAATTAGTTAATGTTTTTTACTTTGAGTATAATTTTATACTTGTAAACGAGTTTAAAACCAGATTCCATTTTGTTAAGAAGCTAAAATTTGAATATATTGACCAAACCAAAAAAGTCTTTTTAGCACAAGACGAGACAAAACAAACTTGATAACAGTCTACAAGATCAAAGTGCTAATTTGAGTAAACAGAAAGAAAAAAAAAAGAGCAAGCTAATTAATTACACTTAAACGTCGAAGAGGACTAAACCACCACCAATAATGGTAGTCGAAAATGAAACTTGCATATCTCGCTTTCAACCACCTGTAATACTGAAGCTTAATTTTGTCACATGACAATTTCAAATTTTCCTCTCTATCTCGAAAAATATGCATGTACCTTTCTTTTCAAATGACCTACACACGAGAGAGCCAAATGACGAAACGAACGTGCTTGAAAAGCCACGTATACACTCAAAAAGTATACGATGATCCACTATATTTCCCGAGGTTATAGTAACAAAGCCAAGTCATTTAGTAATCAAGTACCAAATTCTGCCAAAAGACTCACACATGACGCATAAGTGATCGACATCTTCAAACATACCACAACCTCTGATACATTGTTGATCGTTACTATGAAGCTCCCCCCTTTTGAACAAATTATCTTTGGTTGGAATACGATTGAGAAGTAGCCAACAAGTAAAAAGATTAACCATGAGAGCAATTGTTTAAGCCAAAAACTGTTGGAATTGTCAACCTGAATGTCATGAGTCGCCGTAACCAAGAACTGGTAAGAATTTAATAGCACACAACACTCCCTCACCCTCACATGATCCTCCTTCTAGGCAAATAATATCCTTCCCCAATTCCACGCCTCTCCAACCCTTCCCCCACCTACGGTTTTCATCTCCCTAATTGTCGCCAATTTATTCTCAGATAATTTATACAACCTTCTGAACCTCACATTTAGCGTTGCTCCCTCCATCCAAGGATCCCCCAAAACAGTGTAGATGATCCATCATCTACATCCGTAAATATTATCACCAACCAACACCCCACACCCATACCAACACCTTCCTGAATCACGTTTAAACTCTTGCACCAAACTGATCGTACCCCCTTCATAACATATTGACCCTATTCCTTACCACTTAGTCAAATGGATTTTTCTATCTCGTAATACACTGTGGATGGTCATGGAACTGGGAAGTTCTCAATCAACTTATACTTTAGGATGCTTTCGAGAAGATTATAGTATTTAAGCCTTCGTCTAATGGAAAATAAGACTTTCCTTAACTAGAACCTTACTACATATGGAAATTTCTCTCGAGTCCGCTTATTGTATAATACATAGTGAACATCCTATGTCCGAACAAATAACATGACATTGTCCAACACATCTGGTCTTGGCCAGGTCAGAACAAGTACAAAGTTCATTTTTTTTTTCTATAAAAAATAGCTCAAGATAAATTTTTAATTAATGATGAAATATATCATAAAGGTCAAAGCTAAATAATATCAAACAAGTTGCAGCCCAAAGCTAAATAATATCAAACAAGGCCAGCCCAAAACCCGTCAAGGTTGGGCTAGACCACTAGGCTCAAATTTTTTTGGGACCTATAATATTTTTTTTTATAAGACCGAAAAATATTCATTATAAACTGTCAAAGCTAAATAATTTCAAACAAGTTGCAGTTTTGAGTGGCATGTTGAGTGCTTTTAGGCGCCTAGTACTTGTTTCAAACCTTGGGTGGTGTGTTTTTTTTTAGTCATTTTTTTCTAGGAGTAAATATGTTTTTTGCCCCTATAAATATACAAACTTTTTGTTTTAGTCCCTCTAAATTTTCCTTCGACTTTTAGTCTCTATAAAATTTTTAATCACTTTTTTTGTTCCCTATTTTTAAGTCAATTCATGTGTAGCATTTGTATTTTTTAATGAAATTGTATAGAATATTGTAAAATCTCTACCAATTTTTTTTTTGAAATTTTCACCAAAACATTACTTTTTAAGTCAATTCATGTGTAGTTTATGTATTTTTTTTTTAATGAAATTGTATAGAACATTGTAAAAATCTGTCCCAAAAAAATTAGAATTTTTCACCAAAACATTAATTAAATATGATTTTTTAACAGCCAAAAATATAAAATTTATATTAATTCATGTTTTGTTAAAAAAAATAATTTTTTTTAGAGAAGTTCCTATAATATTATAAACTTTTCTACATAAACTTATTCAAAAATATGAATTTTCATATGAGTTTCGTTAAAAGAGAGAGATCAAAAGTGAAGATGAAAAAATTCTGGGGGACTAAAAATCCAAGAAATTTTTTAAAGGGACTAAAACAAAAAGTTGATATATTTATAAGGACAAGAAAAAAAAAATTTAACCCTTTTGTTTAAAATTTTGTTTTTAGTGTTTTTTTTATTAAGGCCCAGTTTATAAGTTTAAAACAAAAATTACTCTTATCACTTATGAAATTGTTCATTCACTACATCAATAGCAGTTAACTGCCGCTCAACATTTTTCAGCGGCAATTAACTGGCGCCACCACTTTTAAGATCGGTTGAACTGACTCAAAATGTGATTGTACCAATCTTAAAAGTGTTAGCGGCATTTAACTTTTGCTAAAAAATGTCGAGGGCAGTCAACTGTTGTTGACATAGTGAATGAGCATCCTGAAACTATTATGCATGTTCTAGATATAATTTAACCTGAAGACGGCCCTGACCAAAAATAGTTTATGTCCTAGATGTAGTGACTATCCTAAAACTATTATGCATGTTCTAAGTGACTTCGAAGATGAGAAATATTATGAAATGATCTTATATTCCAAGATGTTTTGAGTGAGTATGTAGTCTTGGATTGTATTAATGGCTTGATTGGAACATCACAATTTTTAATATTGGTACGCCACTTGACAACTGACAAAATTTCGTTGGAGAAAAAAGATAGAAATACTCTGGTGTTTAATAGGAAGTATGTGATCAGTATTCAACTACTCTGTCTGGTTATAAACAAAGCTAATTTCATTATATCCTCTTCTAACCTTAATGCGGATTCTTAATCTAATTCCATGAGACGTAGCATTGAGGTTTCTTGGACACCTCCATCACATGATTAGAAATTCTCATGGTAAGTTCAGTCTTGGCCTCTACAATAAACTTGGATACTGCTCTACTACAAGAGTAAAACTCTATGCATGTCACATTGGAATAGATATGAGTCACTTGAATATCAAAAATATCATTTTTAAAATAGAATCTCTAATTGTTGTTAATATGGTTGCATCTGACTCATCTCTTAATGCACTTGTCCAACCTCTTCTCGAAGATGTGATCTCTTTTCTCCACCTCAATGGATGAAGAACATATATTTGTCATGTGCATGGCAAGACTAATCTATGTGTTGACTTGTTAGCAAGTCACATATACTCTTCTTTATATTTTAATTGTATTTTGTTTAATGTTTTCCTTCCATTTTAAAACTTTGATTATAAGATGATGTAAGATCGTCGGTTTGCCTTGTTCAAATTCTTTATTTAACTATTTTTCTTATAAAAATGTTTTCCTTCAACTTTTAAACTTTGATTAGAAAATGCTCTAAAATGGCTAGTTTGCCTTGTTTAATTTTTTTATTTAACACTTTTTCTCATAAAAAAATAAAAAATCATCCTTGAGTAAAAGAAAAAAAGAAAAACTAGTAAATAATTTTGAATGTCAAATCTCTACGTGTCATTATGTCAGCGACTCCTTATAATATCGACAACAAAAAGGTTTGGGTTTCCTCTTTTCGACTTCACAGTGTGGATAAGCTTTTTTGTCCTTTTTTTTCTTCCTTATACTTTGTTTCCAACACAAATGTTTTGAAAGCAATGCAGTTCCTTCTCTGAATTTTGTCCTTCCTTTCCATGAAGGATATTTTCTGAGTCTAATATTGCATCTACTTTTTTCCCTTTTGTTGTACTTTCAGTTTCTAGTTATGGCTGCACTAACTTCTTTGTCATTCTCAGCAACTACTCAATGCTCACAGAGAAAATCCACTTTGTCTTCTACTCGTTTCCTTGCTTCAACTTCTGATATGTTTGGAATTCGGACAGATTTCTCGTACCATTGTGTTGGTGTCAGAGTTGGCAATTCTGCTTCTAAAATGGTTATTCGATGCATGTCTTCTGTCACAGGTTTGTTCTTTTGTTAATTTGGTTCCAAATCAAGTTTTAGAAAAAGGAGGTAATTTTTTCATGTTAATTAGATATAATTGTTAGTTACAATAATTAGTTACAGTAGTTAGTTAAGTTACACTAGATATAATAGTTAGTTAGTTAAATGCATGATTAGGCATTAAGCTTATTAGATCTTATGTACCGTAATCTTTTGGGGATCCTTTTTGGCATATGTTTTGGTTATTTTCGTGGTGAGTTCTATTGTGGATCACATTGATAGGTGGTTCACGATGGACCGGTCTTTATAAACTTCTCAAAACTCTAATAGCAATCGACGACGTCCCTCTGAAGTAGAAACTCTCGGTCCTTCTTGTCCTTACAATTGAGACAATGACTTGATCTGTGTCAGTTTGACAAAAACATGTAAAAACGGATATGAGTTGAGTTTTGAAGCATGCATATTCTTTTTCCCTTATTTTTGTTGAACTGAGATTGATCAAGTCATCGTCTAAGTGACAAGGTGGATTGAGACCTTCTATTTTCGAAAGACGGTGTCTACCATCATTAAAATTTCCAACGATTTTCAAGTACCAGTCCACGGTAGACCACCTACCAAAATAGTCCACCATAGTGTTTGCAAACATAAGCATGAGTGTATGAGATGGTGGGAAATTTTTTATATTAAGTTTGTTTATGTTTTTAAACCTACTGCAAAAAAAGGAAGACTAAATAAATAAAAGAAGACGATGAATCTTATTATCGTTAGTTGGTCATGGGTTATCATCTACTGCAGATGTTCCCAGCGTTTCTGAGACAAAGCTAAATTTCCTAAAGGCATACAAACGACCAATCCCTAGTATCTATAACAATGTGCTGCAGGAGCTCATTGTTCAACATCATTTAATGAGATACAAGACATCATACCAATATGATTCTGTATTTGCTCTTGGTTTTGTCACTGTCTATGATAAACTCATGGAAGGGTATTCTAGTGAAGAGGAGCGAGATACCATCTTCAAAGCTTATATTAATGCATTGAAGGAAGATCCAGAACAATACAGGTTTCATGATTGACTAATTTCCCTTTGCTATATTGTTCTTTATTTTCTCTTTGTTGTTCTTGATCTAAATCTTTGATTCAATAATTGAAAAAATAATAATAGTAATAATAATTATTAACGGCTGTAAGTAAGCAACTGAAGACTATGTCCAGCAGAGGTTTGGGTTGTGTGCAGTCACAACCCTTGATTCCATGCAATCAGCCACTTCTAGACCATCTAATCAAGACCGCAACAGCCCTGATGTGGTTGACTGCTGCATGCAGTCACACCGCACACAATCCAGAGTTTGTTTGCCAAAATCTAAGTTAGCATCATATTATTCCCAACCGGAAAGAATAGAAAACTATTCACTTTGTATATGTTTTTGCTTAGTACTTAGTTACATAACAAGAAAATTTATCTGAAGGAAAATCTTTCAGCATAAATGAAAGCAGCATCAAATGATGTTTTATGTTACCCTCTACAGAGTAGATGCAAAGAAGTTGGAAGATTGGGCTAAGGCACAAAACTCAACCTCACTGGTTGAGTTTTCATCCAAAGAAGGAGAAGTTGAAGGGGTTTTAAAGGATATTGCAAAAAGAGCAGGAGAAAAGGGTGAATTCAGTTATAGCCGTTTCTTTGCAGTAGGCCTTTTTCGCCTTCTTGAATTGGCAAATGCAACAGAACCAACAATTTTAGATAAGGTAGCCCAAATTATTCAAGGCACCATGCATGATTTATAATTGGAATTATTCAAATAAATGTTTTATTATAGTTTTCTATTATAGAATTATTGAAGTTGAACCTATAAGGTCTAGTTCTTATTTTAACAACCTCTAGAAGTTCCAATAAAGTAGTTTAAAGTGATTAAATGGATTTATCCTGATATGTTTTCCTCCTACGATTGCTCTAAGTAGCATTACTAAAGAAGTGTCTATTACATGCATCTTTATGAATGTTTGTAGGATTTATGATAGTTAATCTTTGGTGCCAACATAACAGCTTTGTGCAGCTTTGAACATCGACAAAAGAAGCGTTGATCGGGACTTGGATGTGTACCGTATGCTGCTTTCCAAGCTGGTTCAAGCAAAAGAGCTGCAAAGGGAATTTATTGACAGGTAGACATTAAACATTTCAATGCCCTTCAGTTGTTCTCCTCTCTGACATCATGGCTTTTCATTTTAAATTTGATCTAACTAAACTGTAGTTACTACAGTTATAACTTTGCTAAGTGTGTGTTTGATTTTACATTAGAGATCATCATAATTGATTTTTAGAAAACATGATATTGCAAAACTTGTTTATAACAAACTGAACTTGTTTCAAGCTTATAAAATTACCGTTGAATTTGTGAGAATCAGACTATTTTACTTATGAGCTATGACACAACCTGATATTCCATCTACTCTATAAATATGCCATTCACAAGTTTAAGTCTAATTTCCATCTACTCTATAAACCTGAGTGTGCCATTCACAAGTTAAAGTCCAATAGATGAGACAGATTTACAATTACAGCTTGATGGTTCTTCTCAGCAAGATTTAGATTCATATACATGTTATTTTTACCCCAGGGAGAAGAAGAAAAGAGAAGAAAGGGTGGAGCCACAGAAGGCTAATAATGGGGCCATTACAAATTGAGTGGGTAAACTATTGTCTGTTCTGTAGCTATGTTCTTCTGAAACAATCTCCAAGTGAAGATTTCCTATCCTTGACACGCCTTTTCTTAATCCACGAGTTGGATAAGCATGAATCAGCATGATTTCTCATTCTGTACTTGGTTTACATTGTGGTATTTGTTCTTCTAAAACCACAATTTGTTTACCCTTCTCACACAATTTGCATGTATTTTCTAGTTTTACCTTGCAGTCACAAATTTATTTTTGCAGTTCTAAAAACAAGCAAGCCTAAAGGCATACATTCTGAGTAAATAACTTTATATTTCGGTGAGTGCGTTCACTTTGACATCAATTTCCTGGTTAGAATTTACTATCATCAGTTATTGGTTTATACCAACACTTTCATTTTTCTCCTATTATAAAGTTGTATCGTCATCTATTCCTTTATTACACGGCCTTATGTATCAGGTCTTCATTCAGCCACGCCACAATGTGCATATTAAGATCATATTCAATCGTCAAACTCTCCCCAAGTGAGTTATTGCAATAGGTTTACAATTATTACAAGTAGAACGCAGCATGTATCTAAGAACATTATTTTAAGGCTTGTGAGTTCAATGGACGAACAAACACTGAATTTGAAAAATTTATGGAAGATTTTCATATACTTCATTAAAACGTACTCTCATTTTTGTCACTCGGAAAACACTGAAGCTAGAACCCACCACAATTAAGCAGAATGCAAAGGACAGAAGTTACTTCGAGTATATATTTCAACTACAGGAAGGTTGAGAACAAATCAAATATTACATCTCAATTCTAAATTACAATTACCATGTTTGCAGACATAACACTGCTAGAATTGAGCAAATAGATGATACAGTTGATGGAGGCTACCATAAATAAATACATATAAGGTCTAAACAACTGTATAGGCAATGTCAATTGCATAATATTAAAGAATGGTCTAATAGGGGAAAACCTAACTAAGATGAGTAATATCTACCTCATCTGGGATTTTGAATGTTTCTGCTGCACCAAACTTTCGAAATTCATCTGCTAAACTGTCTTCATCATTACCATCATCGTCTTCTTCAGCACCATTATGATGAGGTGATGATGGATCATACACACTTTTAGACTTGGATTCATAAGTGGCAAGCATGTTAACCTGGCCATGGTGCGAAATCTCTACCAAAACAGTATCATCATCAACTGGGAGAGGTTGCTTCCAAGGTTCCCCATCAATCCTCATGAATGTATGATCTGCTGCACCTTTGTGAAACTCGAAGCGGATTCTTTTTGCCTAATGACAAAAACATTTCAAGACATTTTAGACTTTTAAAATCAATAAAATAATAATATTAATTGGTACGGATGGCAAGTAAATTATTGGAAAGTATTTCCAAAAGAAAAACATGACTAAGAATGTTGTCTCTGAGAACTTTAAATAAAAAAGAAGCAAATATGTATATACATTATTTCATCGTATCCATATACCTGAGCAAGGCGAGTTCCATGACCATTTGGAGCAAGTAAAACAAGTCCATGCCAGGCATCTCTAAAACCGACAACTTCAATAAGACCATCATCTACATATGGAGGTGTGAAATCTCTCTGTATTTGACCAAGATAGCATCCTCAGTTTTGTTGTTGCATTATTGTTAATACTTCAACTTCTAACAGACTTTAAAAATTACAGGGCAAAGGACTGAAACAAATAAATTATTTGAGAAATAGGTACGAAATTTACATCACGCTGCTTCCTTCTGTTTGGTGTACCCCATGGGTTCAATCCACCAGAAAAGCTAGGCAAGTTGAGGCATACAATTGATCGGATGCTGCAAACAAAATGGAAAGTAGGTAACAAACACATCAGATGTTATTCAAATTTCAAATAGTAAACAGAAGCAGAAAGAAAAACAGATATAGAAAAAATGGAAGTTGATATAAACGATAAAATATCCATAAGCAAGTAGTTGACAACATAGTAATAAAACATTAATCATCAAATAATCAACAATTGATACAATGATAAATGCAATGAAGTTCTGAAAACATGAATGGGTATGATTCACATGACAGTGAACCTGATAGGAACCCAAGAATTGAATTGGAAAGAACAAAAAATTTTATTGAAAGATTGAGAAGGGATAAATGTTCTATATCCTAACAGAACTAACAAAACTATCGAGCATAGTTATGTGTGGCTATGAATCTTTGAAATGTAGGGGGGTGTATTCAATTGGGATTTTGAAGGATTTTAAAAGACTTTTCTATGATGAAAAAGTCATGTGGTATTCAATCAAGACTTTTGTTTAAATTAAAAAAGTCTAGTGGTATTCGATTAGGATTTTCTAGACTTTTAAAACAAAGTCTAGAAATCTTGTGGTATTCAATCAAAACTTTTTAGAACTTTAAAAAAGTCTTATGGTATTCAAAAAAATCATGATTTCGACGGATTGCTAAAAAAATAGGATTTCACAAGACTTTGATGGACTTTTTAGTGATTTTTTAGCTTTAAAAAGTCTTTACCAACATCATGAGATTTCTATGGATTCTCATTTTTTATTTCTTTTATATTTTTACATCTCCCTTATCTCCTTCCCCTTTCTCGCATGTCTCTGTATCTCTGTATGTTTCTTATGTATCTTCATCTCTTCCATTTTCACATTTTGCTATACCACACATATTTCTCTTGCTGCAAAAAACAAAATGTGATAGACAAACTCTCAAGCTATAACTTCCGACACTTTGATAACACTGTCTCATGCATGCCAATTATTTATGAATGAAGAACAGTATCATCACAATTTATGTCACGCTGTGAAATCCTTGCAATCTACAATTAAATTTCTTTTAAAAAAAAGCTAATAAACACCATATATGTTTTGAGTTATAGCAGACACTCATTTGCAACACTCTATATGCTACCGAGCATCATCTCAAAAAAATAAAAAGACCAAACATATAAAGGATTGATTTTTCATTAAGCTGCTGAGTAATTAACACCAGATGATTTTTCAATGGTAGAATTGATTTTTATAGTAGAATTGATTTATTTATATTTTGAAATAATTTGCATTTTAACAAATAAGAGGAGTGTGTTGAGAATATTGTGCTAGAGAGTGTGTTTTAAATGGTTTTTTTTAATGATTGTTTAAAATTTAAAGAGTCTTTTGAAATATTATAAATCTCACAAAGTCATTCTAAATCCTATAAAATCTTATAAAATCTTAAGATGTAAATCCTTTAAAATCCCAATTACATATCTTAACAATCTTTTAAAATCTTAAAAGTCATTAAAATCTTTCAAAGTCTTTTAAAATCCACAAGATTTTTTTATACAAAAATTGTCTTTTAAAATCCAAATTGAATACACCCCCCGTAGTTTTCACATTAACCGGAAATTTTCGGAACAGTTGTTTTGCTAAAGATATATGTCAATGAGCTTGTAGCTTAATATACAGTTAGACATTGCCAAGCTGTAAGACTTCAGTATGATGTTAATGTGGAAGTTTCAATCCTCCACTACCCAAGTTCTTACAACTTTAATATAACCAAAAAAAGATACAGATTCACAAAATGTTTTACCTGGAAGGTATTTCGAGGTCTTCCCACTGACCAGCTGTTTTCATGACTTTGACTTTTCCCATATGTGCAATGTTCCTGCAGAAGATCGAATTACATTCACTTAACTGCTGCTGGCAACACACATATATAGAAAAAAATTGCTTAAGAAGGCTAGATACGATGATATTGCGTGTGTACTTGGTGCTTAGCTGTGCTCAATTCATCAGTCTAAACAAATAATGAAGAAAGGAACGAACTACATAGTATATAACACTCAAAATGATTAAAACTCTGTTCTCAGTCTCCAACAGAAAGCATCATATTTACAACCATTTAAACTATATAATTTGACATTTCACAGAAGGAAAACCCAATGAGATTCTGTTGAAAATTAATTTCTACATGCATCATTGTACATTCCAGTCTATGGACTTGGTTAAATAAGACTTGTCATAGATGACAAACCAAATAAGCAGCAAAATAGCAATCATCACTAAGTTTATATTTTATGATTTTGTAGGCTACAACTAGATTCAGTGGTTTTAGAAGAACCAGAGAGTGCTGTCATACTGATGTAGTGACAGGCATTGTTGCTACAGCTTCCTAGTTCTGATCATAGATCAGCAGCATTACCTAAGCTGGCACCAACTTCCAACAGGAAAGATGGATGCCTGGCAAATAGGTTATTTATTGAAACATTGCATGGCCAATAGTGAAGATAGGATTTTGGTATATTTCAGATTTCAGTGTTTCGCCTACCATAATAGCATATAAATGGAAGGTATGTATAGGGATTAATAAGACCACCAACAAGGATATTGTGTTATTTTGAGATTGGAATAGAAAATGATATCTGTCTAGTTTTCGAAATGTCTAACTATGGGGAATGTTGGTACTTCATAGTCTATTCCTCGAGCCTATTATTAACTAACAATTTAACCAATCAAAAGTGGGATGGCTAACTTAGCACTCTGAAGATTCATAAGGAAAAATAAAATTGAATTCAAAATAACCACATTTTAGTTAAAGGACCAGTTGCAAGTTGCCAATTTTAATCGTTACTATTTTTGAAAAATAAATTTCCAATGTCATTTTTGTATACAAGGGGAGTCGCTATCGTGTGACCAGAGGTCGCGGGTTTTAGTCGGGGAATCAGCCTCTTGATGATGCAAGATAAGGCTGTCTATAGTAGATCCATAATAGGCCCAACCTTCTTAAATCACCCTATGATGGGAGCTCTATTAAACCAGGTTGCTCTTTTCTGTGTAGCATATATTACCAGTATGAACTTTCATGAATTTACAACAAGGACCTATATTAGATGGTTCATGAATTCAACTCAGCTTGATAAAATTAAGCTAAAAAGCCCTTGTGAAATCAACGACAGATCGACATGAACTGACCTGGATGGAGGATGAAATAGTGAAGCCATAAACCATCCTTGTGTGCATCCAAGCTTAGCATAAGTGCTCTGACACAATTTTAAACAGAACAACAAAATCAACCATAAAAAATAAAGGGGATATAAGGTTGGGGTGGGGGAGTTAAGGATTGGAGTAATAGGAAGGTTGAGGGTTTTATTCCCACTCTCAACAGAACACTAACATACCAACATTTGTTATTAAAAAAAAAATAATCACAAAAAAGAAAAAGTGGATAATGAAAGTACATCTCAATAGTCTGAAACTATACATACCAATGAAGAGGGAGAAAGACACCTTAGTTGTTGAAAATAAGATTAGGATCTTTGTATTTATTGTACAGAATTGACATATCACACAGTGTAAATAGAAATAGAATACTATGTAATTATTCTATTATTGCTTTTAAACCTATATAAAGAGAGCCTGTTGTGTAGTTCAAACAGTGTCACCACTCACCATATATCTCTCTCTTTTTCTCTCATTCAGCAGTACTGTTGTTACTCTTCAGCAAAATACTTTCATGTATATATTATAATTATGCAGAAAAACAACATACCTGATTAACCAACTGATTTTTGAATTTTTCAGGGTGCAATTTTCGTTCAGAATGAAATGCATAAGACACTTGAGCATCCATTCCTACAATCAGAAGTCGCAGATTTTTCAACCACTGTATGAATCGATGGAATTGAGAACAAAAATTTCCTCCAACAGATTCTATGACATATAATACAATCAGAAGAAACAAAAAATAGCCAAGCTAAATACAATTAGCAGTTTATCACTACCAATGAAGATAAACAATGAATTTTACTGAATAAGCGAACTAACATAACAATATACAAATTATTGTTCTATCATCATTTCATATTTCATATTCATACTTTTCACAGCTTATGTAAGAAAAGTAGAGCTTTTATTTCTAAAATTAATTTAAATTGAATTTTGCAATCTCATATTTTGATATTACTCATTATTATTCTTTTTTTTTTGGAGAAGCTAAATTAGCCCACCCAAATTAGCACCGGAGAGAATCGAACCTGAGACCTTGGAGGAGCACACTACTAGGTCCCAAGTCAATATCACCAGGCTAACCCAAGTGGGTTGATATTACTCATTAATATCAATCAATAAGCAAGAGTAAAGGGGGTGAAACAGGCAAAATTAAATATTACAATGAAGAGCCAACTAAATCAACTAATTCATCCCTCACTAGAAAAAAGTACAAACATGATTAGCAATGTAAAGTTAAAGTGTAGAAGTAGGTAGCAAAACATATCCTTACCCATGCTGAAGTAATTCCAAAATCCTCCACGAAAAGTATGGCAACCTTCCTGAAGAACGATAAGAAATAACCACACAAGGAAGTACAGTGATTAGGAAAGAAGCAAAAAATTTTGTAACAAAACATTTACAAAGAATTCCTATCACCACACAGTTTACTGTGTAAATTTCATAAGGTCAAAGATAAAAAATCAAAATATGCACATATTTTTCTATTTGTGCTTGAGGGATACATGGCTCATGCCCATAATAGATCATAACAAAAACTTCACCACAAACTAGGTGTGATTTAGTTGCTACCCCTATATCATCAACTCATCCCACAAAAAATTGCAAAATGTAGCACCCAGTCATCATCAACTGGATGTAGTATGAAATTGATAAATAGTGAATTGTATAGTGTCTTACTATATTAAGTTCATCTGTCTCAGATACACGATGGAAGGCATGCAAAGAATGGGGTAACTCAAGAGGTGCAATAGGATCACAGGTACCATGTTTCGGAGTCTTCATCCGCATAAGAATGTGCCAGCTGAGGGTTTAGAAAGAAAAACAACAGAAATCATCAGCCAAGAAAATGATATAAAAATTTATGAACCATTTTCAAATGATCTTGAACAAAAAGTAGCCCTTAAAATATCGTCAAAAATTTGTTTTTGGTTGAGGAGCATTAAGAACTTGAGCGAGAAAACCAAAACACCACAGTAGAAACAAAGTACTCCTTAAGGCTTAAACTATTGGAACCACTAAAAAATGCCCCACTAGAGAATAAAATAATGGTAATACTAGAGTGAATACTGAATTAAAATAATAATGAAACAACGTAAGCATGATGCTTTGAGATTACAGATTAGTAATACTAAAAGAAACCAAATACTCCTTAAGGTTTAAATTATTGGAACCACTCCATAATGCCCCATAAGAGAATAAAATAATGATGACAGTAGAGTGAATACTGAATTAAAAAATATTAAACAGTCAGCATGATGGTTTGAGATTAATAATACGAAATGACACCACAGAAGATATCATATTGAGCTGGTACGCAGAAAATGGAAATAAATTGCTAAATTGAAAAAGAAATTATAGCTTTTCAATTAAGATATCAATCAATTGATTTTATATTGAAGAGTATTGCAGTTATCCCAACTATACTGTCAATAACCCTTGTACTAATCAATTCGGGGTATTAATGATAACCTGGCAAGTATTAGACTTGATAAATCTATAGTTAATATTCCTTAGAACTTTCCCAGTAGTAGGAATGAATAACAAAATAAAACTTAATTATAAGACAAAAGAAAAGGAGGAAAGTTCATTACTTGTCAATTTTCATTTCCTTAGCTTTCATTACTTGATTTAAAAATGACAAAACAGATTGTTCATCTGTTCCCGGATTCTTCTTCCCCTACAATACAGAATAAAACATTAAGATTTACAAGATCCAACATTTTTTTCATACTTTTCTAGGAATTTTTATTATCATTTCACAGCAACTGATTAGTGCTTCCTCAACGCTAAATGGAAAGGCATACTAGGAACAAGGAACAAGAAAATTAACCCGAGTTAATGCAGACATGCCAAAAGTTCAGGAAAAAAAACAGCACAATGTGTACACTCCTAAACAGCATCCAGACAAACAAGGAACAGAAATCAGGAAAATTAAAACTTCTTAGCATTTAAACAATCAAGTCATGGCAGAGGCAGCGTGATTTAAACGTGCTTCGAGTAACATTAAAAGCACACAATATAAATGTGATTTCCTACCCAGCCAAATGCAAATGGTAGATTGTTCCCTGTGCCCAAGGGAACCGTGGCTATGGGGGGTGAATGAGATAATTTGAGATCACAAACAACTCCAAGCAACCATCCAGCTGTTCCATCACCCCCAGCAACCTAGAGACAAAATACATATAAAAAAATCAAATGAGAAAAAATAAATGAAAAAAACCAGTTGAATATAAATTGAACAAACAATGCAGTTGCAGCAACTGTCGTCTAATAGGAGCTATCTGTTTTGTGCCCCAAGCGATTGCTGTTCACAATCACGGTCTGATTCGATAGCAGCAACCACAGAAATCGAACTACAACCTTCAATTTAAAACTTCAAAAGATTATTGAAACAAAAACACAAAAAAGGAATTTCAACTTACAATTAATCTCAATCTCTCCATAGTTGATATTGCAAGTCGATCACCCTGAACCTTCAAGTTTTCCAAATTCGCATAGATTCTGCTCAAAACCTTATCCGGAGTCTCTTCTCCCAAATCAAAAACCTAAACAAACCCACACAAACTCAACTCATTCCTTCATAATAACAACATATGAAGCACAAACACAGATGCCGGACACAAGACTAACATGTCAATAGTTTAAACAAATGGCATAATTGAGTATAATCACATGTGTCAGTGTCGTGTTGGTGGTAAACACCCAACACTGGATACACCTTCGATCAGAAGTGTCGCTGCTACATAACAAAACGAACTCTAAAAATCCAGAAGAAAAAAAATATTACCTGTTTTTCTTTAAGAACTAAACGATAGGTTTTCAAGAGTTCTCCACCTAACTGACCACCACTCTTAGAGTTAACAAAAACAAGCACCGGACACTTCGGTCCATCGCCTTCAATCTCATCATCAACCTTAGAATCCGGCACAAGAATGTGATTCGGGATCCAAAAGTTCTTCAGAAATTCAGAATCACGAGACGCCATAGTTGCATTCAGCTGAAAATGCAAATTCAGCTACTGAAATTCAATAAACAAGTGATGTGAAAGCAACGTAATTATAAGGATAACGTGTGACGTTGACAATTACTTGGAATCGTGATTATGAAATTAAGCGATTATGATAACGAAAGTGAATTGGTGAAACGTGATTATGAAGGATAGTGAGCTGTCAGTGTTGCATGATGGTGAAACTGAAAAGTGATTATGAAAAAAGTGATTATGAACAAACGTGATTTACCTGAGGCGATGAAAATGAGGAACGCGGGGTATGAAACGTGAATGATGATGAATATGAAGGAGAATTGAGATTTGAGAGGGAATTTATGGAATGTAGCCAATCAGATAAAAGAGGAAAGAGTGTATGAATGGAAAGAGCGTCAACTTTGCCATGTTAGAAGGGCAGATTATAATATTCTATCTTCATAGTTTCATTCATTGTCGTAATTTAATCATTGGTCCACACTTTCCTAAAAAAAATAATAAATCATTGGTCCACACTTAAAAAAAATATTAATCATTGGTCCCTCTAGTATTAAGTCATGATAGTCAATCGAGTTTAAGGTTTTTTATAAGATTAAAATAAACTTTTAAATAAAAAAAGATAATAAATAATTTTTTTTGAACAAATAAAAGATAATAAATAATTACACAAGTGGAAAATGATATTTTGACATGTAAATTTGATTATGTATTTTGATAATAATTTAGTTGAATAACAAGGTTCTAAACAGATCCTATCTCGCTTGTTTCTCGTATTTTTAAGGCACGGTATTTCCCAAAGACATATTACTTTAATGCTAGGCTTGGCCACAATCCGAGCTATGTTTGGCGGAGCATCTTCAATGCTCGTTTTATTGTGCGTGGGGGTGCAAGATGGCGACTAATTGTGTCAGCTGCGATTCCACACATGAAGATTTCTTGATAAGGGCGTGCAATGCCTAACTAATTGTGTCAGCTGCGATTCCACACATGAAGATTTATGGCACCTTTGCTTCGACTGTCCTTTCGCAATTCAGGTTTGGAGCATGACAGATTTATGGTACGCAATTCAGTCTGCAATCAGCCAAGTGAACACGGCTGCTGAAGCAGTTTTCCATCTTCTGCGTACGCTTAGTGCGGTTCAGTGTCAAGTTTTTGCAGCTACCATGGAGTCTATGGAAGCACAAAAATCTAAAGGTATGGGAGGACAAAAATGAGTCTTGCGCGATGACTGTTGACAGAGCCCGAGTTATGATTGAAGAGTGGCAAAATGCGCAAGAAAATGGCAGAGCAAACACCAATAATGTGCTGCCAGCAGTGTACAGATTGCAGCAGAGTGTTGTGCAGAATGACAGCAGTGCTGCCAACAATTCTGGTTCACATCCGGCACACCAATTGCAGTGGCAGCGACCTCCCCGTGGACGACTTAAGTGTAATATTGATGTGGATTCTCGACTTCTATGAATAGAACCGGCATAGGAATATGTGTGAGAGATGACGATGGTGCGTTCGTGCTAGCCAAAACATTGAGTTTTAAAGTTGTTCATTCAATTAATGTAGGAGAAGCTTTGGGGCTGTACTATGCTTTCGAGTGGTTAAGTGACATGCAACTTGATCATGTCAACTTTGGGACAGATTCCAAGACCACCCATGACGCTTTCCATTCCCGTAAAGTTGATAATTTCGAATTTGGACAAATTATTTCAGCTTGTCAATCTCTCTTCAGCACTCACTTCACAAACTCTCGGGTCGAGTTTATTAGGCGACAAACAAATGAGGTTGCTCACGCACTTGCAAGAGAAGCCACATTATTAGATAGTCCCGTTACTTATTTTAATCCCCCTCGTTTATTAACAATATCATTTTTAATGAAATTCTATAGTCACTTTTTACTTAAAAAAAAAGGTTCAAACATGTAAGTAGTTACGTTTATTGATGATTAATGAAAATAAAAAGATGTCACATTTACCATCATTTTGAAACTAGTTAACCACAATTTTGAACAATTCAATCGGTTATGATAACTGAACACAAAAAACCAAACACAATACAGACACCACCGTATTGATACGTATTTTTTATTTTATTTTTTTGTGTTTTTTTTTGCTTTCCCTCTTTCTCTCTCTTCTCTCCCTCCATCACCGCCACCATACCACTCCTTGCTCTCTCATCTCTCACCACCAACAACCACAACTCACTCTGCAATTCTCTCCGGTCACCGCCATCGTTATGTCGTCAGCCTTCTTCTCCATTCATAGCGCCACCACCATCTCTCTCCCTCTCATTCGATCCACTCATATTTCCACATCACCACCTCCGCTTTCTTCTCTGACCATATCACCACCGTCCACCACCATACCTCTCCGAACACAGCACCACCACCATACCTCTCCTTCTCAGATCCACTCGGATATCACACATCACCACACACCACCAGAACCTAAATAGGAGACTTGTTCCGCCATGTCTTGTTGTTCCGCCGTTTTGGTCGGCTTCTCCGTCGTCGGATTCTAACTGAGAGAGACACAACACAACAACTTGACAGAACCGAGAGAGAGAGAGAGAGAGAGAGAGAGAGAGAGAGAGAGAGAGAGAGAGAGAGAGAGAGAGAGAGAGAGGAGAGGGAAGATGACATAGTCAGAAGAAGGGTTTAGATTTGAAAATACAATTTTATCCCTAAACTATAATTGTAATTACAAAATTGTCATTGGTGTTGTATTTGTGTCAAAGTTTGTGTGTTTGTTTATCATTTCTCTATATTTTATTGGTTTTTCAGTTGGGGTGTTCCGTCTACATACGACACCATGTTGTTTTTGTATTGATGTTTTTGATGGCCTTTGCGCTTCTTGTGTAGGTTTGCATAATAAAATTTGTTGTTTCAAAAAATAAAATTGATATATATATATATATATATATATATATATATATATAGACACACACACATATATTGTGTATTTTTTTGTTAAAAAATATATATTGTGTATTTTTTGGTTTTAACCATTGGATTTCCATAAGAAGGGGCCTTGGTGATTATTTATGTTATAGTTTTAACACATCAAAGTAAGTATTTAGAGTTATCATATCCACATAATTGGTGTGATATTAAAACTATTCAACAATTATTGTTATTGTAAGTAGAGATTGAAGTTGTTCGGTGTATACATAAAACGATCAAAGCATTAAACTGAAAACATAATAAAAGAGAGATAGTATTGGAGGTTTTTTTTGTGTGTGTGTGTGTGTTAACCATTCAATTTTCAAGGAAAATGAGCTCTGATAATTCGAAGTTCAACCGATAGGTAATTAAAGTTTGATAAAAAGAAGTTAATAAGAATCGAACTCATGAATAGTCCGTCTTTGATGGAGCACATTAACCACTTAAGTCAAATTGTTTGGTTGATATTAATGGGTTTAGATTTCAGCAACTACTCCTTTCATATATCATCTTGATTTATCATCAAAGATGGAAATCTAGTCTAGTTTTAACATCTGAAAATCTAGATTTAGAAGGAAAAAACAGGGGAATGAACCCCATTGTGGATGCTCTCACACGCAAATCTAATTTTATTTATCAAAGATTTTTAACATTTACAAAAGAGATGTGATATTTAGAAAATTTCAAATATATAATATATTGTTTTCTAAAGTGGAATTCAAAGGATTAGATGGGACCTTTTAAAGTGTTTAGAGATATTTCAAAACTGCATGCAAGTAAATCTTAGGCCAAATACCTTTCCGGGTCTTTTAAGTTTCATGTTTGTTTAAGATAGATCCTTTAAGTTTCTAAGGTTTCAGATAAGTCCTTTAAGTTTTGAGTTTGTTTCGGATAGGTCCTTTAAGTTTATAAGGTTTCAGATAGGTCATTTAAGTTTCGAGTTTGTTTCAGATATGTCCTTTCTATCAACCTCCATTAAGCCAAAGTTAAAGGACCTATCTGAAACCTTAGAAACTTAAAGGACTTATGTGAACAAACGTAAAACTTAAAGGACACAGAGGAGGTATTTGGCCTAAATCTTATAGTGACACAAAAGTGCCACTTTTTTTACGGAATAAAAAATGAAATTTGATAATTTTGTAAGGATGAAAAACTTATTTAAATTAAAATACTACATATGTCACATAAATCGTGTGCAAAAATAAAATTATATATGAGGTAATGTAATCAATGTTTTAAAAAATGAACTATCCTTACAAACAATGAACTAGAGAAATTTTCGTGTCATTGTGACGGAAAACATTTGAAGGACCAAAACTTGCTAAAAAATATATGACGGATTAAAAACAAAATTTGAGATATTTATAGAAAACAGAACTTATTTAATCTTTTTAATAATTTATATTTATAAACATGGCTCCAAAAATATGAATAATCCATCAATTTAATTTTTCAATTATCACCATACTTCTATTTAGTTTCTAAACTATCTAAATAAAACAAGTAATCCTTAAAGTATATAAAATCCATCAATTTAGTCCTTGCAATTAAGATGTTAGAGAGTATGGTATGAACCAGGTACCCTCCGCTTGTTATTGTAGAGATTAATTTCGAGCCGGATAAGACCACAATGGATGACAATTAAAACTCTCCTTAAAGAGATTTAACTGATGCATTATGAGAATTGAATTCTAATTCAAAACCTTTGGTTAAGTTGGAAAGGATTCTTTACCATCTCATCCAATTGTTCTTTGATAGATCTTAGTGACCAAATTGAAGAATTTGTTAAAGTTTAAGACCAATTTTTTATTGTGTGGAATACAAACGAGTCTCATCACCATAAGTGAGATCCATTTTTAAAGTTTAGGACCCATATATTTTTTTTAAATCAATAAGTGAATTTGAAAGAGAATGTTGAAAAAGATGGGAAACTCTTTTTTTGTGTTACCCACTTTTATTGATGGATAATGTAGAGTTATAGTAAAAAAAGATAAATAAATGGTTTTGATCCAATCAAAATCCAAGAAAAATTGTCTTTAGAAAAGAAGAGCTATAGCATTTCTCAAAGACAAATTTTTATCTATCTATTAAATAAAAATGGGTAATGTATCAGTGAATAGACAATTGGGTTTGCAGCTGGCTCGAAACTTGAACATTGTTGATGTTGTGTGCTACTCTGACTCTCTCCACTACGTCAGCCTCATCAACGGGCCTGCCATGGTTTATCATGCTTATGCCACTCTTATTCAAGACATCAAGGATCTGGTTCGGCTAGGAAACGCTCCTATCTTGCACACTCTTCGTGAGGGTAACCACTGCGCTGACTTCCTTGTTAAGTTGGGAGCTTCCATGGACCCAACCTTGTCTAATCATGCCACCCCTCTTGACGGTTTGCTTCCTCTCCTAAGGGATGATGCTTGGGGAACTCTCTTCCCTCGTGGCTAGCTGTTGCTTCTGCCTTCTTTTTTTTTTCTTCTGCTTTTATTTATCCTTTGTAACCCAAAAAAAAGACAATTATCCCCCGCCCCTCAAAATTGTAAATTTTGTAAAAAAATCTCCACGATTTTAAAAAACTTCAGAAACCCTCCCGAAATTGTCAAATGTCTGTCAAATACCTCCTCCGTCAATTTTGGCAGTTTGACCCTATGACATGGCTATTAATTGTACACGTGGACAAAATGTTATGCCATGTCATAGGGGGTAATTGATTTTTTTATTTTAAATTTTTCTTTTTTTTTTTGTCTAAAATATGTGTGATTATTAAAATAAGCCAATACCCCCCTCAAATTTAACCTGATGTGCAAATATCCCCTTCAAATTTAAAACTCATGTAGCAAATAGCTCCCTCAAATTTAAAACTCGTGTCCACTTTGATTAACTTCAAGGTTCATAATCATTCTTCTATCTCAAAGATCTAAGGTAAAATAAAATACAAATGGCATTAGTCAAAGCTAGCAAACAAAAAGAACGATATGATAACACTTAAATCTTGAAGCTAGCCTCCAGAACAGAAATTAACAATGGTCAACCAAAATTGCCAACCAAATATCCCTTGGTGACAATCGAAGCTGACACCAGAGCCCATAAGAAAGAAAGAAAAAAAACATATTTTCAAGTAAATTGCATCTCAAAACCATATCAGAACAAATACATCCAGCAATTATAGAGTCCTATCCAAAATTTCAGTAGCTATAATGAAAACTTTCAAATTACTCCCCCAATTGCATGGACTGAAGTAGCAAAATACACGCCAGAGATTTATACCGAAAAATGAAGTGCAAAAATATCAGAAATCACTCGCCTAAACCAGAAAGAAATCTTCTCTATTTTGACATTAAATTCCTAACAGCAAAAAACGAGGCAAGTACTTGGGTTCAAGAGATTAGGTAGGTGATAAATCTCTGGAAACATGGAAAACAACTTACTGAGTCTCGAACAATTACTTACCGGAGAAGCGATACTTAACGAAGATGAAGCACATATAGTTCAAATCCTTTGTTTGATAATAAAATAAGGTTCCACTATCTAAAAATAAGAATTTTTATACTGGAATTCAGTCATGGAGCATTGATGCTAACTGCTAAGCCATGTCAATTAGTATTATTTGCCTCTATTTTTCTTTTAAACATGTACCTGACCATATGAGGAAGAGGTTGGATGATAGGGGCATAGGGCAGAATACGAAGGAGGTATATGCACATAAGTGTTAAATTTGAAGGAGGTATTTTCCTATTTTATTAATCACAGATTTTAAACAACAACAAAATAAATTTTTAAGAAAAAGTCAATTACCCCCTATAACTATAACATGACATAAAATTATGTCCACGTGAAGGTATCACGTGTATAATTAACAACCACGTCACATGGTTGACATCCAAAGCTAATAGAGGATTATTTAACAAAAGTTTGACAATTTCAAAAAGGTTTTGATGTTTTCCAAAATTCATGAAGACTTTTGATGAAAATTACAATTTCAAAAGATAATTGGTTATTCACTCGGTAATATATTGTCACCTTTCCCAAAACACTAAGAGCAACTCCAATGGCAATTTCCTAGGGTCCGCCGGCGTGTAGTTTGCAAATGGTGTGTATTTTGCCAAAATTTTCATTGGAGTTGGCCAGCTTGGTGAAAAGTTGAAAGAGTGAAATTAAAATAAAATAAAAAATATTAATATGTGTGGTAAACTTGTGGGGTCCAAAATAAGTATTTTAAAGTTTACCATTGGAGTGAAAAACTAATGGGTAGTTACAAGATTATGTGGCATAATAGAGCTCACAAAATAACCATGGATAGAGTTCACCTTAGGAGATGCTCTAATACAATTTCACCTCCTTAGAGCCACTTCTGATACAACTTTCACCTCTTAAAGGCATCATACGAGGAAATGATTATAAAACCTTCCACGAGATGCATGAGCCGGCCGATATATACTAAAATAAGCCAACAATTCCAAACACAATTCTCTTTCAAAGTGGTTTACCTGTCACCACTCAAATAAAAAATTCCAAACACACTTGGATTCCTTCACCTGATTCTTATCTTATGAGATCTACACCCTCCAATTACTCATACATTCCTCCATCTAGTTTTACCTGGGACCAATAATTGGCAACAAATTCCAAATTGAGTGAGTAGTCTTTCTCCACTTCCCCTTCTCATTCCACAACAACACAAAACATGAACAACACAAACACAAACATAACTCACGAGACCATGAAGGTGATAGAACATAGTCAAGTTGCACCACCACCAAATTCACTTCCATCACCAACCATTCTCCCCTTAACTTTCTTCGACATACCATGGTTTTATTGTCACCCAATTCAACGTATCTTCCTCTACCATTTTCCTCATCCAACTCATACCTTTCTTCAAACAACACTTCCCATTCTCAAACACTCACTTTCCATAACCCTCCAACACTTCTTCCCTTTTTCCTCCAACCTCATCGTCCCTCTGAATTCCCATAACAACCCTCCTTACATACGTTACCTCGATGAAGATTCTATCTCCTTCACAGTAGCTGAATCCTCAGCAGACTTTAACATCCTCGTATCTGATTCACAAGATGCTCAAAACTGGCACCATCTTGTTCCAAATTTACCTCCACCTCGTACCGAAAAAAACAACATTCGTGTCATCCCTATAATGGCTATTCAGGTCACCGTTCTTCCAAACTCCGGCTTCTCTATCTGCCTCACTTACAACCATGTTGCTGCAGATGGAAAATCACTTCATCATTTCATGAAATTTTGGGCCTCACTTTCAAAAGCCATAGCAAAAAACAACAATAATTTGTCTCTTGAATACTCTCCGCCTCTTGATCTTCCTTCACATGAAAGAGATAGAGTTAAAGATCCAAAGGGTCTTAAACTTGTATACTTGCAAGAATTAGAAGATTCTGAATCAAATGAAATGGAATTCGCGGGTTTGGTTCAAGATTCTTATGTTAACAAGATAAGAACAACTTTAGTATTGAGCTATGAACAAGTTCAGAAGTTGAAGAAATGGGTTACTGATAAATGTAAAGAGAGTTATAGAATACAACACTTGTCAACTTTTGTTGTAACAAGTTCCTTGATTTGGTTTTGTATGACCAAATCAGAGGAGGGTGATAGCAAAAGTGATCAAGGTGACTGTGTTGATGTTGACGATCACTGCTACTTTGTGTTCCTTGCAGATTGTCGCGATAGCGGTGAATTTTCATTACCAAAAACTTATTTTGGAAATTGTCTTGCATCCTATACCGTGGCTGTAAAGAGAGACGAGTTAATTGGAAAAAATGGGATTGTTGCGGCTTCAATTGGTATTGAAAAGAAGATAAGAGATTTTAAGAGTGATGCTTTGTTAGGAGCTGAAACATTGATGTCTGATTATAGGGAAATGTCAAAATCTGGTAAGTCTGTTACTGTGGTTGCTGGTTCACCGAAATTGGCTGTTTATGAGACTGATTTTGGGTGGGGGAAGCCTAAGAAATCTGATGCAGTTCATCTTGATTCGTCCGGTTCGATATCTCTTTCTGATTGTAGAGATGGTGGAGGTGGAATTGAAGTTGGTTTGGCTCTTGAGAGGTCTAGAATGACTAATTTCATAAACATCTTTCAAGAACAACTTGATAGTATTTGTAGAATGTGAATGAACTAAGGAAACTTGTAATGAATTTGTTCTCTCATTTTAGGCAAACATTCCAATTTCCTTTTTCTCTTTGTTACCAATTTGTTGTTCAATAAGGTTCCAAACATTCCAATATAGAATAATATAAGCGGAGTGATTGCTAAATGTGTGATTGTACTTTTCAATCGGCCAACCCAGTCGCCTTCGACAAAAAGAATTTATCCGCCTTGATCAAAGTGAACTTTATTTACATGGATCATTTGCATAATTGAAATTAAATGGAACTCTATTTACAAGGAAAAAGTTTTTACAAGGATTAAAATTAAAGTGAACTCTATTTGCTTAATGGAGCCTAACAAATTGTCTTAAAATGTAGTACGATATTTCAAAGTTTTCATTTAATTGAGAAAAAGCTACCATATTCAATGTGTTATAACACCGTTATTTAAATAACCCATTTACAATGTTTCACAACATCAACTTAATTGCAAAAATGTCTTCACAAGTCACAACATCTTTTTAACATGGCGATAATATAACAATCATTTGAAAATGGAGTCTTTTAATCCCCATTCTGCACTTGTGTTAGTATTGTCTAGAAAACTTCTTAAAAACCATAGACTATAATTAGACAAGATACATATCCAAAATTTACTCAATATATATAAATCAAAAAGTTCATCTTTGACAAAAAATAAATAAATCAAAAGTTCATCATTATTACACACTTTGGATTGAAAAACAAATTACCAGGTTTGCAGTGGCTGCTGCTGCGTTTTGTTCGTCCTTGGCGCAGCAGTGGCTTGGTCTTTTGGTGTGATCCCCTTTGGTGTTGTGCAGGGGGCAGAGCTATGGGACTGAAATCCGGTGGCTTTAATTAGATTTCAGCGTCATAACTTTTGCTATTTGCTTGGTTTTAGCTCTTGGTTAGGGTTCCGCTGTTTTAGCTTACGGTGGCTTCGTGGTGTTTTTTGGTGGATGTTACGCGTATATGTGGTATCTTATTTTTTTAACCTCTAAGTGTCTTGCTAGAGTTTTGGTTTCAATAATATTTGCCGATTAAAAAAAAATAAAAAAAAATCTCAAATTACCGATAAAAATCCACAATTCATGATTCATTGTTGGAGTACTACATTTCCCATTCAATATTGAAATTAAAAGACAAAACATGCACGAACCAATTAAAATTTCAAAGCTTGTAGTCCTTGTTCAATGATAGAAGAGAAATATTCAAAATCCTCCGATTTGAACACCAACCCAACCTCAAGTCCACCTTCTCTATCTCCACTTTCAGCAATAGACATACACGTAAACGGGTGCACCATTTCAACTTTAACAGGTTTTCCAAATCCAAAATCAGTCTCATAAACATTAAACTTAGGTGAACCTGTTACCAACAACACACTTCCCAACTTATACATCTTTTTAAATCTATCCCTCCATTCTCCCATATCTTTAAGAGGTTCATTTTTCATTTCACTTATTACCCTTTCAATTACCTTAACAGCATTCACATAACCATCTTCCCCCTTCATATCCTTTCTCTTCATAGTTGCATGACATAATGTTAGACAATTCCCAAAATACCCCTCTGGTATTTTGTACCCAAGTCTTTCTCTACAATCACCTGGAAAACCAAAATACTCCTCTTTTTCATCATCATCGTTATCATTTTCATTTCTATATCTTGTTTTAACCATACTAGCCCAAATGAAACCACAAGTTACAACAAATTTAGATAACAATTGTGGCGCTTGAACTTCATGATCATTTTTCTTCCATTGATCAAGTGCCCATATTTTCATTCTCTCAATTTCTTCTTTTGCAAAAACAATAGTTGCTTTTACATACACTTCTTCACTAGTTTGACTTTGAGTTTGACCAATGAGTTTATCTTTCCATGTTTTTCTTTCTTCAAAATAGTCTCTTACGAAAACATTTTCAAGCCCTTTTGGGTCCCTCAAAATTTTTCTATCAAAACAAGGTGTTGACTTCAAGTCAACTGCTTCACAATTTCTATGTATAAAAGACCAAGATTTCATGAAATGACTACAACAACTATCATCCATTACATGACAATATGTAATTGCAATGCAAAGACCATGGTTAGGGAAAACAGAAGCTTGCAAAGACAACAAAGGGAAAATGAATGTGTTATTTTCGATGTCATTATCATCATAGGTTGTTTTGTGTCTTAATTTTGGACTAAGATAATTATAGTCTTTAAGATTTTTGGGGTGGTGATTGGTTGATAGATGGTTGAAATCTGCTGAGGATTCGACGATGGTAAAAGCGACAGAGTCATTTTGAGTGCAAAGAATAAAAGGTTTGTGGGGTTGTGGAGGACAGTGAAGATTTCCAGCAAAAGGGAAGAAATGTTGAAGAGTAAGAGAAAGAGAGTGTTTGAGAGATGGAAGTGTTGTTTTGCAAAAATGGGTTGTTGAATGAGGAAAGTGATAGAAGAATAAGCGTTCAACATAGACTGGACCTGCAAAAGGCAAGTCGAGGAATGTGAGAGGAAGAGAAGTTGTTGTTGTTCTTGGTGTTGATGGAAAAACAAGAGTTTGCTCAATAAGCTTATGCTCTGCCATTGGGGAGAAGCAATAAATAGTATATTTCAAGAGAATGCATGTATAAAACTAGTCGGAGTATTGCATAATTATATTTTAATCAGATTTACAATGTTAAATACTGATAATATTATTTTCAAAAATGCTATTTATAGCGAAAGTTATTATAGAGAAATCATACCGACCATGTATTTCAGTTGATTTTTATTGTGGATTTCCGCTTTATTTGCAGCAGCAGCATCCCTTGATTTCCGCACAACTCTCTTTTCTCATTGGCTGATTTCTCCTTCGTTATGAATTTTGGACATGTTTGTTCGCTTGATATAGCAAAGCTCTATTATTTTTAATTCTTATATAGTAAATCTAAGCAAACAATGACTATTGATCAATATTTTTGGATAGTAAAAAAGATAGACTACTGTGACAATGGTAAATAGTAATAATATAATTGTTTGTTAGTCTTACAAACAAAACGCCATATTTCTTGAAGTTCAAAATGAAACACCAACAATAGTACCTACTAATAATTTTTTTCCATACCAATTTAGTACAGAAAGATGATATAATTAATAAACGTGATAGTCTATAATATGCCAAGCATCAAAGTTTCTACAACATCCATTACTGATACACAAATGAAAAAGTACATACAACTCAAATAGCAAAAAAAAAAACCCACCATCCATGTAGCTTGGAAAACTTCAATGATCCAAAATGTACCTACAATAATAATGAGGTAGAATAATATAGTACTCAGTGTATCAATTTAGATGATTAAAAATAGCAAATAAATGGTATAATAAACATATAATATATATATATTAAGAAGATAAAATGAAATATATTATCAAAACAAAGTGTCATTCCTAACACAACATGTACTGAGAAAGAGACATCAAAGTCGAAACAATATTTCCAAGAGAACTTGGGCAAGAAATTAAAAACATGAAAAGAAATAACTATTAGCATATGCCCATCATGGTAAACGGACTAAGCCACCAACCATGATAATTGAAGGGAAGAGTAGAAAATTTCGCCTTCAACCACATAAACGCGAGCGACTTAATCTTATCAACCACCTGAATTATCGAGCATTCTTTGTCTTTGGATAGAATGTTATTTCTTTCTTTCCAAATTTCTCAAACGGTAGCAAACCAAATAACCTGTAATATTGAACGTCGAACCTTTGCGATACCACCACTATAACTAAATTGATAGAGGGACGACCACAGAAATGCCCATCCATCTATAAATAAAATGCCAGACAAACCCAGAAATATTACAATGTAAGAACAAATGATCAGACGATTCGACCAAACCGCAACCTGCCACACACTCCCTAGATTCATTGTCAATAACACCACGACGGAGAAGATTGTCCTTGGTCGGCAAACTATCCCGGAACAACCCCCAAGCAAACAACACAACTTTTAGAGGAACATCCTTATGCCAAAGAGATAAAACAACCACCGGTAAAGCAATATGCGGTTGAACAGTTAGGAAATCATAAACACTACGAACAGAAAAAGCACGAGATGTTTCCAATTATATATATTGATATATAGTAGCATGTATACCTGTACTGCCCATCTTTTATAGGTTTTCAAAAACTTCTGGGTATACAACATTGATAATTGAAGTGCAAGCAGAGTCAACATCGAAGAGTAACTTTTATAACATTTATTAAGAACAAAAATAGAAATATAGTTTTGAAAGTTAAAAAAAGGTGAATTTAATTTTTTTAAGTTTAAAAATTGTAGTTTTTAATGCAAAATTATTCCTTTTGGCTTTCTTATAAAATGCATTGGTTTTGATAATACTCTTTCCGTATTTTATTTTAAGTTATTTTGAAAAAAAAAATTGTGTTTTATTATAACTCAATCTACATTATCATTGTATATTTATCATAATGACTTTTTGTTTCATATTATTTACCGTTTATTACATTATCTTGGCTTTCTTATAATATGATTTTTTTTTTTTTTTTTTTTTTTTTTATCTTTCTAA
>Ga0228710_1000235_pt1 | contig 58661 bp, 35 predicted proteins | sample MedpolnodulmetaG_FD_177995 | JGI IMG/M metagenome (GOLD analysis project Ga0228710, IMG submission 177995) | Root nodule microbial communities from Medicago polymorpha collected in Santa Monica, California, United States - pink nodules | ecosystem: Host-associated > Plants > Roots > Nodule... | reverse complement strand
GAATTATCATCTTAGCAACTTTACGTCTTGCTATGTCTTGATTAAATGCATAAGAACCAACTGTTACAGTTTGACCATCAACTTTTTCAGTTTTGATCAAAGCTTGCCTTATATCTCGAGTTGTTCGGTTTGTGCAAGACTTCTAGTGTGACGTTCCTTCACCTGGGTCACCCAAGAGTTTCTTGCCACAATAGTTACAAATAGCCTTCCACTTACCCTATATTTTGTTCTTTTGAAATGTTTCCATGCTTCAGAACTAAGCTTTCTTTTACGACCTTCAACCTCGATTTCACATGGGATTGGACTTTCAATTTCATTAGGAGTTGAATTAGTTTCTGCATTTGGAAGAATCAGAACATTTGAAGCAACGACATTAGACACATCCACGGGCACCGGATGCTCTTGCGCATCTGCCATAGGACTAGGAGTGAAGGTTCCTTGACTTTCTTCAAAAGACATTCTACAAAGATATTAACATGGAATAATTAGAAACTTAAAACAACAAATATAATCAATCTTCTTTTTTTTTTTTTTTAAACGCCAGACTTTATTAACACACAACCTAATCCACTCAAGGCGAGAAGGATCAGGAGGAAAGCATACAAAAGCACCGACAGCGTTTCCATGAAATCAAATAACACTAATAATTTTAAGGTTAATAGGTCTTTACCCCCCTGTAATATAGGTCATTTCTGGTTTTCCCCCCTGTAAAATATATTTTTTGATTTACCCCCCTGTACAATATTTTTGTTTTGATTTACCCCACTAATAGGCCAAACAAAAACCAATTTTTTTTTCCAAGAAATTTTCGTTTTTGTTTGGCCTATTAAGGGGGTAAATCAAAACAAAAATATTTTACAGGGGGTAAATCAAAAAAAATATTTTACAGAGGGGAAAACCAGAAATGACCTATATTACAGGGGTAAAGACCTATTAACCCATAATTTTATACTAAAACAATGCAAATACCATCATGATTAATTAAACACCAGTACTACTAAATATTAGTAAACTCTTAGAAGAGGAAATAGAACATAGTAGTACAAATATCTAAGTAACGATTTGCATATATAAATGAAAATAACAATGATACTGAAGAGATAAACAATATGCTAGCTACATACACCAAAGGGATAGGCAAAAGTGCTGAACAGCCAACTAAGGAGCTAAAAAACCAAGGAACTAGCATAGGATACACGCACAAGGCTAAACCAGAAGCATAAAACAACACCTAAATAACCAACTAGATAAGCCAAGTCACATAGAAACAAAACTTCTATGTACCGCAATTAAACAGCAAAAAACATAAACAAAATTAAAAAAAAAAGTTCTGTGAAAAATTCACGGTGAACAAAGAAATAAACAACAAAAACAGATTAAATCAATTCAAATCCATAAAACAATTAGAAAACCCTAAAATTAGTTTATTCCTCTAAAATTAGAAATGCCATGTGTTTTTTTTTTTGGTATTGGGGGGTCAAAACTGCTACAGTTGCAAAACTTATGGGACGGTTTTGTAGTTTTTTTTCTTAGGGGCCAAAATCGCAATTTTGGGAAAGTTAGGGGGCTAAAACCGCTATTAAGCCTAGATTCTAAAATCATAAACAAGTAATCATGGTAAGGAAGGAAGAAGAAAAAAAGATGAAGGAGAAGATGAAAACTTGGCTGCAAAAGTAGAGGAGAGGAAGAGAAAGTTTTGACGCTCAAAAAACTAAAAAGTCGTACAATAAACAAGCTTTTTTTTTTAGACACCACACTCTTATATATACACACATGGATATTTTAGTAATTTACGTAATTTATTAACGGGTACGGATATCCGTGGACATGAGTATCATCAAATCTGTGTTTGTGCCCATAAAGTAACGGGTAGTTAAATACCCGTTTATTATAGTCGCGGGTACCCATTTAGCTATCCGCCTCATGCCCATGACGAATTTTATCCGCGGATACCTGCGGGCACGGATTTTTTTTTTACCTTATTTGGTTTAGAAGAGAAATGATATTTGTACAACCATTTTTTGAAAACTTTTGTAACAATTTTATTTTTCATACTCACATTATTTTTTTACTTTCTCTCTCTATTATTTTGGTTTTTGTGTCAATACCTTTTTTTCTTTGTAAATTTATGGTTGTCATAAAGGTTATCATCTAAATGGATGTTCAAATAACACAACTCGATTTAGAAATTGGTCATGTGAATACACAAAACAAGCAGTAAGGAATTGGACAAAAATCGGGGTTCTACCATAAAACAACTTTTTGTGTAGAGTAAAAACTATCAAAAATACAATTTTTAAATTCTAATATAAAAAAAGTATCTCTCTATCAGGGCCGGCCCTAGGCATAGGTTGGGAGTGCACTACTAGAAAAAGCAAAATTAGCGAGGGAAATTAGTGACGAAAACAATGAAATTCCTCACAAATTCCTTAGTCGCAAAATTTAGTGACGGAATTAGAGAGGGATTTCACGTTTTCCCTCACTAAATATCCCTCACTAATTTTTGTTTTTTTGCCGGTAGGGGGCCCTAAAAAAAAGGGTGTATATAGTAAGAATTGGTTTTTTGGGGGTTTATATAGTAAAATATATCAACAGGCCCGAAACGTTGATATGAAAAGCTGGGCTGCAGTCTGTTATTGTTTTGGCCTTTTTCATCCAATCTGCTATGTATACCCCATATAAAACAAAGCTTTCTATATACACCCTCCCAAAAAAATTGGTCCCTTTTTTCCTAATAATGTGCCAAGAAATTTTTTATATTTTTTGGGGCCTTTTATTCCTAATAATGTGTCATACTAATATTAAAAATATTTGTGATATTTATTATCTAGAAATTTGGGAGAATCTTCATAACAAAACAAATTATATTTTAGTTAAAAATTGGCCTACTAGAGAAATTAATCTTAATCTTGCCTTTAAAGTATCAAAAATAAATTAATTATATCAATATAGTAATATAAACTTGGTACTTGTAGCATATAAAAAGAGGAATGATTTACTTGTAGCATACAGATGAGTTCTTGTATCTTAGATTACTCTAAAAAGTCTAACACTGATTTTTTTTTAATCAAGTATTATTGTTGTTATGGGTTTAACATTGGAGAATTTTGTATCCAAATGTCTAAAATTCAATTAATTTCGTGTTGATATACTTTTATTTTTTTGGTTTTACTATCATTAGATGTCAAAATTTCAGTGTCTATTACTTAAGAGTTAAAATTCAGTCTACTTCGCAAGAGATATTGTTCTCTAATTCTATGGTATTTTGTTTAATTTTGTTTTCTATGGAGTATTTGATTTATTTGAAGATATTCCCTAAAAAAACTTTTATCTTGTAGTCAAAAACGAAGAAAAAAAAGAAATGAAGCGCTAGTAAAATCATAACAAGAAATTAAAAAAGTTTATAATGTATTATGTAAGGGCCTTTTTTTTTCAAACTATGCTTAAGGCCCCTAAAACGCTAGGAACGGCCCTGCTCTCTATGTCTCTCCATTATAGTTTTATATTGTCTTCTATGTACTATCATGTATTATTTTGTTTAGTACTTAATATTTTGTGAATCGGACACACCCATAGAGTAATATTAAATATTAAAAGGTACAATTGAAGAAATAAAACTAATATCAATTTTTTTTTTACCACAATCTGATTTGAGTTTCCTTTTTATTTGTCTACAAAAATGAACATTTGCTTGGCGCATTTATGCTCACCCATTGAATCGAGGTTTCTTCAATGGAGGAAAATGTCAACTCATTTAACATGTCACTATCAGGATTTTCTAGGAGAAATGTTGCTCACCCAGCGAATCTGCTCTTCCAATTTCCCTTAACTCTTTGAAATCCTCGACTTTGAATTTGCTCATGATTGCCTAGTGAATGTGCTTTGGTTCAGATTCTTTGAGTTTTAACAATCTTGGTAATTAACCTCAAAAAACCTACAAAAATGAAATAGGTAAAAGTGGTTTAACCGACTTAAAACTATAAATATTATGTATTTATAATAAATTAAGGGGTTTATATAAATTACTTGCATAATAAGTTGAATAAGTGATATGAAAATTAACATGATTTTGGCACTTATCAACGATCAATCCACCCACTCTAGATCGAGACCATACGTCTAACAAAAGGTATTTCAACATAGTTTTTTGTAATTAGTGCTCCAACATTTAGAATTATGGCTCCCGAAAGGGGCGTACAATAGAGCGCCAGTTTTTAACAAAGATTTATGGTTATTCAAAGGATTGTATGAGAGTCCATATCATTTCTATTGATTTGGTGATCAATGGTCCATTTATTCCCAGAACAACTGATGATGTCGGTGTTGTCCTACCAAAACTGAAAGCACAATGGACTACGGAAGAAGATAAGAAACAAAGTTACGATTGGGAAGTGAAAAAATTTCTCATTTACTCTTTAGGTGTTGATTAATACCATCATGGTAGATTTCATATCCCTTGAGAGTTTTAGAGAAGACTAATTGATCGGGCAGCCATTGATGCCTGTTTAGGGAATCCTTTTCCAAATCCCACCATTGAATTATGTGTTTTTCAAGGCGTGCAACTAAAGGCAACCAAAAGATGGATACAATTTTTGATGGAATTTGTATGGGAGCAACGAACTATGATCTCAACCTTGATGGAAAACCCACAAAATATATTAGGGAAAATCTCACAACCGAAGTCTCATGTGTCGACTACTGCCCTAAAAACTTGTCAACTACTATACTTTATCATAATGGATAAGGAGTTGGATATATCCATAATGATATCCAACAAAATAAAAAAGATTGTTGATAGCGTAATCTGCAAGCGCATGGTTCTATCGAAGTAGTAAAATATCGTTTCGCAGGGAGTTGTTGTATTAACCGATTTTCTTTCTAATTATGATTAGCTGAAAAGATCAAAGTTTAGAAGTTTAACAAAGCGCTGGCATAAAATTCAGAATTTAAAAGCGGCTCGGGATTATTGGTTCGTCGTATGACAAATCCCTCTCAATCCAAACCTATATTTTCCTCTTATGTTAGATTTATTTTCTAAAGATAGGTTTCTCTAAGGTATTTCATATCTCCTTTCGGTCTCCATGAATGTATTTCAATAACAGCCACGCCTATTCTCATGGTTGATTGTTATTGAAATCCTTTAAGAACGAAACCCTAAAAATCTCAATACTTCACAAAACTATTCATCTGGGGTGTTCCAATCAAGTTGTGTGTTGTCTTGTCTAATCACATTTGTTTCAATATCAAACTTCATCGTTCGATCCATCGTTTGATATTTCAGATGATGAAATAATAGTTATTGGACTTCACCTTTCGGTCCATCGTTCGATACTTTTTATTGAGTTTAAAAACTATGTGATTAGATTATAAAATAGATCAACATGAGACGAGGTTCTAGGTTTGGTTTGATAGGATTTAAGCCATTAGACTCATCCAACAATCCAAAGACTTGGAGATCTACTCACTCATGGTCATGGTAGATAAATAAATTAAATTGACGAAATAGAAAGACATGGAAATAAATTGTTGAATGTAAAAGTGAGGAATTGTAAAAAACAAGGAATTAAAGAACAAGAAAATAAAGCTTTGATCAATTTGATTCAATCGAAAACAACTGTCACAAATATTCCAAGATTCAAAGATGAATAACAAGCCTGATGGTTGCTCAATTTATAGCCAAAGGCTAGCCCAAACCCTAGAAAAGGTGTAAACAATGCATTACAAGGCAGCCTATGGGCTTTTAGGGTTAAAACAACACTAATCATAGCAACTGGAACCGCGCACGGTCGTGCTCTTCTGAAAACGCAAAAGCAGCAATGTCTGGAATGGAATCGCGCACAGTCGTGCGTAGCTCTCGATGTTGTGGCACATGGTTTGGTAAAAGGGGCGCACGGTCAGTGCAGTGGTAGGCACGACCGTGCGCGATAAATATGCAGAAAATCTTCATATTTTGCTCCTAAGTCAGCCTTGAATCATGCTTGAATCCTTTCTTTCCTTAACCATGCTTCTAAACCCCTTCTTTTGCTCAAAGACTCGATCTTTCATCATATTTGATCCTGAAATAAAAATAAACAAATTTGAAGTACCAAAGTTGTAAAAAGAAATTAAAACACATAAAGTTCTACTAAAATAAACACTTAAAAACCACCTAATTATTGACTTATCAATTGTTGAATCTCATGCTAGAGATAAAATACCATTAGTTTTACCAGCTTTGATCATGGTATTGTGCATAGCGATCATGATGACGATCCCAGCTCACGTGAGTGAAACCATTACTGCGGTGATTCATGAAAAGTATGGGGAAAGACACTCCACATGGAAACACAAGAAACCTTACATCAAACAACATCCACATGGAGGTAAATTTTCTGATTGGTACCTTAAATTTAAGGCATCATTCACCCACAGCTGGAACATTGTTGATTCTTATCAAAGGAAATCTTCTAGTTTGAATGAATATATGTACATGTTGTAGTTGTAGTTCCAAGAACATGATTCTCATGGCTACAAGGTCATGACTTTGAAGGCTTATCAGAATTATGTTCAGTGGCCTAAGGTCATACCTTTTTACTCTGAGGTGTTTAATGCTACTGCACCAGCTGAAGAAGGAGAAGAAGAAGGTGGTGAATGTGAAGTTGTTTATAAATCAAACTCTAGCTCAAGTTGGCATCTTGGAAAGTACCAGGGAAATGATTTCATGATAGATGTTCCAAATTCATATTCAGATTAAAAATCTAGTTAAAGATAAATGGATTGAATTGAAAGCTCACCATAACTAAGTGAGACTTTAAAATATTTCATATCTTTATTCCTTCAATTGTAGTCTTTAATATTTTGAATCTAATATAAAGTTTTGTTGTATCTTGAACAACTTATCTGTTATTTTCTTTTGGTTTTATTTGATGGTTATGTAATTTTTTTAACAATGGTTGGGTTGTATTTTAATGTTGAATAACATACGCTTTATGTTAATGGTAGTAGTTGATTTATTGGGAAAAAAATTGGTTTACTTTTTGATTGGATGAATGAATCATGCATGAAATACCCGGGGGTTTTAGTTTAATCATCAACAAATGGATGATAATGATAGAGTCTTTGATGGTTACAAAGTTAAGGTACATGTTTATAATTTTTTCTAGAATGTTTACATGAAGTTGAAACTTCTAGTTTATGCTAAACATTTTAATTTGTTACTCCTCAATAGCATGTTTAACTTTGAATCATTTAAAACTAGAAAAATGTGAGGTAGCTTTCCAAATTTTACTATATGTATGGAGACCGACAATATTGTGTTTTAACTCGGTCATTTCACATGGAATCTTGATGTTTGTTATGTTTAAAAGTATAGATATGATCAAGGCAATTTGTTTCAAATTGAGCTTAAACATTCGACGAAATTCAACATACCCTATGAGAAAATGAGAATTTGATAGCCCTTTTGCGACAAATTGTTAGAATTTGCATCAAATCTAAAATGTCAAATTTGTTAGGTGGACCTAATTCTCCTAGTGAATATGCCATATTTTTGAAAAATCAATTATGTTTTGATTCACAATGCAAGTTCTTATTATTTTGAATTGCATAACCTCGAATCTTTATTGTTTACTCAAATAATATCTATTGTCTTAGGATAAGTGGACATTTATTTGAAAATGTTGGTTTTATTCAAATTTAAGAGATTAGACAATATTTGTATTAAATTGAAAAGTCAAGAAACTTTGGTGATTTTTAGAACTATGTAGGCAACAAAAGAAAATAAAAAATAAAACAAAAGATGAAAAGAATATATATATATATATATATATATATAAATATATATATAGAGAGAGAGAGAGAGAGAAAGAGAGAGAGAGAGAGAGAGAGTAAATGAAAAAGAAAAAAATAGTAATAGAATAAGTTGTCAAGGATAATTCATTTTATTTTATTTACATATCACCAATAGTTTTTTTAAATAAAAAAAAACAAGTAAAGAAAAATTGTATATGTTTGCAATTAGATTGGTACATGTTGTACATACAAAATAAATGTCATGTGCAGTTGTATATCTGTAAATACGTGATGAATGTTTCCCTACAATAAGGCTTTTTTTTGAAAAATTTCTAAGAAAAAACAGAATTAGATTGGTAGGAATTATCTTTTTTGTAAATGTCAATTAGATTGGGAAGAATTCTAGGTACCACCATAAGCACTATCTTCTTATCAAATTCAAATAAAATCCATTGATGTTTATGAACACATATCATGGTGAGAAAACCCTCACACCCTTCCAAGTTCCTAAATAATCAACTTTGTCATTCTCGTATCAACTTCCACTCCCCTTCATCTTCTTCCCATCAACCTCGTCATTCTCAAATCAACTCCACATCTCCTTCATCTTCTTCCCCATCAAGCTCATCATTCTAATATCAACTCCCTGTCATCTTCTTCCCATATTCACCTTAGAATTAAGACCAAGAAAGATCCTAGGGGAATTCTTGAATGGACTCATGTTGCTATCTGTCACTATTGTAGACGTAAATATTAAAAAAAAAATCTATATGTGCGGGCTACCAAGCATTTTGTCTTTAAGGAATGGGAAGCTCAACGTGATAAAAATGACAAAGATGGAAAATTGTGCTTTGTACCACCAGACGATGAAAATCAAAGGTTTGATAAGCTTCTCGATGTTTGTACCTATGAGTTAAGGGAGGCGCAAGATGTGGAACCATTAGTTTTCGATAAAACTTCTTTTGATGGAAATTTAAGGTGTGACATGTGTAACATTGCAGGTATCAATTATGAGATTATTAGACTGCATCAAATATCCTGCAGTGATGCCTGTAAGGAGTGCTTTTATGCTCTACAAAATCAGTTTTGCCAGAATACTATCATTGACGATCAATCGTCATCATGGTCTCTTATTAAGTATGATACGACGAAGTCCAAGTCTGATCAAGAACACGATTCTAAACTGTTACAAAAAGACTCTAGTTAAAGACGGGTGAATTGAATTGAAAGCTCACCATAACTGATTGATCCTTTAAAAGATTTCATTAATTTATTCCTTCAATTGTAGTCTTTAATATTTTGAATCTATTATAAAATGTTTTGTTGTATCTTGAACAACTTATCTGTTATTTTGTTTTGGTTTTATTTGATGGTTACATAACTTTTGAACAATGGTTGGGTTGTACTTTAATGTTGAACAACATACACTTTATGTTAATGGTGGTAGTTGCTTTATTGGGGAAAAAATTGGTTTTCTTTTTTATTGGATGAATGAATCATGCATGAAATACGCAGGGGTTTTAGTTTAATCATCGACAAATGCATGGTAATTATATAAATTTTGATGGTTGAAAAGTTAAGGTACATGTTTATAGTTTTTTCTAAAATGTTTACATGAAGTTGGAACTTCTACTTTATGTAAAACATTTTTATTTGTTGCTCCTCAATAGCATGTTTAACTTTGAATCATTTAAAACTAGTCAAAATGTGAGGTAGCTTTCCAAATTTTACTATATGCATGGAGACTGGCAATTTTGTGTTTTAACTCAATCATTTCACGCGGAATCTTGATGTTTGTTATGTTTAAAAGCTTAGATATTTGACGAAATACAACATACCCTGTCAGAAAGTGAGAATTTGATAGTCCCTTTGCGACAAATTGTTAGAATTTGCATCAATTCTAAAATGTCAAATTTGTTAGATGGACCTAATTCTTCTAGTGAATATGCCATATTTTTTAAAAATCAATTATGTTTTGATTCACAATGCAAGTTTTTATTCTTTTGAATTGCATAACCTTGAATCTTTACTATTTATTCAAATAATATTCATTGTCTTGGCACTACGGCCTCAACGTAAACAACTTTAATGAAATTCTAATTCAAATAGTTTCAACAACATAGTTCATGAATAATACGTAACAAATGGAAAACAGTGCAAATATCCCCATCCCGTTAAAGGTTTTCATTTTAGCTTGGCGTTTGCTTCGTGACAGATTGCCGACAAAACTCAATTTATTGAATCGAGGCATAATATATGTCGAGGACATCTCTTGTTCGGCGGGTTATGGGCAGGTCGAAAGTGTCAAACATTTGTTTCTTCATTGCGATACTTTTTGCACCCTTTGGCACCAGGTTCGGTCATGGATTGGTGTTTCAGGTGTTGATCATCAAAGACTTTGTGCTCACTTTGTCCAGTTTACTAACTACTTAGGTGGCTTGAGGACACGTCGATCATTTCTTCAATTATTGTGGTTTCTTTGTGTTTGGTTCGTGTGGAACAAACGTAATAACATACTATTTAATAATTTCCAAACTTCCATTACAGAAATTATGGATAAGGTTAAATTTCATTCCAACTGGTAGTTGAAAATTAATAATGTCACTTTTGTGTATGGTAGTCAGCAGTGGTGGTCTGACTCGTTGTCTTGTTTGGGTATCAGCTAATGGCTGTTTTTGTAATGATTTGACAAACACTTTGTATTTTGAGCGACTTTTTTAGTACGCTTTGTGCTAAAGATGTGTCTTTGTCAATGTTAATATATACCATTTTTGCTTTTTAAAAAAATATATAATGAATCATAAACTAATTTTCCTCAATATAAAATAAAGATTAAATTATATTTTATTTTCATCAGAGACCGAATTGGATTGTCAAATAATCGTGAGAATCAAAATAGATCTAATTAAAAATAAAAAATAGACATCCACAAATTTATATTATGTTTTTTCTTTATGGGAATTTATATTATGTTTAAAAAATAAATAAAAACCTAGAAATAAGGATGAGGATAGTAAAGAAGCACGTCAACAAGAATCACATGGAAAGAAAAGCAAAAACACTGTCCCAAAAAAATCATAGCAACCAATGAAATGAAGAACCTCAGATCATGGATTGTCCACGTTGTACCTAATCCATCCTTTTCATGTCCTTGTTTATTTTCTTCTTCTGTCCATACAACAACAAAAAAAGGAATCAAAAGATTCATTCACTTTCCTTCCTCACCTCAAATCCTCCACTTTGTTGTTCATATTCAAAACCAATAGAAAATTAAATCCCTAAGACTTCTACACCATGATTTAATCACAATTGAACTAACTGATAAATAAATTAATAAAATAAAAATTAATAAACACAAAAATAAAAAAACCGATTAAACCAGTCATGATTCCGTTCAGACTCAAGTTCAACCATTCAAGTTTCAATTGATAATGACTTAGCCATCAACGTCATTGTAGATCCGAAGACATGAATATTTCAATAACTTTAATTTTGTCACTTTTGTTGTCATTTTTCCGTTTTATATTATTAAAGTGGATGTTATGATATTTGTTAATAGATTCATCGTTTTCTATTTTAACGACAATAAATTTATATTGTTTTGATGTAATTTACCGATTTGAAATAAATACTGATTCAAATGAATGGATACTTTTATTTTGAGTAGAAAAAAAATACTGACATACTAACATATATCTCCAAAGAAACAATCAATCAAGTGATAGATTCTCAATAAAATACTAACATTTGTTACACCGGTTCAACCCATCGGTTCGGTATGATTTTTATCTAATAATTAAAAAATCTCAAAAATATTAGTCAAAACTCCTTCTTTGTCGCAACATCCTCCATGAATAAAAAAAAATCTAAAAAAATCCATGCTTATATACTTAACCATTATTGAATAACAAAAACTCAATAGAGTTTCATATTTTTCATCCAAAAAAATTTAGTAATGGAAGCAACAACATCAACTTGCTTCTTCTGTGGTAGAATCCCATCAAAATCCAAACTAGCTTCATCTTCATCATTTGGATCATTTTGTTTATTAACACGAAACAATGTTACTACAATCATGTGCAAAACATCATTAAAAACACACAACCGTGTCGTTCAAAACATCACAAACAGCAATGAAACAAAGGTTCCAAGCACCACAAAAAGAAGAAGAAGAAGAAGAAAAAATGATGCAGCAGCAATAGAAATTCAACTACCCTTTGAGAATATGAACAAGAATCTTCACGTGCATGAGAATATAGGTGACCCTATTGGTTGGAAAGATGTTGGAAAAAGTGTAGTGAGTTGGATACGTGAGAGTATGAAATCCATGGCTTTTGAGATTGCTTCTGCTGAGTTACTTGAAGATTTGGAGTTTTCTGAGATGAAACAAAGAATGGGACCAGGTCTTACGTTTGTTATTCAAGCACAACCTTATTTGAATGCTGTTCCTATGCCACTTGGTCTTGAAGTTACTTGTTTGAAAGCTTGTACTCATTATCCTACTCTTTTTGATCATTTTCAAAGAGAGTTGCGTGATGTTCTTCAAGATATGCAGAGTAAAGGTTTGGTTGAAGATTGGCGTCAAACGCAGTCTTGGAAGTTGCTTAAGGAGCTTGCTAATTCAGGTTTTTTTTCTTTAGCTTATTAGAGTTAATCTGTTGACATAATCACTTGTAGATTGTTTAGGAGAGCTTATAGAAAGATAGAAACAGCTTATGACATGTCTATAAATTGTTTTCAATTTATTTACATACGCTCCATATGATAGCTTATATGAAAACAGTTCGACTTTATTTTATCTTTTGTTACAAAAATAGCTTGTACATAAGTACTTATATGACAAGCGCTTATTTGTTTATCTAAACATGGTCTTTGTTATGACATAAACATGTTTTATTGTTCAAACTATCTGACTTGCTTTGACATACTTACTATTAGTACGTGTACTAAAACAACTTGAATAAAGGTTAAGGACTAGGGATATGTTTGAAAGAGCTTATTTAGAAAGATGTTATAAGTTCTTGCGTAACTTTTTGAAAGATGCTACAAAGTGGTTTTTGATATGGATATAAGGATTTTCAAGGTTGTTAACTTATTAGTAAGCAACTTGAAATACTTAAACGGATTATACAAGGTGTATCAACCTATCTGTTTGCCCTTTTCAATCGCATTCAAACCCAAATTCTATTTTACTTTGAAAACAGATTCAGTTTTTGAGGACTTTGACATTAGCTTTTATATGATAAGTGCTTAATTAAACTGTTGAAATGTTTTCTAATGTGACCAACAAAAATATAAGATATGAATAGAAAATTATTTATGATACTTGTAATTCTATTGCTTTGACAACGCGATAAGATTGATAATGGTTCAATTGCAGCTCAGCACAGGGCAGTTGCAAGGAATGTAACACAGCCAAAGAATGTCCAAGGAGTTTTAGGAATGGATAGAGAAAGAGTCAAAGTGATACAGCAAAGGATTGATGAATTCACCCAAAACATGTCAGAACTTCTCAATATTGAAAGGGATGTTGAATTGGAGTTTACTCAGGAGGAATTAGATGCTGTTCCTAAACAAGATGATGCTTCCGATCCGTCGAAACCGATTGAGTTCTTGGTTAGCCATAGCCAGCCTCAGCAAGAACTATGTGACACCATTTGTAATTTAAATGCCATCAGTACCTCTACAGGTATTCTCCTTTACATGTAATGATAATTATAAATGTGATCCAGTTGATGTATATGTTCTAATCATACTTGTGTAAATAAATAAGCTATAGATCAAACATCTATCCAATGATGCATGAATATTTTTTTAGCTTAACTAATCTGATGCATGCATAATATGCTATTCTTACCAATTGTGTTTAACGTAAAAAGTCTCTTCAAGGTATGATCATTTATGAACTTTTTAAACAGGATTGGGAGGAATGCATCTGGTGTTATTCAAGATTGAAGGAAACCACCGATTGCCACCTACCACTCTTTCACCCGGAGAAATGGTTTGTGTGAGAACGTGTGACAGCAAGGGTGCAGTTACAACTTCTTGTATGCAAGGAGTTGTGGAAAATCTTGGTGACGATGGCTATAGTATTACCGTTGCTTTAGAGTCACGCCATGGTGATCCTACGTTCTCTAAACTGTTTGGAAAGAATGTGCGCATTGATCGTATTCAAGGATTGGCTGATACACTTACCTATGAGGTACTGATATCTATCATGTGATTTTTTGCATACAGCCAAAATATTTTGTTGCTGTAATAAATATTTGTGAAAGAATGTCACAAATTTTATTTAAGTTGAAATTAAGATGTTTTCTCTAGTCAAATGAGGGTATATTCCCTTGCCGCTTCTGTTCATCATTATTGTTCATATTTGCAAAACCATCAATATAACTTCACCTATTTCGCATAAAATTAGTTTTCCTATATGAGCTAATTATTTTTCTCTTATTTCGTTCATTCTTGATCATATGCACAATGTATGGCACTTCAAATAAGTTTCTTCTTTCTTATTTTGTTCATTCTTGATCATATACAAAATGTATTGCAGTTCAAATAAGATTCATGTTCATATGTATAATGCGTACTTAAGAAGATTCTTTTGATGTGTTTCCAGCGAAACTGTGAAGCCCTAATGCTGCTTCAGAAGAATGGTTTACAAAAGAAAAATCCATCAATTTCTGTTGTTGCAACTCTATTTGGCGAAGGGGAAGATGCTGCATGGCTTGAGAAGAATAGTTTGGTAGACTGGAAAGAAGAAAAAACAAATGGAGCATTAGGAAGTGAATCCTTTGATAAATCTCAGCAGAGAGCAATTGCGTTAGGTTTGAATAAGAAGAGGCCACTATTGGTTATCCAAGGACCTCCCGGTACAGGCAAGACCGGTTTACTCAAGCAAATAATAGCATGCGCCGTGGAACAAGGTGAAAGGGTTCTTGTCACAGCACCTACCAATGCAGCTGTTGATAATATGGTTGAAAAGCTATCAAATGTTGGAATAAATATTGTTCGAGTTGGAAATCCCGCTCGTATATCAAAAACAGTAGCATCAAAGTCCTTAGGAGAAATTGTAAATGCGAAGCTTGCAAGTTTTCGCGAAGAGTGTGAGAGGAAGAAATCTGATCTAAGGAAAGATCTAAGACAATGTTTGAGGGATGATTCATTAGCTGCAGGCATACGCCAACTTCTGAAACAGTTGGGAAAGTCGCTAAAGAAAAAGGAAAAGCAGACTATAAATGAAGTTCTATCTAGTGCTCAGGTTGTGCTTGCCACCAATACCGGAGCAGCCGATCCCATGATTCGAAAGCTAAATGCTTTTGACTTGGTTGTCATAGATGAAGCTGGACAGGCAATTGAACCGTCTTGCTGGATTCCTATATTGCAGGCAAAACGCTGCATTCTTGCTGGTGATCAATGCCAACTAGCTCCTGTGATATTTTCTAGAAAGGCATTAGAAGGTGGTTTAGGAATATCGCTACTCGAGAGAGCTGCAACTTTGCATGAAGGGATTCTCACCACTAGATTAACGACACAATACCGTATGAATGATGCCATTGCAAGTTGGGCTTCGAAGGAGATGTATGGAGGATTGTTGAAGTCCTCTAAGACTGTCTTTTCTCATCTTCTTGTAGACTCTCCTTTTGTTAAGGTACTAAACTCCTAATTGATATCTCCATTCTCTTTGTCAATTGAAGGCTTCTATTTACATCTTGGGCCTTGTTTGGATAAGCAGCTTAGTTAAGCACTTATCATATATGTGCCAAGTTATTTCTATAACAAAAGATAAAATCAAATCAAATTGTTTACATATAAGTTGTTTTCATAAGCTATCTATGAGGGCTTATGGAAATTAACTCAAAAACAGCTTATGAACATGTTATAGGTTATTTTCACAAGTTCTCCCAAACAGTCTCACAAATGCTTATATTAGTAAATAAGCTCAAATAAGCCAATCCAAATAGGTCCTTGTTTTAACTAGAGGAGTTTAGCGATGTAACTCAAAATGGCTTGAAGAAAGTTATATGAAAACAATTTTCTAAGACAATGTTATGTGTCCATATACTACATGTACTTTTTGTATTACTTATTTTTATTACATTACATGAATAGAAAGTCTGACCTTGATGTTTTTGCAGCCTACATGGATAACACAGTGCCCTCTACTACTGCTTGACACTCGAATGCCGTACGGAAGTCTATCAATTGGTTGCGAAGAGCATCTAGATCAGGCTGGATCAGGCTCATTGTATAATGAAGGAGAAGCTGATATAGTTTTGCAGCATGTATTTTCCTTGATTTATGCTGGTAATAATATTTGACTTTGTTGATAGTAGTTGATATTTTTTTTATCGTTTTCATTCTTTTTAATCTTTTATCCAAGAAAAAGAGATTTTTGCATTCCATTTGACATTGTTGTAGTCTTGGAATGCAAGGTATTGTCTTTCAAAGTTTCGAAATCTTGTGACATAACTTATTTGTATCTGCTGACATAAGAATTTTCCTGTCAAAGAATTTTCCTTTCAGGAACCCCTCATAACTTATTTGTGTTTGCTGACATAAGAATTTTCCTGTCAATTTGAATCTGAAATTCAGGTGTTAGCCCAAATGCTATTGTAGTTCAGTCCCCTTATGTTGCTCAAGTTCAACTTTTGAGGGACATGCTTGACGGGGTTCCTGAAGCTGCCGGTACTGAAGTTTCCACAATTGATAGTTTTCAAGGTCGGGAAGCTGATGCTGTAATTTTATCAATGGTATGATCTGAATCCCTTCATGGTTTCCATTTAAACTCTACAACCATGGTTTCAACAAATTTCTTACTTGGTGAAAAAAAGGGGGGGAAGAGACGATACATAATTCCCTATACTTGGTTTTCTTTGTTTCATAAAAGTGTGCTGCTAGTATTTCTCTTGTAAAAATATTTATCAGATTTTGGTCTTGCTCATGAACTAATATAATCGACTTGTTTTCCCGTCTTTTTTCAAAAAAATATAATAAAATAGGTACGATCGAACACATTAGGAGCTGTTGGATTTCTTGGCGATAGCAGAAGAATCAATGTTGCCATTACAAGAGCGCGCAAGCATTTAGCTGTAGTCTGTGACAGCTCAACTATATGCCATAACACGTTCCTAGCAAGACTTATGCGCCATATTCGACACTTTGGTAGGGTGAAGCATGTAGAACCAGATAGTTTTGGAGGAGGGTTTGGACTTGGCATGAATCCAATGTTACCTTCTATGGATTAGTGTTGCAAGTGTAACAGTGGCATGAAACACATTTAGAAATGCCTATAAGCAATTGTTCCAGGGGATTTTTATTTTTTTGGGGGATATTCATAAACTGGTTTTATACTTGGTCAATACTTGTATAGCAATTTATAAAGTCCAAATTTATGTATCAAGAAATACTCATGCACAATAATTGTAACATTAGACAATGTATATTTTTCATCATTCTATATGAATTGAACCATAGATGCAAGTGTTGTGCATGATACTATGGGGTACAAATTATTTGATGGACCTGAACTCATGACACCAGTTGTAGATAAAGGCAGTGGTTCAAAGGAAAATGTAATTCAAGCAATATGAATTGTTGAACGTTACGTACCTACTTTGGACAAGAATGTTTCATGAATCTCAATTCCTTCAGATGAATCTTTATTATAATTTTAATCATACAACTTAAAGCAGTGGTCAACATTAGACTTAAGCAAATGGTGAAGTTTTTTCTTTCTTTGAAATGTAAATGGTAAATATGGCCAGTGTACTTCCTAAAAAAATATTTTCAGGCATTATTACTTTTTTTTTTTTTTTGAGGAATTCAGGCATCATTACTGACGACTACAAATTCCCCATATGTTGATTTTTCCTTTCTATCAGAAGTAGAGATTGAGTTACAGTGGCATTCTAAAAAATTATGAGAATGACATTTTAGTATTTTTCAAAAATTATTCATTTGAAATTCACAATGAGAAGAATTAAACAAACACACTATTCCTGCCATTTATTTTAGAAATGAAAACAAAATGGAGAAATTAAATGGGACCTAGAAAGTATAAACAAACCGCAGAACATTGCTGCATAATGTTTGACAAATTAATAAATTACCAGGTGCGTTGTTTGGCAAATTAATGAACTTAGCAACTCACAGAAAGTGAATTGGAATACCGATGTCTGCATGTGAACGCAGTGCAATGGCAGTTTAAAATTAGAAATTCACTGCAAGACAACAGCAGTACAAAAATATATTAAGAGTGCGATCACATCTAGTTCATTGTACGCAATGTTCTCATTATCTTTTATCATTTCCCGGTGGCTGCTTCAGCAGGAGTTTTGGTCGTCATCTGATCAACTGCATGGACTGCACTCTGAAGCTCCTCCCATATGGCTTTATAGACCATCCTTTGCCTATTCACGGCTGATTGTCCCTCGAAGGCTGTGGATACAACATCAATGCTGCAAAACAAAACCACAAATTAGAGGTATCAATCAAGCTATAAAGTCTAGTATGCCAAACACAACTATCAATGTAATGTAATACATGGAACAGTGCCTCAATTTGCTTATATCAATGAAGATCTCAAATGTGTTGAAAAAAAAATTCAATTTTCAGTTTAGATTTGGATTTTTATTTTGTGCTACTCAATTTCATCCTCAAACTTTGGAGAAGAGTCACACATGTAACTGAATGGTGAGGAATAAGCGGCCACGGATGCGCCAACCTTATTGTCATGTATGGAACAAACACATCAAGCGAACTGTTAGTTGAGTTCAGGTATGCTCCTGTTATTTCATTGGTAATTTAATACCAAACATTATGTCTCATACACCAAACCAATTTCCTGAGTAGCCAATTAGTTACAAGTTGTAAGGTTATACTTCAACTATGAGCTATTCAGTTCGATACTCGACAGAAGGATAGTATATATGTTGGTCAAACGAGGAAGCCCATACAACATCATGTCTTATTGTCAACCGGGCAGCAAAACTTTCCCAAAAATATTAATGGCACTTTTCTAACACAAATATTTTTTAAAAAATAAAATAAAATTTGAAGCAACCTTTCATCCCATCCATCATGCTTTAAATGTTATATATCTACAGATGTTTCAATGGCTGAGACTTGTGATGAGATTATGAAATTGCCTTTAATTTGGTGCAAAACAAAGGTCTTTCAAAAAGGATTTCCTTAATAAATATGCAAATGGATTGACATAGTTGCCAGTTGTTCTATCACGTCGCAATACCACTATTCCTTGTACATCACATCACAATTGTGACTGTCGAGACCATGCCTAGATATGGAAATCAAATTGTTTGTGAGTACGGCTTTGAGGGTCAATAAAAACCCTCTTATTATTCCCATTTATGGATTTTCTAGTTCTCTCCGCATTATCTGTTTGGACTTTGGAGGATACTTCGTCCTCCAACCAACGGTTGCTTTCTCTCTTTTCTCTTACAAAGTTTATTCTTTTAAGTGATAGGATATTTTCATCAAAGTATCAAACTCTAAATCTAAAACTATACAACCAAGTTAATTATACTTTGAATGTCACAACTACTGTTTTGCCGTGTTATAGAAATTAGAAAAACATAAAAGTTTCACCTTCAGACATCCATGGAAAGTGGCCCTGAAATTAACCAGTGCAATAACATTTTGTAGAATGTACGTTTAACCAATCCAACCATTGAAGCATATTATACTATCTTGACAATTATGTATACAAAACTTCAGACATTCATAGACAATATAACGTAATTTAACAATAGATATTTCAATTTTACTAAGGTTGTAAACGTCATAATTCGTAATATACATGGAATCTCAAAACAGTTTTTGAATTATATGAAACTTTGTAGATTTATCTACCTATAGTGAACTTTCAATTCAATCATTAAACTATCAAAATCAACAGATCCCAACTCTCTTTGTGCATGTATATACAATGTTAACCACAAAGTTAGATACAGAAAAACCGAAATTCACTACACTGGTTAAAAATATGCTTACCTGACGTGCCGTCCATCACCATAAGCATCCTTTACAGAGACTGTTTCTGCATTGAGTTGTTCCTTTATCTTTTAGAGCAAGTCGCAAATTAACATTGAAATAATAAGAATGAAATTAGACCCCAAAAAAGAGATAACATTTAAGTTGTACGCTGTTGTGAGTAGGTAGGTACAGCAAATAGTAAATCACAATATTTTTCCTCAAAATTGAAGGACGATCTGGTTGCAAATTCATAAGATAGTAAAGGCCATCAATCAATTTAGAATTTACAAATTATGAAATTTATAGAAGTCCTAAATAAATTTCTAGAATTTGATATAGAATTATGAAATTGAAAGTTCACCATCAAGTCCTATAATTATGAAATTTACAATCATCAAGTCCTATATCTAAGAATTATGAAATTCTGAATTTATTTAGGAATTGAAAGTTCACTATCAAGCCCTATATCTAAATTTAGATACTCCTATCTAAGTTTATGAAATTTAGGACTTGATGATTCTACCTAAATCATTGCTCCTACCTATATCTTTACTTTTCTATCTAGATACAATCATCAAATAGGAGTATCTTAGAATTTGATGATTGTACGTATCTAGATAGAAAAACAAAGATATAGAAGTCCTAAATAAATTTCTAGCAAAATAAATTTCTTCCTCTGTTTCTGCTCTTATACTCTTCTAACACTAGTTCTTTAGGGAAATCTAAAGAAGCAATGATATAAGAAGAGTAGAAGAGCAGTTTAATTCCAGGTTGGGAGATTGGAGGGAGGGAATTGGAGGGAAAAAGATTCAATTTGTAGAGAATGATAAATAAGTTTATAATTAAAGAGGGTTGTGTTTGTGTTAGACCTCGGCGGTCAACGTAAAAGTTTATCGAATCTCTAGCTTTGTTTGATTTAGGTAGCTGGTGGGATAAGGCTTGGTTGTTGTCGTATAACAATATAGATTGGGTTTGGAGAATTTATCTAAGCCCTCCAAAATCCCCCTTCAAATACTTTTTTTTAGTTCTTTCAAATTAGGGGATATTGTTTTATGAAGAAAAATAAAACCCCCAAATCCTCCCCTCCCAAAATCCTCTATTCCTTCCGCTTCCTCCTTTTTTTCAAGCCCTCCTCCCCCCGCATAAACTCCCAAACAGACCCTAAATGGATTAGAATCCATATTTACACGTTCAGTTTAATTCCATGTGTCTCCTTATACTTTCTCTTGGAACACTAGGTGAGTTTGTGAATTAAAAACTTCCTACAAGTCCCATATAGGAGAGTTTACACACAACACTAGTATTTATATAGTGGAGATAAGACTCCCAAGGGTGTGGTAACACTTTTGTTAACGGGAGATGACACAATCAACATGAGCACCACATGCGCACCTTAAATTAACTTTTAATGACACGTAAGCATGTGTTTGGCAGACGCCCGCGCGAGCCCTCCATTAGTCAACTTTTGTCCGTATTGCTCATTAAAAAGGTGAGATCACATTGTGATTTTCTAATGGTCGAATGATCTCACCCATCAGTTATGTAACTGGTTTTAGCTCCTGATCTATATAAAGAGCTCCTCTCCCTCACTTCTACTTACACCAAAACTCAATAACTAACAAGTTTTCTTTCTTCTCACTTTTTCTACTCGACGCACTCCCGTGCCACCTTCTCCCTCTTTCGGTGTTACTCATTTACATCAATATCTCAATCCCAACTCTTACAGATTAACAATTTCACTATTCATATAGGTAATAAAAGAGACTAGTCTTACAATTTCAAAAAATAAATTAAGAGACAATTCATCGAACATGTACGGGGCAATGAAAGAAACAATACCTTTTGGCGCATGGAGTGAATGAGAGGCAAATCAATAGAACCAGCATCATTGACATTAGTAGCGCGTGAAGTAAACTTACGAATAGAAGTAACAGAGGTGAACAATAACCCGTCCTGTTTAGGAAAACGAGTAGCTTGTGAATTGAATCTGAGGAAGGAGATATGATTAGGAGAAGTGGTTCGAACGAAGGAATTGTGGTAAGGTCGAACCAAAACGGGAAGAGCTCTGCGTAGTAAAGTGGTGTTGGATGAGAGTGACAAAACCTGTGCCCGCATTTTTATTTGCTTTGATACGATTTCTTCCTTGTTACTTGGAGATTGAATTTAATGGAAGTCTGTTCAGCCACACCCACAACACCACCACCCAGATATTTTTTGTTTTATTAATTTTAAATAAACTCGCCTTTTTTTTTTTTACTTAAATAAACATATACAGTATGTCTTTATTTTTTAAGCAAACATTTGTGATTATTTTAGTGGGTAATGACAAGGAGTTTTTTTTTCTTACCCTAATAACTTCTCTCATTTTAAATTTTTATCTTCATTGGATTATATAATTTGAATGCATGATTACCCTATCTAATATTAGCGATTTTCGGTTTACCCTTTGTAAAAAAACAAAATAAATAGATTTCAACCCTATAATTTGAAAAAATTTTGGTTTTGAACCTTCATAGCATCAAATTACAAAATTTAAGGTATTTTCGTCCCATGTAATTTAAGAGAATTTTGGTTTACCCTCTGCCATATCATCGATTTTGTACAGTTAAAATTCATGAAAGTCCAGAACCAAAGAATCTTCAAATTACAAGGTTGGAATCTAAACAAATTTTTTTTATAGGGAGTAAATCGAAAATATTATAGAGAGGCAAACATATATTGATCCTAATTTGAATTCAAAAAATATGGTTCACATGGTATAATCTAAAACATATTTATACATAAGGTTAGGTTGCATTTCTTATATCATTTGTTTTTCTCCTACGTAATGCAACTAAAATTTACTAATATTTTTTTCTTTCTAATATAAAGTAGTTTCTTCAAATCTAACGTAAAGTTTCATCTTTATTGAAAATATTAGTTACATAGAGGTATTGAAATATTAGTATTAGTTATATATATATATATATATATATATATATATATATATATATTTGCCAGAAGACTTAGCAAGTTATTCTATGAGCATTTGCTAAAAGACATCAACTAATTTTTATAAAAGTGTCTTTTAGCAAAGTTATAACTAAAAAGTGAAAATCACACTCTTAAAATGTGGGTTGCTAAAAGACACGTTTATAAATGGCTTCCAGCAAAACTCATTTTAAAATGGATGAAGTATAAAGTGAATAGTAAATCTTCTCACCCACCCTGCAAACGAAAGGTGTGCAAGCACTATATTATTATCTTCGTCATTATCCAATTTCACCAACATCCCAAATTTTAAAGGGAATGTTAACATCATTATTATTATTATATATTTTGACTAGAACATTGTTATAAATTTTATCATAAAGAACTCACATTTTCTTAATAGAGTTCATATAAAATTATAGTTTATATTGAGAAAAAAAAGTAAGAGAAATGTAAATTATGTATTATTATTGACACATGTCATGTGGCTTTTTCTTAAAACAAAAAAAAAAAAAAACAAACAAAAAAAAACAATGAATTTACAAGGACCACAATCAACAATGTGCAAATACACGATTACCAACTTCTGTCTACTTAAGCCACCAACCATTGCATGCAAGTAATTGGCCTAGCACTAAGGCCTTACCAACCTAAAGCCACCAACCAAGGCAATGACTAATGTTATTTAGGATATATTTCATACTATATATTTCGGACCCTAAGTATATGATGCTATTGAAAAATTTGACTACCTTTTTTTTTATAATTTATTCAAAAGAATAGAGAAAACTCCTATAATAAATTTAAAAAAAACATACACGTTTATTAAATAAAATTTTGAGGGTTCTCGTGAACTTAGCTTAATTGATAAGGACAATGCATAATATATGCAAGGTTCGGGGTTCAAACTCCCGCCACCACAAAAAAAATAGAATTTTGAAGGACCTCTCATTCAAATTTTCAATCAAATAAATATTTTAGGAAAATTAATTCACAAACACAAATTTCCTAAGTAGGACAATCCAAGTATTCGTTGTTCACTTCATATTACAAACCCCATCTCAATTAAAACAATGAAAACGATTTCTCCAAGTCTCGAACCATTTCTTTCATTTATAAGGAAAGTATTGGCCTTAACCCTCAAACATGTAACAATCGTCGTGCAAGAAAAACGTACTCCACTACTTTCTCAAAACAAAATATTGTCGGTCGAGTGTCATAATATTACACAACAAAAATATCTTAAAAAAAACTAATTCTCTCTTCCCCTTCTCTCTTTTGTGAGCCGTTACCAAAACCCTAGTTCATTTCCTTTATCCATCAAAGAGGGGTGATTTAGGGTCTATTTTTGACCAAAAATCACCCCTCTAACTCGTTTTGTCTATTTCCCTTTTATTAAAATAAGTGATTTTCACATCTATTTCGTTTTTCTTTCGTGATTTCGCCATCTTAGTGCAACGTTGTTTTGTTCGCCGTCTTTGTGCAACGTTGTTTGTCTTTCTTTGTTCGTTCAGGTATTTGTTTGATTCAGATTGTCAGATCAGCTTCGATCCAGTGCAGATCAAATCAATGACTTTAGAGTCGTCAACGCTGCAGATCCGGATTCGGAGACATGGGTATTCTGAAGATTTAAATATAATCATATGTGTAGACTTTAGAACTTTGTCGTCTTATGCTATTAAGACAGATGATGTGAGTTTGTTCACAGATTCATCCTTTTTGTTTTTAGCGAATTTTCATTGTATCGATGTACTCTATCAATTTGAATGAATGAATATCGTTTATTTTTGTCAAAAAAAATATCTTAAAAAAAATGTTAACAAAGCAGTTGTTAATGAGCTAAATATAATAAAATTATATTGAAACTTTTTTTTACAAAAAAATTATATTGAAACTTGTGTAGTCGATCTCATACATATATTAAAAAAATCTATTTTTTTGAAATAGAATTTTTGAAAAATAAAGCTAGTACTCTAAGTAAAATAGAACTGAAAATAGAATTTTTGAAAAATAGAAAAGGAAAGAAAAAAGAATTAGTGAAATATAGTACTTATAATTTTTAAAAAATTATATAACTTTATGTTGCAAAAAACTATTATATTTTTAAATATTGGGTGAAATTTCTCTAAAAAAAAACTCTTGGGTGAAATTCTTGTTTTAACTCTATATTAAAATCATGTGGATTATTCTATAGTTTATCATGCTTTATTATGTGTTTGTAGTATCTATATATAATCTATAATTAAAGGAGATACATAATTTTGGTTAATTATTTTCCTTCTATTTTTATGTTTTACTAGCGTCAAATTTCCGTTTTTATTAGCAAGGAACAACAAAATGGTAAGAAATAATTAAGCAAAATTAGAAGAAAAAAATGTTACACTAACACAATATCAATCAATCAATAGTATATATATAAAGTAATGTTTCTTATGTTATCAAAAAAAAAAAAGTAATGTTTCTTATGACATGTGTCGTTTTTACGTTTATTTTCAATATTTTATTTTATTTTTTATTTTTAAAATTTGTTTTAAAATCTTGCATAAATATTTTTTTTATTGTGTCCGGGATTCGAATCCTGGACCTTGCATATATTATGCATTGTCCTTACCAACTGAGTTAAGCTTAGACAAATCTTGCATAAATATCTCAATAAACATTTTGTCTTAGTTTTCTATTTTTTTAAAACTGATTTCTTCATTTGACTTTTTTTAGGGAATTTTTTTATTTGACATAAACATCTCAACAAACTACATCCTCTGATCACTATTATAAACAAAAATCAACATTTTAGATTCATTTATTAAATGATGCATGTGGTATATAATAAAGGTCATATACATTATTAATTGAATAAATCTAAAATGTTGATTTTTACTTATAATAGTGATTGGATAATGTACATAATAGTTTCAATCCTATCTATTAAATATTTAATTTAATTTTTGGTTGAATAAAATAATGTCTAATTTAATTTTAACATAATTTGTTTCAATAAATATAATTTTCTTTTTTTTACTATTCTCGAACTCTCAAATTTGTTAATATTTTTAAAGCTAATTTTCTTATCTTTTAATTTTCAATTTCTTTTACAAGCATTCAAATTTTTCTTTGAATTTTCATCATATCAATTTTACCAAAAAATATTGTAATTTAGTTAAAATTATATATTTCATATACACTATTGATTTTAAAATATTCTACCAATTGGTTTAACATAAGTTAATTATTTAAATTAAACTAATTTTGTCATTTTTTGAGGGTATATTAATTTTGTCATTTATTTTTTGCGTACATGTGTTACTAATGCATTAAGATTTTTTTCAAATAAAAAACCAATTTCTTTATTGTCCTCTTTTTTAAATGCGCTAACCCGTGTAAATTATAAACAATATTTTTTATGAAATTTGATTAAAATTATAGGTACAAATGTTTGTTACTTTATCCCTAAATAAATTGTTCTTTTCAAATTGTAATAAACTATGTTTATCTTTTACCAATGGTATAATTAGATAATGAAAAGTTCATCTCAAAATCCTTTATCCCCTTTATACATTGTTATTGTTATAGAGTAAATGCAATTCATATCTCTTTGTGCTTTGTTTCTCTTTTTTTTTTCTTTCAAGAGAACGAGTTATATGTTTTATTAAATCAACCAGTTACTTTAATAGTAAGTGGAGTGTGTTGGAACAAAATGCGTTTAACAAACATTACCCTTAGAGTGGGGGAAATTGTTAGAACAAAGAATGTTTAACATATGTCACCCTTAAGGTTTTGATGATAATAGGGTATTAAAAATTGTCAATTGGATATGCTAATATTTGTTTAAATGTACAAGACCACAGACAAAATTTTATATCTTTAAAGGGTTCTGAAAGAACAAAAGAGAGCAAATGAATCAACAAAAAGGAAGCTTGAAGCGTCTGAAGAATAGTGCTCCTGAAGTTCAAAGAGCTCCTGAAGTGATGACGTCACCAGAAGCAACCTTATCAGAAGCAAGATCACCAGAAGCTGAAGTTTATCAGGAGCTGAAGAACTTAAAGCTTTAAAAGCTGGAATCTCATTTAATCTTGCCTAAGAGTTGCTAAAGACGTAAAAGTAGTGTAACAACGACCTTGAGATGAATTTTGAAAGTTTGGATGCTTACTCTATCTAGAGCGTTGAAAAAGGACAAATGTACGAACTGTACAACCACCTTCTCCACTACTTTGGTCGTGCTTTGCAACTAGACAAGGATAACAGCTCTGCCTGCAGAAATGTTCCTTCATACAAGGAATGGATTTGAATTTGATCCTTCATAGGACAATAACCATATCAGGCAAAAGATCATTGGTGATCAACAAGCTTCAAACGACTCTTTTATGCATGCGTGCTGGCAATTCTCCAACGTCTCTTTCACACCACTATATAAAGGAGTGAAGATCTTCTAGTTGAAATATACAAAATACAATATACAGACAAGAAAGCAATACACACGCATTCAAAAGCTAGACTCTCTAAACATTTCAAAGTTCATACTCTGTTTTGTTTGCATTTTAAAGTTACTTAGAATTTTTTAGCAAAGTCCACATTTTAGAAATTCTATAGTCTCAAGAGTCTAAAGAGTCTGTAATTGATTTGTATTGTGAACACCACTGATCATATATCAAGTGTTCAAACTCAAACAATTTTCTGTGTAAATCTGTTTGTTTGTAAGTCTCTCGTTTGTGTGCTTGAGCATTTGTAAGTCTCTTGTAGTTGTACTAGAGCATAGGAAAGTCTCTTGCTTGTGTGCTTGAGCATAGGAAATCTCTTGCTTGTGTGGTTGAGTACTTGTAATTTGAGATTACATTGTTAGTGAAATCTCCTTGAAAGTGCAAGGGGGACAGGACTACTTCCGGTTTGTGGAAGGAACCTGTATAATTGTTTTGTGTCTTTCTTCTCTCTCTTACTCTGTTTTTATCTGCTGCACATTTAGTCTCTGATCACTACTTCAGAAGTTGATTGTCATTTGCTTCTGAACTGTGACATCAATAGGAGAAACGAAGAAAAAGCTAACACAATTCAACCCCCCTTCTTGTGTTTTTCTCACCTTCAGAGTGATCAATAAAAGTTCAGTCTAAAAATAAAAGGAGTTTTTCCTAATCACCTGTTCACATACTTGAAGAACAAACGAAAACATGAATTGGATCTAATCTTTTTCAATTCTTCATGTTTGACAAACATCACTTCTATTATTCTTTTACATATACTTTAATTTTTATATGATACATATTAACCACTTTATATTGATACTTTGATTTTTTGTTTTTATATAACATATATCAACACTTTCTAATAATGTTTACACACACACAAACCTAGAATACCTTCATTCACTTTTGATTTTAACTAATCAAATCACAAATTTCATCATCGTATTTTTTTCCCAAGAATTATGGCTACAAAATTTGACCTCATTGATCGCATAACCATGAATAACAAATACAAATTGTGAACATTCAAGATTAAGATGATTAGAATGTGGGGAATTCAAAATTTCAACGATCAATCCCAAATTGATTTATTCGATATGATTTTTATGATTGAAAGAGTATGCATCAATTTCTATTTCTATATTAACTTTTACAAACTAACAAGATTTTACATTATTTAAAGTTATTTTTTATGATAATTTATCTTTTCGAATTTGTTTGTTGTACTTTATTATTGTTTTTAGAACCTTTTTTTTTATAAGCAAGGAGAGAGGATATGCATCAAGAGGCATCATCGACATCCCAACTAGATTAGCACCCCGAGATACCTCCGTCCTATGCCGTCAAACTCGAAAATTTTATTAAAAAAGGGGGGAAAATAATTACAAAAGGAGGGGGTACTAGGCCAAAACCCACTAAAAAAAACAGCAAAAACAGAAACAATCAAAACATAAAACAACAAAACAACCAAAAAAACAGATTAGGGAAATCTATAATTTGGTAATCCGCATCGGTCTCGAAAGAAATCAATCTTCAACTCCTCGGGGAGAGTGTCTAGCCAAACCTCACCAACCATAGAATGACCCAAAGCAGCTAATATGTCTGCACAACAATTTCCTTCACGGTATATATGAGAAGAAATAACCTGAATCCCAAGATTGCAAGTATTGGGCCATATGTTACGTAATATCATGGGAACTAGAAAAGAGTTCTTGAAGATCATAAGAGCACTGGTGGAGTCGCTCTCAAGCCAAATATTCCTCCAACCATTCTTGGCAGCAGATTCAATAGCAATAATAATACCAAGTTCCTCTGCATAAAAAACAAACTGAAGACCAACGTTACAAACGAACGCACCACGGAAAGTACCTAAAGTATCCCTAAACAGCCCACCACAAGCTGCATAACCACCAACGACCGAACCATCCGTGTTCACCTTTAACCAAGGCGCAATAGGAGTTTTCCACAGAACCTGAATAATATCATTGACTCTTCGACAATGAGGAGAAACCGCAAAAGAATCAAGAAAGCTGAAGTCAGAACTCAAGCATTTACCTTTCGAAACAATACCGAACATTGCAATACAAGAGTGAATGCGGATTTTGGCTGAATGCAAAGTTGGATTCAATGATGAAAAACGCAAGGAGTTTCTTGCCCACCATATTATGTGTAGCGTATGCAATATAGCCGCCAAAAAAATGTCTGAAACTTGTGAAGAACACCTGGGCGACCTGCAAGAAAGAATAGTGTCTACAGAAGAGCAATCAATAACACACTTTAGCTTAATACCTATCCAGTCCCAAAGCTGCCTAGCAAACTGACATCGAAAAAAAGATGATCGGAAGATTCATCCACAGTCATGCATAAGCTGCAAATCGACACAACAATGCACCCACAATTTTTAAGATTCTCGTCTGTGGGCATCTTACCATGGTGAAGACGTCAATATATAAAAGAATGAGAAGGAGGAATAGATGCACTCCAAATATGTTCTGCCCAAGGCACTAGAGGGGACCTTTCACGAAGAAAGGAGAGTGCTTGCTTCGAAGATAGAATTCCATTTGTTGCTTGAGTCCAAACCAACACGTCAGGGAGCTGGACAGTAGGCAATACAAGTGTTTCCAACCGATTCTTAATGTCACCAAAATCAATTATAGCCGCAGGCAACTCCCAGCTGCCATTTACAATAACTTCAGACACCTTAACGTGAAGATGACCATGGAAAACGGAGTCGAGATGAAGTAAATCCATCAGCGGCTCACCAAGCCAATTATCAGTCTAAAACTGAATTTTTTTCTCCCGTTCCTACAATCCACAAGGAGTTCTCCAAGACTGTGCCAATTTGATCTTTTATGCCCGACCAAATTGCAGATTTGAAGTAGCGCGTTAGAGGTTTACCATTAGAAAAATAACGATGCTTGAAGAGAATAGACCATTGGGAGTCCTTTGCCATTAAATCCCAAGCCAACTTCAAAATCAGCGCTTCATTAATCAAACGCGTAGGTTTGATATCCAGCCCACCTTCAGACCATGGACGACACATCACCTTCCACGAAACCGTGCAAACTTTTTTGGTAAGGACATTACCGCTCCAAATGAAATTTTTTATCCAAGAGTCAAGTAAACGCAGCAGTCATTTAGGCCAAAAATATACATGGAAAGAATAAACAAGCATCCCATGAATGGTAGATTTAACCAGCTGCCCCCTTCCCATAATTGAAATAATGGTGCCTTTCCAAGTAGCTAATTTATTTTTAATCTTGTCTGTAATCATACGGAAATGAGATACTTTTGGTTTCCCTACGAAAATAGGACATCCAAGATACAAGAAAGGAACTAACCCAACACTGAATCCCAACAAATTGGCAATCATATTTTTTCGAGTTACAGTCATGGAACCTGTGAAGAAACGACTTTTTGTGTTGTTCACAATCTGACCAGATACCTCAGAATATTTATTAAAAATACTAAGAAGTTCCCGGATGTTACTCTTCAAACCTGTGAAAAATATCATAATATCATCAGCATACAACACATGAGTCGGAAAAGAAGGACCTCGACAATATGACATAGGGGTGAGGCGCCCCCTAACAGCAGAATCAGATATAGCCCTGCTAAGAACTGCTTCAGCCAGACAAAATAACAGAGGTGAGAGAGGGTCTCCCTGACGTACCCCATGGGAGCAAGATAAAAAGCCAACCGCCCTTCCGTTAACCAAAATAGATAAACGAGCAGAATTAAGAATGGTAAGAATCCAGTTAAGGAAATCTGTGGCAAACCCGAAATTGCTTAGAACTCTCACAAAAAATTCCAATCTAAGGTATCAAAAGTCTTAGATATGTCGACTTTCAGAGCAATATTCCCTCCATACTGATTTTTTTCAAGACAATTTATCGCCTCAAAAGCAAGGATGACGCAATCAGATATGTTACGGTCTCGAACGAAACCCCTTTGCTCAGTAGAAATGATTCGAGAAGTAATACAAGCAAGCCTATCCGCCAAAATTTTAGTAATAATTTTGAATTGGAAATTAGCAAGCGCTATAGGACGGTAATCCCCCATCGATTTAGCACCTGGAATTTTCGGGATTAGCACAATCACATTGGAATTAAAATTATTAGGCAACATACCACCTTGAAAAAATTCTTGGACGAACTGCACCACATCTTCACCAACAATATCCCAAAATGACCACCAAACCCATCCGGATCTGGTGCCCCATCACCATTCAGATCAAAAACAACATTTTTAATCTCTGCACTCACAGGAAAACACAACAACCTTTGGTTATCAGCTTCAGATACAAGAGCGGGAATTGTATCATCGACCAAATTATTATGTACACAATTATTGTCCATTCTAAAAATTCCCTGAAAATAAGAAAAAATATGCAATTCTATAGCTGTAGGGTCAGTAATAACGTTGTCACCATCCTGTAAAACATAAATAGATTTGGTTGCTGCCCGGATTTTAGACACCCTATGAAAATAAGCAGTGTTGCGGTCACCGTTGACAAAATTTTGGTTTCTAGCTTTTTCTTTCCATAGTTGTTCCTGAAAATTTAAAGCTTTAGTTAACAGTAGCTGCGCCTCAAGGTCTTGCATGTATAGTTGATTCGAAAAAACCTATGAATCAATTAAATGCTAAACGCGGTTTACTTCATCCACGGCTAACCTAACTTGTCTATCAACATCTCCAAAAACCGTTCTGTTCCAAAGCACAAAACGTATTTTTCATGTTACGTAATTTACCTTGAAACCGACCCAATCCTTGGAATCTAACACGTTTAGACCAACTATCTAAAACCAATTGCCGACAATCTCCATGTGAGGACCAAACCTTAAAAAACTTAAAAGGAGTGGCGTGCTTAATATCTGAGAAAATAACCGACAACAGAAGTGGATTATGGTCAGACTGATGGCGCACCAAGGCTGTACAAGAAGAATTTCTCCAAAAATTAATCCAATCTTCATTACAAACTGCACTATCAAGATGAAGAGCAACATTTTCAATTCCAAATCTGCCATTTGTCCACGTGAAAAAAGACCCCAAAGTTGACAAATGATTTAAGATATTCGCATTGGTCCAATTTAAGAAATCTTCACACGACAAAGATGGAGGAGGACGCCTGCCCCTCTTCTCATGAGCACCCAATATAGCATTGAAGTCACCTATAAAAAGCCACAGCCCTAGAAAACAACCTTGAAGATGAGTTAGATCATCCCACAGTTGTCTGCGATGCAAATAATAAGTGCTAGCATACACAGCGGCTATATAAACAGTTGACTGATAACAAGAAATCTCCAAAGCGATGCATTGATCAGATACAAAAATAACAGTAGCCAATAAATCATTCCCCAAAAGAGCCCAAAGATTAGGTAAGAGCGGGCCCCTATTATTAATGCAATATTTAGAAACACCTATAGTCAGCCAATACCAAGTTGGAATTTGTGCAAAATTAACCATTGGCTCCGCAATAAAAATAATCATAGGTTTGTGAGACATATATAAGTTTTTTAAAGCAATCTGAGTATCAAAATTACTGATACCTCTAACATTCCAATAAAGGAGATTCATTGATCAGACGGTTGACTGTCACCCCGTGCACGGGATTTAGAGGGCTGCTTTGCAAGGACGTGTTGTACCTTAAGTTTCTGTTTCTGATTTCTTGTAGCAACAGGCATGAAGCCATCATTTGCTTCAGCTGCGGACCTTGCATCATACTCACGGACTCTTTCCCACAATTCTAAGCCAAGCTGAATATTCTTACTAGGATGAACATCTTGTCTTTGCAATATGACCACAGGTGCTTGTGAACTAGCTAGAACATTATCATTATCATCCAGGGATCCATCTGAATTCTCAAGTGCAACACTAGGACGGTGTTGATGTACCTGAATTTCAGCAGACTTCACTTGCATGTCATCATGCTCAATATGTCTCCACCAACTCACGTGGGCTCACATGATCATGTTCCACACCATCCTGAAGCGGATCAGAAACCTCATCAACCGTGGGGATCTCAAACTCCTCCCGCGATGTCTGAGTTGTCTGTTCCACTCCGTCAGGCCGTATGTCCTCATGCCCAAGAGGGGATGAGTGTGCTACACGCTCAATAAAACCGTTGGGACTCTCCACCAGCTCCCTCGGGCTCACATGATTGTGTTTCACACTATCCAGAAGTGAATTAGTAACAGCAGTCACCGTGGAGTTCTCCAACACCTCCTGCGATGTCTGATGAGACCTCCCCGCTTCTACAGGTTGCACTTCATCGTGCTTTATAGGGGAAACAACCTTCTCCAACACAAGTATAGGTATATCTAACTCATCAGTCAATGAACGATCAATACAATCGAAAACATTATGAAGCGGTAAACTGAACGAGTTTGATGAGATGTCTGAAACCGGCACTGCAGGTAAAGAAACCGGAATTGATTGAGTGATATTGTTGATAGGAATCGGATTTGAAGTTGCCTGTGTTATCTGAGGAGCTGGGACCGTCGTCCTGGTAGTGGTGGTAACTGTGGAATTGACAGGAATCCATGACTCAGTACCTCCCAAGACCGATGTAGAGGCACTCCCACCAATGTGTTGTCGTGATTTAGGGGATGCACCAACATTTTTTTTGGCTGGTTGTTTTCCACGATCCACTTTCTCTTTGGAGGCTTGCGGATTTAACCATCGACAAGTCGTGATGTTATGACCAATGGAGTAACAATGATGGCAAAACCAAGGCCTCCGTTTATATTGTATCTCCACCATGAACACAAACCCATCACGTTCCACAAGAACCTCATCATATGCTTTCTTCGATAAATCAATGTCCACTAAAATGCGAGCATAATGACCAAACATACGATTTCTAGTTGGCCCATCGATATCTATAGGTGTTCCAATTGCGCTTGCAATTTCCTTCAAGGGTCTCTCCCGCCAATACTCTTGCGGTAACTCCACCAAACGAATCCAAATCGAAACATGTGTTTGTTTTTGCACCAAAAGCTTGAAGTCTTTGGTCCATTGAGAGAATCTTAACAAACTAGGCTTGAGGTTTACCGTGCCTGCTGCCCAAATTTTCTTTAAATCGTCCACCGAATCGAAATGAAAATCATAAAATCCCTTACCAAGAGGCACCATTTTCCAGCCTGCCGTTGTCTTCCAAATTTTCCCAATTTTAGTACTGAGATCACGCGCAGAAAAAGGTTTATCCCCTTTGTTAAGAGTCAAACGCACCCTTAACACCTTCCTACAATCTTCTACTCCCTTCCGGTATTCCTCCTGACAGATTTTGATGCTAATTAACGCATTTAATGCATGAAGAAGGGAATGGTCTGTCTTCAATTTCCTTTGTCCTTGCAAGAGTTGCTGCAAAGAACAATGTTTGTGCTGAATCAGAAGGTACTGTTTTCAATTTCCATAGATGCCGATTGAACCGTAGCTGAAGATGGTGCAGCTTCCGACACACATGGCCATTGGCACGCATAAGCCATGTTTGTGTTTCGATCCACCATACCAGTTCTTGTATTGATACAAGCGTGGTTCAACCTTTGTAATGCACAGAGGCATTAACACGGTTGCGCAACCCCAACTTTAAGAACCAGACACAGTGATTGAAGGAAAGAAAAACCAAACAGATGTGCAAACAGATGACAACAAAAAGAAACGGTGCAGCTGAAGACTACGGAAACAGAAGCAACCAACCAGAGAAAAGGAAACGCGATACAGTTATGGGAAGAAATTGCACCGTGCCGGAAACACTAGGCCTGGAATAGCAGCTGTTGGCCGGAACCCTAGCAGAGCGTTTCTTCCATAATTCAATTCTTACGTCTTTCTCTTTAGAACCTTTGTATGCAAAGTTATTCAAAAAAAAATATTGCTAACTTTTGTTGTTCCTAATGTTAGAAGGGATCAAAATTCAATGCACTGTGTGAAGCGACAAAGTTGCAAATATTAATATATTGGTTAAGGGAATGTGTTACGAGATAACAAATACCTCAATTTCTAAGAAAAACTGTGAATCAAACAGACTTGCCATGAATACATACTATTTTTTTAAGAATATGACCACCGCAAAGCCAGTTGGTGATTCAATTGTTCCTTTTTATGCACTAGTTCACATCGTATGAAAAAAAATTTAAAGTTAAGAATGAAGATTCGTACTTAACTGATAATTTTTAAAGAGAGCTAATTCGTGTATCTATGGTATATTTATTTGTTATAGTTTTTTTTTTCTTGGATTGGAGATTAACCTAACTTTTCATATTATTTTAAGATATTATTGGAGTATTAGCTATAAAGGAAGAACTCATAAAATACAAAGGCAGTCTCCAATCAACAAATTATATGCCTCTAAATTTAGACGAGCTTGAATAAATGTTATTCTCATGTTTTTGTTCTACATTAATAAATTTGGTAATTTATAATTTAATTTATTTGTAGGGGAAGAAGGAAACTCAGGCGCACATTGTGGGGAAAATATGCAATTGAGTAAGTAACAACATACATCTGAATATGGTATTGTGAAAGACACATACACTAAGTCATGATGGTCTGATCGTGGATGTTAATTTAAAATACTTATTAAAAACAGTGATGATAAGTAAAATAATTAATGTTGTATACAAAGAATTATTTGAAAACTTAATATAGATAAGTAGAATTTATCTTCAATACATTGATTAGATTTTTTTTATTTTTTAGAAATTCAAACTTGCCCACCGAAATGGGCGCCGAGAAGAATCGAACATGAAATATTGAGAGGAATACACTTTAAGGTCCCAAGCCAACATTATCAGATCGACCAAAGTGGGTTTAGTTGACATTTATTGTTTTATTGACAAAAGTACTATCCCTTTCAATATATTATATTATTTTATTTTATATATGCATACTATACATATTGAGTTCTACTATTGTAAACCATGTTTTGATATGTTATTTATGTGGAAAACTTAAATCAATATTTCTTGGCTAGAAGATTTCAAACGTTAATATGGTATGTTTGTTAATGATATTTACTTTTAAATTTAAATAATTTTAAATCCAATATACATATATATGTATATGTGTACACAACCTTATTTAATACGTCTAATCCGAACAACGCTATGTCACTAACCTAGTGAGTGAAAAAAAAAAGTTTTTTTTATAATATCAAGCTTTGGTTGGTATAATGTACTATATATTTCCTCAAATTTTACTCTATGAAATTTTTCCACAATTTTATTATTCTTTACACAATCAAATAACTCATTATTGTAAGATGATGGAATGCTTGCCTTTCTCATTATTGAATAAAATGTATATATATATACACACACACACACACAAGTGTAGGTCAACTATCTAATTATATTACAACATAATTACATGGAAATCATTAAAACTAATTACGGGAAATATTCTATTCTATCACACCTCCGTAATTGAAGCGGGAGGTTCACAAACGCTTAGACTGGTCCAAAAGTCATCAACAAGAATATGAAGGAGCCCTTTGGTGAAGATGTCTGCAATCTGATGTCTGGAGGGAACATGAAGTACACGTGTCTGACCACGAGCTACTTTTTCCCGAACGAAATGAATGTCCATCTCAATATGCTTGGTACGATGATGCTGCATAGGATTACCAGATAGATAAATGGCACTAACATTGTCACAATATACCAGAGTGACATGAGGAATGGGAAAATGGAGCTCCAGAAGAAGGTTGTGGATTCAAAGACAACATTCGCAACTCTATATTCAGCTTCATCACTAGAACGAGAGAGAGAGAGAGAGAGAGAGAGAGAGAGAGAGGAGGAGGGAGAGAGAGAGAGAGAGAGAGAGAGAGAGAGAGAGAGAGAGAGAGAGAGAGAGAGAGAGAGTAGGCTGCCTTTTGGAAGACCAAGAGATAAGATTGTCATCGAGAAAAACATTACACGGATGTGGAGCGTCTAGTGTCAGGACATCCACCCCAATCAGCGTCAGTGTAAGAGATCAGCTTAGTATGAGGGATGGTGATAAATGCAGACCAAGGTGTATGGTACCCTGCACATAACAGAGAATGCGCTTAAGAGATCAGCGTCAGTGTAAGAGAACAACTTAATAATGAGGGATGATGATAAATGCAGACCAAGGTGTATGGTACCCTGTACATAACTAAGAATGTGCTTAAGAGCAATCATCACAATGATAGGTAGGTGGCCCTTGAATTCGACAAGCTCTGATACCATGTTGAATTTTTGGGGCCTAACTAATCATCTCAAAATCGGTTTGTAAGGTGAAGATTGCCTCCTCTATATAAACTCTTATCAAGAGTCTTATCTATCCGATGTGGGACTTGAGTTTTTCCCAATGCACCCCCTCACGCCCAACACTCTTTGGACTTGGTGTGTGAGTCGGTAGGTGGCCCTTGTATTCGACAAGCTCTGATACCATGTAAGATAATTGAATGCTTGTCTTTCTCGTTACTGAATATAATGTATAAATACAAGTGTAGGTCAACTATCTAATTATGTTACAACATAGTTACAGAGAAATCATTAAAACTAATTATGACAAATATTCTATTCTATCAATTATTTTCAAATAATCTAATAAAATTTTGTAACTAGACTTATTTTTGCCTAGAAAAATCAAGCATTTGCGGCCGTATGCACCCTTAGAAATTATCAACGACAATGGATAGTGATATGGAGTGATAAAAATGGTGGCACGGTGTTTAGCAGTAATCACATGTTTAAGTCCTTGAAGGAGAACTCAATTGGCAGCATCATTAACTTGTATGTTTGTTTGAGGATGCTCTAGCAAAGTAAATTGTTGCTTGAACTTCAATACCTCAAGGAACTCAAGAAACTTGTTGTCGATGAACCGTGTCTCATCGTCTGCGACCGCATTAATGTATCTGCTTTACAATGTAGATCAGATACATTAACTACTCAATGAACCTTAAAAAGAAATCTTTTTTTATATTAGAGACCGGAGGGAGTAGAGTTTTAAAATTTGGGATATCAAAATTTCTATAAAGTTAAAATATGAGATAAAAAATGCGTTTAAACCAAATTTATAATAATGAGACAAAAAAAATGTAAAATATGATGACAACATATGTGACATGAAAAATTTGAAAATAAGGATTAAATAGAATAGTATAGTAGCCGGTAAGGTAGTGCCACCAACTACACAAATCCTGAGTCACACAGATCTATCTATAAATAACCAACTAACACTTCCTCTCATTCCGCGCTCTGCCCTCTCCTTCCTCCGTAACCATAAGGTGCGATTTCACTTCTTTCTCTCCCTCTGTTTCATTATTCTCGTTAATCCTCATTAATCCCTGCATTAACCATTAATTTACTCTTTCTAATCTTCATATACCTGATCTACAACACTATCACTTTTCTTCTTAGATCTGTAAGCTAAAATAAAATTACCATTTCAGAAACTTATAATTTTGCTAATCAAATTACGTAGTTAATTGTAAGATCTACCTGATCTAATCATCAATTAATTAGTTATTGATTTTAGTTCTGGTTTTGATTTTGTCGGTTACTTGATTCAGGAGAATTATTAAGTAAGTAAACAATAAGAGAAGAAAATGAAGGTTCTAGACAAAATCCGATCAGCTAACGCGGATCCAAACAAAGTAGTTTTTTCATTCGAGTTTTTTCCACCGAAAACCGAAGATGGAGTGGACAATCTATTCGAAAGAATGGACCGAATGGTTGCACACAATCCGTCATTTTGCGATATTACATGGGGAGCTGGAGGAACAACTGCTGATCTGACGTTGGAAATTGCGAATAAGATGCAGAATATTATTTGTGTGGAGACTATGATGCATCTTACTTGTACTAATATGCCGGTTGATAAGATCGATCATGCTTTGGAGACGATTAAGAGTAATGGGATTCAGAATGTGCTTGCTCTTAGAGGTGATCCGCCCCATGGACAGGAGAAGTTTGTTCAGACTGAAGGGGGGTTTGCGTGTGCGCGTGATTTGGTATGATTGTTTTTAACTCTAGTGGTTCTTGTTAATTAATCATGATTTTGAGGTATATATTGAAATGATATTAGCATTGGTTTTTTTTATGTCTTTTGCTCTTTTATGTTATTGTTTTAGTGTGATATTAGATCCATATAGCCAACCCCACTAAGTGGTTTAGAAACATGGTTGAGATATGAATTTTTTGTTTTTTGTTTTTTATCTGAATTGATGTTGCCTCCAAACCTTGATTTGATTTGATGAGATAAGTGAAAGTAGCTTTTTTTGTTAGGTTTAATGGAAAAGTTGTTTTTAGAAGAAAAAAGATCCAAATATAAATGACTTCACTTCAAACTCAGTTTTAACTAAATCAAGTTTATAAAATAAAGTTCATTCAGAATTAAATGGTTTGTGAAACACTCACCCGAATATATAATTAATGTGTCTTGAAGTTTGGATTGATTGTGCCTTTAGGCTTTAGGGATGTGCTGAGAATCATTCCTAGTTATAACACTCTTTCACTTAAAGTTTTCATTTTTTTTTAATAATTTGTGTATCAGTTGCTATCATAACATTTCTATTTTTGCCAAGGGTGGTTGGTATGCTCCATTTTACTTCTACACCTCTCAACAAGTTTATAATTCTTTGGCCTCATTTATTTTTTGGAGAATAGCCGTGGAGTTTGGTAAATTGATTTTCGTTCAAGCTATTTTCTCGGAAAATATTTTCATTAAATCCTTCAATAGAAAAAACTCTTCAGTTGTAATCAGACCTACTTTCAATATAATTTTTCCTGATAAATCATGTCAGATGACTTCTGAAAAGGAAATGCTATTTTTTCCTCTTACTCCGTAGATTCTTAATGCATTGGGGATATTTTCAAATTTTTACTGCTCCCAACATAGAAAAGTAATCAAAAAGCTTTGAAATAAAAGAAATACACCATTTACAAACCATACTCTCAAATATATAGGCAGCAGTTGCCAATAAGTTATGGAACATTGCATTCCTTTCTTACTGATGATACAACCTAAAGCTTAGTGTCATAAAATTTGACATACTTTTCCGGTCTTGAGTCTTGATTTTGTGGATGCTGATGCTTTTGTAGGTTCAACATATCAGAAGCAAATATGGCGACTACTTTGGCATTACGATTGCTGGTTATCCAGGTTTGTTGCTTATGTTATCATTTGTTCAACTTTCTTATCACTTTCTTCTTCGTGCTTTTCTGCTCCTCTTTTCACCATCATTTGCTCACATTAATATTGTCTTTCTCTTCAGAGGCACATCCGGATGTTATAGGAGCTGATGGGTTGGCTACAGCGGAAGGTTATCAAAGTGATCTTGCTTACTTGAAGAGCAAGGTCAGAATGCACCCTTTTTATTGATCAAAAGTTATATATTTTTTTAGCTGTTCTAGAATAGAATTTTTGGGAGTTGTTTAAATCTGTGACTAGCATGCCTAAACATGTAAGAAAAGAAAAAGATAAATCAGAAAAGTTGCATTTATTTATGAATAAAAGTTGCTAGTTTCTTCCTTTTTAAAAAGAAAATGAAAATGCAAAACTAAAGAGGCAGGGGTGAGCTGCAGCCAAGGGGGTATTGCAGGGAATTTTTGTTCATCTTTCTGTCTTATTTTTGGTATCCTTTTCTGAGCTTATGTTCCTTTTATAGGTTGATGCTGGAGCAGATTTGATTGTCACCCAGTTATTTTATGACACTGATATATTCCTCAAGTTTGTGAATGATTGTCGCCAAATTGGGATAACTTGTCCTATTGTGCCTGGAATTATGCCCATTAACAATTACAAGGGATTTATCCGCATGACTGGTTTTTGTAAAACAAGGGTAAGCAAAAAGTTGTTATATAGATCTTCAAGCATTATGTTTTCTCAAAATTCTATCATCTCAGGGATCATGGGTGCCCCAAAGAAGGCTTGAAAAGTTACTTAATAGTTAAAGATTTGTTAGATGTTTTCTTTTTACTAATGTATTTTGGTAGTCAATGTAATGGATTGTAATTACTAATTGTAATATATTGTTTCATTTTTTAACGAATCTAGATACCTGCTGAGATAATGGCTGCTTTAGAGCCTATCAAGGACAATGAAGAAGCTGTCAAGGCTTATGGAATACACCTGGGAACTGAAATGTGCAAAAAGATTATGGCTCATGGAATTAAGACACTGCATCTTTACACGCTAAATATGGAGAAATCTGCATTGGCGATTCTAATGGTTTTCTCCTAATTCATGCAACCTCTAGCTTGTGTTATTGCATATTGTCAATTGTCAGTTTGTCATTGTTATTAACCAATTTTTATTTAAGATTGAACTGTTTGTTTAAAGCACATGACTGGTTTTATATCTAAAACACCCCCTTCCCGCAACTCAAGAGCCCTTCGGGCTTGAAGTGTGGCAATGCACACATACACTTACCTTGTGCAGAAATGCAATTTTTTATAGTATGGATGAAACAAGGATCAAACTCCATCCCACGTAGTTATAGAGATTCTAATCTAGTGTTATATCCCAAATGCTTGAGCTGATGGGTGTGAAAGCATTTGAATAACTGTAAATGTAAATGTAACATTTTTTTCTTCATATTATTTTGGCTAGACTTTACTTAAGTGGATATTGATTTTATTGCTTGCAGAGCCTGGGCTTAATTGAAGAATCCAAAATTTCTAGATCCTTACCTTGGAGACGCCCGACAAATGTTTTCCGTGTGAAAGAAGATGTTCGCCCAATCTTTTGGTATGCTATTGTTGCAGTTATTGTTTTGTTACCAAGTATAAGAGGCATGTTTTCATTTGTTTGAAGCATTTCTCACATTTCTATCCAACAATTGTAGGGCAAATCGCCCAAAAAGCTACATATCAAGGACCATAGGATGGGAACAATACCCACATGGGCGTTGGAGTGATTCCGGTAACCCGTCATATGGCGCATTAACTGACTATCAGGTGCAGATGGCACTTCGTGATTTTAATATGTTGATGTTGCACTTTTATTTTCTTTCACTGTTGATATAAATTTCTTTACAATGTGCAGTTCATGCGACCACGTGCAAAGGACAAGAAGCTTATTGAAGAATGGGCAGTTCCCCTGAAAAGCGTTGAAGATATTTATGAGGTAGAATTAATGTAGTTGGAATGTTGCTATGTAGCATTCTTACCAACAGTTCAAGATCAACTAAATTTTGTTTCATTGTTACATATCAGAGATTCAGATTGTTTTGCCTGGGAAAGTTGAGAACCAATCCTTGGTCAGAACTTGATGGTCTTCAGCCAGAGACAAAGATCATAAATGAGCACCTGGAGAAGATCAACACAAAGGGCTTCCTCACCATCAACAGCCAGCCCGCAGTCAATGGGGAAAAGTCAGATTCTCCTATTGTAGGTGGGTGGATAAATGTTCTGTATCCATGCATGATTTTTTCTGAATAAAATTATGACAATTCCTGATTATAATGTCTAGTGAAATATTGAGGGTATTGATGTCATCCGTATTATTGAATTCGGTAACATGAGCTAGACTAACTTTTTTTTTCTGACATATTTACTAGGCTGGGGTGGTCCTGGTGGTTATGTTTACCAGAAGGCGTACTTAGAGTTCTTCTGCTCCAAGGAAAAGCTGGATGCACTTGTTGAGAAATCCAAGGATAGACCATTCCTAACTTATATGGCTGTTAATAAAGAAGGGATCTGGAAATCTAATGTAGGCCAAACCGATGTCAACGCTGTGACATGGGGGGTCTTCCCAGCTAAGGAAATAATACAACCAACCATTGTAGATCCTGTCAGCTTTAACGTGTGGAAGGATGAGGCTTTTGAAATTTGGTCAAGAGGATGGGGGGGCTTATACCCTGAGGCTGATGCATCCAGGAAATTGGTTGAAGAGGTTAGTTTTTAGACCAACAAATCCTTTAAAGCTTGAACCTAACTTTGTTATAAATAATATAGGATCTGTTTGATTCCCAGAGGGCCGATCGATTCACTTCATCAAATCTGTTTTTCAGTTTTTAAAAAATGAAAATATGAAAAACGTGTTTGATCAACTTGTTTTTGTAAAATCGTTTCTTATTTTATTGGTTTTAAAACAAAAAAAGTCAAACCATATGATACTTGTTTTAAAAAACTAAGACAACCATTTTCTTTAAAATTCAACCGTACACTGAATCGGCTAGACCTTTGAGTCATGGTTCAACTTCTTTAAACTGTTTGAACAGTGATGAAACCATGATCCAACAGTTCAAATAACTGAACCATAGAGTTCCAGTTCATGGTTAATCGATTGAACCATTTTTGAAACATTGAATCAAACAACCCCATATATTTTCATGTCAGCATTGTATTTTCTTTTTGGCTGTAGAGGCTTCAGTGTTTTGATAATTCTTTGTAATCATGTCGCAGGTTGGCAGCAGCTACTTCTTGGTCAGCTTGGTCGACAATGATTACGCCAATGGCGATCTTTTTGGTGTGTTGGCTGATTTCTGACACGAGCTTCTTAATATATTAGTCCTTTAAACGAAGCCAGTTCTGTTGCTCGTCAAGTTTTTCCTTTCTTTTCTCTTTTTCCATTGAACGTGATTATTCATATTATTATATAGATGATTTTATGTTGGGAGTGTCAAATTAATTGTTTGGAATATATGGCAAACATCATAATGTTGTCATGTTTCAGACTCTCATGAGTAATCTGTAATTTCATAAATCACATTGACTTGAAAACAAGTCGCTTATTCCTTTGAATTTCATTCCTTTGAATTTCATGGTTGTATGAGACTGAATTTTTATTTATAAATATATATGAGTGGAAGTAGAAGAAGAAAATTGAAGTCTTATGTTTTGCAAGGAGAGTCTCTTTTTTCTTTATATCTTTCTCTATTTCTCCCCTCTATTAACGCGATGTTTGAAATAGTTAATCCAGAACTTATTGTGGATTTATCACTTGATACAACTTATGTTGATATGTTTTTTAGTTTATTTTATGCCAAGTACATCATACGGTCTTTTAAGCTTATGTTTTTAGCAAGTTAGTCTTTTCAGTTTTGTTTCCAACAAATTGATTTTTAAGTTATAAAACGTCTGCATGATTACCCTTTTTCCCCATCAAACTCTTTAAAAAGTGTATTTGATCATTTAATTCTAGAGGGGTAGGTCCATAGGGGGTTTATTGACACACTTCTGCACATTTTCTTCATCTTTCTAAAATCAAACCCAATCTAACAAATAATCATTTCATCAACAACATTTTAAATCGACTAATTAATTGATTTTGTTTCAATTGATTTTGTTTCAAACAAAAATGGGATAATACACATGAAACCTAGTTTTGAAAGCAATGAATTTGAACTTGCCACCTAAATCTTTAACAGCCATGAGATCAATTGTTAATAGAGTTGGGTAAAAGGGTAATGGTGTTATATTTCACAACTTAATGGCCATTTATTATTTTTGAAATAATTAACTTGTTATAAACAACTAACTTAAAAGACCGCAAAATTTGTCAACAATACCTTGTAAATAAGTGCTTAATTTTACTTCGTTGTCAGTTTGTTTAAGATTAAAATTATCACATGAAATAACTTAGAGAGTTTATATAAGTTCTTAATTTTACTTCATTACAATTTTTTCTTTTGTGTGTGATCAAAATACGAAAACTGCGCAACGCTTTAAAACAAATCCCATAATAAAAAGTCTTCAAAAGTTAAAGTTTGTCCATGGACCAAACATTTTTGCTTTTCAAAAATATTTTGAAAAACAGATACCAACTTATAAAGTTTTCTGTTGAAACTATAGCATAGTACTTCAATTTTTTTACTAAATTTCAGCAAAGCGAAAGTCAATAGCAAGGTAATGAGCAAAGATACCAACCATAAAATATAATAACTTAGAACTTGAATTGGTGGGGTGCGCCAAGCCAATGCTATAGTGCAACACATTGGCAACACACGAGAGGACTAGTAGCAAGCTACTAAAGTTGCATCTCCGCCTCAAAAAAGTAATTTAATATCGTGTGAACCATTGGTCCACATATCAGATATTAAACTGATAAGAACAGATACTACACTTGATCTTAGCCAAAAGGCCGAGAAAGGTATGAGTTAAAAGACGGGTTCAGTGCTGCTTTTATATCAGACATCTTCGCAGTTGTTTTCGTGACTGCTCGATGTGGGACTATTTCTCATCGTACGCATGTGTTGCCAACAAAGAGCAAATTTCCAAGCAGAGCATACGCAACATAGAGCCCACCAACGCATTTCACCAATTCATCCACTAGAATAATTAAAATGCAGATTAAATCCCACAGAACAGTGCAGAAAATTTGAAGCAAATGCTGTTCAATCTCAATATTCATTCAACATGAACATCATAGATTAGTATAGGCACCATTTGATCATTTAAGCTTCAACCATATTTAAAACTTGTTTTCTTAACCATCATTGTTTATTAAATTCGTTTGGCCTAAAAGTTCTTTAACATATGTTTTTGCTGCAAGTTAAGAAATTCATTTCGTGTGTATATTTAGTGGCTGATCCCCCCAACAGAGATATAAATTCTGCTAAAAGGTCCAAATAAAAATCGTTGTTCAACTTAATTTAGTTGAATCATTGCATTTACATTTTAGATTTAAACTGAATGGACTAATAGTATAGGATTATTTATAGTTCAAACCGCATTCACAAGCTAAATGATTTTATTTTATTTTCACAATGAAAAGCTTATAGCATTTCATTAATTAGAATATCGCGAATAGAAGTAGGAATATCGATGAAAATGCGGAAACTAGCTAAAAATAAGGCCGTTTTCACTAACACATGAGCAACCTCATTGTCTTGTCTCCTAAGAAACTCTACGTTAGATTATATCTAAAGTCTTGGATAATGTAACTAAGATCGGACAACCCCAGACGTCTATTGTGGAATTTATCAACCACACACTTTGAATCCAATTCAAAATCCACCTTCTCAGGCTGCAATTCGTTAATAATTTGATTGTCATTAGCTAGAGCAAAACTTCCTTAAGATTGACGTTGATGGGTGAATGATGTGTTTGGGTTATTAAGGATTTCACAAATCAAAGGTTAAAGAGGAACAATAAATGAATCTTTGATAGCTCAAGGATGAAGATGAAGAGAGGAAAGTGAGGATTTTAGAGAGGGTTCAAATTGAGATTGAAGAGAACGGAAAATGATTCAATCCAAGATAATCAACAAAATTGGATTCCCCTACTTTTGCATACATGAGATACAAGGTCACATACATGAAAGTATGATTCCACACTGGTATTATTGATGACAACATTGCACGTAGGTGAAATCTTTTCTCGTATGTACGACCATGAAAAGTGTGTGTTCAAAGAGTTTCCATTAAAACAAAATCTAATGACAAAAAGCGTTCAAAAGATAAAGTTGGTCCATTGGCCCCAATATTTTTGCTTTCCAAAAGTAATCATTTTTAAAAAAAACTTTTTCCATTTTTTTTTTAACTATCAAATAATAACTTTTTCAAAATTTTGCCAAAATTTCATTAGCAAATAATGAAACACATGCTAGCAATGCTAAGCTTGCTACTGATGCACAAGATACCAAAACATACTTAAAAAAATTAATAACTTGAATTGGTAGGGTGCACCACACCAATGCTATAGTGCAACGCATTGACGACACACAAGAAACCTAGTAGCAAGCTACTGCAGTGGCCTCTCCCCCTCAAAAAAGTAATTTAATATCGTGTGAACCATTGGTCCACATATCAGATATTAAACTGATAAGAACAGATAGTACACTTAATCTTAGCCAAATGGCCGAGAATGGTATGAGTTGAAAGATGGACTAAACTGCTGCTTTATATAGACATCTTCTCAGTTGTTACTATGAGGCCAACAAAAAGCAATTACCAAGCAGAGTATATGCCAACATAGAATCCACTAAAGCATTTCAGCAATTCATCCAATAGAGCATTAATTTGTAGATTAAAATATTGCCGTTTTAAACAATAATATGATGATTAAATCCTTCAAAATAGTGCAGAAAACTTTAAGCAAATGTTTTTTTTGAACCAAGTATCCGGTCTAAGGACTGTCAAATCCGAAGAGTTTAATCTCACCATGCACTTGCGAAGGCCCCATTTAAAGTCAGGGTATGGACATCATAGATCATCCAATACGAACACACCATTTGATCATTCAAGCTTCAACCATTTGATCAGTATGAATTCCATAAACAAATGTCATAGTAGAACAATGTAAGGAAGTACCTCCTTTAATAAACTGATATCATATCAAAGTGAGTTGAAGATTAATGTTTGATTCACAATAATTTGGTAGATATAAGACAATTGTTTTTTTATTTTAATACTATGATGTAAATTAATATGAACAGGCTCTAAATAATGCATAGTTTGCATATTAGAGTAGAGACATATGCACATAGCATTTCAGGTTTCAAAATGAAAGGGAAAACTATGTGCTGGAGTCAGATTTTTGTATGTTCTTACACTGTGCCTATCAAACTAATCAACATTAGTCTCAAATTCATGTAACAAAGGCTAGCTTAAAATATAGTATGAAAATATATGAGTAGTCACTAAAGAATGAACAAGAAGTCCTATCAGCCCTCAATAGTCAAAATCGTGTAACACATTTTTCTGCAAATCGAATTATATTTCCTGTGAAGTTCTATCTGGCTGCTGGATGTTGTTGTCTATAGGAAATTGTTTTGAAACATCGGATATTGGCGCTTGACCTGTTGGGGTGATGTGTAACCTAAATCCTTTACTTGCTCCCCTTGCTGATTTTGATTAGATACTTCACTTTTGATATTAATTAGGGATCAGCGCCACGCCGCGAGTGCCACCTCCGATGTAGAAGAGGGAGTTGGCAATGTGGCACTTGTAGGAGGAGGTGATCAGTCTTATTATGAGAAGAAATTAGAAAGCAACTCACCTAATGACTTTGTTTCCTGATTTATACAGTCATAGAAGAAAGTTTTGAGAAATTAGTCAGCTACATATTTGATTGCTAAACCAAAGAACTAGTGCTAGTTGCAAAGACCTTGGTTCTTCTCTAATGGAAAGGAAAATTTAATGAACATGTGAGCTTCTACTAAAATGAATCAATATCCTTTCATTAGGCCTGCTTAAGCATCTTAAAGTTCTTGATCTCAGTTATAACACCTCTAGCAGACCTTTCAAGTATTCATATATGGCTTTGGTTTCAAATATGACAACTACACACAGAGATCAGTCTTGTATTGGTTCCCACGCAGAGACAAAACAGTGGTAAAGAATGATTGACCTGTCATGTAATAAGCTGTTTGGGGCAAAATTTCGTCCTGCGATTTCTAGGCTATCTGCTATAAGCACATTTTTATCTTATCGAGAAACCATATGTCTATCTAGATAGAAACTAAAAGACATGGGAAGCATAAAATTGTTAGAATCCCTTGAAATTGAAAGTGAGCATACCTTTCCAAATCATGAACTTGGAGGCATGCTTATTTTCAATTTCTTGACCACTTGTAAGATCTTATCCATGTAACGTTGTTAGTCATAAAGGGGAAGACTTATAACTACTGCAAAACTATAGCATACCATAGGAATCAAATAAATTTAAGCATAGCAAGTAATTGCTATCAAAAACCAATCAAACAAATATTTCATTTCATATAACCCAATGCCTCTTAACAAAGCCAAGCCAGATAGGGACTGTACTAATGAAATGGACATACTACCCTGTACCCATGTGCCAGATATGAACAAGATTCAAAACTTAAACTTAGATTGGTGGGGTGCGCCATGCCAATGCTATAGTGCAACACATTGGCGACACTTGAAAAGTCTAGTAGCAAGCTACTAAAATGGCCTCTCCCCCTCAAAAAAGTAATTTAATATCGTGTGAACCATTAGTCCACATATCAGATATTAAACTGATAAGAACAGATACTACACTTGATCTTAGCCAAAAGGCCGAGAAAGGTATGAGTTGAAAGATGGGCTTGGTGCTGCTTTTATATCTAACATCTGCTCAGTTACCTTCTTGGCTACTCGATGTGGGACTATTTCTCATTGTACGCATGTGTTGCCAACATAGAGCCCACTAAAGCATTTCACTAATTCATCCATTAGAACTTGCATCAGCTAGAAACAATCAATCGTAATGGTAGTGGTCATTGATGCATAAGTAAAACTAAAGTTGAAGAATTAAAGATTAATGTTAGAACAATATAGATCATGCCCCCTATTGGTTCTCTTACTGATATGTACACATTCCAACTATCCTCATCTATCTTATCCTCTTATGGCTTTCCTCTAAGTTGTTTTTTTTAGTCTCACCTTCCTCACGAACACATATCTTGTCAGGAAATCTCAGCACTCCCTTATTATTATATGCTTCAAACTCTTATGGTCGTTAAACACCGTGAACTTGACACAATATAGATCATGCTTCCAAATCTTCAAAGAAAAAGAATTGCAGACAACTCTACGTCATGGGTAGCGTAATTCCTCTCTTGGATTCTCGATTGTCTCTAAGCATAGGCTACTACACAGCCTCCCTGCATCAGGGCACATCCCAAACCTTAATAAGATGAATCATAGTACATTTCAAATTGATCATAGAGATTAGGCAAGATCAATCTTGGCGACATGGTAAACATCCTCTTCAACTCCTGAAAACTCATCCCACATACATCTAACGACACAAAAGACCCCCCCTCGTCAATGGCATCATATACAACACAATTTGGAGAAACCTCTGATAATCTCCCGCCAAACTAAGGAAACTAAATAACCCACCTAATGTCTTAGGGATTTCCTACTTCTGCTTCGACTTTAGACAAATTCACTAATATCCCATCTCTATCAGTAATCACATGCCCCAAGAATTGAAGTTCACTAAAACATATTATAAATAGATTTACTGATAAACTTTTAGAAAACTATGGTTTGTGGAATTAAGAAACTATATTGACTCTAATTGTTTTTCAATACATACAATTATGATAACACTAAAATAACCAACTTTAACAAATGAGTTGTTGAATCAGGAGGCTATGGTTTCAAACAACATCTTCTATATCATCCGTAAATCCACTTCCTACATGGAGTGAGTAGAAGAATCCTCATTATCATTGTCATTCTCGTTCGAAACATGTGATGCCAACTCAAGATGGAGAGCCTCTTCTAGTTGACATAATACATACCCCATTGGCGGTCTGTTATCCCGACGCTCCTCCAAGCACTTCCATGCCAACTCTAAAACCTTGTTTAGAGAATCCATATTCACTTTGCCAATCAAATATGGGTCCATCATTTCATGAAAGGTACCCTTTTTATTGCAGCTTAATGCCCACAATGCCAAATTCATCTGCTGCGTTGGAAGGGCGTCATCTAAAGCAGGTTTTCCACATATAACTTCAATCAACACCACTCCAAAAGAGAAAACATCTGATTTCTTAGTTAGAAATTTAGTCCTAAAATATTCTGGATCAACATAGCCAAAACTACCCTTTACATTAGTTGTAACGTGACTCTTATCAAGAATAGGACCCTTTTTCGATATGCCAAAATCAGCAACTTTTGGCACAAGATTTTTGTCCAAGAGAATGTTCGTTGTCTTCACATCACGGTGAATTATGCTTTGTTTAGCTCCAGTGTGAAGATATAAAAGTCCCTTTGCAGCCCCCAAGCATATCACTAGGCGTTGCTTCCAAGATAGAGGAACAACGTCTCTCCCATATAGATGACTGCTGAGAGATCCATTTTCCATGTAATTGTACACAAGAATCAGTTCCGAGTCTTCGTTACAACAACCTACAAGAGAGACAAGGTTTGAATGACTAAGACCAGACAACAACTCAATCTCGTTGTGGAATTCACCGAGACCTTGTCTAGATTCAGGATTTGCTACTTTGATAGCTACTACTTCCCCATTTTTAAGTGTTCCTTTATACACTTTGCCAAATCCTCCTTTTCCAATTATTAGCTCAGCGTCAAAACAATATGTTGCTTGTTGCATCTCATGTAAAGTAAAATGTCTCGGAAGCGCAAAATTAGTTACCGATTTCTTCTTCCTCCTGCAAGCTTTCAAGTAAAAAAATGATAGTCCACCAAATGCTAAAAACGCAAAAACACACACACTGCAACTGGTTAAAATGATGATCCACCAAATCCCTAGTTTTCTACTTCTTTGCAAACTTATTTTTGGTGAATGCGAAACACTAGAAGGAAAACTTTGAAAAGAAGAAAACTCATTCAAGCCACCTACATTGTTGCTAATCTTCAATATCTCGACACCATTCATGATTGCATTTAACGTTTCTTTCATTGTATCAGGATTAACACTCACACTCACTTTCAAAGTGTTTCCTGAGGCGTGCGAGATGAAGTCGTAGTAATATGGCACAGCAAGTCCCTTGTTTTTTGATGAAAGAGTGAGATTTCTAACAGCAAATGCTTCATTTATAAATAAATTGAAAGCCATATTGTTGTTCAGTGAATTGCTAATGATGTCACAGAAATGAACCCGAATAAAATACATGAAGTTCGGATCTACAATGAAGAGCCAGCTTAAATCGGATCGCTGTGACTGTGATGCAATTTTCAAGGTTCTGGCTGCAGCATAAACCAACGGTGGAGCAGCAACAGAGTACTTTATTGCCGTAGGGTTAGTAGAAACAACAAGATCAGAACTAGTGGAGCTGTTTACGGGATGGTAGAAGTAATATTCGTCATTCTCCCAAGTCCTTCCAAGGGTGTCAGCCAAAGATGCGCCACCGATACTCACTCTGTACACCGTTTCAAGGGTAGATTTTGAGAAATGTTCAAAAAAGCCGGATGGATTTAGAGTTACTACTAGTTGGTCAGGGAAGAGCTCATCTGGTATAGAGATAACTTCGATGGCATTAATAAAGCCGAGTGAATTGTTTTGAGGGACGAAAGTAAGTGATAACTTGTCTGATGTAATGTTGATTGAATACTCCTTCATCAAATGAGAACTATTATAGTTCGTGAAAGTGAAATTATTGAGAAGCACGATACTATCAGCGGTTACTGTTATTGTGGCAAAGGCCGTGTTGAGGTTGGAATCAAGAAAAGGGTGAAAATAGAGACGGATCCAATGTCTGCCTTGTTGTTGAATTTTGAATGTATATGATATCGTTTCAAAGAAGAGTCGAGCTGAGTTATAGAGTGGTGAAAGGGTACTGTTGAGTTTCGAGGTAACAGCCAAAGGTTTGTTGGCTATGATTTGAAGGTTGGAACGTTTAAATTCAATGTCAGGTATGAAAATTCGACCCTGAAATGTGATATTATGAGATGAACCACAAGCGACCAAATAATTATCGATGGGATTGAACGAGGCAAGTGATTCCTGACATGTAGTGTATAGTAAAAGAATTAGAACAAAAGGTGTATACTTAGGAACTTCTGGCATTGCCATATTTGTTCCTTTTATAGAATACATTGATTGAAAGTTGAAACCTAACTCTCAAGTCTACTGAAGCTCTTGTTATATAGATTTTGTTTGAACAATTCCTCTGAAGACATATTAAAGAGTAGTTTATTATAGCTGTAAAGCACTAAAGACGATTTGGTTCTAAATTGTGATTAGGCCTGAGATTGTAGTATAATAATTTATTTAAACCCCAATTTCCATGTATTTGCAAGATTTGAAAACCAATGCAAACAAAACATTATTATACTATACACGGTATATATCTCATTATTTTTACTTATTTAATTGCAGTTAGTCTTATTTTGACTTTAAACGGCATGTCCAAGTATTTCCAAGATTTGAAAACTAATGCAAACAAAATAAATATATACACACGTTAGTGTTATTTAATTGCAGTTAGTCTTATTTTGATTTTTCTCATTACTACAGTATTTGCATGATTGCTTATGTGAAACAGACATTTTGTTTTTTTAAATAAAAAATTTCACGAAATTAGCTGGAAATTGTGACTAAAACAACATGTATCTAGGGATTAGGATCCTCTCCGTTGAAAATTCTCTCAAGTTTTCTCATGTGGAATCCCAACCATCAATCATGAGAGAGAAAGTGAGAATTAAATTATAATGAAAAGTGGTTGTTGTATTTTAATAGTGGAGATTGAAAATGGAGAAAACTTGAGAAAATTTTCAATGGAGAGGATCCAAATCCTGTATCTAGGAAGCATGTTACATAGTTTTAAGCAGAATTCTGACAATCATTTCACGTTTTTTTCCTTTCTTTTTCTGCATTATCATTCTCACCTCTTTCCAAAAGAGTATCCAGAATTATTTCGCCAAGGTTGCGTTATTTTGAAAACAGGACAAAATAAAAAGATGCATGAATGCCTTAACTTTCAGAAATCTGAAGATAAACCAAACTAGTTAATATTGTAACAAAATTACAATAAATTGTAGATGAAAATCAACAAGAAAAGAAGCTAATAGTAGTAGCTTGCGTTATTCAACAGGACTATTGTTATACAAAGACATAGCATAAGAAAACCTAGCTTAAAATATATGATCATATATCAGTAGTCACTAAATACATCTGAATTGTCAATATCAAACAACGCATTTTTCTGCATATCAAACAATATTTGATGAATATTAAACAAAGAATGGTAGTACTGAGAAAAATGGCTTTGTTGAACAAAGTCAAAAAGCAAGTTATGAGAAATTAGTCAGCTACATATTTGACTGCTAAACCAAAGAACTAGTGCTAGTTGCAAAGACCTTGGTTCTTCTCTAATGGAAAGGAAAATTTAATGAACATGTGAGCTTCTACTAAAATGAATCAATATCCTTTCATGGTTCTCTAATCTCAGTACAACTCCCATCCAACTTTATTTGTTCATTAGGCCTGCTTAAGCCATCTAAGTAAAGAATGATAACTATATGGCTTTGGTTTCATGGTTCTACCAATCCTTTCAAGTATTCATATATGGCTTTGGTTTCAAATATGATAACTACACACAGAGATCAGTCTTGTATTAGTTCCAAAAGGTTATGAGTTATAACTACTATAAAACTAAATACACAGCACTGACATTGCAACCTTCATTTTTTTTTTTTTTGAAGATACCTTTATTTATGGCATTCCATATGAATCAAATAAATTTAAGCACCTTCTTAACAAACAAGTAATTGCTATTAGCAACCAATCAAACAAATATTTCATATAACCCAATATGCCTTTTCACAAAGCCAAGTCAATAGGGACTATTTGGCAGGAAAGGATTATGCTAATGAAATGTACACAATATCCATGTACAAGAATAAAAATTTAAACTTGAATTGATGGGGTGCGCCAAGCCAATGCTATAGTGCAACGCATTGGCAACACACAAGAGGACTAGTAGCAAGCTACTGAAGCTGCCTCTCCCCCTCAAAAAAGTAATTTAATATCGTGTGGACCATTGGTCCACATATCAGATATTAAACTGATAAGAACAGATACTACACTTGATCTTAGCCAAAAGGCCGAGAAAGGTATGAGTAGAAAGATGGGCTAGGTGCTTGTTTTATATCAGACATCTTCTCCGTTGCTTTCTTGATTGCTCGATGTGGGACTATTTCCCATTGTACACATGTGTTACTACTAGGCCAACAAAGAGCAATTACCAGTGTATGCCAACATAGAGCCCACTAAATCATTTCTGCAATTCATCCAATAGATCATTACTATGTAGATTAAAATATTGTCGATTTAAACAATAATATGATGATTCAATCCTTCAAAACAGTGCAGAAAACTTTAAGCAAATGTTTTTTTTAAACCCAATATCCGGTCCAAGGACTGTCTACTTCGAGGAATTTAATCTCTGAAACATTACTTGCAGAGTCCCCATTTAAAGTCAGAGCTGCAATGCTCTTTATGGACATCATAAATCATCCGATATGAACATTATAGATTAGTATACACACGATTCAATTATTTAAGTTTCAACCATTTGATCAGTATGAATTCCATAAACAAATGTCATAGTAGAACAATGTAAGGAAGTATCTCCTTTAACAAACTCATAGCATATCAAAGTCACTTGATGTAAATAAGACAATTGTTAATTATTTTTTATTTAAATACTATGATGTAAATTAAAATGAACAGGCTCTAAATAATGCATAGTTTGCATATTACAGTAGAGACATATGCACATAGAATTTGAGGTTTCGAAGTGAAAGGGAAAACTATGTGCCAGAGTCAGATTTTTGTCTGTTCTTAGTGTAGTTACACTGTGCCTATTAAGCTAATCAACATTAGTCTCACTTTAACACAATTTCATTAATTTAATCAAACCAAATTCACAAGCTAAATGATCTTCTTTTTTTTTTTTGTGATAAAAACTTACAGCATTTCATTAATTAGAATATCACGAATACAAGTAGTATCAATGAAAATGCAGAAGTCCGCCTTTACTAACACATGGGCAACCCCATTGACTTGTCTCCTAATAAACTCAACTTTAGTTTTTACAACAGACAAGATTATCTCTACAGTCTCGGATAATATCACTTAGATCCGACACCCCTAGACTTTTACTGTGGAATTTATCAACCACTCACTTTGAATCCAATTCAACTCAAGCTGCAATTCGTCAATCCCTTTTATTTCCATTAGAAGCCCAATTGATTCTCCAATATCCGCGTCAAAAACTAGTAGCATGAACAAAACTTCCTTCATCATCATCTCGAATACATATGTCAGTACCAACCTTGTTGTGAAGCTCCGAAAAGGCTGCAACTGCATTGCATTTGTAGCGTCCTAGATGAGGATTTTTTCACGACAGAATTTGCAGCAGTCCTTGGACGCCTTACTGTTTAAGTGCCGGACCGATTAGTGAGTAGAGTAGCAGATGCCTCTACTTCATTATACCAAATTTTGTTGTTCCTTTATTTCCTGATTAAAATTCTGGTACATTCAGAAAAAAATATTCTGCTCCTGTCTGAGAGTGTGACCTATGCTGTTGAATGAAATTCCAAAGACCAGCTCTACTCCAACAAAGCTCACTGTTATGACATTGAAAAAACACATGATCAATATCTTTGATACCATTTTCATATAAGGCACAGTTCGGAAGGTGTTCGTTCTACTTCCACACCTTTGTCCTGAAGTTGGATGTGAGTCAGCAAACAATTACATCAAATTCACGCTATTTAATTTTTTATTATGGCGGAATTTTGTGCTGACCATACAAGCTAATTGGTCTTGTATAATTTTTTATTTCGCCAGATTGGGTTATTTTGAAAACAGGACAAAATGCAAAGATCCATGAATGCCTTAACTTTCAGAAATCCGATGTTTATATAAATATGAAGACAAAAGGAAAATAAAGCTAATGGTAATACTTTGCCTTATTAAACTGGACTATTGTTATACTAATACATAGTTTAAGAAAAACTAGCTTAAAATATATGATCATATATCAGTAGTCACTAAAGAATGAACTGGCTTGCCTTATTCACTGTGAGTTGCTTCTTTGTTCACAAAGAAATCAGTATTCATATTATATGGCTTTGGTTCCAAAGGTGATGAGTTATAGGGACAGAGACAACCTGACAATGTGGTAAGAATGATTGACCTTTCATGTAATAAGCTGTTTGGAGCTAAATATCATACTTCACTTTCCAGGCTATCTGATATGCACATTTTGATCTTGACGAGAAACCATATGTCTAGATAGAAACCAAAAGACATGGGAAGCATAACTTGGAAATTGAAAGTGAGCATACCATTCCAAGTCATGAACTTGGAGGCATGCTTATTTTCAATTTCTTGACCACTTGTAAGATCTGATCCATGTAACGTTATTACTGCATACCATCGAATAAAATAAATTTAAGCATCATCTTAACAAGCAAGTAATTGCTATTAGAAACCAATCAAACATATTTCATTTCATATAACCCAATTCCTCTTCACAAAGCCAAGCCAATATGCCTTATAGGGATTATGTGGCAGGAAAGGATTATGCTAATGAAATGGACACAATACCCATGTACCACAATATAAATTTGAACTTGAATTGGTGGGGTGCGCCAAGCCAATGCTATAGTGCATCGCATTGACGACACATGAGAAACCTAGTAGCAAGCTACTAAAATGGCTTCTCCCCCTCAAAAAAGTAATTTAATATCGTGTGAACCATTGGTCCACATATCAGATATTAAACTGATTAGAACAGATACTACACTTGATCTTAGCCAAAAGGCCGAGAAAGGTATGAGATGAAAGATGGGATCAGTGCTGGTTTTATATCATACATCTTGTCAGTTACTTTCTTGACTACTCGATGTGGGACTATTTCTCATTGTACGCATGTATTGCCAACATAGAGCCCACTAAAGCATTTCACCAATTCATCCATTTGGACTTGCATCAGCTAGAAACAATCAATGGTGATGGTATTGGTCATTAATGCATAAGTAAAACTACACACCAATCCTTCATTTGTTCAGTAACTTTCATTAGGCCAGCTTAAGCATCATGAATTTCTTAACGTCAGTAACAATATCTCTACCAATCCTTTCAAGTATTCATATATGGCTTTGGTTTCAAATATGACAACTACACACAGAGAGTCTTGTCTTGGTTTCAAATATGCTTATGATTTGAATTCTATCAGGTTTACACGAAAATCACAACAAAATGAAAGGAAAAAAAAACAAATCCACTAGCTATAGAATGTAAAGTATTCTAGAATCCTGAGAATCATGGCAATTTCAACATGATCTGTTATTTGAAATACTAAGTATGACCATTGCCTGATAAAATCTTTTAAAGTTGATGAGCTCACTACATGGTAGATCTTTATTATGTGTATCAAAAGAAAAAGAGATTGGATGGTTCTCATTGAAATCTAAAACATGTAACTAGAAAGAATCTTACAAAATGTCAATTAGAACTATAGCAATCATTTCATGATTTTTTTCCCCTCTAATTTATCATTCTCAACTCTTTTAAAAAGAGCATGTAGAATTATTTCGTAAGTTACAAAATCAGGGAAGCAAGGCAGATGCTTCTTCAAACAAACCCTCTTATGGAACCTGTTGATCATAATTGTGTATTTTACAACATCTAAATTGTGCACTTTACCCATTTTCGTGTCCAACAAAATGTGTAGGGGTCAGATTAGTAATCCACGGCTAAAGCAACCCTATTTAGTGTATGTTTGCTTTTGCGGTAACGAGAATTAATTTTAAGTGAATTGATTATGACTAAAAATGAGTTTATTTTTAGGGAAACTAAAAGTGAGTTGAAAGTAATTAAGTGATTTGTGTTTAATTTTGTAAGGACTAAAAATCAATACATTTATGTAAAAGTGAGTTGAATTTTAAAATTACGTGTAAAACAATTATAGGATAAAAAAACTACAAATTCTAACCTCAAAAGAATTAATTATATAGACAAAATAATTCTACTTGAAAAAACCAATTATGTCAGAATCAATTCTACATCTCCATAATAAATTTTGTACCCCTTCTTCACAATTTTTTTTTTTTTTTTTCCTGATCGTTCC